>Ga0055451_10000248_pt1 | contig 21093 bp, 18 predicted proteins | sample China_Galinas_PW_3_FD_57745 | JGI IMG/M metagenome (GOLD analysis project Ga0055451, IMG submission 57745) | Wetland microbial communities from San Francisco Bay, California, USA, that impact long-term carbon sequestration - China_Galinas_PWB_D2 | ecosystem: Environmental > Aquatic > Marine >... | reverse complement strand
TGCGCCGCCGACCTGACCACGCAGGGGCCGGGCCCGGGCGAGCCCGGGTACGGCGAGCCGGACGGCCTCATCTCCGCGGCCGACATCCTCTACTACGTCAACGCGTGGATCGCCGGGGATCCCGGCGTCGCCGACGTCACCACGACCAACGCGCCGGTCGGCGACCCCGGCTACGGCGTGCCCGACGGTGAGGTCACCGGCACCGACCTGCAGTACTACGTCAACCTCTGGCTCGCCGGGTGCCCCTAGACCCCGACCCGCGGGTTTGACCCGGGTGGGGCGGGGCCCGTAGAGTTGGCCTGCGTTCGGGGCATTCGGCCCCGGAGGAAGGACAACCGGGCGATGGCAGTGGTTTCGCACAATGGGCGTTGAACGGGTGACGGCATCCGTGTCCGCCTGCGCGCCGATGCGCCGCGGGGGGCTCCGATGAGGTGAGCCTCCGGACAGCGCGCCGGCCCCCGTCGGGAGGGGGTCGATCGGCGGGCCACGGGCGTCGCTCTTTGACGGCCGGGGCTTGTTTGTTTTTGACCCCGGGGAAGGACAGGGTCGGGAGAAGGCCCGGCCGACAACCAGGCAACACGGCAACCGGAGAACACGGCGTGAACACCCAGGAGATGTTGCGGATCCTCGACTCGATCGCCCGCGATCGGAACATCGACCGCTCGCTGCTGATCGAGGACCTCGAACAGGCGATGGTGTCGGCGGCGCGACGCCACTTCAACACGCTTGACGCCGAGGAATTCACCTGCTCGCTCGACCCGCTGAACGGCGAGATGACGCTGTTCCGTCACGGCGAGCCGATGGACATGCCGCCCGAGGCGTTCGGGCGGATCGCGGCGCAGACGTTCAAACAGGTGATGATCCAGCGGTTCCGCGACGACGAGCGTTCGAGCATCTACGAGGAGTTCAGCAAGCGGGTCGGAGAGATCGTGACCGGGACGGCGCAGCGGTACGAGGGCGGCGCACTGGTGGTGACGATCGACCGGGCGGAGGCGTTCATGCCCCGCTCCGAGCAGATTCCCGGCGAGCAGTTCAACCCGGGCGACCGGGTGCGGTGCCTGATCCTGGACTGCCGCGACGTGGGCAGCCAGGTGAAGATCGTGCTCAGCCGCGGGCACCCGGACTTCATCAAGCGACTGTTCGAGGTCGAGGTGCCGGAGGTGGCCGAGCGGATCATCGAGCTCAAGGCGATGGCGCGCGAGGCGGGGTACCGCACGAAGGTGGCGGTCAGCTCGATCGACTCGAAGGTGGACGCGGTGGGCGCGTGCGTGGGCGTGCGCGGCAGCCGCATCAAGAACATCGTGGACGAGCTGAACGGCGAGAAGATCGACATCGTGCGGTGGAACGAGTCGAGCCAGATCCTGATCCAGAACGCGCTGAAGCCCGCCGAGGTGCAGGAGGTGAGCCTGTGCTTCGAGCTGGGTCGCGCGACGGTGGTCGTGCGCGACGACCAGCTGAGCCTGGCGATCGGCAAACGCGGGCAGAACGTGCGGCTGGCGGCCCGCCTGACCGGGTGGGACGTGGACATCCTCACGCCGGACGAGTTCAACAAGGGTCTCGAGGTCATGGCGACGCTGGTGCTGGGTCTCGACGGGACGAACGAAGAGATGGTGGACCGTCTGGCGGCGTTGGGGATGGTGAGCGTGTTCGACATCGAGGAGGTCGGCGCGGAGGTGCTGGCGACGGAGCTGGAGATGAGCGCCGATGACGCCGAGGCGTTGGTCGAGGCGTCATCCGTGCGTGCGAAGGAAGTGCACGAGCAGCAGGAGCGTGAGAAGGCCGAGGCCGAGGCGCGCAAGGCCGAAGAGGAAGAGGCGGCGCGTCGCCTGCTCGAGGAGGGCGGTTCGGCCGACGCGGACATCACGGCAGCGGCGATCCTCGGTGCGGCGTCGGCGCCGGCGCCGAGCGCCGAAGACGAGCAGCGAGCGGCGGACATTCTCGGCGGCGCGAGCGAGTCGAGCGGATCGAAGGAAGACTGAGTCCGGAGGCGTCCATTGGCAAAGCGTGTATTCGAGATCGCGAAACAACTGGGGGTGACCTCCAAGGCGGTCGTGGCCAAGTGCCACGATGAGGGGATCCCCGACGACGTGATCAAGAACCACATGTCGAGCGTGTCGGCCGGGCTCGAGGCGACGATCCACGAGTGGTTCGGCGACGCCGGCGGCGGGGGCGGGACAGCGGTGGAGACCGCGGCGAAGGTCGACATCACCAAGGCGCGGGCCAAGCCGAAGGCGAAGAAGGCGCATCGCAAGGCAGAGCCGAAGCCCGAGGCTCCCGCCGAGGCGCCCGAGCCGCAACCCGAGGTCATGGTCGAGACGCATCCCGAAACGCGGGCGGCGCCCGTACCGGAAGAGCCCCGGGGTGGTGCGCCGGCGGCGGAGCCCGAGGCGCCCGAGCCACCCGCGCCGGTGAAACCCGCCACGCACGCCAGGCCCGCCGAACCGGTGGAGCCGGCGGTGAAGAAGCCCGAGCCGGTGGCGAAGCCGAACGTGCCGCGTCGCCCGAAGGTGATCACGCCGGCCGGCCCGCAGCTTGAGAAGAAGACGCCGGTGAAGATGAGCGGCCCGAAGGTCGTCCGCGTGGAGGCGCCGGAGGCGCTCGAGCCGCCGCGTCCGCGCCGCGTGGGCCCGCCCGGCGGCGCCCGGCGAGGCGGCGGCGGAGCCGGCGTGGACCTGCCGCCCATGCCGGGCGAGGCAGACGACCGTTCGCGCACACCCCGGCGCGGAAACAAGCGCCGGCAGCCGACCGGACGCGACGAGCCGCGGCGCGAGCGCGGCGGCGCGGGCAGCGGGTGGTCCGAGGCCGACCTGGCCGAGCGCGAGGCACGCCTCGCCCGCTCCGGCGGGTACATGAAGATGCGCCGCCAGCAGGCCAAACGCCACGCCCAGCACGTGGACCGCCCGGCGACGCCCGCCGAGCGCGGCGGCCCGGTCACGATCACCGAGCCGTTCACGATCAAGGACCTCTCGGCCGCGACCGGCGTGAAGGGCGCCGACATCGTCAAGAAGCTGTTCATGCAGGGCGTGATGGCGACGATCAACTCGGGCATCGACGCCGAGAAGGCCCAGGAGCTCATGCTCGACTACGACATCGAGCTCGAGGTGATCGAGTCGAAGACGGCCGAGCAGGTGGTCGAGGAGTCGTTCGAGGACCGCGACGCGGTGGACCGCCGTCCGCGCGGTCCGGTGGTGACGATCCTCGGTCACGTGGACCACGGCAAGACGTCGCTGCTCGACAGGATCCGCAACGCGAACGTGGCCGAGGGCGAGGCGGGCGGCATCACACAGGCGACCAGCGCGTTCCGCGTGCCGGTGCACATCGGCGACCACGACCGGACGATCGTGTTCATCGATACGCCCGGGCACGAGGCGTTCACCGAGATGCGCGCCCGCGGGGCGAACGTGACCGACATCGTGGTGCTGGTGGTGGCGGCCGACGACGGCGTGATGCCGCAGACCGTCGAGTCGATCAACCACGCCAAGGCGGCGGGCGTCCCGATCGTCGTGGCGCTCAACAAGATCGACAAGCCGGAGGCGACCGACTCGAACATCCAGCGGATCCTCGGGCAGCTGGCCGAGCACGAGCTCAACCCGACCGACTGGGGCGGCGAGACGGAGGTGATCCGGACCAGCGCCGTCAAGAACGAGGGGATCCAGGAGCTGCTCGAGGTCCTCGAGTACCAGGCGGAACTGCTGGAGTTGAGTGCCGACTTCGGCGGGGCGGCGCGTGGCAGCGTGATCGAGGCGAGGCTGATCGAGGGGCGCGGGCCGGTCGCGAACATCCTTGTGCAGGACGGCGAGCTGAAGGTCGGCGACTTCATCGTCGCGGGTCGGGGGTTCGGGCGCGTCCGCGACATCACCGACGACCGCGGGAAGCGCCAGACCTCGGCGCAGCCACCGATGCCGGTGCAGGTCTCGGGCATCGACGAGGTGCCGGCGGCCGGCGACCACTTCTTCATCATCGACACGCTGCGCAAGGCGCAGGACGCGGCCGAGCAGCGACGCGATCGCGACCGCGAGACGCAGCTCGCCCAGCCGAAGGTCACGCTCGACTCGATGCTCAGCGCGATGGCCGAGAGCGACGTGAAGGAGATCCTGATCGTCCTCAAGGCAGACGTGCAGGGGTCGGTGGACGTGCTCAAGAACGAGGTCGAGAAGCTGAGCACCGACGAGGTGAAGGTGCGCGTGCTGCACTCGGCGATCGGCGGCATCACCGAGTCGGACGTGCTGCTGGCCGACGCGTCGAAGGCGGTCATCATCGGGTTCAACGTCATCCCGTCGGGTAAGGCGCGGAACCTGGCCGAGCAGAAGAGCGTCGAGATCCGCCAGTACCAGGTGATCTATGACATCACCGACGACGTGCGCAAGGCGGCCGAGGGGCTGCTCGAGCCGGAGCTCCGTCAGGAGATCCTCGGTCACGCCGAGGTCCGACAGGTGTTCAAGATCACCAAGGTCGGGGCGGTCGCGGGGTGCTACGTCACCGACGGCGTGGTGCAGCGCGACGCGTTCATCCGCGTCACGCGCGGCGATGTCGTCATCGAGAACGACCGTGTCCTCGAGCAGCTCAAGCGGTTCAAGGAGGACGCCAAGGAGGTCCGCTCGGGGATGGAGTGCGGCATGAAGATCGTCGGGTACGACGACATCAAGGAGGGCGACATCCTCGAGTGCTACAAGCAGGTCGAGGTCAAACGTACGTTGTGAAGATGACCAGATTCCAGATGGCCAGATGACCAGATCAGAGATCGCGGTCGGACACCATCTGGCAATCTGGCACTCTGAGGATCTGGAACTTTCCCGTGGTCGTCGGCATCCTCCAGTTCGAGCTCCTGATCCCCGGCGCCGGGTCGCTCAAGGACAAACGCCGCGTTGTGCGTTCGGTCAAGGACCGGCTGCACCGCGAGCACCAGGTCTCGGTTGCCGAGGTCGCCGAGCCCGACACGATCAACCTCGCGGTGCTGGGCGTGGCGGCGGCCGGGACGGACGGTCGGCGCATCGGGCAGACGCTCGACCGCATCTCCGACAAGCTGCGCGCGCTGCGCGACGCCGAGTTGGGCGCCGTGCGGCGCGAGATCCTGCACGGTCAGCCCGAGGGGGCCGGGGCGTGAGCCTGCGGACCGAACGACTCGGCGCGACGATCCAGCGCGCGGTGCAGCAGGTGCTCGCGCGGGGTCTGGCCGACCCGCGGGTGAGGGGACTGGTCACGGTGACATCCGTGAGCGTCACTCCGGACCTCAAGCGGGCCGATGTGCTGGTCTCGGTGATGCCCGCCGAGGACGAGGCGTTGACGCTGCACGGTCTGCGTGCGGCGAGCGGCTACATCCGGCGGGAGGTGGGCAAGCTGGTGCGGATCAAAACGATGCCGCACCTCGAGTTCGCGGTGGACGAGGGGCTGAAGCGTCAGGCGGGGGTGCTCGAGGCGTTGCGTCGCGTCGAGGCCGAACGGGAGCAGGGCGGGGACGAAGCGCGATCATGAGCACGACGAACGACTGCACAGAGTCCCTGCACGCGCTGATGAAGAAGCTGCGTGTCAAGCACGAGGGCGCGACGGACACGTGCCCCTCCGCCGACGGCGCCGACCCGACGACGCACCAGCTCGTGTACTCGTTCCTGCTGTGGCGGACGACGCCGAAGCAGGCGCAGGCGGCGATGACGCGGGTGCGCAACGCGTTCGTGGACTACAACGAACTCCGGATCTGTCTGCCGCACGAGGTCGCCGAGGCGATCGGCACGCGTCACCCGCTGGCCGACGAGCGTGCGGCCAGGCTGCGCGTGGCGCTCAACGAGGTGTACGCGGGCGAGCAGACGGTGAGCCTGGCTCGCCTGCGCGAGTGCCCGAAGCGTGACGCGCGGGCGATGCTCGAGGCGATCCCGGGGGTGCCGTGGTTCGTCGCGGCGCGGGTCCTGCTGCTCGAGCTCGGGGTCCACGCGTTCCCGGTGGACGAGCGGGTGCTCGATTTCCTGACGGCGGAGGGCGCGTGCGAGGGGACGACGTGCGAGGCGGCGGGGTCGTGGCTGGAGCGGCGGTTCCGGGCGGGGGAGGCGGCCGAGGCCTACCTTGTCCTCGAGGCGGCGCTGGCGTCCAAGCGCACCTCGCGGCGCGGCAAGCCCGGTCCCAAGAAGACCACGAAGCGGTCCGCGAAGAAGTCTACGGCGAAGAAACAGGGCTGAACGGAGTCGGACGATGGCGCACCGTCGGTGGATCGCGTGGTTGGCGGCGCCGCTGCTCGCCCTGTCGGGCTGCGCGGGCACGCCGCGCGGCGGGCACCCCTCGGGCGGGCTGTTCGCCGGCGCGGCGTTCGATGCGCTGGTGCGTGCGGCCGAGCAGGAGAACCCGCACCCGACGGCGGCGGAGGTGCCGCAGGGGATCGACCCCGACCTGGTGCGCGATCTCGAAGACCCGACCGAAGCGCTGACGCCGCTCGACGTGGTGCTGGCGGCGCTGCCCGAGGCGGTCGCGCCGCCCCCCGAGCCGGGCGACGAGACCGCCGACCGGCGCGACGCGATGCGTCTGTACGTCGCGGGGCGGGAGGCGATGCTGGACGGCGACGACGAGCTGGCGGTCGAGCGGCTGGGGCACGCGGCAGAACTCGCGCCGGAGTCGGCGGCGATCCGGGCGCGCCTGGCCGACGCGCAGCTGGCGGCGGGCTCGCGGGCCGAGGCCATGCAGTCGATCACCCGCGCGCTCGAGCTCGGCGAGCGCGACCCGGTGCAGATCCTCGAGTTGGCGTCGCACGAGACGCTCCGCGGACGCCACGAGCGCGCCGCGTCGCTTTACGCGCTGGCCCTGAGGCTCGACCTCGAACGCACCGACCCGGCGTTGCCCGTGCTCATCCGCATCGGGCTCGGCGAGGCGCTGCACCGTCTGGGTCGGCTCGCGGCGGGCAACGAATTGCTCGCGGAGGCGCTCGACCTCCCCTCGCCCGAGTACTTCCGCGGAACGCACCTGCGCCGTGAGATGACCGGGGTGTACCGGCGCCGGGGCGAGCTGTGGCGCACCGTCGGCGACGCCGAGTGCCGCATGGGACGCTACGGACGCGCGATCGACGCGTACGACCGCGCGAGCGAGTCGGCGGCGCTGGACCGGGGCGAGGGGTTGGGGCGGCGTTTGTACGCGCGCCTGCGCCTCGGGCTGCGCTACGGGGCGGCGTTGTGCCTGGTCGAGGAGTTCGAGCAGGCCGGCGGCTTGGTGGACGGGCGTGCCCGCAGACTGCTGAACGCGGTGGCGACAGACCCGGAGATCAGGCGTTTGCTCGCGGGCGTGCTCGGCGACGGGGCGGAGCGCGTTGCGGGGCGGTCGGCGTCGATCGCGGGGAGCCTCGACCGTGCGCGGGCCGAGCTGCTCGGGGCGGACGAGGCGCGCCGGATCCTGCGGGAACGTGTGCTGCACCGCCCGTTCGGGCGCGCGACGGTCGACGCGCTATTCGCGACGTACGACCCCGCCGACGCGGCGGGGCTGGCGCACGAGGCGGCGGGGCTGGCGGCGCAGCGCCCGTTCGAAACCGACCTGTTCGCGATCGCGCTGCTCGATGCGGCGGCGTCGTTCCACGACATCGACGCGGCACTCGCGGGCGGTTCGGAGGACGCACGGCTGGTGCGCGCGTTCGTGCTGAGCGAGGTCGGCAGGGCGCGCGACGCGGCGGACGTGGCGCACGAGCTGACCGGGCCGGGCGCGGTGGCGGCCGAGGCGCGCGTCGGCTGGTCCGCGGGCAAGCCGGAACGCGCGCAACAGGCCGTCGACGCGCTGATCGCGCTCGACGATACGGACGCGTGGCGTGCCGCCGGGCGGGCGCTGGCGTCGGCGCAGCGGCTCGAACAGGCCCGCACGGTGCTGCTCGACCTGGGCGAGACCCACCCCGAGGCGTACGACACCGACCTGGCGGTGCAGCTCGCCGAGCTGTCCGCGAACCTCGGGCTCCTCGACGAGGCGCGGCGCCACGCGGTGCGGGCGACGGAGATCGACCCGTACGACGAGCGGGCGTACAAGGGGCTCCTGCTGCTCCAGCAGGCGGCGCCGAGCGCCGAGTCGGCCTTGGCGCAGACGGAGATCGTGCGTCGGCTGCGCGAGCACCTGCCGTCGAGCCGTGCCCTGCGCGAGGTAAGCGCGCGCGAGGCGTTGCAGCGTGGGCAGATCGACCGGGCGGAGCGCGAGCTGATGAACCTGTCGGACGAGGCGCCGTCGGACGCCTCGCCCGTGAACCTGCTGACCCAGATCTGGGAGCAGGTCGCGCGGGCGGGCGACTACGAGCGTCTGGGAGCGGCCGAGGCTTGGCTGCGCGAGCGGCTGGCGACGCACCCCGAGTCGCCGGTGCTGACCGGGGCTCTGGCGCGGGTGCTGGTGGCCGACGCGCGGGCGGAGGAGGGCGAGGAGTTGCTCCGCGCGACGATCGCTCGGCGTCCCTCGCCGCTGCTCGACCGGATGCTCGAATCAGTGCTGCGCGACGCGCTGGGGCGGGTCGAAGAGGCCGACGAGATGGCGGTGGCGCGGCTTGACGCGAGCCCGGAGACCCCGGGAGCACTGCTCGAATTGGCCGGCGTGCTGGTCCGCGCCGGGAAGATGGACGAGGCCGCCGAGAAGGTCCGCCGGTTCGGCGAGCTCGCGGGTTCGCCGGACGCACGACAGTCCGTGGCGCTCGCGGGGCTGGCGGCGCAGGCGGTGGCGGCGGCGCAGGCGGGCGAAGCCGCCCCGCATCCGCACGACACCCTGCAACTGATCGGCGCGGTGGTTGACCTCGGCGTCGTGCTGCCGCTGGAGCTTCACCGGCAGCGTCTGCGGCTTCTGGCAGCGGATGAATCGAGCACACCCGAGCAGATCCTCGCGGGCGTGGTCGCGGTTGGCGAGCAGTATCCCACCCGGCGTGAGGACGCGTTCCGCGAGGCGGCGCTGCATCTGATCGATGCGGGACGCGGGCGTGAGGCGGTACTGGTGTTCGCGGGCGGGGGCGACCTGCTCGACGACGAGACGTTCCGGCGCACGTTGCTCTTCGCGCTGGTGACGCCGTACGCGATGCGTCCGGAGTTCGAGGCGGTGGCCGACGCGCTGGAGGCGCGGGGGCTGGTCGCGGAGACGGTCAGCGAGGGCGAGCCGGCGCGGATCGCGGGGATGAGCAAGTCGCAGGTGCACGCGGAACTGCTGTACCACATGGGGATGTGGGCGCATCAAGCCGGGAGACCCGAGGCGGCCGAGGACGCCTACGCCGCGACGCTGGCGGTCTACCCCGAGCACGCGTGGGCGAACAACAACCTGGGGTACGCGTGGGCGGAGCGCGGCGAGCGACTCGACGAGGCCGAGCGCATGCTCGAATCGGCGTACGATCAGCTTCCCGACGAGCCGAGCATCATCGACTCGCTGGCGTGGGTGCGGTACAAGCTGGGCATGATCAGGGACGAGCCGGACGGGCGTAAGGGGGCGCTGTCGCTGCTCGAGCAGGCCGCCCAAACGCCCGAGGGGATCCGCAACTCGACGATCCTGGACCACCTCGGTGACGCGCAGTGGCGTGTCGGACAAGAGGAGCAGGCGAGCGAGTCGTGGCGCCGGGCGCAGGCGATGGGGCAGCAGGCGCTGGCCCGTTCGGGCATCACGGGGGCCGACGCCGAACAACTCCAGGACGAGCTCGTCTCGGTTCAGCGCAAGCTGCGCGAGGTGGAGGCGGGCGCCGAACCGAGTATCTCCCCCACCGCCGCCGAGACGTCGGGCAAGGGCGACGGGTAGCGCCAAGAATCGGACCCGAGGAGGAACGCCGTGGCCGGTCACAGCAAGTGGGCGAACATCAAGCACCGCAAAGAGCGGCAGGACAAGAAGAAGGGGAAGGTCTGGTCGAAGTGCTCGCGCGCGATCATCGCGGCGGCACGGGCCGGCGGCGGCGACCCCGAAACCAACCTCACCCTGCGCTACGCGATCGACGAGGCCAAGTACGCCAACATGCCCAAGGACACGATCCAGCGGGCGGTGGACAAGGGCGCGGGGGCCGGCGCGGGCGAGGACTTCCAGCAGGTCAGCTACGAGGGGTACGGGCCGGGCGGCGTCGCGGTCATCGTGGACGCCCTGACCGACAACAAGACGCGGACGGTCAGCGAGGTGCGCAACATCTTCAACAAGGGCGGCGGGAACATGGGCGGCGCGGGGTCGGTCGCTTTCATGTTCGACACACTGGGGCAGATCCTGATCGAGGCATCGGGCGCGAGCGAGGAGGCGGTGATGGAGGCCGCGCTCGAGGCCGGCGCCGACGACGTGCAGCCCCCCGCCGGCGACGACGGGTTCTGGACGATCGTCACCGAGCCGACGGCGTTCCTGACCATCAAGGACGCCGTCGAGGCGGCGGGGCTGACGATCGCCGAAGCCGAGATCGCCAAGATCCCGCAGAACACGGTGGAGCTTCGTGGGTCTGACGCAAGGAAGCTGATGAACCTTATCGATGCGCTCGAGGACAGCGACGACGTGCAGAAGGTCTACACCAACGCCGACATTCCCGAGGACGAGCTGGCGAAGATGGAGTGACCGACCTTCGTCCGTGCCGCCGGGCTGTCTTCAGGTCAGTGCTTCTTCTTACCCGTCCGCCCGAAGAAACCGACCCGCAGACGGAGTCGGTGGCTCGGGTTCTCAGAGAGATGACCAGTTCTGTTTGGCTCGCTGTGCCGCCCGTTCCTGCTCGGGCAGCCCGCGCAGATCGAGCGCGACGGAGCGGATCTGCGCGATGTCGAGGGTGGCGCGGTAGGCGAGCAGGTCGAGTGTCTCGCCCGGCTCGGCGCGCCCGGCACCATCGGCGTCGCTGAGACGTGCGGCGACCAGACGATCACCGAGCGCCGCAGCTTGCGCGACCGGGTCGTCGCCGGCGAGGAGCACCGTCACCGGGTCGAGCCCGACGCCGAGCGACTCGTGAGCCGGCCAGGCGTGGTCGGCGAGCGGAACATCCACACCCTCACTCGCTGCCCGCAGCGCCGAGACCGTCCCCGCGTCGGTGTTGTCGGAAAGCGCGACGGAGATGACCGGCGTCGTGCCCGCGTCGAGGTCGCGTAGCTCGCCGGCCAGTTCCAGCGCCCCCACCACCGCCGCGACGGCTCGATCGACGTGGGGCGGGTCGGCGAAGTGCCCCGGCGGGATCCACAGGTCGATCCCGGCGAGGGTCAGCCCGAGCCGGCGCAGCGTCGCGGCCAGGTCGCGCCTCGCCGAGCGGTCGAGGTCGCGCGCACGCAGAGCCGTCCCGTCGAGCGAGACCGCGCGGAAGCCGAGCCCGCCCGCCCAACGCAACGCCGCCTTCGCCCCGCCCGACCACGGCAACCCGTCCGAGCGATCCAGTCCTGCGAGTGAGAGCCCGAGTTCCACGCCGGATCATTGGCGCGAGCTAGCATCGACCATGTCCAAGCTCAGACGCCTTGCTGAGACGATCCACGCGGTCGCGCTCGGGACGTGGTTCGGGTGCCTGGTGGCGACGGCGGCGTCCGCGGCGATCATCTTCCCCACGATCAAGGATCTCGACCCGACGCTGGCGTCGCACGCGTCGTACGACGGGCCGCACTGGCTGATCGTCGCGGGCACGCCGGCGAACCGCATCTTCCTGTTCGCCGACGCGGTGCAGTTTGTCTGCTGCTTTGGGGCGATGCTGACGCTGATCGTGGTGCTAATCGCGCTCGGGTCGGGGTGGCGGCGGTGGGACGTCGGGCTGCGGACCGTCCTGCTCTCGATCGCGGTGACGCTGCTGGCCTACCGCCTGCTGCTCCAGGCGCCGGCGATGGGCGCGCACCTCAGGGCGTACTGGGAGGCCGCGGCGGCGGGCGACAACGCGACGGCAGCGACCGAACGCGCCGCCTTCGACGCCATGCACCACGCCGCCTCGAACGTCCTGGTCGCGACCGCGCTGGCGGTGCTCGGGGCGCTGGTGCTCGGGGTGTGGTCGGCGCAGAAGCCGCCGAGCGGAGAGGTGAAGAACGCGACGGGCACCGGACTCGAGACGCCGAAGCTCGCGCGCGGCTAGCCTGCTGCCATGCCGACGCTCACACCCGGGAACCCGCGCGGGCTCAAGGACATCCCCTTTGCGCTCCCGGTCGTCGAGGCGTCGGAGAAGCGCCGGGCAAGACGGCTGCTCGCCGCACTCGGGAAGCACTACCCCACGGCCCACTGTGCGCTCGACTACAAGTCCCCGCACGAGCTGCTGATCGCAACGATTCTCTCGGCCCAGTGCACCGACGCGGCGGTGAACAAGGCGACGCCCGCGCTGTTCAAGAAGTTCCCGACACCCGGCGACTACGCCGCGGCGACGCCGAAGAAGATCGAGCCGTACATCAAGAGTCTCGGGTTCTTCCGGCAGAAGTCCAAGTCGGTCCATTCGTCGATGACCGACATCGTCGAAAAACACGCCGGCGCCGTACCTCAGACGATGGACGAGCTGCTCGAACTGCGAGGGGTGGCGCGCAAGACGGCGAACGTCGTGCTCGGCAACGCCTTCGGCATCAACGTCGGGTTCGTCGTGGACACGCACATCCAGCGCCTCTCGAGCCGCTTCGGGCTGGTCGAACCGGGCGAGACGGTGCAGGCGATCGAGCGCAGACTCATGGCGCTGTTCCCGCGCGACCGGTGGTGCGACCTCTCTCACATGATCATCTGGCACGGTCGCGGCCCGTGCACGGCGCGCGGCAAAGCCTGCTCGGACCACGAGATCTGCCGCAAGTTCGGTGTCGCCTGCGAGCGCGGAAACCGCAACACGGACGCCTGAGCTGAATCCGCGAAGCTCAGGGCCGCTCACCCGTCGGAATCGGGTTCGGCTTCGGGCTCCGGTTCGGGCCCCTGCTCGGCTTTCTCCGCCTCTTCGGCGACGAGCTTGTCCACCTCGGCTGGTCGGGTGAAGTCGGGCATGTCGTCCACGTTCACCTCGACGGTGCGGTAGGTGATGACCGTCTCGCCGTTGGGTGTGACCTGGCGGATCTTGGTCGGCCAGAGCATCCCGCCGAAGTCCTTGTAGTCTTCGAGCACGAGGATGGACTGCATCTGCCCCGAGACGTCCCGCGTTTTGAGTGTCATCGTGGTCAACGAGCCGTCGATGAGCCCGGACTCGGTGTCGAAGAGGATGATGCCCTGCTTGCCGTTCTTGGCCTTGTACGCGACGCGGTAGACCTCGCGTCCCTCCTTGAAATCCCTGCGGTCGATGGTCTTGAGCTCGGCGTAGCGCACGGCGTAGTCGGCCTCGCCGAGGAAGTCGGCGGTCATCGAGAGATCGACGAGGCTGTCGCCGGTGACGAGCTGGTACTCGTCGCCGCGGACGCGCCAGCCGACCTGCCCGTCGTACCAGGTGTCGAGTTCCCCCTGCCCGGGCACCTGCACGAGCACCCGCTCCTTGTTGGGCATCTCGGCCCAGAGCTCGAGGCGGGCCAGGAAGCCCTGCTTCTCGTTGCGGATCCGCCCCTTGATGTGCCGGTTGGTGATCGCCCGGATAGCGTCCCATCCGCCGATGGCCTCGATGTGCCGCTCGAACAGCGACTCGGGGCTGGGCAGGTCGCCCTGCTCGGGGGTCTGGTCGGGAGAGGGCGACGCCGCCTGCGGGGCGGGCTGATCGCCGGCTGGAGACCCGGTCGGGGGCTGCGTCGGCTCGTCCTGCGCGGACGCCGCACCGCCCGTCAACGCGAGCCCCACAATGACAGCAACGAGGTGTCTGGTGGTCATCGGTCCCTCCCATCGGGCGTCGGAACGGCTCACCATAGCCGATCCGCCCTGTGGGGCCTACCCGCGAAGGGGCGGCGCGGTTCGCGCGCCGAACGTGCCCGCCGCGATTCGAACGCGGAACCTCTGGCTTCGGAGGCCAGCGCTCTATCCAATTGAGCTACGGGCACCGGGCCGGTCATCCCCCGGCGGGCGGATGCTACGATCCCGCCCCTGCAATGGCAAACCAGCCCTCGCCGCTGCCCCCCGTCCTCGCGTTCAGCTTCCTGAACAGCCTTGGGACCGGGGTTGTGACCAATGGCGTGTTCTTCCTTTTCAGGCACGCCTACGGCTTCGGTGACCAGACCAACTACCTCGTCGGGATCGTCTTCGGTGCGACGTACGTCGTCGCCGCGCTGGGCGTCGGGCCGGCGGCACGCCGGGCCGTGAGGGCATACCCGTGGCTGACCTCCCGACTGCTGCTCGGCACGACCTCGGCGGCGCTCGGGGTGACGTGCATGATCCCGTGCGCCGCGGAGATGCTCGGCATCTGGAGCACCTGGCCCGCGTGGATCCTCGCCGTCGTCTACGCCGTGCTCACCGGCGTGCTCTGGCCTCTCACCGAGAGCTACGTGAGCGGGGGGCGCTCGGGCACCGCCCTGCGCAGCGCGATCGGGCGGTTCAACATCTCGTGGGCTTCTGCCCTGGTCATCGCCTTCTGGGCGATGGCGCCGGTCCTGGAGGGCCGCCCCCTGGCGCTGATCGCGGCGCTGGGTGCGGTGCATTTCGGGTCGGTCGTGCTGCTCTTGTCGTTCGGGCGCGAGCCGGGCGCGCGCCTGCCCGAGGACCACGAGCCGCACCCGCCTGTCTACCGCGACCTGCTGGTGGTCTGCCGGCTGCTGCTGCCGGCCAGTTACATCGCGCTCAGCGCGCTCAACCCGTTCCTGCCCGGGGCGCTCCAGCGCCTGGGGGTTGCGGTGGCGTGGCAGACCCCGCTGGCCGCCACCTGGATGCTCAGCCGCCTCGTCACCTTCACCGCCCTCGAACGAACCCACGCCTGGCACGGGCGGTGGAGCGCGGTGACCGCTGGGTTGGTGCTGCTCGTCGTCGGCTTCGCGACCGTCATCGCCGCGCCGGGGAGGGGGTCGGCGGCATTGATGGCGGCGGGGCTGGCGGTGACCGGCGTGGGGATGGGGATCGTGTACGCGTCCGCCCTCTACTACGCGATGGAGGTCGGGCGGGCCGAGGTCGCCGCCGGGGGCATGCACGAGGCGCTGATCGGGATGGGGTACACGGCGGGTCCGGCGTGCATGCTGCTCGCCTCGGCCCTGGTGCCGACCACGAGCAAGGCGTTCGAGCCGACCGTCCTCGGGATCGTGGGCGTTATCGGGGTGGGTCTTGCGGCAAAGGCCGCCTGGAACATCCGGCGGGCGCATCAAGTTCGTGAACCCGCCGGGTAGCTTCGGCGTACCCACACAGGGGCCGGACAGATCGTGCAACTCGGTCTGCGCCGTACCCATAAGATGGAGTTGTCGCCCCCGACGCGGGGGGACTCAGCCGGGCGTGGGTGTGTGCCGATGGTCCGGCGGATCCACCGACTGACCGAAGGGGCTCGACTATGCGATTGATTCTCCGCTCGATCGTCTCGTGCTGCCTGCTGGCGGCCGTCGCGTTGCCCGCCCCCCAGGCACGGGCTCAGGCGGAGTCGCTGTGGCGCCTCGCCCGCGACGGCGACGAGGCGAAACTGGTCGGGCAGATCGGCAAGCTCGGCGACGAGGACGCTCTGGCCGAGAAGGGCGGGCACTTCGCCGCCGACCTCGAGAATCGCGAGCAGCTCCGATCCGAGGAGATCGAGAAGGTCAGCGCCGAGCTCGACGAGCACATGGGCGAGGCCAAGAAGAGCGGCGATGTCGTCGCGTTGAGCGACGCGCTGCGTTCGGCGGTGAAGCTGGAGATGCTCAGCGCCGATCACGACGCGTTCCACGCCCGCCCGGAGATCGTCGAGCTGGCGTCGCTGGCCGACGCGGCGGCCCACAAAGCCGAGGGCGACCACGACTGGATCATGGCCAGCGAGCTGTTCTACCGCCTCAACGTCCTGTTCGACGACTCGGACCGCTACCGCGACGACGCCGACCGCCAGTCGAACCGCCTCGCGATGCTGCGGCTCTACACCCCCGAGCGGTTCTGGGAGCTGCGCAACGCCCGCCGCCTCCTCGACGGCGAGGACCCCCTGCCCCCGTACAACCCCTACGGGGACAGCTACACCGAGAAGCTGGCCGGCATCGACCGCTCGATGGTCCAGCGCGCCCTGACCCGTGCCGCCCGCTATCACGTCGAGGGTGTCGGGCTCGGCGAAATGGTCGAGAGCGGGATCGACGCGGTGGTCACGATGGCCCGCACGAGCGACCTCTCCCCGGCGTTCCCGGGCGTGGGCAACCCCGCCGCGGTCGAGGCGTTCGTCACCGAGCTCGAGCACGAGCGTCGGACGATCGAGGGCGACCCGGACGTGAACAGCAACGAGCTGGCCGCCACCGTGCTCGCCGTCATCCGCGCCAACGAGGCGACGGTCCAGATCCCCAGCGAGGCGCTGTTGCACGAGTTCGGGAACGGGGCGATGGCCTCGCTCGACCGGTTCAGCTCGATCATCTGGCCCGACGAGCTGCGCCGGTTCCAGCGCAGCACGACCGGGAGCTTCGTCGGCGTGGGGATCCAGATCCAGCTCGATGAACAGCTCAACATCAAGGTGGTCACGCCGCTCGAGGGAACGCCGGCCCACCGCGCCGGCATCCAGGCGGGCGACATCATCCGCGCCGTGGACGGACGCTCCACCGTCGGGTTCACCGTGGACCAGGCCGTCGATGTCATCACCGGCCCCATGAACACCGACGTGACGCTCACGATCGAGCGCGAGGACGAGGACGGCAAGACCGAGGACATCGACTACACGATCACCCGCGCCCGCATCCCGCTCGAGAGCGTCAAGGGGTGGCGCAAGACCGGTGGCGATGACCAGGACTGGGACTGGTTCATCGACCCCGACGACGGCATCGGGTACATCCGCCTGACGCAGTTCGTGGACTCGACATCGGCCGACTTCGACCGCGCGGTCGCCGAGATGAAGCGTCAGGGGCTCAAGGGGCTGGTGCTCGACCTGCGGTACAACCCGGGCGGGCTGCTCAACCAGGCGGTGGAGATCTGCTCGCGGTTCGTGCCGCGCGGCGACATCGTCACCACCCACGACGCCGACGACGCCCTGCGCGACCACGAGCCGGTGGTCCTGCCCCCGGCCTCACGCCGCCTGTACAACCTGCCGGTGGTGGTGCTGGTGAACGAGAACTCGGCGTCGGCCAGCGAGATCGTCGCCGGCGCCCTCCAGGACTACTCGCGGAACGGCGACGTGCAGGGTCTGATCGTCGGCGAGCGTTCGTTCGGCAAGGGCAGTGTGCAGAACGTGTGGGGGCTCAGCGCCGACGCGGCGATGAAGCTCACCACCCAGTACTACAAGCTGCCCAACGGGCGGCTGATCCACCGGCGCCCGGGCGACACCGACTGGGGCATCGACCCCGACCTGACCGTCGAGATGCTGCCGAGCCAGCTGGTCGACGCGTGGACGCTGCGCCAGAACGCCGACGTGGTCGCGATCGACGGGAACGGCAAGCCGGTCGAGAACGCCGACCGCCCCGACCCGAACCAGCTGATCGACGACGGGCTCGACCTCCAGCTCGAGGCCGCGCTGGTGCTGCTGCGCTCCCGTGTGCAGGAGGACCAGCTCGCGGCCAACGAGGCGGCCGAGCCGGTCACGAACTGAGAGGTCCGGTTTCGCACCAACGCTGACCCGCACGGGGCGGATCGGCGGGGAACCGCGACTCCGCGGGCGCCGTATAGGCACGCGAGGGTTTCTCCAGACGGATCCTCCTTGAGTCACAGCCCCGGGAGTCCCCCGGGGCTGTGTTGTTCCTAGACTCGCGGCGTTCGTCCGGCACACTTACGGAAACGCCATGCCCGACACGCACACCGCCAAACCACGCCTCAGCGACCAGCTCAGCGACGAGACGCTTGTCGGCTGGCTCCGCGACATGCAGCTCATCCGCGAGTTCGAGACGCGGACGGCCCAGGCCTACCAGCAGGCTCGGATCGGCGGGTTCTGCCACGTCTACTCAGGGCAGGAGGCCGTCGCCGTCAGCACCACCGCCTGCACCATCCCCACCGACCCCATCATCACCGCCTACCGCGACCACGGGCACGCCCTCGCCCGCGGCATGAGCCCCGAGGCCTGCATGGCCGAGATGTTCGGCAAAGCCTCCGGCTGCGCCAAGGGCAAGGGCGGCTCGATGCACATGTTCGACAAGCCCCACCACCTCTACGGCGGGCACGGCATCGTCGGCGCCCAGACCCCCCTCGGCGCCGGGCTCGCCTTCGCCTGCCGCTACAACTGGGAGGTCCTCGGCATCCGCGACAAGCACATCGCCCTGTGCTTCCTCGGCGACGGCGCCATCGACCAGGGCGCCTTCCACGAATCGCTCAACCTCTCCAGCGTCTTTTCCCTCCCGGTCATCTACATCATCGAGAACAACGGCTACTCGATGGGCACCGCCATCCACCGGCACACCGCCAACCACGAGAACCTGATCTCGCGCGGCGAGGCGTACGGCATCAAATCGATCCAGATCGACGGCATGGACATCCGCGACATCTACGACGCGTTCAAGCCCTTCGCCGACGACTGCCGCGAGATGCAGCGCCCCGGGTTCGTCAACCTGCGGACCTACCGCTACCAGGGGCACTCGATGTCCGACCCGCAGAAGTACCGCAGCAAGGACGAGGTCGAGCAGTGGAAGGAACGCGACTCGATCGCGAGCCTCGCCAGCGTGCTCATGACCCCCGAGTCCGACGGCGGACGCGGGTGCCTCACCGAGCACGACTGGAAGGCGATGCAGAAAGAACTCCGCGCCGACGTCCGCGCGGCCATCGACTTCGCCGAGAAGGCCGCCCCGCCCGACCCAAGCGAGGAACTCTACACCGACGTGTTCATCAACCCGCTCCCGCAATCAAGCCCGAGCGGCGCGTACACGCACGGGGAGACGAATCCGTTGCTGTAGGAGGGGCCATGCTCGCGCTATTCGCGAACTGGGGCATCGGCGCGTGGATCGCGTTCGTCGCCGGGCTCGTCGTGGGCGTTGTCGCGCCGGTCGTCTTCATCGTCTGGCAGACGCTCAAGGTCAGATCCGAGCAACCGCATGATGAGGACCGAGAAGACTCGTCACGAGACTAACGATCACTGGGTGCCGTGGTACATCCGAAGGCTGAACCACGAACGCCCGCTCTCACGAACGCGACTCATGCTTCGCGCGAAGCGCGTGGAGCATGGCACCCGCTCCGTGCCACCGACTTCGGCTTTGGGAAGTCGGTGCTCCGAGATGCACAGCCCATCGAAGACACCAGCTTCCCAAAACCGAAGCTGGTGGCACGGGTCGACCCATTGCCCATTGCCCCACCGCTTCGGGTAGCATCCCCACCAAAGGAGCCCACCATGAACATCATCTGGTTCCTGCTCATCGGGCTGGCCGCCGGGTTCATCGCCGGCAACCTCATGAAGGGGCGCGGCTTCGGGCTGATCGGCAACACGATCGTCGGCGTGCTCGGCGGGGTCATCGGCGGGGCCGTCTTCGACGCGATCGGGCTCTACCCCGACTCGCTGCTCGCGTCGCTCATCGCGGCCGTCGTCGGCGCCTGCATCCTCCTGTTCGCGATCAGCTTGGTGAAGCAGAAGGGCGACTGACTCGCGCGGGCGAGGGCCGGGCTGCCGCGGAACGGCCTTCCACACCTCGGCGTCCTCTGGTAGCATGGTCTCATGCTCGCCCAGACCGACCCTCAGATCTGGTCCATCATGCTCACCGGGCTGATCGTCGCGTGCGTGCTCGGCGTGATCCCGCTCGCGGTGCTGGCGTGGTTCATCCGCCGCAAGCAACACGAGGCGCAGTCGGACGCCCCAGGGCGATCGCCCGACGACGCGGCGTGATCCCGGGCGGCACGTGCCGCGCCCCCCGGACGCCGAGGCTGAATCCTCGAAGCCCCGGATTCGGGAGTCCAGCGCGGGTGCCGGACGCGCCCCTAAACTCGTCGGTCCCAGCCCCCCGGAATCCTCGGAGCCGCCATGCCGACGAGCGTGAGTCATCCCGCCTTGGAAGAGCCGTACGCCGTGCCCGACTTTGACGCGCCGCTGCCGCCGCGCGAGGTGCCGGAGCCCGAGCGGCGCGAGGTCCAGTTCCGCGAGGCGCTGCGCGAGGCGATGAGCGAGGAGATGCGCCGCGACGAGCGGGTCTTCCTCATGGGCGAGGAGGTGGCCGAGTACCACGGGGCGTACAAGGTCAGCCAAGGCATGCTCGAGGAGTTCGGGCCCAAGCGCATTATCGACACCCCGATCTCCGAGAACGGGTTCGCCGGCATGGGCATCGCGGCCGCGATGGCCGGGCTGCGCCCCATCGTCGAGTTCATGAGCTGGTCGTTCTCGCTCGTCGCGGCCGACCAGTTGCTCAACAACGCCGCGAAAATGCTCTACATGTCGGGCGGTCAGTGGGGCTGCCCGATCGTCTTCCGCGGCAACGACGGCGCGGGCGGTCAGCTCGGCTCGACCCACTCGTGGTGCGTCGAGGGGCTGTACGCCAACGTCCCCGGGCTCAAGATCGTCATCCCGAGCAACCCCTACGACGCCAAGGGGCTGCTCAAGACCGCGATCCTCGACCCCGACCCGGTGATGTTTCTCGAGTCGGAGCGCATGCTCGGTGATCGTGCGCACGTGCCCGAGGGCGAGTACTACCTGCCGTTCGGCAAGGCCGAGCGGGTGCGCGCCGGCGACGCCTGCACGCTGATCGGCTTCGGTCGCCCGGTGAACTTCTGTGTCGAGGCCGCCGAGCGGCTCGCCGCCGAAGGCATCAACGTCGATCTGCTCGACATGCGGACGATCCGCCCGCTCGACATGGAGTCTGTGGTCGCGAGCCTGAAGACGACCGGGCGCGTGGTGGTGGTCGATCAGTCGTGGCCGTTCGCGTCGGTCGCCAGCGAGGTGATGGCGCAGGTGTGCGAGAAGGGGTTCGACTGGCTGGACGCGCCGCCGGTGCGCGTGAACACCGACGACGTGCCGACGCCGTACGCCAAGGGGCTGGAAGCGGCGTACCTGCCGAACGCGGACAAGATCGTGGAGGCGGTGCGGAGCACCTTGTGATCTTCAGGAAGCCGAATCCGCCACTCTCAGGTGAAGACGCTCGCCGTCAGTTCGCGGAGGCACTGAGGCAGCTCGCCAGCGGGCTGATCACGAACGACCGATTCGATTCGGCGTACGCGGGCATCCGCACGGACGACGGTGCCGCGATGCACGCGATCGAACAGATCCACGAGTTCGCTTGGTCGTTCTATCACGACCTGTACCCGCATCAACTTCGGGGCAAGCACCGGCTCAGTCCACTCCAG
>Ga0055451_10000247_pt1 | contig 21098 bp, 17 predicted proteins | sample China_Galinas_PW_3_FD_57745 | JGI IMG/M metagenome (GOLD analysis project Ga0055451, IMG submission 57745) | Wetland microbial communities from San Francisco Bay, California, USA, that impact long-term carbon sequestration - China_Galinas_PWB_D2 | ecosystem: Environmental > Aquatic > Marine >... | reverse complement strand
TTCGAACTCACACTGTACGGGTTTTGAATCCGTTTCCTCTGCCAGTTGGGATACGAGGGCAGCAGCAATCCACGATAAAGGACTCAGGTGCGGACGGGCTCCTCCACCTCGGCGCTGGCCTCGTCCGACGGTTGCGCAAGCTTGTCTTTGCCGTACGCGATGATCGCGATGGCGAGTATGCCGAGCAGCATGAGCATTTCCCGCAGCAGCCAGCCGATGATTGCCTCGATCACCGACGCATCGAGCAGCCAGTCCTGCCCGACTTCGGGAGTGGCAAAGACCGTGAGCAGCACTCCGCCGACCACCACCGCACGGGCCCGCCAACCGCGATGGAACCAGATGAATACTGCGGCGGGCACCAAGTACACCCAGTGATGCACCCAGCTGATCGGCGAGATCAGCGTGGCGGTCATCGCGACGATCAACCCGCCGGCGAGCAATCCCGACCGCGTTGCCGCCCGCCGCGCCAACAGCAGCCCGACGATCGCGGCGACCGCCGACAGCACGAGCGCGAGCGGCCGGGTCCAGTCGCCGATGGCAGCCAACACCCCCTGGATCGAATTGTTGCCTGACGTCGCGAATTTGGTGCCGAGCGCGACCTTGTCCGTCAAGTGCCACAGACCGTCGGTGAGGAACGCGATCGTCAGCGCCGGGCGAGCCAGGAACGCCACCGCGAACGCGCCCACGCAGCTGGCGACGCTCCACCAGAACATCCGCCATTGCCTGGCAACCGCAAGGTAAACGATGAACAAGCCCGGGGTGAGCTTGATGGCCGCCGCTAACCCGATGAGCACACCGCGCGGAACCCGGCGCCCGATCGCGGTGTCGTCACGGCGAGTCAGGTCAGCGATGACCAGCAGCATCAACAGGATGTTGATCTGCCCGAAGAAGAAGTGTGCGTACACCATGATCGTCGCGCAGGCGAGCGACACGATGCCGAACACGACGACCCAACGGTGCCTGATGTCCGACGGGGTCACCATCGCGATGACCGCGAACAGTGCCAGCATCGACACGATGCTCCACGCCCAGAAGCCGACCTGCTCGCTGCCCAGGTTCGTCGGCCACAATGCGAGCGCACCGAACGGCGTGTAGGTGAACGGCAGCCCCTCGTCGGCGATGTTAGGTCCGTGCAGGTTGCCCGCATACAGGTCGACTCCACGCCATGCGGCCGCCGACCCGTACCGGTAGACCGCCCAATCCACCGGATAGACGTCTCGGATCCGCTCGAACGCCCAGGTGGCGATCACCGCCAGCAGCCCCGCCGCGGCGGCGACGGGCCACGGCAACGACGGCGACCTCACCGACCGGGCATCCACACAGCGGATGGTACCCATGCCAAATGTCGCGACCCCGCGGTCGCCGCGGCGCGCCCGTCACGACACAATGACACCCATGACCGGGTCACCGTCGGAGGCGCCAACCGATTCCCACACGCCGCGCCGCGTCCTCGTCGCCGAAGACGAGGCCCTCATTCGCCTCGACTTGGCCGAGATGCTCAAGGAAGAGGGATACGAGGTTGTCGGCCAGGCCGGCGACGGACAGGAGGCGGTCGAGCTCGCCGACTCCCTCAAGCCCGACCTGGTGATCATGGACGTCAAGATGCCCCGACGCGACGGCATCGACGCCGCTCGCGAGATCGCCCAGAAGCGCATCGCCCCGATCGTCGTGCTGACCGCCTTCAGCCAGCGCGAACTCGTGGAGCGAGCACGCGACGCCGGTGCCATGGCTTATCTGGTGAAGCCGTTCTCGGCGACCGACCTCATCCCCGCGATTGAAGTCGCCGTCAGCCGATTCAACGAGGTCACCGAGCTGGAACGCGAGGTGGCGACGCTGTCGGAGCAGTTGGAGACTCGCAAACTCATCGAGCGCGCGAAGGGGCTGTTGCAGACCAAGCAGGGAATGACTGAGCCGGAGGCGTTCCGCTGGATCCAGCGGGCTGCGATGGACCGCCGGACGACGATGAAAAGGGTCGCCGAAGTGGTGCTGGAGACGCTGGACGGGCCCAAGGGCGCCCCGTCGGCCGGGTAGCGGATCCCTAACAACGCGCACCGCAGCGATGGGTTGGCTATGTTCTACCCACAACGTTGTTCTACCCACAACGTTCTAACCCACAGACAACCGCCGATCTGGAGGTGACACGTGCGCGGTCGCGCGACGCAAAGTGCTGTCGTTTGGGGCGCTGCCGGGATGCTCGTTCTGGGCATGGCCGGCTGCACGCAGTCCAGCAACAACGACAAGGGCGCAGAGGGCAACCTCAGGATCGTCGAGCAGGTTCAAGTCGACGAGAACGGCCAGGAGGTTCCCGTCGAGCAGGGCGCAAAGCCGGTTGACCCCGCTGGTGACGGGAAGGCGACATGCGAGCCCGTCGCGCTGGCTATGGCCGGCGCGCTGACCGGACCGGACTCCGCGCTGGGCATCAACATCAAGTACGGCGCACAGATGGCCGTCGACAAACACAACCAGGCGAACCCGGGCTGTCAGGTCGAGCTGATCACGTTCGATACGGGCGGTGTTGAGCAGACCGCGACCGCGATCGCTCCGCAGATCATCGACAACCCGAAGATCCGCGGTCTGATCGGGCCCGCCTTCTCCGGTGAAACCGAGGCGACCGGCAACACCTTCAACCAGGCGGGTCTAGTGGCGACTACCGCCTCGGCGACGCGAGTTTCGTTGTCGCAGAACGGCTGGAAGACGTTCTTCCGTGGGCTGGCCAATGACGGCGTGCAGGGGCCGGCGGTGGCCAATTATATGAAGAATGCGCTGAATGCCAAGAAGATCTGCGTCATCGACGACAGCACAGCCTACGGCCAGGGACTTGCGGAGAACATCAAGAACACCTTGAGCGGTATCGCCGACGAGTCGTGCAGCGCCTCAATCAAGAAGGGCGACAAGGAGTTCTCCGCGACGGTCACAAAGATCAGCGGCGCATCACCCGACGCGGTGTTCTTCAGCGGGTACTACGCCGAGGCGGCGCCGCTCGTGCAGCAGCTGCGCGACGGTGGGGTGACGGCGACGTTCGTCTCCGGCGACGGCACCAAGGATCAGCAGTTCGTCGACCAGGCCGGCAACGCGTCGAAGGACGCGCTGTTGTCGTGCCCGTGCGGTCCCGCACCGGAATGGTTCGCCAAGGACTACAACGCGAAATTCGGCCAGCCGCCGGGCACCTACAGCACGGAGGGCTATGACCTGGCTACGATCCTGATGCGCGGCATCGACGCGGGCAAGGTGTCACGACCCGATCTGCTGGAGTGGGTCCGCACGTACAACGGTCCGGGCGTGGCCCGCAACTATCAGTGGACCGACACCGGTGAGCTGACCACAAAGCTGGTCTGGATCTACAAGGTTCAGTAGTCGCTGACGACGGAGCGCGTCCGGGTTCGCAAGGCTCGGACGCGTTCTGCATAAGGAAGGTGACCAGGCCTTGACGGAGCCCCGAGCCGCAGAATGATTCGCGATTGCATCAGTCAATCCTGTTGGTACGCCGCCGACATCGGCTTCAATCTCGAGGGTCTGCGCAGCGGCTTTTGGCATCTGAGCATCGATGGGTTGGCGTGGGGTGCGATCTACGCCCTGGTAGCCGTCGGCTACACCCTGGTCTTCGGTGTGCTGCGTTTGATCAACTTCGCGCATTCGGAAGTCTTCATGTTAGGCATGTTCGGCGCGTACTTCGCACTGGACATGATCCTCGGATTCACACCCAGCGGTGACGATTACGGCGTCGGACTGCCGTTGACCATCTGGTACCTCGTGGTAGCCGGCGCCTTCGCGATGCTGGTCTCGGGGTCGGCCGCGATGGGCTTGGAAGCGGTGGCATATCGGCCGCTTCGGCGCCGGAATGCGCGGCCGCTGGCCTTCTTGATCACCGCGATCGGGATGTCGTTCGTGCTCCAGGAGTTCGTCCACTTCATCCTGCCGAAGATCATCCCGGGGTACGGCGGCAGCAATGCCCAACAGCCGATCAAACTGGTCGAGCCGAAGACGGAGTTCGCCGTTTTCGGCGCGTCGGTGACGAACGTGACCATCGTCATCGTGGTCGCCGCGTTCGGATTCGCCCTTGCGACCGACATCGCGATCAACCGCACGAAGTTGGGGCGCGGCGTCAGAGCCGTCGCCCAGGACCCGACGACCGCCACGCTGATGGGAGTTTCGCGCGAGCGAATCATCCTGACGACCTTCTTGATCGGCGGTCTGCTGGCCGGTGTCGCTGCGTTGCTCTACACGCTGAAGGTGCCCCAGGGCATCATCTTCTCCGGCGGATTCCTATTGGGAATCAAGGCGTTTTCCGCTGCGGTGCTCGGCGGCATCGGAAACCTGCGTGGTGCGTTGCTCGGTGGGCTGCTGCTCGGGGTGATGGAGAACTACGGCCAGGCGGTGTTCGGCTCGCAGTGGCGTGATGTGGTCGCCTTCGTTCTGTTGGTGCTGGTGCTGCTTGTCAGGCCTACCGGCATTCTCGGCGAAAGCCTCGGCAAGGCGCGGGCATGAGTGTGACAAAGGTGCTGAGCCGGCCGGGCGACGCGTTGCGGCACTGGTGGGATGGCCTGGCCCGGCAAGAGAAATGGGTTGTGGGCGCAGTCGGTTTCGTGGTCATCGCGCTGTTTCCGCTGTTTCCTCCGCCCTGGCTGGACACACCCGGCATCAGCTTGGGCGGCACAATGGCCCAGTTCGCGATGACGGCTCTGATCGCGATCGGGCTGAACGTCGTCGTCGGCTCCGCGGGTCTGCTCGACCTCGGCTACGTCGGCTTCTACGCCGTGGGCGCTTACACGGTCGCGTTGATCACCAGTCCCGCCAGCCCGTGGAATCGGGTCGGCCCGTCCGGGCCGTTCAGTTCCGACTGGGCCTGGCTGTCATGCGTCCCGATCGCGGTTGCCATCACGGCGATTTCGGGACTGATCCTGGGAACGCCGACGCTGCGTCTGCGGGGCGACTACCTGGCGATCGTGACGCTCGGGTTCGGCGAGATCATTCGGCTGCTGGCCGACAATCTCGGCGAACTGACGCGCGGCCCGCGCGGGCTTCCGGGGGTCGCGTATCCGCGGGTCGGCGAGAACCATGTGCCGGGTGGCTTTTTCTCCAGCGGTAATGCCTCGGGTCACGCCAATTACGGGACGTGGTGGTTTTGGCTGGGTCTGCTTCTGGTGGCATCCGCCCTGTTGATCGTCGGTAACCTCGAGCGCAGTCGCGTGGGGCGGGCATGGGTGGCTATCCGCGAGGACGAAGACGCCGCAGAGGTCATGGGGGTCAACACCTTCAAGTTCAAGCTGTGGGCGTTCGTCATCGGCGCCGGAATCGGCGGGCTCTCCGGCGCGCTGTATGCCGGACAGGTGCAGTTCGTCGCACCCACCAACTTCAACATCGTCAATTCGATGCTGTTCCTGTGTGCGGTCGTGCTTGGCGGGCAGGGCAACAAACTCGGCGTGATATTTGGCGCGTTCGTCATCGTGTACCTGCCCAACCGCCTGCTCGGGGTGCACTTCCTGGGTGTCAATCTCGGCGACTTGAAGTACCTGTTCTTCGGACTGGCGCTCGTCGTGCTGATGATCTTCCGCCCGCAGGGGCTGTTTCCGGTTCGCCAGCAACTGCTGACGTACGGCAAGTCGGCCCGCGAACTGCTACGCCGGGGTGAGGTGACGACGACGTGAGTGTCGATGAGCCGCTTGCGCGAAGAGAATCAACCATCGAGGAAGTGGCCGGCCTGCACCGCGAAGTGCATGCTGCTGAAGGCGAAACACTCTTGGAAACAAGAGATCTCACTGTCCGCTTCGGCGGGCTGGTTGCGCTGGACGCGGTGAGTTTCACTATCCGGCGCGGGGAGATCCTCGGCCTCATCGGCCCCAACGGGGCGGGCAAGACCACGTGCTTCAACGCGATCAGCGGCGTCTACCGGCCCACCTCTGGCGCGGTGATCTTCGACGGTGCACCGCTCGGGCGCATCAAGCGCCATCAGATCACCCGACGCGGCATCGCGCGCACATTTCAGAACATCAGGTTGTGGGGCGAGATGACCGCGTTGGAGAACGTCGTCGTCGGAACGGACGCCCGTCACAAGACCTCTGTGCCGGGCGCGATTTTCCGGAGCCCCCGGCATCGCCATGAGGAGCGGGACGCCATCGAACGGGCCGCGGCGCTGCTGCAGTTTGTCGGAATCGCGCAGCGCGGAGAAGAAAAAGCGAAGAATCTGCCCTATGGCGATCAACGGCGGCTGGAAATCGCCCGGGCACTGGCTACCGAACCGATGCTGCTGTGCCTCGACGAGCCGGCAGCCGGGTTCAACGCCGCCGAGAAAGCCGCTCTGATCGAATTGATCCACAAGATTCGCGACGACGGATACACGGTGTTGCTCATCGAACACGATATGCGGCTGGTGATGGGCGTCACCAACCGAATCGTGGTGCTGGAGTTCGGTCGCAAGATTGCCGAAGGCGTTCCGTCCGTGATTCGCGAGGACCCGGCGGTCATCGCCGCCTATCTGGGAGTGCCCGATGACGACGTCCGATGACCCCGCCCCGCTGCTCGAACTGCGTGACCTCGTGGTGCATTACGGTCGGATCGAGGCGCTGCACGGTGTTTCCCTCGTGGTGCGAGAAGGTGAGCTCGTCACGCTGCTGGGCTCAAACGGCGCCGGCAAGACGACGACAATGCGCGCGATATCAGGTTTGCGGCCGCTCAGCCGGGGTTCGGTCTGGTTCGAAGGACGAGACATCTCGCGGGTGAAAGCTCACAAGCGGGTGAGCGATGGCCTGATCCAGGCCCCCGAGGGCCGCGGCGTCTTCCCTGGCATGACGGTCACCGAAAACCTCGAAATGGGTTGCTACGGGAGAACTTTCCCGTCGAAGACAGAACATCGCGAGAAGCTCGAGTGGGTATTCGAGACCTTCCCGCGGTTAGCCGAGAGACGGAACCAAGTCGGCGGCACACTGTCGGGCGGCGAACAGCAGATGCTCGCCATCGGGCGGGCGCTGATGGCGCGTCCTCGGGTGCTACTTCTCGACGAGCCGTCGATGGGCTTGGCTCCCATGGTGATTCAGCAGATTTTCCGCATCATCGCCGAGATCAACGCACAGGGCACCACCGTCCTGTTGGTGGAGCAGAACGCCCAGCAGGCGCTGAGCCGGTCGGACCGCGCCTACATTCTCGAGACCGGCACCATCACCCGGGAAGGGCCGGCCCGGGAGCTTCTCGAGGACGACAGCGTCCGCGCGGCTTACCTTGGCGTTGCGTGAAGCGTGAAGTCCGTTCGGCGAAACCCGTCACGACGGAAGAGAATGCTGCGAGCGATCGCTTCGGCGGGATTCGTCGTCACCATCGTCGCGGCGAGCGCACTGATCGTGCGCCTTGAATCCGATTCTCAGCGCCTCGTCCTGCACGCCCAGATCGACCAGTACGGCAGACCGGTCACCGAGACTTCCGCACCGCCGGCCGACCCCGCCGGGGGCGGCAATGCGATCTGCCCACCGTTGTCGATCGCTTTGGCGGCAGCGCTGACCGGACCGGATACGGAAGCCGGCAACAACATCAGGAACGGGGTTGCACTCGCGATCGACGAGCACAACGCTGCAAATGCGGGCTGCCAGGTCCAGATCAAAGAGTTCGACACCGGCGGTGATCCGACGCGGGTGAACGAGTTCGCGCCGCAGATCGTCGCTGACGCGTACACCGTCGGATTGATCGGTCCCACCTTCTCGGGTGTCGCCGAAGCGACGGGCGCGGTTTTCGAAAGAAACGGACTGCCCGCGGCAACCGCATCGGCGTCCCGCAGCGTGCTCTCGGAACGAGGGTGGACCACGTTTTTCCGTGCGGTCGCCAGCGACGCGGCTCAGGGCCGGGCGGTGGCCAACTATGTCAAAGACGGCCTCGGTCACCGCACGGTCTGTGTCGTCAGCGACAACAGCCCTTACGGCAACGCTATGGCGCAAGCCGCCACCGCCACGCTGGCCGAGCGCTCACGCCCCAAATGCCAACGGTCGATTGCGTTGACCGACAGCCGATTCGCGGAACTGATCGACCGGATCAGAGTCGTTGCGCCGGACGCAGTGCTGCGGTTGGGCGAATATGCCGAGGCCGCCGACTTTCTGCAGCGGCTGCGCGACGAAGGCATCTCGGCGTCGCTGATCTCGGCCCAGAGATTGGTGGATGCAGCCTTCCTGAGCCGAGCGCGGAAGTTCGCCGGGCACGCCGTGGTGTCCTGTCCCTGCAGTCCACACCCGGACTGGTTCGTCGCGGCATATCGAGCGGAATTCGGTGAAAGCCCCGGTGCGTACAGCGCCGAGGGATACGACCTCGCCACGATCATGCTGAACGGAATCGACGCGGGCATGCTGGTGCGCGCGCAGATGCGGGACTGGATGCGGCATTACAACGGCCAGGGCGTGGCCCGTGGGTACCAGTGGACCGCGGCCGGGGAGCTGACCGAACCGACGGTCTGGATCTACAAACTGCAGTGAAACACCGGCCGTGCCGACATCAGACTTCATGCACGCAAACTCCGTTCTCTTGACGAAAAAGCGTGCGCTAACTCTGATCTCGTCGAGGCGAACGGTCAGCGCGCGACGATCACCGACGAGCCGTGGCCGAACAGGCCCTGATTCGCGGTGATGCCGACGCTCGCGCCTTCGACTTGGCGCCCGGTGGCTTGGCCCCGCAGTTGCCAGGTCAGCTCACACACCTGGGCGATGGCTTGAGCGGGAATCGCTTCGCCGAAACAGGCGAGCCCACCCGACGGATTGACCGGCACGCGGCCGCCGATCGTCGTTGCGCCACTGCGTAATAGCGCCTCGGCTTCGCCCTTGGCGCACAGCCCTAGGTGTTCATACCAGTCGAGTTCCAACGCGGTCGAGAGGTCGTAGACTTCGGCAACGCTGATGTCCTCGGGCCCCATGCCCGCCTCGGTGTAAGCGGCGTCGATGATCTGGTCCTTGAACACCCGCTCGGGTGCCGCCACCACCGCGGTGGAATCCGTCGCGATGTCCGGCAATTCGGGAAGATGCTGCGGATATCGGGGCGTGACGGTGCTGACCGCCCGCACCGTTGGGACACCGTCGAGCGAACCAAGATGCTTGCGGGTGAACTCGGCGCTGGCCACCACGAGCGCGGCCGCGCCGTCGGAGGTGGCGCAGATGTCCAGTTGCCGCAGCGGGTCTGCGACTACCGGGCTCGCCAACACGTCCTCGACCGAGCTCTCCTTGCGGTAGCGCGCATTGGGGTTCTGCAGGCCGTGTCTGGCGTTCTTGACCTTGACCTGAGCGAAATCCTTGCTCGTGGCCCCATAGAGGTCCATGCGACGGCGAGCCAGCAGCGCGAAGTACACGGGGTTCATCGCCCCGATGAGGTGGAAGCGCTGCCAATCCGGATCGTTCTTGCGCTCGCCGCCGGCGGGCGCGAATGCGCCCTTTTCTGTGGTGTCGGCGCCCACCACCAGTGCCACGTCGCAGAACCCGGCCAGAATGTTGGCGCGGGCGCTCTGCAGCGCCTGTGAACCGCTGGCACACGCGGCGTAGCTGGAGCTGACGGGAACGCCGGTCCAGCCGAGTTTCTGCGCGAACGTCGACCCGGCGATGAAGCCGGGATAACCGTTACGGATGGTGTCGGCACCGGCCACTAATTGGATCTGACGCCAGTCCAGGCCTGCTTCGGCGAGTGCGGCCCGGGCGGCGACGACGCCGTACTCGGTGAAGTCGCGACCCCATTTGCCCCATGGGTGCATACCAGCGCCGAGGATGTAAAGAGGTTCGGGACTCATCCGGCGATCCTCCACGCGTAGACGACGCGCTCGATGCCGTCGTCGTCGACGAAGAGCGGCATAGTGGTCAGTTCCATGTCCATCCCGACCGTCAAGTCGGCGGCCAGCGTGCCCTCGACGACCTTGCCCAGCACGATCATGCCCTCGTCGACGAGCTGTACCGCGGCAATCGCAAACGGCTCGAACGGATTTGGCGCCGGGTAGGGCGCGGGCGGGGGATAGCGGTTCTCGGTGTAGCTCCACAGCTTGCCGCGGCGCGACAACGGCACCTGCGCCAACTCGTCGCCGCAACAGTCCGGATTGGGGCAATTGTTGGCGCGCGGCGGGAACACGTAGGTTCCGCACTGAGGGCACTTGCCGCCGATCAGATGCGGCGCACCGGAGTCGTCGGTGGCGAACCACCCGTCGATGGCCGGTCGCGCGGATGCTGACACGCGGTCAGCGTACCGACTTCGGAGACAGAACTGAAACGTGTTCCAGTTTCCTGAGCCGCCCCGACGATTTCCTGTCGCGAACCGCACCGCGGGAGTAGCGTCCGGACCGCCCGGGGGCTCGCAGGATCGGAGGCCATCGATGGGGCTCTTCAAGAAGGCGAAAGACGCAGCCCAGCAGGCATTTGTCCAGCAGGGCGGACAGCAAGGTGGTGGCGGAATGGTGCACGTGCAGGGCGCCGGGCCGATCGACCCAGCCCTGCTGGGCGGGCCGTCGACGCGCTCGATGGCAGCAGACGACCCGATCTGGCAGCCCATCAACGGCATCTCGCTGCAGGACTACGCCGAGCTCGCCCGCGACGCTCAGGCCCGCGGCGTCACCGACGAGGCTGGCATGATCGCCATCGCCCAGGAGCGCGGGTGGAACCCGGCGGACACGAAGGCGGCGCTCGACGGCTGGGTGCAGCGGATGGGCCAGTCGATGGCCGTCGGACAGCAGTTCCGCAAGTTCCTCGGCTACTGACCGGGTCCGATCCGCATGCCCAACCCGTTCAAGGACTGGGCGCGGCCCGTGTCGTGATCCGTGTCGGCGCGGATGCATAGAGTGAGCCCGTGAGCCCAGCCAAGTCTCCGTCCGCTCCCTCCGGCTCGACCGGGGCATCCGAAAAGCCGACTTTGATGCTGCTGGATGGCAATTCACTGGCGTTCCGAGCGTTCTACGCCCTGCCGGCCGAGAACTTCAAGACCCAGGGCGGGCTGACCACGAATGCCGTCTACGGGTTCACCGCCATGCTGATCAACCTGCTTCGCGACGAGGGCCCCACGCACATAGCGGCCGCATTCGATGTGTCGCGTCAGACGTTTCGCTCCGACAAGTACCCCGAATACAAGGCCAACCGCACGTCCACGCCGGACGAGTTCCGCGGCCAGATCGAAATCACCAAAGAGGTGCTGGTCGCGCTCGGCATCACCGTGCTGGCCGAGCCGGGATACGAGGCCGACGACGTCATCGCGACGCTGGCCACGCAGGCCGAGCAGTCCAGCTTCCGGGTACTGGTCGTGACTGGGGACCGCGACTCGCTACAACTCGTCAGTGACGACGTGACCGTGCTCTATCCGAGGAAAGGTGTCAGCGAACTGACCCGGTTCACGCCGGAGGCGGTGCTCGACAAGTACGGGCTGACCCCTGCGCAGTACCCCGATTTCGCTGCGCTGCGCGGCGATCCGAGCGACAACCTGCCCGGTATTCCGGGCGTGGGGGAGAAGACCGCGTCGAAGTGGATCGTCGAGTACGGCTCGCTGCAAGCGCTGGTGGACAACGTCGACACGGTGCGCGGCAAAGTCGGTGATGCGTTGCGCGCCAACCTTTCTCACGTGATCCTGAACCGGGATCTGACCGACCTGGTGAAAGATGTCCCGCTCGCGCAGACCCCGGACATGCTGCGCATTCAGCCCTGGGACCGCGATCACATCCACCGGCTGTTCGACGACCTCGAATTCCGGGTGCTGCGAGACCGTCTGTTTGACACCCTCGCCGCGGTGGAGCCGGAGGTCGACGAGGGGTTCGACGTCCGCGGCGGTGCGCTGGCCGCGGGGGAGGTGGCGGGCTGGTTGGCCGCGCACGCCGGCGACGGACGCAGGGCCGGGGTGTCGGTAGTCGGCACGCACGTGGTCGCCGAAGGCGACGCCACCGCGGTCGCGATCGCCGCCGCCCATGGCGACTCGGGCTACATCGACACCGCGACGATGACGGCAGACGACGAGACAGCGCTCGGGCGCTGGCTGGCCGACGAGGACCAGCCGAAGGCTCTGCACGAGGCGAAGTGGGCGATGCACGACCTGGCCGCACGCGGGTGGGAGATGCGGGGCGTCACCTCCGACACCGCGCTGGCGGCCTATCTGGTGCGTCCGGGTCAGCGCAGCTTCACGCTGGAGGACCTGTCGCTGCGCTACCTGCGGCGCGAATTGCGCGCCGACAACCCGGAGCAAGCTCAGCTGTCGCTGCTCGATGACAGCGACGGTGTCGACGACCAGGCCGTGCAGACCCAGATCTTGCGGGCCCGGGCCGTGGTCGACCTGGCCGACGCGCTGGACGCCGAGCTGCACCGAATGGAATGCTCTTCGCTGCTCGGCGATATGGAGCTGCCGGTGCAGCGGGTGCTCGCCGACATCGAAAAGACCGGTATCGCAGTCGATCTCGCCCAACTGACCGACCTGCAACACCAGTTCGCCGCACAGATTCGTGACGCCGCCGAAGCGGCATACGCGGTGATCGGCAAGCAGATCAACCTCGGCTCACCAAAGCAGTTGCAGGTGGTGCTGTTCGACGAGCTGGAGATGCCGAAGACCAAACGCACCAAGACGGGCTACACCACCGACGCCGACGCGTTGCAGTCGCTCTACGAGAAGACGGGCCACCCCTTCCTGCAGCATCTGCTGGCCCACCGCGACGTCACCCGGCTCAAGGTCACCGTCGACGGGCTGCTGAATTCGGTGGCGACGGACGGCCGGATCCACACCACGTTCAACCAGACCATCGCGGCCACCGGCCGGCTGTCGTCGACCGAGCCCAACCTGCAGAACATCCCGATCCGCACCGACCCGGGCCGGCTGATCCGCGACGCGTTTGTCGTCGGCGCGGGTTACACCGAGCTGATGACCGCCGACTACAGCCAGATCGAGATGCGGATCATGGCACACCTGTCGCACGACGACGGGCTGATCGAGGCGTTCCGCACCGGTGAAGACCTGCACTCGTTCGTTGCGTCGCGGGCGTTCGGTGTTCCGATCGACGACGTCACCGCGGAATTGCGGCGCCGCGTCAAGGCCATGTCGTACGGGCTGGCCTACGGTCTCAGCGCCTACGGCCTGGCCCAGCAGCTCAAGATCTCCACCGAAGAGGCGAAAGACCAAATGGACCAGTACTTCGCCCGGTTCGGCGGCGTGCGGGACTACCTGCACGAAGTCGTCGACCAGGCCCGCAAGGACGGCTACACGTCGACGGTGCTGGGACGCCGCCGCTATCTGCCCGAGTTGGACAGCAGCAACCGCCAGGTCCGGGAGGCGGCCGAGCGCGCCGCGCTCAACGCCCCGATCCAGGGCAGCGCCGCCGACATCATCAAGGTCGCGATGATCAACGTCGACGATGCGCTGAGGGCGGCCGGGCTGAAGTCCCGGATGTTGCTGCAGGTGCATGACGAGCTGCTGTTCGAAGTTGCGCAGGGGGAGCGTGACGAGCTCGAAGCCTTGGTCCGCGACAGGATGGGCAGCGCATATCCACTGGATGTGCCGCTGGAGGTCTCGGTGGGCTACGGCCGGAGTTGGGATTCGGCCGCGCACTAGTCATTTGCGACTAGTCGCCGAGAGGCGGGCCATCCCGCGAAGAATCCACGGTGTCCGCCTGGCCATCACCTCCATCGCACGATCTGTTTGGCGCATCGCGGTCCGGGGGCCGGGGGTGGGCGTCGACGTCAGTTCCGCCTCGGCCGATCGGGCTCGCGGGCTTGGCGATCGACCGCCAGGAGTTGCCAGGCGCCGGGCACGCCACACAACTCGATGCTGTCCGGCCTTGTCGAACATCAGCACGCGACAGAACGTGGAGAGCCGCTCCATGAAGGCCTCGAACTGGGGCGCGGTCCAAACACCTCAACGTGGCTGACGAATGACCTGGCGCATCAGGTGTTCGGCGATCGCCGCATGATCCCGCTTGAGGTTTCCGGCACGGCTTTGGCGACCGACTTATCAGCTTCGTACGACGGGTAGCTCGCGCGACTTCGCCGAACGCGCGAGCCGTTCATCGAAAGTAGCGACGGCAGCGGCCGCATCCTCGGCAGCCAGAATGACGCAGCAGTCCGGCATTTTCAGACCGGTGGCTGCGCGAAGCTCGGCGAGCCGAAGCGCTGTGTCGTCGGGGAAGGCTAATTCGTGGACCTCGAGGGCACGGAGCGCCGCCATGACCGTGTCCAGGCGCCCTTCGCGAATGGGTGCGACAAGAACCTCGGCCAAGGTCAGAGAGTTTACGACGAGGTCGTCGTCAACGGCTTGCATCAATAGTTGTTCTGCGGGGGCATGGTGGTCGTCTTCAGCGTCGAGAAACGAGATAAGAATGCTGGCATCGAGGACGATCACGCGGGCCAGCCTTCGCGCAGGTGCTTGAGGTAGCCAGGTCCGTAAACTCCACTCAGGCATCCGCCGTAGGTGCGAACGGCCTCTAGTCTGCGACGACGCCGGTCATCCCGGGCCTGCTCGGCGGCGCGATGGCCCTCCAGGGCTAGACGGACAAGCAGCTGCGGCCGGCTCAGGCCCGGCCAGCGGCGAGCCGCCTCATCGAGGGCCTCGGCCAGATCATCGGTCTCGGTGACAAAGTGGCGAGGGCGGGTAGTGGGCACGGAGGGAGTGTATCACCGTGGTTGATGGGTGATACACCAAATTCGACCGGGTGATATGGCCGGGGCACTTAAGCGCCCGGCGCGCGGTAGCCAGCCATCGTCTGGAGCGTGGGCGCGGCGGCCCGTGCCGCGTGCACCGTGTACGCCTCCTCATTCAGCAACCCATACATGCGCTGGTCGCCGAAGCCGCGGTCGATCCGGTCCCGCACGAAGGCCAGCTCGACCACCTGGGCGGCGAAGTTCTTGACCGCCCGGCCCGCAGGTGGTCCGGCAGCCGGGGTCGCCACACCGATCGCCAGCTTGCGGCCACGGATCGAGCCCAACCAGGTCGCCTCGTTCGGGGTCACCAAACCGGCCGCCACCATGCCAGGCAGCTTCGTGGCAACCACCCGCTGCTCCCTGCGGCGGCTGACGACGGCGAGCCAGATGGCCAGCCCGAAGATCGGCACCATCCACACCACGTACACCAGCAGGCCAGCACGACGACAGCCATCGCCAAGGTGGACAGGACGAACCCGATGGCTGTGCCGATCGGGTTCACCCCGGTCATCAGGATCACGATCAGCCCGGCGACGGTGCCGAGCGTGATGACGACGCCGAGCGGCGCCCCGACTTCGCGGACTCGCCGTTGGAACGGTGTAGGCGTGCCGGCGTATGACACCCCAGCAGGTTAGTCGGCCGCGGGACCGAGTTTGTCCAGCATGTACACAGTCGAGTAGCCTCGACAGGTGACTCGCGAGCTGATCGCGGGTATCACCATGCAATCGTCCCTACAACCCAACCTGTCCGGAGCAACCCAACAACATGCCAAGTCCCTCCGTCGCCTCGCCGCAAGTAGCCGTCAATGACATCGGCTCGAGCGAGGACTTTCTCGCCGCCATCGACAAAACAATCAAATACTTCAACGATGGCGACATCGTGGAAGGGACCATCGTCAAGGTTGACCGTGACGAAGTCCTGCTCGACATCGGCTACAAGACCGAAGGTGTCATCCCGTCCCGTGAGCTCTCGATCAAGCACGACGTCGACCCCAATGAAGTCGTGTCCGTCGGCGACGAGGTCGAGGCGCTCGTTCTCACCAAGGAGGACAAAGAGGGCCGGCTGATCCTGTCCAAGAAGCGCGCTCAGTACGAGCGTGCCTGGGGCACGATCGAGGAGCTCAAGGAAAAGGACGAGGCCGTCAAGGGCACCGTCATCGAGGTCGTCAAGGGTGGGCTGATCCTCGACATCGGCCTGCGGGGCTTCCTACCCGCCTCGCTGGTCGAGATGCGCCGCGTGCGCGACCTGCAGCCCTATATCGGCAAGGAGATCGAAGCCAAGATCATCGAGCTCGACAAGAACCGCAACAACGTCGTGCTCTCCCGGCGCGCCTGGCTGGAGCAGACGCAGTCGGAGGTGCGCAGCGAATTCCTCAACCAGCTGCAAAAGGGCGCGATCCGCAAGGGCGTGGTCAGTTCGATCGTCAACTTCGGCGCATTCGTCGACCTCGGCGGGGTCGACGGCCTGGTGCACGTGTCAGAGTTGTCGTGGAAGCACATCGACCACCCATCCGAGGTGGTGCAGGTCGGCGACGAGGTCACCGTCGAGGTTCTTGACGTCGACATGGATCGCGAGCGGGTTTCGTTGTCGCTCAAGGCAACTCAGGAAGATCCGTGGCGGCACTTCGCCCGCACGCACGCGATCGGCCAGATCGTTCCGGGCAAGGTCACCAAGCTGGTGCCATTCGGCGCGTTCGTTCGCGTCGAGGAGGGCATCGAGGGCCTGGTGCACATCTCCGAGTTGGCCGAGCGCCATGTCGAGGTCCCCGACCAGGTGGTGCAGGTCGGCGACGACGCGATGGTCAAGGTCATCGACATCGACCTCGAGCGGCGCCGCATCTCGCTGAGCCTCAAGCAGGCCAACGAGGACTACACCGAGGAGTTCGACCCGAGCAAGTACGGCATGGCCGACAGCTACGATGAGCAGGGCAACTACATCTTCCCCGAGGGCTTCGACTCCGAGACCAACGAGTGGGTTGAGGGCTTCGATACCCAGCGCGCCGAGTGGGAGGCCCGCTACGCGGAGGCCGAGCGCCGGCACAAGATGCACACCGCGCAGATGGAGAAGTTCGCCGCTGCCGAGGCGGCCGCGGCGGAGAAGCACCAGGGCGCGGCCAACGGCGCGGCGCGGTCGGAGGAAGCGCAGTCCGGTGGATCGCTGGCCAGCGATGAACAGTTGGCGGCCCTGCGGGAGAAGCTGGCCGGCAGCGCCTAACCTTGAACTCTTGGCGCCGAAATTGACGTTTTGCAGCAAAAGTGCGAGTAACTCTCTGCATAACGTGAATTTCGGCAGTGAGTGATGCTGCGGATCGGGCTGGCCGGCGGCATCGGTGCCGGCAAGTCGACGGTGTCGGCCACTTTCGCGGAATGCGGCGGCGTCGTCGTCGACGGTGATGTGATCGCGCGTGAAGTCGTCGAGCCCGGAACCGAAGGGCTGGCCAAGCTGGTCGATGCGTTCGGTGACGACATCTTGCAGCCCGACGGCGCACTGGACCGGCCTGCCTTGGCAGCCAAGGCGTTCGGTGACGAAGATAAGCGGGCAACGCTCAACGGCATCGTGCACCCGTTGGTGGCGAGGCGGCGCGCCGAGATCATCGCCGCGGTGTCCGAAGACGAGGTCGTGGTCGAAGACATTCCGCTGCTGGTGGAAAGCGGTATGGCGCCGCTGTTTCCGCTCACGGTCATCGTGCACGCAGATCCGGAGGTACGTGTCGGTCGCTTGATCAAGCGCGGGATGAGTGAGGCCGACGCTCGTGCCCGCATCGCCGCGCAGGCAAGCGAAAAGCAGCGCCGAGCGGTCGCCGACGTGTGGCTGGACAACTCCGGGTCGCAGGGGCAACTGGTGGAACGCGCCCGCGAGCTGTGGTACCAGCGCGTCCTGCCGTTCGCGCACAACCTCCGAGAGCACCGGTGGGCCGCCGCGCCACTAGAGCTCGTGCCCTCCGACCCGACCTGGCCGGCGCAGGCGCGCCGCATCGTCGAGCGGCTGAAGACGACATGCGGGCACAACGCGCTGCGCGTCGACCACATCGGCTCCACCGCAGTTCCAGGCATGGATGCGAAGGACGTGATCGACGTGCAGGTCACGGTCGCGTCGCTAGACGTGGCCGACGAGATCACCGAAGCGCTCGCGCGCGCCGGCTATCCGCGTATCGACCGGATCAGCGCAGATGTGGACAAGCCGGATGCCCGCAGCACCAACCCGGCATACGATCATACGGACGATCCGGCACTGTGGCGCAAGAGGATTCACGCGTCCGCTGATCCTGGCAGGCCGACGAATGTGCACGTGCGGGTAGCCGGTTGGCCTAACCAGCAGTTCGCGCTGCTGTTCACCGACTGGTTGACGCAACACCCTGCCGTGCAGGCAGATTACCGCGCCGCGAAGCGGGCGGCTCTGACGTCGAGGCAGTACGCGGAGGCGAAGGAGCCGTGGTTTCTCGACGCCTACCGGCGCGCGTGGGACTGGGCCGACGCCAGCGGCTGGCGGCCGTAGCCTCAGTTGGGCGGCGGAGCCTCGCTCGGCTCCGGCGGGGTGTTGGCGGCGCTGATCGCGGCGGCGTTGGCCAGTTGGCCTCCGCAGGGCATGACGCCGTAGCCGGGGTCATTGCTTTGGGGCAGGAACCTGGGGGCGATGAAGTCGTCGGCTTGGGCGGCGACCACGTCATCCACCAGAATCTCGCAGTGCAGGTTGGCCGTATACGGCCATCTGATCGAGATCTCCATGCCGGCTTTCTGGGGGTCGGCCAGCACGGCGTTCGCCTCGAACGTCTGCCCGGGCAGGATTGTCGGATCGGCGGTCTCGACCTCGGTGTCACTGATGTTGTAGGTGATCGTCAAGCCGCGCGAGACACCGTCGACGCGGGCCCGGTAGGTGACGTTGTGCTGCTGTTGGTCCGCCTCGTCGGCAAGTGCCGTCGCCGGAGTCAACTGGCCGACCGCGATCGTTGCCGCCAGGCAAGCCGAAACCAGCCCGACACGGATGGTGCCGTTCATGACTGCCGAGATTACGCCCCAGCCCACGTGAGCCGCATGCCGCGGCCGGAAAGCCACCGGTCCAGGGAGTGGTCATTCTCGGACAGCCCCTCGATCACATGGACCGCGCGGCGGATGGCCCGTTCCGCCGTTTCCGGGCTCATCAGCCCCAAACGATGGGCGTCCAGCAGCTCATCGACGTCCAGCAGCTCGGTGCCCACGCCCGTCCGGTTCGCCAGGTCCAGGTAGTGGTCTTCGGTACGCCACTCCCGCTCACCGGGAGTTATCTCGCCCACGTCGAGGTAATAATCCTGGTCGCGTTCGTGGCCGGGATTGAAGTGAAAGACGTTGACGCGCAGGCCGAGCGCAGGCAGCAGCCACGACTCCAGGTAATGGAACTGCGCGCGACCGGGCGTGGGCCGGGCCATGTAGAGACCCCACGGCTTCAGGGTGTACTCGTCGACCGCGCGCAGGATTCCCTTCGGGTCGGTGTTGGTGCGCGCGACCAGGTCGAACGCTTCACGTTTTGGCGGGTGGATAGGGGTCAGCATAGGCGGGACGAGCGGCGTTCAGCGCTCGCGCGAGCAGAGGCTGTAGCCACCGTCTGTCGGTGGCTGGTTCTAGGCTGGTGAACATGGCTTTCGCGACCGAACACCCCGTGCTGGCGCACTCGGAGTACCGCGCCGTCGAAGATGCGGTGCGCACCGGTGGGCGCTTCGAGGTGGTCAGCCAGCACCGGCCGGCGGGCGACCAGCCTGCGGCCATCGACGAGCTGGAGCGCCGCATCGAGGGCGGCGAGCGCGACGTGGTGCTGCTCGGTGCCACCGGCACCGGCAAATCGGCCACCACCGCATGGCTGATCGAACGGCTGCAACGACCCACCCTGGTGATGGCGCCGAACAAGACGCTGGCGGCCCAACTCGCCAATGAGCTTCGAGAAATGCTGCCGCACAACGCTGTTGAGTACTTCGTGTCGTACTACGACTACTACCAGCCCGAGGCGTACATCGCGCAAACCGACACCTACATCGAGAAGGACAGCTCGATCAACGACGATGTCGAGCGGTTACGGCACTCCGCGACGTCGAGCCTGCTGTCCCGGCGCGACGTGGTCGTGGTGGCGTCCGTGTCGTGCATCTACGGCCTGGGCACCCCGCAGTCCTACCTGGACCGGTCTGTCGAGGTGCAGGTGGGCATGGAGGTGCCGCGGGACGGGCTGTTGCGGCTTCTGGTCGACGTCCAGTACACCCGCAACGACCTGGCCTTCACCCGCGGCTCGTTCCGGGTGCGCGGCGACACCGTGGAGATCATCCCGTCCTATGAGGAACTGGCGGTGCGCATCGAGTTCTTCGGCGACGAGGTCGAGGCGCTGTATTACCTGCACCCGCTGACCGGTGAGGTGATCCGCCAGGTCGACTCGCTGCGGATCTTCCCGGCCACTCATTACGTGGCCGGTCCAGAGCGGATGGCGCACGCGATCTCCACGATCGAAGAGGAGCTGGCCGAGCGGCTGGCCGAGCTGGAACGGCAAGGCAAGCTGCTCGAGGCGCAGCGGCTACGGATGCGCACCAACTACGACATCGAAATGATGCGTCAAGTCGGCTTCTGCTCGGGAATCGAGAATTACTCACGGCATATCGACGGGAGGCCGGCGGGCTCGGCGCCGGCGACGCTGCTCGACTACTTTCCGGAGGATTTCCTGCTCGTCATCGACGAGTCGCATGTGACCGTCCCGCAGATCGGCGGGATGTACGAGGGCGACATCTCGCGCAAGCGCAACCTGGTGGACTTCGGGTTCCGGCTGCCCTCGGCTATCGACAACCGGCCGCTGACGTGGGAGGAGTTCGCCGACCGGATCGGGCAGACCGTTTACCTGTCCGCGACGCCCGGGCCGTACGAGCTGAGCCAGTCCAGCGGCGAATTCGTCGAACAGGTGATCCGCCCTACCGGGCTGGTGGACCCGAAGGTCGTGGTGAAGCCGACGAAGGGCCAGATCGACGACCTCATCGGCGAGATCCGCACCCGCGCCGGCGCGGACGAACGCGTGCTGGTCACCACGCTCACGAAGAAGATGGCCGAGGACCTCACCGACTACCTGCTCGAAATGGGCATCCGGGTGCGCTATCTGCACTCGGAGGTCGACACGCTGCGGCGCGTCGAGTTGCTCAGACAGCTGCGACTCGGCGACTTCGACGTGCTCGTCGGCATCAACCTGCTGCGCGAGGGCCTGGACCTGCCCGAGGTGTCGCTGGTATCGATTCTCGACGCCGACAAGGAGGGCTTCCTGCGGTCGTCACGCAGCCTGATCCAGACCATCGGTCGCGCCGCCCGCAACGTGTCCGGCGAGGTGCACATGTACGCCGACACAGTCACCGCGTCGATGACAGAGGCCATCGACGAGACGGAGCGAAGGCGCGCCAAGCAGATCGCGTACAACGAGGAGCACGGCATCGACCCGAAGCCGCTGCGCAAGAAGATCGCCGACATCCTCGACCAGGTGTACCGCGAGGCCGACGACAGCGAC
>Ga0055451_10000246_pt1 | contig 21177 bp, 13 predicted proteins | sample China_Galinas_PW_3_FD_57745 | JGI IMG/M metagenome (GOLD analysis project Ga0055451, IMG submission 57745) | Wetland microbial communities from San Francisco Bay, California, USA, that impact long-term carbon sequestration - China_Galinas_PWB_D2 | ecosystem: Environmental > Aquatic > Marine >... | reverse complement strand
ATGAAGTAGAAAATGATCATGCCGATGGTCCCAGCAAGACCCACCAGGCCAAGGTAATACCAGACCAAGTACGGATGATGTTGATCCCAGAGAAGCTGATTGGCGGACACAATCTTGTCTTGGGAGATACTGCCGAACACGCCGTCAAGCTTCTCCGCCCATTGCTTACTTTGATCTTCGGTCAGCGCGGTCGTGGATGACAGGTTGCCCCAGAAGCTATCGACGGCGGTTTTCAGGGATTCCAGATTGCCGTTTTCCCGCGCCCAAGCCATCGCATTCATCACCTTCTCTTTCGGGAGCCTGGCAGCGTCCATCACGATGGAGGAATCCCACCCCAATTGGTTGACCAGGAACTCGCGCGCGAATTTCGTCTTGTTGGCCATCGCCTCGTACATGTAGCCCGAGATGCCGTTTCCAAGCGCCCAGCCAATTGCAAATGGAATATTGGCGTAGCCCATGTAGAGCGCTTTCTTCTCCTTCGGTGCAATCAACCCGATGTAAGCATTAAAGGTCGGGCTGCACGTCATCTCCCCGATCGAGAACACGAACACCATCAAGCAGCAGAGCCAGCCGATACTCGTGGCACCGGTCCCCACGAACCCCACAAGAGAAATGAGCATGCCGATAACCATGGCCGCCACCTTGCTGATTCTGGCGATCATCCACGAAAGCGGTATCACGAAGAGAATGATTGCGATGGAATCGATGTTGATGATCATTTCGGGCTTCGTCTGCCCGTTCAGCAAAACCCAGTCGCTGTTGAACCAAGCAAACCACGGAGCGACACCTCGCGTGTCCACCCACTCATCGATGAAATTGGGAAGCAAATCCCAAAGCTGCATGAACATCAGCCAGAAACAGGAGAAGATCGCGAGGAAAACGACAAGACGAAGATCTGAGAATATTGTCGCGATGGAATCGAAAAACGTGTGAACGATGCCGGGCTTTTTCTGAGACGAGTCGGATTTCTTGGTGTGTTCCGGCTCTTTGAAGAAGAACATCCCCGGTATGAAATTCAGCGCCGTGACGATTGCCGCGAAGTAGAAGACGTTGTCCCAGTCGATTTCGACGCGAAGAACGGCGGCGGCCATCGGCGCTAAGGCACCGCCGATGTTGACTACCCAGTAGAAGATGCCCCAGCCAACGGACGATGTTTCCTCGTCCGTCGAGGCAGCCACCGTCCCTTGGGCAGGCGGCTTGAATATGGCCGTTCCCGTCGCCACCAGGCAGGCAGCGACCATGAATACCCAGAAGCCTGGGTCTTCCCAACCGCTCGCAGCCAAGGCATCGGAAAATGCCTTGGCCTTCGCCATGCAGAGGTAACCGAGAATGTTGATGGTAAACGCGACCGCCAGGCTCTTGCGGTAACCGTACCGGTCGGTAAACCCACCCGATACCATCGGGATGAGGCATTGAAGGAGCGCCCAAACGAGATAGATGATGCCCTTTTGCTCAAAATTAAGTTCGAGCCCGTTTTGACCGGACGACGCGACGAGATAAAGCGGCGCGATGGCTCGCACGCCAAAGAAGGCGAGTCGCTCCAGGATCTCCATGAAGCAGGCGACCCAGAAATTCGCCGGAAACGACCGTACTTGGTCGAGGAAGGATGCCTTGGCTTCTTCCGTCTGCATGTTAAGCTCCGAGGAACAATATAGCGGTTCGCGCCGCAAAACGGTCGCATACGCTTATACGTAATCGCCGTTCTTGGCAAACGGCCGCCGCGGCGGCGTGTCCTGGACGGTTTCACAAATGGCGGAATAATCGACGCGTCGACGAGCATACAGTGAGGCATGCGGCGCCCAGCGAAGTAGAAATCCCGTTTTTCGGAAGCCACGTGAAACATGCCCGAATTACCGGAAGTCGAGACGATCGTTCGTGAGTTGCGCGGGCGAATCGAAGGGAAGACCGTACAGCACGTGCAAGTACTTCGACGGGACGTCATTTATGGCGCGGATGTGCCGATCGAGGAACATCTGCTGGGGCGATCAATCGGAAAAGTCACAAGACGAGCCAAGCGAATCACCTTCGATTTCAAGCCACCGACCCGCGTCGTTTTTCACCTGGGCATGAGCGGTCGGCTGAATCTCGTACCGTGCGAGGAAGAACTCAAAACGCACACGCACCTGACCCTCACGTTCGAGAAATCAAGACACGAATTGCGCTTCGTCGACCCGCGCCGCTTCGGTGGTGTCTGGCTGCTGGATGGAACATACGAATCGTCTACCGGCCGATCCTTGGGGCCGCTCGGGCCCGAGCCCTTCGATCTCATACCGGCGAAATTCGCCCTGCTCTTGCAGCGGCAGAAACAAATCAAGGCCCTGCTGCTCGATCAGACGCTCATCGCCGGGTTGGGGAACATCTATTGCGACGAGGCCCTCCACGCCGCGGGTGTTCATCCCACCTCTCGTGCCGGGGAAATCGAGGCGGACGATACGCGACGCCTTCTGCGTGCCATCAAGTCGACGCTCCACCGGGCCATCCGCCACAGGGGCTCGACGTTGGTGGATTACCGCCGGGCCAACGGCGATCCCGGCTCATTCCAGCGCCTGCACCGCGTCTACAACCGCGAGGGACAACCCTGTAAGCGATGCCGTACGCCCATCGAACGCATGCAGGTCGCGGGACGATCGTCCTATTTCTGTCCCGCATGCCAGCCGGTGCGAGACGCGTAGCAGGCGGTCAACACTCATTGAAAAAAACTCACCACAAAGGCACAAAGGCACGAAGAAAAGAAGTTGTCAGTTCTTGAGTTAGCAGTTTGTTATCTGTGGGCGTATCGTGGATACAACGGTCCGTCGCACCGCTGCACCCCCAAGAAACAAACTGAAAACTGATGGCTGATAACTGAGAACCACCATCCAGATACGCGATGCCGCGACTCTGCCGTAAATCCCTTCGTGCCTTGGTGTCTTTGTGGTTGAAAAACGGCTACTTCTTTCGCGTCCAGCCCCGGATGATGTTGCCGGTTTGTACGAGAATCGTGTCGTCCAGGACGAGCACGGCGCGGATGTCCTCGAGCTTTCCCAATTCCAACGCGCCGCCGTTCTTGGGGATGACGCCGCTTCCCTGGCGATGGTCGTAGAAGAACGCCCGGCTCGGCTCGTCGCGATGGGCGTCGGACACGTCAATCGCCACCACGTAGGAGGTCGTCACGAATCGGGAGAGGAAACGCACGAGGTTCGGCGTTGTCCCACGCCAAAGTGTCAGCCCTGAGACATCATCAACGGCCGAAATCGACTCCGCCGTGCTCAGAAACAGAAAACCACCGAGACGATTGACGGACAGATCGTCCTCTCCGCGGCGCACCAGATCGTCGGTTTCCCAGGCCGTCTGCCCATCGTCCAGCCCGATTTTGCGCACGCGCCGCCCGTCGTCGCTGAAATAGACGGCATCCAAGCCGGCGGAAAGCGTGCCGGACCGGAGGTGTCCGTCAAGCGACACACGCCAACGCATCGTCGAAGCGTCAATATCATAGGACGTGAGTGACCGGGTGGTGACGATGACGAGTTGGCCGTCAAGCGTCACGAAGAATCCCTCAACGGGGCGTGACTCCACAGACACCACACGAGCGTGCTGCGTACCGGTGCCGGCATCCAGTAGAACGACCGAATGGCTCCCTTCTTCCAGAACGGTGTACACGACCCATGCATCCGCCACGCGCAGGGGACCAAGTGGAAGTGGATTGACACCCCGAGACCAAAGAACTTGACCGCTTGTCACAGATACACAGGTCATCCTGCCGTCTTCGCGCACGCTCACCAGGCGGTCGCCGCCAAGCGCATGCGCACGGAAGGACCGGCCGTCCTCCCAGTCGTCCTGGGTCGGATCGAAGTCATCCGGATAGTCCGCGTGGGACCAGATTGGCGCGCCCGTCTCGGCTTCGACGGCGGCGACTTCGAACGCGGTGGCCAGCAGCACGATCCGATTCCCTGCGAACAGGAGGCGCGGCGGCGCCGGAAACTTCAGCGGTGCAGGCCACGCCTCCTCCGTACCGCCGGCCGCGAGGGCACGCACACCGTCGGGTCCGGCGACAAAGTAGCGCGACCAGTTCGCCTGAGGCGACTCCCGGAATTGCGGTACAAGCAGCCTCCCGGCAGGATCGAGTGCCTTCGAAAAGGAACCGTCCAGCGGTAGCGTGACGCGTGGGCGCTGCGGCTCCAACCGATCGCGCCCGCCGAGTAGTGCGTCCCGAAATGCGAGGAAACTCATGCGCCTCCCCTCGTACTCGACGGTCGCGCCGGGCAGTTCCCGCGCCGCTTTGGTCAGCCATCGGAAGGCGTGCTCGGGCCGATTCGCCTGCGCGTAGGCGGAGGCGATCATCTTGACGATCGACGGGCGGTCCAGCGGGTTGCCGTGTCGGTAATACGCACGGGTGAACGTAGCGGCCGCGGTCTCCGGTTCACCCTTTGCCAAGTAGAGTTCACCCAATTCAAGCAGCGCGGCGGACGCCGCGTCGCTGTTGGGGAATACCTCCGCCACACGTTCAATCAGTCGTTCATCCTTCGCGGCACGCCCGGTATCGAGCAAACCACGGGCCTCCGCCTCGTAGGGTTCGTAGATTTCCTTCCCGCGCCGTTCCAGAAGTGCCGCGATTCGGCGTTGCACGACGGCACCGCCGGTCTGCGATGCCTCCGTGTCATTCGCAAACGACAGTTCGCGCAGGGACCGATCGCGCAGTACCTGTTGGTATAGGCGAAGCGCATCGGCGGGCCTCTCGTAGTGATCGAACAGGTCGCCGAACCGCAGTCGGTATTGCAGGCTCGCTTCCTCATCCGGCGCGCATTGTGACGCGATGACCACGAGCTTTTTCAACACCTGGGCGTTGAGTGCGGCACGCTTGTCATGGACATCCACGAAGGTGCGAATGTCATCGTAGAACCGACGGCGCACCGCGGGGGGCGGCGGATCGAGCAGGCCGCCGGCGCGGCGGACGGCCTCGTCCAGCGCCTCCATCGCCTCCGGAAGCTCGCCGCCCTGGAGCGCAACTTCCGCCAGCTCGAGCGCCGGCAGCGGATCCGTGGGCGCCGCCGCCATTCGCGCGCGCAGCGATCGCCAGATTTCCGCCTTCCTGACATAGGCTGACACAGCGCCGTCACCCGCAATGAGAAGGTGCTCGCGGAGCGGGAGCACGTTGCCCGGCACGCCGTCGGTATCCCACGCCGCGTTGGTGCGCCCTCCGTCAAGTAGCGCGAAGCTGGAAAGGCCCTCGGTGGTGGGCACGAGAATGCGGTCTCCGGACCAGGCGCCGCGTCCCAGCGCCTGCGCCGTGGGTGCGAGGTCCGACGTCCAGCGCATCGCGCCTGATTCCAGGTTGTAGCAGAAGGCCTTATCGCCGAAACCACAAAGAAGTCCGTCGCGGACGCCATACATGGAGACAATGTTCGCCAGATCGGTCTTGGGAACGGTCTGGATCAGCCGGCCGTCCTCCCCCGCCAAAACCAACAGACACGGGGCGTCAATCGGCAAACAGTACAAGCGCCCTTCTCGATAGATCACCGGATTGAAGGCCCACGGTTTGACCTCGCGCATCGTCCAGGCACCGTCACCCGTCTCGCCTTCTTGTTCCCGTTCATACACCCGTAACCAACGTACGGAACCCGTTTGTGCGGAGACGGCCGCAATGGAACCGATGTTCGTGCACACGAAGATGGTATCGCCGTGCATCGCGGGGATGGCCAGGGTCGCCCGACGAGCACCATAAGTGCCGGTTGACGCGCTGCCCAGGTGCGTGCGCGCCTGCTGCGTGCCGTCTGCCGCCGAGAAGCGGTAGAGATAACAGTCTTCGAATCCGAACGACCGACGACGACGCCCCACGATGTACATCGCGTCGCCCTGAACGAGCGGCGCAGTATCAAAACTGACCTCCGTAAAGTCGCTACCGTCCTGTCCGATGCGCCATATCAATCGGCCCGTGCGGGCGTCGAGGCAAACCAGTTCCGGCGGATGCTGCGCGGACTCGTAACCATAGTAAGGAACGACCTCGCCGCCCAAGGCCGCGTAGACGCGACCACCGCTGATCGTCACGGCATCACAACCGGGTGGAAGATCGCTCAATTCAGACGGCTGCAGACCGGTCTCCGCCGGCGGCGTGTAGCGCCACGCCCGGGCGCCGGTATTGCGGCGCAACGCCACGATTTCCCGATAACGTTGCACGAACACGAGGTCGTCGGACAGCATCGCGTGGAGGGAGAGCTGCTTGGCCGTTTCCCGCCACCGCTGTGCCGTCAGCGTCTCACTGCCCTCGTTGGCTTCTTCCTCCGCTGACAAAAACCCGTCGTACCGCCACAAGAGGCCGAGTTCATCCACCGTGCTGGCAATGGACCCATCGCGAGCCGGATTGCCACCGAACATCGGCCAATCCGTGTCGGGCGCCGTAGACGCCGCAAGGGCGAACATCGCCGTGACCTCGGGCAGCACCGAGCCGAGCGTGCGGTCCTCGCCCTTCCATTGGATGGGTAATTCCCGATCCGCCGGTGACAGTATCGGCGCTTCGCCACGGATCGCTTGCAGCACAAACACCATGGCGCGGTAGCGGTCTGCAAAACGCGCGGCGTCGGGGTGGCGGTCGAGGACGCGCCGGTAGAGCCGTTCCGCGAGGGCCAACTCTCCTGCCTCCACAGCCTGCTGCCCGATGCGGTCGGCCAGGTCCGCCGCCGTCTCCGTGCAAAAGTATCGATCGAACAACGCCACAAGGCGTGCCAGGCTCTCGTCGGTTTCGTCCGCCAGTGCCACCGCGATGTCCGGTTCGACAATTTGACGGTACGCGGCAATGCCGTCCGCGGGCCAATCCGCGATGATGCCGTTGATGTATTCCGTCAAACCGACATACGAGAGGGGTGCAACCTCGATGAGCTTGTCGCCTGCGGTCTCCGCCGCTTCATGGAGCAGCGCCGCCGCGTCGAGCCATTGCCCGCGTCGGGCCAATCGCTTCGCATGGTCGATCTTGTCGCGTGCCTCGAGACTGTCGTCAATGTACACGTCGGCCCGCACACCGGCCGGATCACCGGCATCCGGCGGAGCCGCAATGCCCGCACCCGCCGCAGGCAGGACCGCGGCCGTTACGGCAAAACAAAGATGGACAAGCCCTGACATATGCACTCTGCCTAGTGCTCTTTTCACAAGTGGTGCGACAATCGCAACCGGCACCGAGCCGCATGCTTCAGCTTGCGCGGCGCTACGATACTCGTGCGACAAACAAATCCGGGGCGCCGCGCGGGCTGAGGCCCGCGGCTCAGGTAGTCGTGGGACTTATGAGACAAGGTACTAGCGCGTTTCACAAGTCCTGCGACTATGCCGAGCGAAAGGAGCAAGCGGGCAATTGGTCTTGCGTCGCACGCGGTCTGGCTTCGCCAGACCGCCACCCATCCGCCGACGTTCAGCCGGTCACCGTCCCCGCTCATTATCCATCGGCCAGGTAGCGCCCCACCAGAAGCCCCAGCCTGTCGCGCACCACCGGCGGAATCCGGCTCTTGTTGGACCAGATCGCCAGTTTCAACGAATCGCGACACCGGCATTTCCCCTCATGCGCTGCGAGTTCGCGGACGACAGCGCGCATCAGTGACACGGCCGTCTCGGTGGCGCGCTTCAAGTTGCCCAGAATCTCGGTGAGCAGGTCCTCACTCGGCTGATCCGCGCGGTGTGGACGCCAGCAATCGTAATCCGTTGGCAGACCGACAAGGGCGTAGCACAACTCGGCCTCGCGCGCCAGCTTGGCTTCCGGCATGCACGTCATACCGATCAGATCGCCGCCCCAACTCCGGTGCATCTGCGATTCGGCACGCGTCGAGAATTGCGGCCCTTCCATGCAAACGTAGGTGCCGGATTCGTGTACGCTTGCGTCGATTCCTTTCCCGACGCGGCAAAGCACCTCACGTAGATCAGGACAGAACGGTTCGGCCAGCTCGACATGGACGGCCATTCCTTCGTCGAAGAACGTGCTCGCGCGCTTCACAGTCTTGTCGATCACTTGATCGCAGATCACGAGGTGACCGGGCTCGATCTCCTCGCGCAAGCTGCCGGTGGCGCCGCTGGCCAACACCCGCGTCACGCCGAGTTGCTTCATCGCCCAGATGTTGGCGCGATAGGGAACCTGAGACGGATGCAACGTGTGCCCCTGGCCGTGCCGTGCCAGAAACGCCACGCGCACGCCTTCCCACTCCGCGAGAAGCGGCGGCGCACTCGGCGGGCCGAACGGCGTATCCACGTTTACGGACTCGGCGCCGGTCTCGTGCAGAAGTACGTCGCCCAACCCCGTGCCCCCGATGATCCCGATGTCGGCCTTCGCCATAAGACTCCTCCATGAGCACGCATCGACCGTGGCGTAATGCCGCCAAGTGCCGCGGCGGGCGAATGGAACCAAGTCCGACCGCACGTGCGTGTCAGTTCATTATACGCGTGCGGCGTTTGACCGAAATGAAACGGTACGGCTCATTCTGCAGAAAACCGACGAAGTAGCGCGGCGAAAGAAGTAGCGGCCGCCCCCCCGTGGGAGGTGCCATTCACTGTATAATCCGGGACACTGTAGACCAAGCGTCCTACGCCCCAACGGGGCAGTCATATGACAGCCCAGGGCAACGCCCTGGGCACCGGAGCAAGATCACGTGTGAGCCCTGAAAGGGCGCCACAAGAGGACATTTGTAGCGCCCTTTCAGGGCTTCCAATCTTGGCCATTTGCCTACCCAGGGCGTTGCCCTGGGCTCACATGGCGTTGCCCCTGTGGGGCGACGCGCTAGCAGACGCCCAACCTGAAGCTGACTTCACCTTCAGGTCACAGCACTGCCCTGTCGGGCGGAGGATTCGCGTAGACCATCGATGCGCAATCAGCTGCGCTAATGCAGGCAGGGACGCCTGCGGTACGGTAGTGGGTGCCACTCTGTCGCGTGGGTGCCCCATTCTTCGCGCAGCGAAGGGTGGGGGACACTCCGCGCGGGTGCCCCATCCTTCGCGAAGCGAAGGGTGGGGGACATATTCTACTTCTACCCTTTATCAACTCGTATCGCTGTTGACGCTACGCCTTGCGCAAACTCGATAAGCGTTCGAGCAGCCCAGGTATGATCTCCACCGCACGCGTGATGTCTTCGTCCGTGTTGAGCTTGGATAGACTGAACCGAATGGCTCCCTGGGCCACAACGGGATCGATACCCATGGCTTTCAACACGTGCGAAGGCTCCAGCGATCCGCTGCTGCAAGCCGAGCCGCTGGACGCACAAATACCGGCATCGCTGAAGAGAATGAGAATCGCCTCCGCCCCCAGACCGCCAAAGGCAATGTTGCTCGTATTGAAGATACGCTCCGCAGTGGCGCCGATGATCTGCGCATCCGGAACCTGGGCCGTGAGTTCCGACTCGAGACGATCGCGCAACGCTCCGACCCGCCGGGCGGAATCGACGATATCTCGAACCGCGCACTCCGCGGCGCAGCCCATTCCCACGATGCCGGCTACGTTTTCCGTGCCACCACGCAGATTCCGCTCTTGACTCCCGCCGACGACCAAGGGTCCGAGTCTTGTCCGGCGGCGCACATATAACGCCCCGGCCCCCTTGGGTCCATGGAATTTATGGGCGGAGAGGCTCATCAACTGCACCGGCCAATCCGCCACGTTGATCGGCATTTTCCCTGCGGCCTGCACCGCATCGACATGGACCGGGATGTTTCGTTCCGCCGCTACGGCCGCCAGCCGAGGCACGTCGAACAGGACGCCCGTCTCGTTGTTGGCGTAGATCAGGGACGCCATGGCCGTGTCTTCGGTCAGGGCGGCCTCCCATTGGGCCTCATCCAGCCTCCCATCGCCGTCAACGCCTACGTACTCGACCTCGTACCCTTCCTTCTCGAGCGTCTCCGCCAATCGTAACACCGCCGAATGCTCGACTGCGGTGGTGACAAATCGACGCCGGTCAGGACGCATGGCCAGGCACCCCCGGATCGCCAGATTGATCGCCTCGGTGCCACCTGAGGTGAAAAGAACCTCCTTCTGGCTCGCACAGATCAGGTTGGCCACTTGTTCTCGCGCAGTTTCGACGGAATGACGGGCGGATTGCCCGAAAAGATGCACGCTCGACGGATTGGCATAGGAGTCGCTCAGAAACGGCAGCATCGCCTCGACGACCTCCGGCAGGGGTCGGGTCGTGGCGTTGTTGTCGAAATAAATAAGCCGGTCCTGCATGGCACGGGGATTATAACCCGCTTGAAAGGAACTCACCACAAAGGCACAAAGACACGAAGGGACTCTCGAGGGAGCCACAATATCGCGTATCTGGACTCTGGTAATCTATCTTGAGTTTTTGTTCCTTGGGCGTGCAGAAGTTCGCCGGGGCATCACAGCCGCAAAGGGCCTGCAGGGGCAAACTGGCAAGAGACAACTAAAAACTGATGACTTCCTCTCTTCCTTCTCTTTTCCTTTCTTCGTGTCTTCGTGCCTTTGTGGTTGACTTCTTTTTTTTCAATTGTCAATCTCGATCGCCTTGCGCACCAGGTCCATGAACTCCGCGCGGTAGCCGAAGCGATCCTCGCCCAGGGCGGTGTCGGCCATGTCCAACACGTCGGTGTAGGTGAACGCGCCGCTGTATTCCGAGCCGCGAAGGAGCATGCCGAAGGACGCCACGGCCGTGGCGAATGCGAAGTCGTCGGACGCCTCATCGATCGTGAGTCCTTCATCGAAGACCGCCATCTCAATCAGACTGCTCGTGTCGCCGTCGGGCTCCTTGTAGCGGAGTTTGACGGTCATCATTTCGCCGGTCTCGGCCGCCACGGAGGGTGAGCCGGCGTCGTCCTGATACTTGAGCGGATCGATATCTTCGATGTCAGCAGAGAGCCCCGCGGGCACGATTTCGTAGAACGCCGTGACGGTGTGACCGGCGCCGATCTCGCCCGCGTCCTTGGTGTCGTCGTTGAAGTCGCGGGCGGCCATCACGCGATTCTCGTAGCCGACCAGCCGATACGCTTGGACCTCGAGCGGGTTGAACTCAACCTGGATCTTTACGTCCTTGGCGATGGTGATGAGCGTGCCGCCCATCTGGTCGATCAACACCTTCTGGGCTTCATTGATGTTGTCGATGTAGGCGTAGTTGCCGTTTCCCTTGTCGGCTAGCGTCTCGAGCGTAGCATCCTTCAGGTTGCCCATGCCGAAGCCGAGGACGCTGAGGAAGACGCCGCTCTTGGCTTTTTCTTCGATGAGTTCGGTCAGGTCTCCACGGTTCGTCGTGCCGACGTTGAAGTCGCCGTCGGTGGCGAGGATGACACGGTTGATGCCGCCCTCGATGAAGTTCTCGGTGGCCACGTCGTAGGCTAGTTGAATACCCGCCCCGCCGTTGGTCGAACCGCCGGCTTGCAGCCGCGTGATCGCGTCCCGAATTTCGCCCTTCGATTTGCACGACGTGGACGGCAGCACCAGGCCGGACGCCCCGGCGTAGACGACCATGGCCACCTGGTCGTACGCCGGCAGTTCCGCGACGAGCATCTCCAGCGATTCCCTCAGCAGCGGCAGCTTGTTGTGGTCCTGCATCGAGCCCGACACGTCGATGAGGAAGACGAGGTTGGCTGGCGGGCGATCCTCGTCCTCAAACTCCCAGCCCTTGATGCCGATTCTCGCCAGCCGATGATCCGAATCCCACGGGCACTCGGCCACTTCGATGTTCACGGAGAATGGCTCATCCTTGTCCGGTAGCGGGTAGTCGTAATCGAAGTAGTTGACCATTTCCTCGATCCGCACGGCATTCCGCGGCGGAAGCATGCCTCCCATCAGATAGCGACGGATGTTGGCGTATGACGCCGTATCGACATCGATCGAAAACGTCGACAAAGGCTGCTGCGCGACAGTCTTGAACGGGTTTGCGAAGATGGGCTCGTAGGATTCGGATGATCGCCCCTCAACTGCGGCGAGGTGCGCAGGAAGGAGAGCGAGGTATCGTGCGCCCACCTCGGGATCCGACTCGTCCTCCTCCAGGTCTTCTGTAGATCCTGAGTCGTCGTAGGTCCAGGTACTCGCTGCGACTGGGTTCCCGGCCGCACCGACTGGGCTGCCGGTCGGCGCCGACCTAGCCTGCCGAAGGGTAACGCTGTCCGCAACGACTGAATACTCAGAGCCGCTCCGATTCGCATCACGACAGTCAGGAGATCGGTCTGGCAACCGATCGACCGGTCTGCCATTTTCGTTTTCCCCAGCTCTCGTACCGACCTCCTCCGCGCGCAGCTGGTCGATTAGCTTACGGACTTCCTCGGATGGAGTCTGAGAAAGGGCCAGAAACCTCGTCTCTCCGTCAGACGCCCCCTGGGTTTCACCGTCTGCCTCATTCCGCGAGTGCGCCTTCTCGACCATTTCCATCGTCTGATGATACTCCCGCGGGCTGGTCCCGACGATCAGGTCATTACGTTGACCACTTGTCGCCTTTTCACCAAATGTCGCATGCCCATCTGCGAACAGGACGTTTTGCCCTTCGCCCGAGCCGCGGCCACCTTGCTTTGGCCCGTTGTATGCTCGCAATCGAAAATTGTTCGCCGACTCAAGGGCGTCAACGATCACGCTTGGCTCGTTCTCGTTGTCACCCGTATGTACTCTCGAGCTTGTCGCCGTGTTCTTCAGTCTTGCCGCGACTTCGTCATTCCGTGCGTAGACCTTGCAGCTCGTGCCGAACGACTTTATGGATGACGTCGCCAATTGCTTCTTAGACAACTCTCGCGCGCTGCGCAGTTCCGGAAGAAGAAGTCCGATCGAAGTCACGACAAAAACCAAGGCAGCCGCCATGGCCAAGCCTGCACGATGGCGGCGGAAAAATGAGACGCCCGCTGTTGGTGATGTGGGTACTCGACCATTCTGCCCTACCGCTGCGAATTCGATGGCTTGCCGCTGATCGGTCGTCAGGTGGATTTCCGGCTCACCCGCCAGCTCGGTCTCCAGCAGTGCGGCCGTCTGACGAATCTCGTCTACGACCGCGCGGGCATCGGCGTCGGTTTGGACCAACGCCTCGACTTCTGCACGCTCGTTGTCGTCGAGTTCGCCCAACGCGTGAGCTGTCAGTCTCGGGTCATCTTTGTCGATCTTCATGATGAATCCTCGTCTTCTCTTTCGGGCAATTGATTTATCTGGATACCTAGCAGTCGTGATACCGCGCAGGCTGAAGCCTGCGGCTCAGGGCAATTCTCGCGACTGATGTATCTCGCCCGGCATCATTTAACTCCGACACTGGCGGACAAGCCGCCAGTGGCACGTCGCCAGTCACATTCCGCTTCGACTTGCCCCAAAGGGGCAATGGTGTGTAGCCACGGGTGTAGCTCGCCCGCGGCGAGCGGAACCCGTGGTACGCGGGCTCTATTGCCCATGTCGCCCCGGAGGGGCGAAGGAATCGACAACGAAACAAGATTGATGGCTCGATGAATCCACATTGAATTCGCCTCCGCCCCTCTGGGGCGGTCCTTCCTTGGGTACGCTCTCTTCCACGGGTTGCGCGGAAGTCCGCCTTGGGGCGGACTTCGCTCCACCCGTGGCTACACACCGCGACCCCTCCGGGGTCACAAAGGGCAGAATCCATCACACGCCTCATGCTTGATTCATTAAACGGCTTGGTCACAGGGCCCCACGCACCATTCACCTGAAGCGTTCGGTCACTTAGCACCGGCCATCCTCTCTCGCAGCGCCTTCAAGCCCATGTGAATCAGATTACCGACGTGTGAGACGGTCAGTTCGGTCACGGCCGCGATCTCGCGATAGCTGAGACCGGCCTGGAACCGCAACCTGATCACCTCCTGCTGCTTGTCCGTGAGCGTCGATAGCAACGCCAACACGCCGCCGGTCGCCTCGCGCCGTTCCAATGCCATCGCCGGCGGTACCCCATCACTGACCATCGTTGCGGCCGCCTCATCGCTCAAGGGTCTCATCCGTCGCTCCTTGCGATACACGTCCAACGCCCGGCACCGGCAGGTGGCGTACAACCACTGGCTCATGCGACCGTCGAGGCTCTCGGGCTTTTCGCGGCACAGGCGGAGAAAAACCTCCTGCACCACATCGCGGGCCCGCTCGGCGTCGCCCGTAATGCGAGCGGCATATCGGACGAGCGCGCCCTCGTGCCGCTCCATTAAGGAACGGACCCAGATGCCCTTTGATGCTGGTAGGTCATCTTTCATTGATCGCTGCTCGCCCTGGCGTTTTCCGCTCATCAGCTATAACGATCGAAACGAGGTTTTCTTAGAAACGATTTCAAATCTTAGATCTCAATTCTTGGCATTCATGCGTCGGGGGGCATGCCCACGCTCGCGTGGGCATGGTCGATACCGATGATCGCTGGTGTACTGGACCCGCCCGCTCGCGCTCGGGGCTCTGATTCTAGTGCCCTGTTTCACAAGTTTCACGACCAGCTGAGCCGCGGGCTTCAGCCCGCGCGGCATCGCCCGACTCCATGATCTCATCAGCATTTGCACGACCGCGCAAGCTGGAGCTTGCGGCTCGGATATACGGATGATGGTCGTACGACTTTTGAAACGCGGTACTGCCGTTCCTCCCAATCATCACCTACCGAATGTTATTCGAGCCTTTTGTGCGTTCCGGAATCATCATATCCACCACTAGAGCTCGATGATCCGAGCCGGCGTCCGGTCCTACCTCAAAAGACCTCACACCGATGCCAGGCGACACCAAACAATGATCGATGGGAATACCGAGCGGCCCCAATCGCGAGGGCCACGTCGGCCGGAGGCCGAATCCGCGCCGGCCGTCTAATAGTCCCGTACCGTCGAGCAGGTGCGAAAAATATGGCGACCACGGTGTCACAGTCAAGTCACCCAAGAGCACGACTGGGCCGTCCAGGGGTGGTACCAACTCGATGAGCCGGTCGAACATTTCATTGCGATGCGCGGCGTATCGTAGATTCTTCGGCGGCAGCGCGTGGACGCCGATCAGTTCGAAGCTGACACGACCCACTTGAAACCTGGCGACGACGGCCGGCAAGAACGCCAATCCCATCGGCCGCACGCCGCCCTCGAATGGGATCTTGCTGAACAGACCGATTCCGAAATTGTCCCCGCGCGGTTCCGCCGCCACATGTTCGAAATCCGGCAGCCCGCGGCGGAGGTCGGCCAACCAGCGATCATCGATCTCCAGGATCAACAGCACGTCCGCATTCGTCCGCCGCAAGAACGAGATGACATCTTCGTGTCGCCGGTTGGCCGTATTCACGTTCCACAGAACCGCGCGAATCGACTCGCCCTCCACCGCGCCCGCCGCCGGCTTCTCGAGCCACATGGGTGCCAGGGAGACCGCATGTACGGCAAATACGCCGGCGATGAATGCGAAAGACCTCCATCGTCGCGCCGCCAGGGGCACGCACATGAGCACCAGCAGCGCCGCGGTGGATTGCAGACGAAAATGACTGAACAGCTCCAGTAGCCAGTGGAATCGGCCCGCGTACCCTGCGCCGGTGCAGACCACGATCAGCAGCGACAGCAGAGTGGACAGGCGAACGAGAAGGGAGACGACGCCATTCCGACGAGGGTCTTGTGCCGCGGTTGTGTCGCTGCCGTCCGTCGCCGCCGTATTGGTCATACGATTCGTTCCTCTTCAGCTCCGGCTATTTTGTAGATGCGCAACCACTCTTCGACCCCAAACGACTCCGGCCGGCGCTGGGAATCAAGCTCTTGGCACACGGCATCGCGTCTCTCGCCCGTGACTACGTAACCCAGCGCCGACTTGATCGTCTTTCTTCTATGCTCGAAGACGCTCCGCACGAACAAGGCAAACGACTCTAACTTGCAGACTTCGATTGGAATCACGTCTCGTCGATCCATCCGCACCAGCACCGAGTCTACCGCGGGGCGAGGCCAGAACGCCTGCGGGCCGATACGCGACAGAATCTCCACCCGGCACACCAGTTGTGACACAATCGCCAGCGGGCCGAAATCCTTTCCGCCGGGCTTGGCAATCAGGCGATGGCCGACCTCCGCCTGCACCGTGAAGACCAGCCGCCGCACCTGCGGAAAACCGACCAACAGATTCAACACCAGCGGCGTCGCCACCTGATAGGGGAGATTCGCCACCAGCTTGACCGCGCCCCCGGCGCGGAGGTCGAAATCACGAATTCGCTGAGCCACATCGCCTCGAATGCGGTGCTTGCTCTCCAGGCAGTCGCCGTGAATGATCTGGACATGGGAAGCGTCGGAAAACCGATCGCACAGAATATCGAAAAGCGGCGTGTCTATCTCGATGCACACGACCTGCCCAGCGTCAGCGGCCAGCAAGTCCGTCAGGCCGCCGGTTCCGCTGCCGACCTCCAATGCCAGATCCGCAGACGTAAGCCCCGCCACCCGCGCCACTCGACGCATGAGGTTGCCGTCGATCAGGAAATGCTGCCCGAAACGCTTGCGAGGATGCACACCCGCCGTCGCCAGCACCTGCTCGATTTCCCGCTTGGTCTGCACGTGCTGTACCGTCATGGATCCTTCATCCTGTCGCATGGTCACCCGGTCAGGCTCCGTGTAGTATACCGCGCGGTGCGGTATAGCGCGGCAGGACCGAGAATCCTCTGCATGGCTTGAATCTCTGGTCCAGGCCGAACTACCACGGCGAAGTGCTGACCGCACGATCGGCTGTGTGAGAGACGGCTACCCCGTGTACCGCATAGAGACAAGATTGAGCACGGCTAGTATACCATTAGTTTTGAATTGGAGGATTTGTGCGCAACCGCTAGATTCAATGGTGACGGCACACTAGCCAGGGAATCCTAAAGAGGAATTGACCATGCGATCGCATGAAGTTTTGAAGAGAGCCGCGGATCGAGTGGGTGTAAAGACACTGGCGGCTACCCTGCGGCTGTCTCCCGCATTGATCTACAAATGGTGTCAGGAATCGGACCCCAACGACCGGGACGCCAGCGGCGCACGCAACCCACTCGACCGCCTGGCCGACATCGTTCGCGAGACCGAAGACACCTCGGTCGTGAACTGGCTTTGCCACGAAGCAGGCGGGTTCTTCGTGGCCAATCCGAAATTATCCGCACCGGATGTCGAGACCGAATTGCTGATGAATACCCAGCAGATGGTGCGCAGTTTCAGCCATCTGCTATTGACCGTGACCAAGTCGATTGAGGATGACGGTCAGATCGAACCGAAGGAGGCCGACCGCATCCGCGAGGCGTGGGAACAATTCAAGAGCACGGTGGAAACCTTCACCATCGCATGTGAGCGAGGCCAGTTTCACGTCAAAGAAGCTTGATCCGTCTCAGCGTACGGAGATGTAAGTCAGGTAGCGCCAGTCGCACGAACTGCATGACAAACAACGTGCGACCGTGCGGAAATGCAGCATACACGGGCAAGCCACCGCTGCCCCATGCCACCCCACCGCGGTGTCCCGACCCCCCTTCGTCGCTACGTCGCTGCGTCGCTGCGTCGCTGCGTCGCTTCCTTATTTATTTTCCAATTTTGAACTCGTTCCGCGCCCGGACGTTCTCAGGGTTGAACCAGGCGGCGATCGCCTCGCCTTGCCGTGCCCGCGTCAATTGATCCACGATTGCTTGACGCTTGCCTTCGTACTCGTCATGCCGCGCAGGCTCGGAGGATTGCCATTCCACCACCAGCACCGTCGCACGATCCTTCAATTCATACACCGCGGTGCGCTCCCAGGCGTCCTCCAGCTTGAACCACTGATTGATGACATCGTCCGGCACGAACCCAATACCCCGCACGAACTTGCCGCGGTTCGGCACGGACGAGCCCACATCGTATTGGGTCATTCTCGTCACGCCCTCAGCTTCATAGAAGCCGACGCCTTCCTGTTTGGCTTTGGCGGACGCGATGGACGCATCACTATCGAACGCCTCATTCAGTGGGATTTCCGGGCTGCAACTACGAAGCCCCTCTGCCACCGCCTTGGCTTTTTCGAACCCGTCCAGCAGGCGCATGTCTGCGAGCACACGATCATGAACCTCTTCCAGCGACTCAGACGGGTGCCCTTCCTCGGCACCGATGACACGAAAGATAAACAGATGGCCATGATCACCCGCCAGAACGTACTGGCACGTCTGATACACCGCAAGGTAGTCGCCGGCGTTTACGTTTTTGCCCTTGGGCACCTCCGGAATCACCGGCTGCGATTGAAACGCGAGTGTGCCGAAGGTCTTCCATGCCACGCCGGGCGCGCTGAAGCTGGCGGTCCCGATATCGGGTACGTCGGGAGCCTCGTCCTGCGTGAACATCTTAGTCGTGACGACCGTCACGGCGTCGGCGTAGGACATCGTCGCGGGCAGGTGCCCCACGATCTCCTCGTAAAAGGAAGGCGCCTTTACCTCGTCCGTGGCTTCTTTGTAGCCGTCGGTGCCACGCTTTGCCTCAATCCAGCGATCGGCATCGTAGGCGACAATCCATTGTGCCAGGTCGGTGGCAGCGTCCGACGCATGCTTCTCTTTGACCATACTGACGGCCGTCTCCTTGGCCTCTTCCCAAGTCAGATACGGCGGTGGTTTGGGGCCTTCGTCGTCGACGCCCGCCTCGGTTGGCGGCCGCGCAAAGGCGGGATTGCCCTTTCGCTCTTCCTCGTAGAGCCGCTTCGCTTTGGATTCGAGATTGGCGATGCCGATCGATTCCTCAATCACCGCAGGATCGATCTTCAGGTACTGCACCTGTATTTTGGTGGGCACGTAATAGCCGAATTGCAAGCCAATCCCCGGTTCGACGTCGCGTAGCGGTTCCCAATGCGATTTCATTTCTGCGGGCGAGAACTGCAAATCATCATTCACGAACGCGCTGGCCGGTAGCGTCACCGCATGGACACTGACCCTATCCAGGACCCTTCGCGCCCACGATCGCACTTCCGTTTCGCTGGGAATCCCGGCGCCGATCAAGGCCTTCTGGGCAGTCTGTACGGAAAGAAACTCTCCGATCGCCGCACGAATCTGCGCCACCTTTACACCGAGAACCTGCGCCACCCGATTCAATTGCGTTCGATTGATTTGACCGGCAAGCCAAGATTCGATGGCTGCTTTATCGGGCGCGGCGTCGAGCGTCTCCGCCTCCCGCGTGAGGAGTACCCAGTCAATCTGCTGCAACGGCGGCCGCCCACCGCCCAGCAGCGACCAGTTAATGCCCAGGCCCTCGAGAATCTTCGTCGAATTCTGAGCCCGTACACCATCCAACGTCTTGATCGGGCCGAATCTCGATTGCCCGATCAACACGTTTGAGTGCGGCTGCAGAAGCGATTGCAGCGCCGACCCCCCGACGAACACCACCATCAGCAGCACCATAAACACCGCGAGCAGTGTTTTGTTGTGCTTACGAAAGAACTTCATCATGATGACGTAAACCCTTTATTTGCAAATAGTTACGGATCTTCAGGCGAAACCCCGTAGTATACGCCATTCATAGGGGAACGCAAGCGTTTTGCCCGGCGGTATCCAAACATCGGTTTGACAGCGCCGGTCCATCCTGCTAAATCGCCGCTCCAGTATGGGGTGGGTACTATAATACGCCGGTGGAGTGAGTGGCCTTGCCGGTCGATATTACCAACCGCCACCGTCCGGGGAACCGGCAAAAGGCATAAAAACGACGGAGCCGCGTCTTGGCAAAGAAAGCGCAACATTCTGCTAGAGCGTTAGTTATCGTCGAATCGCCGGCCAAGGCGAAGACGATCAATCGCTATCTCGGGTCTGATTTCACGGTGATGGCCAGCATGGGGCATGTCCGCGACCTGCCCCCCAAGGAATTCGGAATCGACATTGAGGCCGATTTCTCACCCACCTACCAGACCCTGCCGGACAAGAAAAAAGTGGTTTCCGGGCTCAGAAAGGCCTCAGAGGGGGTCGAGGAGGTTTTTCTCGCCACCGACCTCGACCGCGAGGGAGAGGCCATCGCGTGGCACCTGGTCCATGCCCTGGGGCTCAAGGAGAAAACAGCCCAGCGTGTGGTCTTCAATGAGATCACCAAGTCCGCGATTAAACAGGCCTTTGCCAAGCCTCAAAGCCTGGATATGGACAAGGTATACGCCCAGCAAGCACGTCGCCTTCTCGACCGGATTGTGGGGTATGAGCTTAGCCCCTTGCTCCAGCGCAAAATCGCCAAAGGCCTGTCCGCCGGGCGCGTGCAGTCCGTGGCCGTTCGCCTGATCGTAGAACGCGAGCGCGAGATCCGTGCTTTCAGTCCACAAGAATCCTGGCGCATCACAGCTTGCTTCGATCCTGTTGTCGAAACCGCTGAAAAACATCGCAAGGTATGGCAAAAGTTCAAGGACGGCGCCAAGGACCCGCAGGCCGGAATTACGGTCAAAGAACGCAACGCCTGGCTTTCCGAGCATGGCTGCCTCTACGCCGAACTGGTCAAGCTCAACGGCAAGGAATTCAAGGCGGAGAATGTTGACCAGGCACGTGTCATGGTCGAGCAACTCGGCTTTATCACAGATGAGGTGATCGAAAAGGACTGGGAGGCGTACGCCAAGAAGGACCTCAAGACGGTTACGCTTGCCGGCGCTCTCGACCCCGGCAAGGCACCGCCCTTCGCCATCGTCGACATTCAGACCAAACGAACGACGACCAAACCGAGCCCGCCGTTCACCACGGCTTCGCTTCAGCAGGCGGCATCGACGAGTCTCGGCTTCGCTCCGTCACGCACCATGCGCATCGCGCAGCAACTATACGAAGGTGTGGACCTGGAGGGCAGCGACGGTCAGGTCGGTCTTATCACGTACATGCGAACCGACTCGGTCAACCTCAGTAAGGAATCGATCGCGGCCGCCCGCGAACTCATACAGGGCGAATTCGGTGACAAGCACGTGCCGGATAAACCGAACTACTTCGCCAAGGCGAAGCGAGCGCAGGAAGCGCACGAGGCCATTCGCCCGTCCAACGTGCAGTTTCGCCCCGACGAGATCAAGAGCCATCTGACGGCTGACCAGTTCAAGCTGTACCGGCTTATCTGGCGGCGGTTCGTCGCCTGCCAGATGACCCCCGCCAAGTGGGACAACACGACGATTCTGATCGGCGCCGACACCAAGCGCGGTCAAGCAATCTTCAAAACCACCGGGCGGAAACTCGTGTTCGACGGTTTTCTGCGCGTCATGGGCAAATCGAACAACGGCGACGACGTACTTCTCCCCGACGTCGAGAAAGACCAGAAAGTGGCGCCGCTCGACTTGACGCCCGCACAGCAATACACGAATCCGCCGCCGCGGTATTCGGAGGCCGCCCTTGTCAAGAAGATGGAGGCGGAGGG
>Ga0055451_10000245_pt1 | contig 21245 bp, 23 predicted proteins | sample China_Galinas_PW_3_FD_57745 | JGI IMG/M metagenome (GOLD analysis project Ga0055451, IMG submission 57745) | Wetland microbial communities from San Francisco Bay, California, USA, that impact long-term carbon sequestration - China_Galinas_PWB_D2 | ecosystem: Environmental > Aquatic > Marine >... | reverse complement strand
CCTCGAAGGGCCTGTCGGGGATGTCGTGGTCGGTGTTCGACAGGGCGTAGCAGTAAGTGCATTTAAGGTTGCACCTGTAAGTAACGGGGAGCAGGAGGTTGCCGCGGACGGGAAGATATTCGTGCTCGTAGCCCCGGCGGAAAAAATCCAGGTCCTTCTCGGCCATCTCCCTGAATATGCCGTGCTCCGGACACTCCCCTACAAAGAATATACCCTCAGGGATAGACTCATAATAGGCGGGCACGTCCTTGGCGCAGACAGGGCACAGACCAATCGCTTCATAGCCAAGCTCCACTCGATACCTCCCCATAACACCGTTGATGCAAAGTCTATTTTATCAGGGGTTATATTATCACGGAGCACCTTTTATTACAATCTCATAGCTGTTTATTACAATCTCATAGCTGTATTGATGCACATGTAGCGGGTGTGCGAGAAAGTGACGTCTTTTGAAAGTCACCGTGGACTTGGGACATAACCATAAAGTATTATTTGTCCTATGAACTCTCGCAGGGCCAGATGGATCCTCTTGCTCATAATCGTCGCCGTGGGGTTCGTCGCATACGCGAACAGCTTTCACGTCCCCTTCCAGTGGGACGGCACCACCTACATAGGCGATAACCAGATAATACGCAGCCTGGATTATTTCGTCCACCCCTCCCATGCCAAGGCGCGCCATTTCTATTCGCAGTTAAGCAGGCGTTACGTTCCCTACCTGACCTTCGCCCTGAACTACCGCGTAAACGGATTCAACTATCCGGGGTGGCACTTGGTCAACATACTTATCCACATCGCAAACGCACTCATGTGCTTCGCCCTCGTGCTTCGCCTCTTTAAGACACCTCTTCTGAAGGACTCGCAATTATCCGAGTCCTCTCAGACGATAGCCTTCTTCTGCGCCCTGTTCTTCGTCGCCCATCCGATGCAGACCATGGCCGTCACATACATCTACCAGAGGCTGGCCTCGCTGGTCACCCTGTTTTACCTGGCCGCGGCACTGGCATACCTGAGCGCGAGGTTATCGGAAGACGCGCGGAAGCGGTATCTTCTCTACGCCGCTGCTTTTCTTCTTTTTGCCATAGCCCTGAAGACAAAGGAAAACGCAGCGACGCTTCCCCTTGCGCTTGCCGCGATGGAATTCACCTTCTTCACGGGGCCATGGAAGCGGCGGCTGCTCGGCATCGTTCCGTTTTTCGCGATAGCGGCCGCAATGCCGATATTCCTGCTCGCCAGGCTCAAGCTCTCCGGCGATTATCTCACCCAATATAACGAGGCCACGCAATTATTCCAGAAGTCGGGGTCGCATTTGGAATACCTGCCATCGCAGTTCAGGGCCAACGCCCAATACCTGCGCCTTTATCTTCTGCCCTTCGGACAGAGCCTGGTTCACAACTCGCTTAAGGTAAAATCGTTCCTTGATGCCACGGCCCTCCTTTCGCTGGCGTTTCTCTGCTCGCTTGCCGGGGGCGCCGTATGGCTGTTTAAGAAGGGGGGCCGGCAGAGGCCCGAGCTATTACTGATTGCGTTCGGAATTGCATGGTATTTCATAACGCAGTCGCTGGAGTCCGGCATCGCGCGCCTTCCGCTGGACTTTCAGGAATACCGCGCATACCTGCCTTCGGTTGGCATATTCATCTCATGCGTCACGGCTTCAATGATGGTGATAGACAGACTATCCACCGAGGCCCTCCGCAGGGCCGCCCTGTGCGGGATGGTCGGCGTGGCGATAATCTTCGGCATCATGACGCACGAGCGCAATAAGGTCTGGGCCACTCCCATGAGCCTCTGGCAGGAAGTGGTAGAGCGGGCCCCGACCAATCCGAGGGGATATAACAACCTGGGCCTCATCTACGCCAAGGAGGGGATGCCCGACAAAGCCCTACCGCTCTACCGTGAAGCCATAAAAATGGACCCGGGCTTCGGCAAGGCCTACAACAACATGGGCAAGCTCCTGATGACTACCGGCGATGCCGAAGGCGCGGAGAAAGCCCTTCAAATGGCAGTCAAGATAGACCCCGACACCGAGGAGGCCCTAAGCAACCTGGGTTCGATATACAGCGCCAAAGGCGAGTACAAACTCGCCCTTGAAAACCTGGACAAGAGCCTGAAGGCAAATCCCGATTTCGCCATAGCCTGGTATAACCGAGGCCTGCTTTACCAGAGGACGAACAATATAGACAATGCTATATCCGACTACACCAATGCGATTGCCCTGGACCCCACCCTGCATGAGGCCCACACCAACCTCGGCGCGATATACGTAAAGCGAAAAGATTACGACTTGGCCATCAAGCACCTCGGCGAGGCGGTTCGACTTAACCCTTCGAGCGCGAAGGCGCACTACAACATCGGGTACGCCCTCTACAGGGGCGGCTACATCAATGCCGCGGAGGTGGAGGCAGAGAAAAGCCTGCGCATCGACCCGGCTTACGAACGGTCCAGAAGGCTTATACGAACTCTAAAGGAAATCGAGAGCCAGCGACGCTGAGTGCTACGCCGCCGCCTCGGGCCACGACGAGAAGTCATTACCCAGCGTCCATTTGTACGGCGAGGTCTTTATCTGCGAAGCGACAAGCGACATGTAGCTCTTAAGCCCCCCCTCCACACCCAGGCTGTCGTCGAATGGGATAAACTCAAGATTATAATGCTCGGGCCCATCATCCCTGAGGATGGTGAAGAAGAGCGGCACCGAGTACTTCAGGGACGCCTTAAATGGAAAGTTGCTGAAATTGATCTTTCTTCCGAGGAAATCCACCGCCGTCACCCCGGGCCCTGACGAATTCAGGTCGTTTAATATGTAGAGCGCCCCGCCTCCGTGAAGGTGCCTTATCACCTTCGCCGTATCCTTCCCTGCACGGAACACCTCCTCGGGCGAGATGTACCTCATCTTGGGGGTCAAAAGCGGCTTCAGCGCGGCCGTCACGTTGAAATGCACCCTCTCCCCGGTGACGACCCTCACGGGGATGCCGCATAATTCTCTGAGGACGGGCATCATCACCGGAGGGCCGTAATGGCATCCGAGAATTATCACGCCCCTGCCCTCCTGCATCGCCCGCTTTACAGCATCGCTGCCCTCGACGCTAACATATGAGCCAAGGCTGCCAGTGTCGTCGTAAATGAGGTGGCTTAGAAGATATATCCTGGCGTAAGTCGAGTAATATTTAAGGGCGAACCTGAATAGGCCGGTCTCCGGCGCCACCCCCTTCCGGTACGCCTCGAGCCTGCCGAGCCTGGCGATGTGCGCAGCCACGTAGGCCGCGCCAGCCGCATGTCCGGCCACCGAGAGGAAAGTCTTTTTAAACGGAACAGTCCTGTACGCAAGGGATATGCTCTTGATTATAAGAAGCCTCGCTTGGAGAGAAAGCCAGGAAAACCTCATGCCGCGGGGTCAGACGCTTACTTTCTTCATGACCGACCTCACCAGCTCCGGGTCGGATAACCCCATGCCCTCGCCGAAAAGCCTCCTGCGCAGAAGGACCTCGTCCTCCCTTATCCCCCTGTGCAGTTTGGTGAAGGTATCGTTGGAGATAACGTAATCCGAATCCACCGGGTCTATCCTCCCGATGTCGTAAACCCACGCGCAGATCTTCGCCTCCCTGCCCTCGAGCCTTACGAACCGGTTGAAGGGGGAAGTGCCCTTACGGACGGAATCCTTCTTGCCGAGGTATTCCAGGATATCGGAGACGAACACCTCATCCTTGGGGTGTCTGAGACCCATCGCCCTGACCGAGCGTAGAGTGACCTTGAAGACGACCCTCTTTACTTCCCGCAACACTGAGATGAAGGAATCCAGATGATGGAGCTCGCTTATCGTGCCCTGCAACCAAACGGGCATCCTCAGGTTATAGCAGTGCTCAAGGGCCTGGAGCTTGTTCTTGTGCACCGTTGAGGAGGCCTCGTACTCCACGTCGTTGAAGGAAAAGAATATGAAGTCTATCCCCGCGTCCTTCAGCATCTCCACCCTGCGCCTGTCCCTGAGCAGCTGGCCGTTCGTGGCTATGCTGACCTTTCCGATGCTGGGCGTCGCTTTGGCGGCGGCGATTATCTCGGGGAGGTCTTCCCTCAGCGTGGGCTCGCCCCCGATGAACGTCACATTGCCCTCGAAAGAGCCAATAAGTTTCTTTATGTCGTCCTGGGACCTGTCGGGCATGGCGAGTTTGGTATTGGAGAGGGTGTAGCAGTACGTGCAGTTGATGTTGCACCGGTATGTCGCGGGCAGAACGAGGTGCGTATGGGGCTTAACGTAATCCTGATCGTAGCCCCAGAGAAACGAGTCAATGTCCCGCTCGGCGCGTTCGGTGAATACGCCGTGCTCGGGGCATTCGCTAATAAGATGGACCCCGTCCGGTCTCGTCTCGTAATGGGCGGGCGCTTCTTTCGCGCATTTCGGGCAAACGCTGGCTGTCTTGTAGTCGAGGATCATGGTGCTTTGCTATTTTACCAATTATCGGGCTGTCTTGGGAAGTCTATGACACGCCGGGTCAGGCGCTGGCCCTTTTAAGGACCTTCTGCACGCGCTCGGGGTCCGGAGACACCATTTCGTCGCCAAACAGCCTGCGGCGGAGCAGCACCTCGTCCGTCCTGAACCCCCTGTACAGCCCCATGACCCTGTCGTCGGAGATGACGTATTTATAATCTATAGGGTCGGTCCTGCCTACGTCGAAGGCGTAAATGCAGACCTTTGTCTTTGTCCCTTCGAGCGTGATGACTCTGTTGAAGGGAGAATCGCCTTTCTTGTATTCGTCTTTCTTCCCGAGGTACTGCAGTATGTCAGACATGAATATCTCATCCGTGGGGTGGTTGACCCCAACCGCCCTGACAGGCCGGAGCACGACCTTGAATATGATCTTCTTGAACTCCCTCATGACCGAGACGATGGAATCGAGCTGGTGGATCTCATTGATGGTGCCCTGAAACCAGACCGGGATCTTGAGTTTGTAGCAGTTCTCCAGGGCCTGCAGCTTGTTCTTGCGCACCTTCGAGGACATCTCGTATTCCGTGTCGTTGAACGAAAAGAACACGAAGCTGAGCCCGGCCTCTCTGAGCTTGCTCAGGTACTTGATATCTCTAATGCGCTGGCCGTTCGTGGCAACGCTTATTCTGGTGATATTGGGCATGTTTCTCGAGGCGGCTATTATCTCGGGGAGGTCTTCCCTGATGGTCGGCTCGCCACCGATTATCGTCAGACTGCCCTCGTGCGCACCGATTATCTTCATGAGTGCGTCGAAAGACCTGTCGGGGACTACTAGGTCCGTATTGGAAAGGGTGTAACAGTACTTGCACGCGAGGTTGCACCTGTAAGTAATGGGAAGCGCCATGTGCGGAAGAGGTTTTGCGTATTCCTGGTCGTAGCCCCAGCGGAAGAAATCCACGTCTTTCTCAATGTGCTCCATGAACTCCCCGTGCTCGGGGCACGCGCTGACGAGGAACACGCCCTCGGCGGTCGACTCGTAGTGGGCCGGAGTGTCTTTGGCGCAATGCGGGCAGAGGCTTACGGTTTTGTAGCCCATATCCATGTTACAACTCCCCCTTTACCGGTGCGGCTTCAAACATCTGTCATGGCTTTCATAAAGTAGATATTTACGTATGTACCCATATCTACTGTAGAAACAAATGTTATCACATTGCGCTTTTGGGTTACAACTATTCCGCTATATCCAAGGCAGTGAGCCCCCGCACCCGCCACCATAAGCACACGTTTAAATGAGAATATTCAAATACATATGCTTATGACATTAGAATCTCCCGGCACGGGTGCATGGGCCGTAGCCTTGGTCTTTAAAGGCGAAAAGCCCGCCGCCGGTGATCGACTGCGAGCAAGCGGTTTCATGGACTTGAGACGGCGTATTACAGTATCATTTCTGCTATGAATCCCCGTGCCGCCAGATGGTCACTCGTGCTGATAATCGTCGTGGTGGGTTTTGCCGCTTACGCAAACACCTTCCACGCGCCATTCCAGTGGGACGGAAACGAATACATCAAGAACAACCAGATAATACGCAACCTCGACTTCTTCGTCCATCCTTCTGAGGCGGCCGGTTATCCGTATTTCTCGAAGTTCATAATGCGGTACGCAACTTACCTTACCTTCGCCCTGGACTACCGCATCAGCGGCTTCAATACTCCGGTATGGCACCTGACAAGCATCGTTATACACATCACGACCGCCCTGCTGTTTTTCGCCCTCGTTCTGAGCCTGTTCAAGACGCCTTTGCTCAAAGACTCAAAGCTGTCCGATTCATCGCAGACAGTAGCCTTCTTCTGTGCCTTGTTCTTCGTCGCGCACCCCATGCAGACGATGGCCGTCACATACATTTATCAGCGCCTCGCGTCGATGGTCGCCATGTTCTATCTGGCCTCCCTGCTGGCCTACCTGCGCTGGAGACTCGCCGAGGGCGGGAAGAAGAGGCATCTGCTTTATCTCGCTTGCCTGGTCTTAGCGGTCATTGCCATGAAGACAAAGGAAAACGCGATGACCCTTTCGGCCGTCGTACTGGCGATGGAGCTGATGTTCTTTTCCGGGCCGCTGAAAAGGCGGCTGCTCTACTTAGTGCCCGTATTCATGACGATAGCAGTCTTTCCCATAAGCTATATCATTGCGCACAAGATGTCCGGCTCGGTGGGGCATCAGGTCGGCGACGCCCTTAACGCCTCGACGTACACGAGGTACTCATTGGAACGCCTGTTCGTCGAGTTCAAGGCCATAGTGAAATACCTGCGCCTTTACGCATTCCCGGTAGGACAGAGCGTTATGCACTACACTCCAAAGGTAAAGTCCTTCTTCGAACTCGGCGTCGTCCTCTCGTTTGCGCTACTTAGCTCGCTCGTTGCTATCGCCGTATGGCTCTTTGCCGGATGGAGAAAGCGCAGGCCCGAGGTGGTGCTCATCTCTTTCGGCATAGCGTGGTTCTTCATCACCCACTCGATGGAATCGACCATATATGAGCTTCCCCTGGAAATTCAGGAGTACCGCTCGTACCTCCCGTCGGTAGGCATGTTCCTCTCCGCGGTAACATTCGCCATGCTCGCCATATCCGCCCTCTCCAGCCGGACGGCGCGAAGGGCCGCTCTATGCTCGATGGCAACGGTTGCCCTTGTCTTCGCTTTCGTTACGCACGAGCGTAACAAGGTGTGGGCCACCAACATGAGCTTCTGGCAGGACGCCGTAGAGAAGGCCCCGCAGATGCCCGCCGGCTACATCAACCTGGCCGGGGTCTATAACGATAAAGGGGATACCGAAAAGGCCGCATCACTTCTCGCTAAAGCTTCTGAACTGGACCCGCTGAACCCCAGGGCTTACAACAGCCTCGGACAGATCTACGCAGATAGGGGCGATACCGGGAAAGCCCTCGAACTATTCAACAAAGCTCTCGAATCGGATCCGAACTCCGGCGTGGCCCATTACAATATCGGCACTATACTCATGACTCGCGGGGAGACGGAGGAGGCGGGGGAGCACTTCCTCAAGGCCATCGAGGACAGCCCCGAGCTGGCAGGCCCACAGAGCAACCTGGGGGCCATATACAGCGCGAAGGGAGATTACAAGTCGGCCCTGAAGTACCTCGACGAGTCGGTTAGACTGCACCCCGACTACGCAAAGGGCTGGTACAATCTCGCGCTCGTCTACCACAAGACGAATTCCCCTGATAGGGCCATAGAGTACTACAAGAGGGCGCTTGCCATCGACGACACTCTCGACCTCGCCCAGAGCAACCTCGGAGCCATATACCTTTCCCGTGGAGATTACGACAACGCGATAAGGCATCTCGCCGAGGCGGTGAGGTTGTTGCCCTCTGACGCGGAGGTGCACTTCGACCTCGCCTATGCCCTCTACAAGGCGGGGCGCATGGATAAGGCGAAGGCTGAAGCCAAGAAGAGCCTGTCCATAGACCCGAACTATAAGAGGCCGGCACTGCTGCTGCGCGCAATTGACGGGCAACAGTAGAAGCTAAACGGGGGGGGGCTACCCCTCGCCTCCGCCCAGGAACTCGCCCTTGTCGGCGTAGGTCTTCCAGCGGCGGTGTATCCAGAGGTACTGCTCGGGGTACTTTTTTATCACCCGCTCCATGGCGTGGTTCATCTCGGCGGTGAGGCGCTCTATCTCCTGCTTCTCGCTCCGGTACTCCCTCGGCATTATCGGCTCGGAGACGTACCCCTCGAACTTTAAACCCTTGCCCGACCTACAGGCCGCGGCGACCACGATTGGCCGCCTGTAGGTTATCGACAGGAGCGCGGGTATCGGGGTGGTGAGGGCCTTTCGGCCGAAGAAGTCCACCGCCACGCCGTGCTTCGTCGCCTGGTCGGGCAGGAGCCCGAGCGATTTTCCGTTGCGAAGAGCCTTCCTCAATATATAGAGCGCGTTTTTCTTGGGGATCACTACCTGCCCCGTCGAGGTGCGGTCCTCAAAGAGGAGCTTCCTTAAATACGGGTTGTCGGGCGGACGCGCCACGACGACAAGCGGTATGCCCAGGGCGGTGCAGACGTGCGGGAGCACCTCCCAGTTTCCCATGTGCGGGGTGACGAATATCGCCCCGCCCGAGTCTTCGTGAATCTTCTTTACCTTATCGAAGAGAGTGAAGATGTCCTGCGTGGAGTAGCGGGTGTCCTTCAGGGCCTCGGGCCTGGCCAGAAGCGGGCGGAACTTTATCATCTCCATGAACGTCAGAAGGAACGACGCACAACTCCTTCTCGCTAGACCTTTTATCTCGTCATCGTTGTAGTCGTCACCAAGCGCATGGGTGAGGTTGTCTATAGCGATGCCGCGCCGCTTCGAGCTGCCGTAGTACAAGAGATTTCCCAAAAAGGCGCTCAGCGCCCGGCAGGCGAACATGGGCATGACCTGCACGAGGAACATCATCGCGCGCGCGAAGGCGTACTCGGCGAAGTAGAAGAGCTTTCCTTTTTTACGTTTGTGTTTAGGCAACTTCTACCACCACGGCTGAGGACTCGCCGCCGACACCGTAGCTTACCGCAAGGAACGAACCGCCCTCGGTCGATTGCGTGGAGGAAGATATGTTTAAACCCTCGAAACCCGTGTCCACAGAATTGAAGTTGAGCGTGGCGGGCACGGTCTTGTTGGCGATAGCGCGCATGCCGATTATCAACTCGGCCACGTCCGAGGCCGCGCCCATGTGCCCGGTATAGGGCTTAAGGCCGCAGACAGGAACGTCCGCGCCGCCAAGCACGCTCGCGATGGACTGAAGCTCCGAGCGGTCGCCCTCTCTTGTGGCCTTGCCGCAGGCTATCAACATGCCGAGCTCTCCAGCATCGAGGCCCGCTTCCGCCAGTGCCTCTCGCACGCACCGCTCGTGCACTCTCTCGGCCATCGCGAAGCTCTGCCCCCCGGTATGCTCGATGGAGTTCCCAAACCCGGTAATCCTGCCGAGTATCTTCGCTCCGCGCGCCGCGGCCCTCTCCTCGGACTCAAGCAGAAGCGTAGCGCCCCCCTCGGCAGGGATGAACCCGTCGCGTGCGGCGTCGAATGGCCTAAACGACGCCGCGCCGTCCCTGCACTCAGAGGCCATGCCCAGGCCGCGCAGCTCGTAGAGGGCGACCTCGGTGGCCCAGTTTCCGCTGCCAACGGCCATCGCGATGTCGGCCCTTCCCTGCTCTATGCTGCGCGCCGCAAGCTCCACGGCGTTTGAGCCGCAGGGCGACTGCATGCCCATGCTCGTGTTGGGGCCCATGAGGCCGTAGTACGCCGAGAGGAAACTGAAGATGTTATTCGTTATGGACTCAAGAAGGAAGAAGGGATTGACCTTGCCCAGCGACGAGGAGTTGAGCTTCGCCGTATCGACGTCCTCCCACTTGCCGCCCGTGGCGTCCTTCACGGCCTCGAACATGAAATGGTGGTCGATGTTCGTGAAGTCGCCGCTCCCCACGTAAAGCGCGCGCCGCTCCATGGGTATATCGTCGAGGTTTACGCCCGAGGACTCCATGGCCTCGCGGGCCGAATGAAAGCCGAGCATCGCGCCGCGGTTCAGGAACTTCATCTGGCTCATGAGCTTGCGGTCTATCTCGCCAAGGTCGGGAAGCTCGTCGATGAGCCCGGCGTACTGAAGGTATTGGGGCCAGCCCTCGGTGCCTTCAAGTCGGCTTATGCCGCTCTTGCCTGCGGCGACCGCATCGAGGGTATCCCCTACGCTTATGCCAAGCGGGCTGACAATCCCCGCGCCAGTGATGACGACGTTACGGATGGGCATCGCTATACCCCGAGCTCCCTCGTCAGGACCTTGAAGTGGTACCTGACATCTTTTTCATCCTCGATACCCGAAAGAGGGACCACGTCCGCCTCGAACTCCGCGCGGGTGAGCTTCTTGCCGTTTACTTTCGAGATGCCCTTGAAGACTTTCTTGCCGTCTTCCTCGGTGACCTCCAGCTCTATCTCCACCTGGTCGCCCGGAAGCGCCACGCGGTAGAAGTTGCACTTGCGCACCGAGGTGGGCAGCACCCAATCGCGGAAGTCAGAGCTTGCCGCCGTGAGCCAGCCCGCGAGCTGCACCATGGCCTCGAGCATCATCACGCCGGGCATGATGGGGTTTTTCGGGAAGTGCCACTCGAGGAAGTCCTCGCTCATGGCCACGTTCTTCACTCCCTTGATGCTCGCTCCTGAGTTCACTTCGGTTATGTGGTCTATCAAAAGGTATCTCATTAACTTTTCTCTCCCTGCAGTATGACCGTGGATACGGCGTAGTCCCCGGCGTGCGATATGGAGACCGAGCTTTCCGTGACGCCAAGCTTTCCCGCGAGCTTACCCGCCCAGCCGCTGAGTTTAAGCGACGGCCTGCCCGATGGCTCATGCGCGATCTCTATCTCCCTAAGAATGCTGTCCACGCCCTGCGTCCCGAGCCCCCGCCCGAGAGCTTTTAGGCACGCCTCCTTCGCCGCGAACCTACCGGCGAGGTGGATGTACGGGTTCTGTTTGGCAAAACAGTACGAACGTTCACTATCCGTAAACACTTCCGCTACGAAACCCTCGTGGCGCTCGCATACGTCCCTGAGCTTTGCGGTCAGCACCATATCCACTCCCTGATGAAGTCTCATCACGTTATGCTTAACCCCCCGTCTATCACGTAGCCCTGCCCGGTGATGAACGCGGCCTTATCCGAGGCGAGGAAGACGACCAGGTTGGCTACCTCCTCGGGCTCGGCGAAGCGGCCAAGCGGAGTGCGCGCCAGAAGGTCGTCGCCCGCGCGCTTTCTTATGCGCGAGGTCATGTCCGTCACAACGAGGCCCGGGAGCACGGCGTTCACCCTTATGCCCTTTGCGCCAAGCTCCACCGCGGAGGCGCGCGTAAACGAGAGCAGCCCGCCCTTCGAGGCACAGTAGTTCGTCTGCCCGCGTCCGCCCATTATCGCGCTCGTCGATGCGACGTTCACTATCGCCCCGGCGTGCTCCTGCATCATCATCTCCACGGCGGCCCTCATGCAGAGGAAGGCGCTACGGAGGTTTGTGTCGATGACCTTGTCCCATTCCTTCAGGGACATCCCCGCCAGGAGGTTGTCCTTGATGACGCCCGCGTTGTTTACGAGCACGTCGAGCTTCTTGTGCTTCTTCTTTATGTGCTCGAAGAGGGCTTCCACCTCATCGGGGTTCGTGACGTCCGCCTTGAAGGCCTCCGCCTCGGCCGGGCACGACTTGGCGATCTCTTCCAGGAGCTCCTCGGCCTTGTCCTGCGACTTTACGTAGTTCACCACCACGGTGGCCCCGGCCCGCGCGAGCTCGAGCGCGATGGCCCTGCCGATGCCCCTCGAGGCCCCGGTCACAAGCGCTATCTTATCGTTTAATGTTATCTCCATAGGCTCTAATATAAAATTTTCGCACTCCTTACCACAACACTAAGTTATCCTTAACACCTGCATTATGAGCTTCGCGATGAGCCCCGAGAGCGGCGCGAGCACCAGGACCGAGGCAAGCCTTATGAACGCGAGCTTCGGCCCGAGTATGCCCACCTCCATGGGAAAACGCGCTATGCTGAAAAGCGCCCACCCGGTTATCATCGCCACGGCAACTGGGATGCTCGTGCCTATTTTAAGAAACCCCATCACTATGGGCAGCGTGACGAACGGCCCGCCCGGCAGAAAAGCGCCTGCCGCCGAGCCGATAAGTATCCCCTTGAAGCCCGACTCCTGCCCTATCCAGTTGGATATGACCGCCTTGGGCAGTATCACCGGCACCGTGCCCGCAAGCAGGAGCGCGAACACGATAAGCGGAATCACCTGAATAGTGAGCGTCTTGGCGCTCACGAGCGCCTCCACGTGCTTGCCCTTCTGGTACGCGAAGAACAGCGCCGCCGCGCTCATCACGGCCATCACTACAGTGGTTATCATCATCGAGTTGTTTTTCATAATAAAAAGCTCCTTATCACCCGTCCGTATACTTTTTGACAACGATCGTTGCATTTTGACCACCAAACCCGAAGGAGTTCGAAAGCGCCGCCCGCACCGTGCGCTCACGCCTGACGTTGGGCGTGTAATCGAGGTCGCACTGCGGGTCCGGATGCTCGAGATTGAGCGTGGGGTGCACGACGTCCCTCTGCACGCTCAGCGTCGTGAGCACGAGCTCTGGGCCGCCCGCCGCCGCAAGCACGTGACCGAAGAGGGCCTTGCTCGAGCTTATCGAGACCTTCCGGGCGTATTCGCCGAATACGGTCTTGACCGCGTCGGTCTCGGTGGGGTCGTTACGCTTAGTCGATGTGCCGTGCGCGTTGATGTAGTCTATGTCCGAGGGGGCGAGCCCGCCGTCGTCGAGGGCGCGCCTCATGGAGAGCACCGCGCCGTACCCCTCGGGGTGCGGGGCCGTAAGGCGGTAGGCGTCTACCGAGGAGCCGTATCCCGCGAGCTCGGCGTATATCTTAGCGCCTCGCTTCTTTGCGTGCTCGAGCTCCTCTAGCACGAGCATGCCCGCGCCCTCGCCCATCACGAGGCCCGTGCGCTTCTTGTCGTAGGGGCGGCAGGCCTTCGCGGGGTCGCCCTCAAACTGCGAGGCCGCGTTCAGCAAGACGAAGTATATGAGCCCCACGGGGTTTATCATGCTGTCGGTGCCACCGGCCACCACCACGTCCGCCCTTCCGCGCCTGATGCTCCTAAGCGCAAGGCCAACGGCCTGCGAGGCAGAAGCGCAGGCGGTGGTTATTGTGCGGTTCTCGCCGCCAAGCGCGAGCCTGCGCGCGATGAGCCCAGCCGTGCAGTGCGTCGAGTTTCGCATGAGCGACTCCCTGTGCACCCGATCGAGCTCCCGCCCGAAACTCTCATAGTCAAACCTGTCGCCCTTAAGCCAGTTCGCCACGTCCTCGGGCCTGTCTATGCCGATGCCCTTGGCGAAGCTGATACTCATGCGCGAGCGGTCTCCGCCTTCGGGGAGCGCGGCGTCCTCCGCGGCGCGCTTTGCGGCCCAGAGCGCATAGAGCGTGCAACGCTCGCCCTCGCGCCGGGCGTCCTCGGGAAACTCCGCGGCTATCTTTTGCCAGTCCTCCTCGCGGACGTCGCCCACGGCCTGCACCGCCGACTTCTCGGCGCCAGGGTAATGGAGCTTGCGCACGCCCGAGACGCCGTCGATGGCCTTCTGCCAGTTCTCCTCGACGTCGATGCCGTTAGCGGTGACCGCGCCCATGCCGGTTATGACCACGCGCCTACTCATTATCTTCTCCGGGGATTTCTTCGAGCTCGAGGCCGCTATAGTAGCTGAATCGCGAGCGGAACTCTTCGGGGTCCACCTTGGCGATGTGGCTGTAGATTATCCTGTCTATCGATGCCACGACCTCACCGTCCACGAGCATCTCCGCCTTGCCAAGCGTGTCGCGCTTTGAGGTGGAGACTATCTCGCCCCGTATGGTGGCCGTGAAGCCCGGCCTCAGCGTTGAGGTTGTCTTAACGCCCTCGACCAAGGACATTATGGGCGACATCTTGAAATCGTTTGAGTAGATGACAAGCCATCCCAGAAGCTGCGCCATGGCCTCTATGAAGATGACGCCCGGCACGAGTGCCTTGCGCTTGAAGTGCCCGCGAAGGAACTCCTCGCTCAGAGAAAAACTCTTAACGCCCTCGATGGACTTGCCTTTTTCTATTTTCGTCACCCGGTCGTAGTAGAGGAATCTCATTTTATTGCCTCCCGCCTCGGAGAGCCGTCCGTGGCGGCCTCCACAATAAGCGCCGAGGCGTGCCCCTCGCGGCTCGTGGCGCTCACCATCACTCGCTTAACACCCTTCTTAAGAGCCCCGCCCGTGACGACATTGAACTTCACGCCACTATCAAGCGGATCGGCGTTCAGTGTCGCGGGAACCGTGCCCGTCTCTATCATCTTTACGGCAAGCGCCGCGTCCACCGCGGGAGAGCCCGCGAGCATATGCCCGAGCGCGCCCTTGGACGAATATACATTTGTATCAGCGCCGTCAAAGACATCGTTTATGGCGTCTATCTCGTTTGCGTCGCCCCGGGTCGTGCCGTCGGCGTGCGCGATTAGCACGTCCACTTCCGAGGAGTTAAGCCCCGCCTCATCGAGGGCAGCGCGCATGGCGCGCGATATGGTCTCGGCATCGGGCGCGGCCTGCTCCTTCCACGAAAACGCCTCGCCGTAGCCGCTTATTCTCGCCATCGGAACCATACCCCTTTCGGAGACGGAAGCAAGACTCTCAAGCGAAAGCACCGCGCATCCCTCGCCAAGCACCGTGCCGTCCCTGTCAGAGGCAAAGGGCTTACAAACGTTCGCACTCGTAGTCCCGGCAATTATCTCTCTGGCGAGGTTGATGGGCGAGAACTTCTCGCTCACCCCCGCCGCCATCGCCGCGGGCGAAAGCCCCTCGGCCACCGACATGCAGGACTCGTATATGGATTGCGCGCCCGCCTCGGCATGGGGAGAAAGAACGGTGTTGTCGCCCCTGAGCTCAAGGGCGATTGCGGCCTGGCAGAAGGCGATGTTGTTGAGCATGGCAAGGGGCCACATGGGATGAATTTCCCGAAACGCCCCGGAATAAAACTTGTCGAAGTCGATGTTGCCGCTCTTGTCCATCGACGCCTTTATGGCGGGGATGAAATCGTCTATCCTGTAATCAACGCCGCCCATGCCCGCGAAGAACGCCACCTCGTCGCGGTCTATCGCCGAACCATCGTGGCCGGAATTTTTGAACGCGTCGCGCAGGCACTTGATGAGCATGAAGGTGTGGGTGTCCACCACGCGGTCCTCGCGAGGTGGGATGTCGAGCTGCCGCGCGTCAAGCCCGCTTACCTGCGCGGCGACCTTTGTCTTAAAACCCTCGGCGGGAAAACCCTCGATGGGGCGGATGCCCGAGCGGCCATCGAGGAGCGCGGCCCAGGTGTCTTCGAGGCTAAGCCCCAGCGAACTTACAAGCCCTATGCCGGTTATGACTACGGCGTCAGCCATCGTACCTGCCTACCACGAGACAGGCGTTCTGCCCTCCGAAGCCGAAGGAGTTTGAAAGCGCGATTCGGTGCTCCACCTTCCTGGCCGCGTTGGGCACGTAGTCGAGGTCGCACTTGGGGTCCTTGTTTTCGTAATTGATGGTGGGGAGTATGACCGAGCGGTTGATGCCCATCATTGCAAGTATGCACTCGATGGCGCCGGCCGCCGCGATGGTATGCCCCAGCATGCTCTTGACCGAGCTGACGGGAATGTCCTTCGCCCGCTCGCCGAACACTTCCTTAATGGCCTTCGTCTCGCCCAGGTCGTTCTGCGTGGTGGATGTGCCGTGGGCGCTTACGTAGTCCACGTCGTCGGCAGTGATGCCCGCGTTCTCTATCGCGCCTCGCATGGCGTATATCGCGCCTAGCCCCTTCGGGTGGGTGTCGGTTATCCTGTAGGCGTCCGCCGAGGAGCCGTACCCCAAGACCTCGCCAATTATCTTCGCCCCGCGTCTCTTTGCGTGCTCGAGCTCCTCGAGCACCACCGCGCCCGCGCCCTCGCTCATGACGAAACCGTTTCGCTTGCGGTCGAATGGCCTTGAGGCGCTCTGCGGTGTGTCGTATTTTTCCGAAAGCGCGGTGATAAGCACGAAGCCTATGAACCCGATGAAGTTGAGCTGGCTCTCGCACCCTCCGGCCACCATAACGTCGGCGCGGCCGTCGCGTATCATGTAAAGGGCCTCGCCTATTGCCTGCGGCCCGGCCGAGCAGGCCGAGACTATCGAGAGGTTCGGCCCGGCGAAATCAAAGAGCATCGAGAGGGCCGCCGTGGCCACGTCTGGTTTCCTCAGGTAGAAATTCTTGAAGGGATAATCCCCGGACTTGATGAGCCCGTCCATGTCCCACTTGCCCTCGCCCTTGTAGAACCGAAGCAGCTTACGCATGTCCTCGGGAGAGGCGTTCTCGCCGTGCGAGCCCAGGGCGAAGCCGATGCGGCTTCTGTTGGAGACCCCGGCGAGCCTCGCCTGAAGCACCGCCTCGAGCGTGGCGAGCCTCATGAAGCGCGCCCCGCGAGAGAGGTGTACGTCTATCTCGGTGGGAGGGAGCGCGGTGTCCATGTTCTTAAACCGCTCCTCGTCCACCTCCCCGCCGATGCGGCACGGTAGTCCGGTGGTGTCGAAGTTTTTAATGTAGTCGATGCCGGACTGGCCCGCGGAGGTGGCCGCGAAGGTCTCTTCGGAGTCCATCCCCAGGGGGCTTATCATGCCGTGCCCGGTAATCACTACGCGGCGCTTCTGAGCTCTCATCTGTCTATCGCCCTGCTGCTTTATTTCCGCCGCCCCATACGCGTGATGCGCGGCGGATAACTGCTAAAAGATCTTTCTCTCGGCGTTCAGCTTCTTAAGCCACTCCACGGCGAGGTCGTCGCCGTTTGTATAGGCCGCGGGCTCTCCGCAGTTTCCACACTTCACCTTCGCCCCGTCCTCGGAGGTCCACTGCTGGGCTCCGCAGTTGGTGCATTTCTCGGGGAGCGAGTTCAGGATGTCCCTGACGCCGTTGGCTATGGACTGCACGGTAAGCTGCGCGGGGATGTCGTCCATGTCGGTGCCTACCTTTATCTCGGGGGCCTCTTCGCCGAGCCTGATCTTAAGGAGCTCCACGGCCTTCTCGGTGAGCTTGCCGTCCTCGTCTATGGCAGAGCCCTCGCCGTACATCTCCTCTATGTGCTCGAGGATGAAGTGGCGGGCCATCTTTATGCCGAAGGTCTGCTCTATCCTGTAGTTGATGTCCAGGAAGTCGAGGCTCTCGGCGTCGAGGGCCTGTATGAGCGAGCTGTCGGCGTTAATCGTGCCCTTGTCTATGCTCAAGGTCTCGGCCACCGCGTCCTTGACGGCGTCTATGACCTTTTCTTCCGTTATAAGGTTCTGTCCCATTTCTCCTCCTAAGAATATATTTCTATCATTACCTTGAGGTCTATTTCTTGCCGGGCGACCTGAAGAGGCTCAGGCTCATGCCCTTGTCCAGCACTATGCTCTGCCCGAGTATGCCGCTTGCCGCGGGGCTGCAGAGAAAGAGCACCGCGTCGGCTATCTCGTCGGGCTCGATGAAAACTTCCTCGGGCATCTGGTCGAGCTCTTCCCAGAACTGCCTCAGGGTCTTGAGCGCGTCTGTGCGCACTATGCCGCCGCATACGCCGTTCACCCTTATGCCCTTGGGCCTCAGGCTCTCGGCGCAGTCCCTGACCACGGCCTCCATTGCCGCCTTCATGCTGCCAAGCGGATATGAGGGGTTATAGAACTTCGAGCCCAGGCTCGATATGAAGATGATCTGCCCCTTAGACTCGGTGAGCGCGGGCAGCGCCTCCTGTATGCAGAAGATGTTGCCCATGTAGTTGGTCTCAACGAGCTGTTTAAGCTCCCGTTCCAAGAGGCGCTCGATCGGCTTAAAGGGCGAGCGCGCCGCGTTGAGTATCAGGATGTCCAGGCCGCCCAGGGCCTCGACCGCGCCTGCCACTAACTCCTTGACCTCGGCCTTCTTTGAGATGTCTGCCTTCAGGGCAACGCACCTGCGGCCCATTTTCTCAATTTCGTCGCGGAGTTCGAGGGCCTTTTTCTCAGAGGACCCGCCCTCCTTGCGGTAGTTCAGGGCCACGTTGGCCCCCGCCCGCGCGAACTTCCGCGCCACGGCCGCCCCTATTCCCCTTGAACTGCCCGTTACGAGTACGGCTCTATCCTTAAAAATAGCGCTCTCCACGGTCTGTAATAATACTAAAAATGTGAATTTTAAGTAAAGTTAACGCCGGAGGTAATGCCGCCGCAACTCTCATGTGCTAAAATAAAACCGTGATGAAGGGTTATCCCTCCAGAAAACAGAGATTTTTCAGCGTCCGGGAGCTCCGCCTCTCGCTGGCGCTGATAATACTCATCTCGTTCCTTTCGGCCGTGGTCTTCATGTACCTGATCAAGATGTTCGGGGGCTCTTTAGAGGAGCACAGCATTATCGCATTCCTCCTGGTCATGGTGGGTTACGCCCTCGTGGTGGGGTTTCTGACGGCGATATTCACGCACCGCTTCATAGGGCCCTTTGAGCGCCTGCGCTTTGAACTGAGCGTGATTCTCGGGGGCGACTACAAGCGGAGGCTCAACGTCCGAAAGCAGGACGACGCGTACGTGAGGGCTTTCGTGGACGACGTAAACAAGGTGCTCGACCTACTGGAGGACAACGACCGCAACGAGGCGGAAGTAACCCGCGACATCTACCTCGAGCTCACCTCGGTGATTAACAAGATGGACAGCTCCGACCCCAAGATGCACAGGCACAAGGCCGAGCTCTCGCTTCTGAGGGACAAGATCAGCGCCTACCTGCGGTAAAGCTGGCAGTGACGCCAACGCTCAGTACCGCTTTTCCTTCTTCACCACCTTGCCGATTATCTTGAACTGCCCGCGAGAGACCTCCAGGTCTTCGTACTTGGGGTTAAGCGGATGGAGCACCCAGCGCTTGCCGTACCTCTTGAGCTGCTTGAAGGTGGCCTGCTCCTCCGAGTCCTTTACTACGACGAAGTCCCCGGGCTGGGCCTCCACGTGGGGGGATACCACGACGACCTCGCCCTCCTTGAACTCCGGCTCCATGGAGTCGCCCACCACCCTGAGGGCGAAGACGTTTTTCCCCTTTACGTCGGTCTCGAGCCACTCGTCGGCGTCGCCGGGCTCAAAGGCATCGCATACCTCTTTCCACCTGCCCGCAACGACCCACGATATGACGGGCACCCGGTGAAAGCCGCGCATCGCCGCGGGCTCAATGTTCGAGACCTCCGGCCGCTGCTCGTTGAGATAGTCCTCGACGCTTACGCCCAGGGCGTTGAGGATGTTCATGACCTTGTCGAATGTTGGATTGCGCCGCCCTGTCTCTATATAAATGATATGGGCGTCCGAGACCCCGGCCATCTCGGCAAGCTGCCGGGCCGAGAGCCCCTGCTCTTCCCTTTTTTGGCGTATGAACTCCCCAAGGCTCTTCATTTTCATTAACTATAGTTTATACCAGCGTCGTTGTCAAGATATTTCGACTAACAATAGTTAATTTTCTCTTGACACCCGACCCGGTGCCGGGTACACTAACTATAGTTATCGCAAGGAGGTGGTGATATTGAAGCAATTCAGCCCCACGAGGCTCGTAACGAGGCGCAAGGAGCTCGGTTTCACCCAGCGTAGTCTGGCCCTGATGGCCCATCTGAGCACGGTATCGGTCTCGAACATAGAGAACGGGAAAAAACAGCCCCGGGTGGACACCATCGCCCGCCTGGCCTGCGTGCTTCAGTGCGGCATAGAATATTTTTTTGGCTGATGTACTAACTATAGTTAATACGGAGGAGGATAATGATGATTTCCATGGCAGATAAACTCAGGACAAACCGTACCATTGTGCGGGTTACGGGTGGCGGCCCGGACAGGGAAGTAGAGGACCCCGAACTGGCCGTGGCCATAGAGGCGGCGTACTCCGACTGGAAAAAGATAAGGGCCCTTGAGGAGGGGCTCGCCCGGACCAGAGCCCTCATAGCAGCGCGCGCCGAGGCCCTGAAGACTGCCGGCTGCCAGAGCGTATCGCTTGAGTCGGGCGGCTTGAGGTGCACCGTGTCGCTGAGGCACGAGGCCCTCGTGCCAGAGGAAAACGTGCCAGCCCTGCGGCTGCTCCTGGGCAGAAGGTTCCGCGATCTCGTTCGGACGAAGGTGAGGCACACGGCCACAAGCCGCCTCGTCGCCGAGGCCACGGAAGACGCGCTCTCGCTCATTAGGCTCAGAAGGCTCAGCCCGCAGTTTACCTGGAGAGTACTCGACCCCGATGTCGCCGAGTAAGGACTCGCCCCCGCCCGAGGCAAACCGGGAGATAATCGAGATGCTTCCGGGCGACCTGCGCCGCATAGCAGAGGTCGCCGGTGCCGAGGCAGCCGTGCGATTAGCGCGCGCCTTCCGCGGCACGTTCCTCTATGTGCCGGGCCTCGACGAGATCATCCGAAGGGCCCGCGACGCCTCCATTCGGCGCGACTACGCACAGGGCGAGAGCGCGAGGGGTTTATCTAGACGACACCGCCTCTCGGAAAGACAAATAAGAAACATTCTGAAAACATCTGATGGGGAAACACTGCCGGAAGCGCTTCTAAGACTAGTAGAGAAGACCGATTAGTTAGCGGATCCTCGGCGCGAAGCTCGCGGGCATGCTTATCTCGGCCTCGAGGTCATTGACCGCCTTCTTCTGGCTCAGGTAGATGAAATAGACGACCACAAGACCCACCATGCATAGTATCCCCGGCACGTATATGTACTTAACGATGGGGTTTTGGGCTATGTACTCCGGCAGCGCATCGGGAACAAAACGCTGGGTACTGAAAAGCACCGCGAACACCAGAAACAGAAACTCGATAAACCTCAGAAACGCCTTCATGCTCTTGACCCCCGCCTGAAGGTCATGTAGCTGCTTGCGCCTTTCGCGGTTGGCGCATTTCTGGCACATGCCCCGCATGCCCCTGTCGCGGTGCTCAAGGCATAAAGGTTTCCGCCTGCAGGACTTGCATACAAAACTCTTGAATGGGTCTATGTACTGCCCGCACTCGGCGCACTGGACGCTCTGCGCATCTGTCCTCGTTGCCATATACAAATATTAGTTGCCGAAGGCGAAAAAGTCAATAGTATCGAGGGCTAAGCCCTTCAAGCCCACGCCACCACCGAGCGGAAACGGTTTTAGGAAACGTTTCATATGAAACGTTTCCGGTGAAACGCTTCGTCTGGACGGCTTCACGGGGTCGGGCGTTAAGCTAAGACATGACTTCGGTCATCGATTGACCTGCCCCACATCATTGTACCACCTGCAAAGTTAGATTTGGAATCCCCTGAAGTG
>Ga0055451_10000243_pt1 | contig 21305 bp, 20 predicted proteins | sample China_Galinas_PW_3_FD_57745 | JGI IMG/M metagenome (GOLD analysis project Ga0055451, IMG submission 57745) | Wetland microbial communities from San Francisco Bay, California, USA, that impact long-term carbon sequestration - China_Galinas_PWB_D2 | ecosystem: Environmental > Aquatic > Marine >... | reverse complement strand
ATTGATGCATTGGCGCGCATGCTCAACAAAATTATGAAAACAGAACATACGATTAAATTTGTGCTCGAAAATACGGCACATGGCAATTTATCAGTAGGTAGTGACCTATATGATTTTCGCCTATTGCTCGAAAAGCTTAATCAACCAGATCGTATTGGTTTTTGTATTGATACATCGCATGCGTATGCATATGGGTACGATATTGTAACCGATGCAGGCCAACAGGAATTTATGCAGTTACTTGCAGATACCATGGGTATTGAGCGTATTATGCTTATTCATTTAAATGATACCAAAGAACCAATGGGTGCACGTATTGATCGGCATGATTGTGCAGGAGAAGGAAGGTTAGGGCCTGAAGTGTTGAAAAAATTTATTATGCAACCTACATTGCGTAATGTGCCGATTATTCTTGAACTTCCAGTGCTTGAAGAAGCACAAGAAGTAGCTATACTACAAAATGTTATTCAGTGGTGTTCATAAACGAATTAGAAGGGAAGGGTATGCAGATTGGGAATGCAGAAACAATAGTATTATTGTTAATGAGCATGGAAGAAGACCCGAATTCTGTTGAACTAGAAGTGGCGGATATATTTCAAAGGATCCTATTCAACCCAATGCCCAAACATTTGATATGCAAGAATTTACAAAACTCAAAGAAGTAAGTAGCTACTTAAAAAAAAGTTTTACTATAGGGAAGGGGTTATGATGGCTACAGGAAGTGTTTTAGGTATTTCTTATACAGCATATAGATGTTTTAACTCTAGGGGAAATAGTCGTAGTTGGTAGCCTGTTTGGTACAAATCTATTTAGTTGTGGTATTGTTCTTTGTTGAATGTATGCGTGCCCAGAGGAGTGAGTAAATTATGATTAATGTAGCAATTAATGGGTTTGGCCGTATCGGCAGAAATTTTTTGCGTACCGTATTACTTGATACAGCGGCAAAAAAGAAAATAAAAGTTGTAACCATTAATATTGGCCCTGGACGTCTTGATTTCGTAGCGCACATGTTTAAGTATGATACCTTGCTTGGCACATATCCCGGCACGGTAGAAATGAGGCGCAATATATTGAGCATAGATGGGTACGAGATTGTGGTCATTGCAGAAACTGATCCGTTACAAGCTAACTGGAATTCATACAACATCGATTGGGTGGTAGAAGCATCCGGCAAATTTACCAAGCGTGAAGGGGCACAAAAGCATCTGCAAGCAGGTGCTAAACATGTATTAATTACAGCACCGGCAAAAGATGAAGATATTTCTATTATTCCCGGGGTGAATGAAGATGGATTTGATGCAACGCAACATAAAATAGTCTCTTTGGGGAGTTGTACTACCAATGCATTTATTCCCATGCTTAAAGTACTCCATGATACATTTGGTATTCAACAAGGTTTTATGACGACCATACATGCGTATACCAATTCCCAGGTTTTACTTGATGTAGAAGATAGTGATCTGCGCAGATCACGTGCAGCAGCACTCAATATTATTCCTACTACTACCGGCGCTTCAAAAATGCTTGACAAAGTAATGCCTGAGCTTAAGGGATTAGTGCCGGCAGTAGCGATTCGTGTGCCGGTAGGCAAATGCTCATTAATTGACTTGAACGTGCGCGTAAAAGATCAAGACCTTTCCATTGAAAAGGTACATGATGCATTTATAGATGCGGCACATAATCGTATGAAAGGGATCGTGCTTGTTACCATGGAACCCCTTGTGTCAAGCGATTATAGCGGCTGTAATTACTCGGTGGTGATTGATGGACTTATGACCGATGTGCAAGGCTCTATGATCAAAATATTTGGCTGGTACGACAATGAGTGGGCTTATAGTGAACGGTTAAAAGACTTTTTATGTTATGTAGTGTAGGTTTTACTTCACAAGTCTGCCATTTTTAGCTACTCTATTGCCAAGAACTCACGTAGTTTCTTTGTAAGTGGTGGGGCCCATAGCTCAGCGGTAAGAGCAATCGGCTCATAACCGGGAGGTCCCAGGTTCAAATCCTGGTGGGCCCACCAGCATATCTTAGGAGAGAGTTATTACGAAACTTTCCGGCTTGTTCGGTAGTTCAATGAAAGGTTATTCCCCATGAATGAACAGGCATTTCGCGCTTTAATTGATCTTGTACAATTTGATCAGTCGATACAAGAAACCCGCAAAAAAATAGAATTATTACAGGCAGAGATAGGCGAGCTACATAGTCAAGAGCAAGAGATGTTCCAGCAAGTCCAAACTGCCAAACAAGATATGATTGATGCACGCAAAGTGGTTGATGAGTTTGAACTTGAACTTCAAGATCTTGATGTCAAAGAACAAAAAACAAAAGCACGTCTAGATACGGTTGCTAATCAAAAAGAATTTCAGGCCTTGCAAGCGGAAATTGCAAAACTTAAAGAATCTCAACATAACCTAGAGAATGCATTGTTGACCGCATGGAATAAGCGTGAGACCGCTGAACGCGGATTTGCAACAATACAAACTGATCTTGAAAGCAAAATTTCTGAAGTGCAGAAAAAAATAGCGGAAAAAAATGAGCAGGTTCAGTTGTTGGAAACAGAAACTGCAGAACGTATTAAAGAGCGAGCTTCAAAATTGGTGCACGTACCAGAAGAATGGCTTGCAACCTATGCTACTATGGGTACACGCGTTGAAAATCCAGTGGTGCCAGTTATTAATGGTTCGTGTAGTGGTTGTTTTTATCAACTGACTAGTCAAGATTTATTGCGTTTAAAACGTGGTGCATTATTGCAGTGTAAGCATTGCTTTCGCTTTTTATATGCACCGGAGGCTATGGAGTAACATCGGTGAAACAGATGAATTTATTTGCTCCACCATCATCAGATACGCGGCATGTAGCGCGTAAAAAAGATGTATGGACATTATACATAGATGGTGCATCACGCAACAACCCAGGACCATCAGGCGCAGGTATTCACTTACTCAAAAATGGTGAATCTATTGAACGGCTTGGTTATTATCTTGGTACAAAAACAAACAATCAAGCTGAATATTTTGCACTATTGTTGGGCATGCTTATGTTAAAAAAATATGCACATATAGATGATGATGCTATTGTTATTTCTGATTCTCAGTTGCTCGTCAAGCAATTAAAAGGTGAGTATCGGGTCAAAGACCCTATATTAAAAATTCTATTTTCTTTGGCACATGCATTGTTATATTCTATAAAAGCGCATATTAGTCATGTCTTGCGTGAGGATAATGTGGTTGCAGATAAAATGGCAAACCAAGGTATAGATAAAAAAATACCTATACCGTCAGAGTTTGTTGAAGTACTACGCCGTCATGAAATTACCATTTAATTTTTTTATATTTTTTGGGGCAATAATTTTTGCACCAATGATCTATGCCGTGCGTACTCAACCGATTTGTGCGGTTTCTTCTTATCAACTAGCTCCGCCGGAAATTATGTATATACATCGTAATAAACAACGGGATAGTTGGTGTATGCTTTTTTCTGAAACAGGATTTATTTTGGTGAATCCTAACTCAGGTAAAAAATGTATGTTGCGTAATGAACGTACATTGTCCATTATGACGTATAAAGGTGCTGTATGGGTGAATGGCAATCGTATGCCGCATGCATCTCTTGATGTGTATCCGGTAGCTGGTTATATGATGTGCAATAGTGCATTAGTGCGTCGTGTTACCCTTGCATGTACGCGCCCATGTGTTGAGTACATTAGCTATCAAGATGAAGTACCATTCGATATGATATTGTCATCTTTGGATAGTGTATACGTAGCAAATTCTCATACATTAGAACAGTTTCAGCTACTTGGTCAAGCTTCTGAACAAATTATACAACCGCCACGTGCATTGAATGTACGTGTGCTTCTTGATGAACGCAATCTTGATGGGACACATCATTGGATCTTAAAATCTCCCGGCGGTTTTTTAATACATGATGATACCGCACAACGTAAGAAGCAGGTATGTGGATCAGACAGCTTGCAGGTGACATATAAAAAAGGTAGTTTTTATCTAAACGGTAAAAAAATGTCTGGTTCTCAAATTTTTATTAAGCCTAAGGAGCAATATATTACCTTGAATGACGGTACGTATCAAGGAGGGTTATGGCTGGTGCAAGATGCATCCGGTATACAGGTTATTAATTGTCTTGCGATAGAAGATTATGTTTTTTCTGTGTTGCGTACAGAAAGTTGGCCAGGGTGGCCATTAGAAGTTAATAAGGTATTTGCAATAGCATCACGTACGTACGTAGTATCTATGGTGCTTAGTGCGCGCAAAAGCAAACGCTTATATCATGTAAAAAATACAAATGAACATCAGACCTATTCCGGTGTACATGCATGTCCAGTTATTAAACAAGCAGTGCAAGAAACAATGGGTGTTTTTCTCACCTATAATGAACGTCCGATAGTTGCAATGTTTGATTGTTGTTGTGGTGGCCTTATTCCCGCACACATTGAGGGAGTAAACTTTAATGATGCACCATACTTAGCACGTACCTATGCATGTACCCATTGTAAAAGGTGTAAAATATATGCGTGGCAAGCAGAGTACACGGTAGATGAATTTGAGCACATTATAAAGAAGCATGTGAATAATTTTAGTAGACTTGAATGCATCAATATTAGACGACATGATCAAGCAGGTGTAGTGCAAGAGGCAATTATAAAAGGATTATCACACCAAGTAGCATTATCAGGAAAAGAATTTTACCGCTTGCACAAAGATATAAAAAGCTTTGCATTTTCGATAGAGCATCAACTTGATCGTATTATTTTTAAAGGGCGTGGATACGGCCATCACCTAGGTTTATGTCAGTGGGGTGCACGAGAAATGGTACGAGAAGGTTGGGATTTTAAAAAGATTTTGCAATTCTATTATCCAGGTACCGATTTTATGCGTTTGATGTGAAAATAAAAAACCGGCGAATCAAAATTCACCGGTTTTATTTTTTATACTGATATATTATTGTAAATGAGCTCTTAGCATCCATGCAGTTTTTTGGTGTTTTTCAAGCAAATCATTTAGGAAGTTATTAGTACCCATATCACCAAGTTGATTAGTGATTGTGATAGCAGTTTGTAATTGTTGTATGATAGTTTCATGATCTTGTAATAGTTCTTTTATCATACCTTGTGCTTCAGGATTTACCCCTGACATTTCAGTGATAGTTGCATATTCCATAAATTCTTTTAAGGTGCCTATAGATTTAATACCAAGAGCTAAAGAGTGTTCTGCAATCATATCTACAAAGCCGGCAAGTTGCTCGTATTGTTTGCCAAAGAGTGCGTGGAGTGGACCAAATAATGGGCCTTCTACATTCCAATGAAATTTTTGTGTTTTAACATAGAGTACATATTCATTTGCGAGTAAGTTGTGTAATAATGCAGCTGATTGTTGGCGAGCTTTTGATGATAAGCCAATATTTACCATTCTTTGCTCTTGCATAGTTGGTGTTGTTTTTGTTGGTTCAGGTTGTACAACTTCTTCTGCCGTAAGTTGAATAGCTTCTGTTTGTGGTTGGGGTGCTTGCATTGCAGGTTGTGTTTCTTCCATAGGCATTTGCATATTATCTATTGCAGGTGCGGCAGGGATGCCAGTTTTTGCCTCTTGAGCAGATAAAGGCACGAGGGTTCCCAAGCAGATTATAGCGAATAACTTTTTCATAATATTCTCCTTTTTATATTTTTATAAGAGAAGCGAACCTATGTCTCCATGCCGCGGATATGATAGCCAAGAGTACACTACTTGGTACTTATCCTAGATGCTACAGTTTCCTGTATTATCCAGATGGAAGGCCTGAGGCCCGCTCCTCAATTTTTACTATAAAACATTTTCTAATAGAAAATCAACAATTTAAACATTTATTTGCGGATTTTTCTATAATTCAGGTAGAAATGTTGAGATATGGTGGGGTGATTTTCTTTACGGGCCTATTGAGTACAGGTACTATAAATAAGAAGAATCTTCAATATAGAGCGGTGATTGATGAAAAATATTTATCTTACTTTACTCATGCTTTTTATCCAAGGATTACTATGTGGGGCAGATGTAGTTTGTCAAAATTCCAAGTTGCAAGCCTTGGATAGCCCATATTTTAATACCTCATTTTTACGTGATTATACAAGAACCTATAATTCTTTATGCGACGATGGATTTAGTCCGATTGTATTCAAAACTGAGGATAACCTTAATATCCATGGATTATATCTGACAAGGCCACAGTCTCGCTACACGGTAATTTGTTGCGCAGGATGGTTACCAGGGCGCAAGGAGGGTATGGCAAGTTTTTATCCTATATTGCCAGAAGATTGTAATATTTTATTATTTGATGCACGTGGGCATGGAGTAAGTGATGGTATATGGTGGCTAGATGCCTGGTGGTATGGGCAATATGAGTATAAAGATATTATTGCGGCAGTAGATTTTGTGCAGCAAAATAATGAGAATCCCATTATATTACTTGGTATTTGTGCGGGAGCATTTCATGCGACACATGCCGTGCTCAAATTACAAGAGAGACAACAATTAGGATGCAAGCGGGTTGCAGGACTTATTTTTGATAGTGGTTGGGTATCTGTAGATACTACATCTTGTTCGGCAGTGCAAGCCGGTATGCGTGATTGGATTACAAAGTCCATTGCTTGGGCATATGGGTTATCTACCGCTCAAGATGCTCAGTATTCTTTCTTATTCTCATGCTGTGCTGCACTTGCAGATATTACAGTGAAAACATTTCATACGCTCTTTTTTAAATTGCCTTTTTTATATACGGATGCATATACTAACTTAATGACGCAGGTAGAAAAAAATAATCTGGTGCTTCCTGTATTATTTATTCATGCATGTGACGATGCCTATGTACCTATTGATTCAGTCCAATTGTTTGCGCAGCAAATAGAAAATACATCATGTTGGTGGGTTGATAAATCTAAACATGCATGTAATCATCTTAAATATACTGTTGAATATATAGAACGTATGGATCTATTTATTAATACTATTTTAGGAGATGTGGTATGCCAGGATACAAAGGACATTTAGTGGGGGGTGCAATTGCGTATGGTATCACTTTAATTGTAATGTACCCCTATTGCTCTTCTGTCTTTATTGCAGCACAATGGCTTGGATGCACGTTAGCTGGTTCATTATTTCCTGATATTGATATAAAAAGCAAGGGCCAGAAATATTTTTATTGGGGCATTGCTCTTGTATTTGGCATACTAATTGCCATGCAACAATTTAAGCTGCTTGCGGCTTGTAGCATATGTTCTGTGCTTCCTATGCTTGTTAATCACCGTGGCTTGTTTCATCGTGTATGGTTTATTATAGCGGTACCTTTTGGCTGTTGGGTCATTATAAGTTCATATTATCCGTTATATACTCAATCACTATTTTTTTATGCGATGTTCTTTACCATAGGAGCATTTTCACATGTCTGGCTAGATCTTGGATTGCGCCAGATGTTACGGCGTTGGTAATGCTGGCATATATATCCATTTAGTTTTCGCATCAATCCAAATATCCTTATTTTTGGACAATTCATGCGTTTGTGGATCAAAATTAAGTTCTAATCCTTTAAAATTATAATTTTTGATTGATTCAAATTTTTGAATAATTTTTTCTTTGGTTACCATACCTTCTATTGTGTTTAGTACATCCACAAGTAAACTTGCATTGATATATCCTTCAAGTCCGGTGCTAGAAAATAAACTGCCAGGGCTATATTTTTTGCTATTTTTTATATACTCTTGTACAATCGGCATCGAGTTTTCTTGACTTGGCATTGGTACTATACGTGATATTAGCAAATTAAGGCCATGCGAATTTAAGAAGTTTCTAAATATATTAGGTAATACTGATAAACTCATTAAAATAGTATTAGAAAGATTAAGAACGCCAATTGTTCGGATAAGTTCTGTTGATGGACCATAGCTGGAAAAAAATAGAATAGCATCAGGATTAAAATTTTGTATTTTTTGTGCAGCTTGAGATACATCAGTCGTGTTTGGAGGATATGATACTTCAATAAAATCAGTTATATTGTGTTTTTTGAGTTCTTCTTTTGCCCCCGCAAGTGGTTCTTTACCAAAGGAATTATTTTCGTAAAAAATAGCAAAGCGTTTCGCATTTAATTCATTTATAGCATAATTTACCAGCGCTATTGCCTCATTTTTGTATGAGGTTCTATAATGAATTATATGATTTAATTCAGGTTGTCTAAAAATATTTGCACCAGACCAATTGAATAGCACTAATAATTTTTTATCTTGAATTAAAGGCAGTGCAGCCTTAAGGGTAGCTGTACCACTTGATGCGAGAATAAGATTTGTTTTATATATATCCAAGAATTCATGCATGCGTTCAAGTGTGATATGTGGTGTATACTCATCATCTAATATAATTAAACGTAGACGTTTGTTATGGACACCGCCTTTTTCTCGATTCGTTGTATTTAATTTTAGGGAGACGCCTCTGATCATTTCTGCGGTTATCAATGAGTCTGCGCGTGTTAAATCCGTTGGCATGCCGATTACAATTTCATCGCCATGATCAGGCGTTGGGCGTTGAGGATTTATGTGTTTAAGTTGTGGTTGTTTTTTAGCTTGTTCATATGGTTGACCGGTGAGAATCATTACTTTTTCTTCTGAAAATCCCTGCAAAACTTCTACGTCTTGTTTATACAAAGTGATTGTTGCCTCATTAATAATATTATTAGTGTATACCATGCAAAATGCATCATAATGAAAATTAAATAACTTTTTAAATGATTTATTTGGAGATGATAATATGGTCCAAGTAGTAGCACCTTTTTCTGGCTCAAGTAGTTTGAGACCGTTGTATGGTTCATAGGTTGTTGAATAAGATTGTGCTTTTATGAGTGCTGAAATATCAACATGCTCATTTGATTTTTTATTGGGTTGTATTTGGAATCTTGAAATAGGTTTGCTGGTATCTTGTAATAAAAATTGTGCATAATTTGCTGGATCAAGTAGTGTGTTATTTGCTGAAGTAAGATGTGAAATTTGTATATACGTTGGTTCATTATTGTTGTATTTTGTTTTTATGAATACACCAAGAGGTAATGTGTTAAAAAAGGCATCTATTTCTTTTGCAAGAGGTATGAATCCCTCACTAATATGGCCCGCCATATATTTGAGCTCTCGTGCAAGGCCATAGTTTTTCCAGTGTCCATTTGTTTCATGATTTCCTTTTATATAAAAAACATGATCAGGGTTTTTTTCAAGTAGTTTCATGATGATAGTGAGTGTTCCTACATTATAAGGTGAGCGGCTTACTGCATCACCATTAAAAACAAAACAATAGTTTGCTTGTATGTTTAGTTGGTTATCAATAATGTTTAGTTCATTCAATTTATTAAGATCACGTACGAGTGAATGGAAGCTACCTTGTAAGTCGCCCCATACCACAAATTTGCTATCAGATTGAGCTAAGAGCTTTACAATGTGGTTATCTGTGAATGATTTTTGTATGCGTTCTTGTGTTAAAGATGTAATAAGATTTTTAAATTTGTTCGTATCCCAGAATGGTTGAATGCCAAAATCTAAGGACCTTAGCAATGCTTCAAGAGAGAGTGCTTTAAGGAGGCGATAAGTATATTTTTCCCATGAACTTGGGATAAATTGTTGGTAGAATGTTGTGTAATCAGGATCAAGCCAATTGATATTATCCGCTTCAGGAAACTCAGGATATTTTTTTGCATAATCTTGTAATACATCTAACGAATCAAAAAATGAGGGGAGTATAAGTGTATGATTACTTACAAGGAATAATAAGAGCGCACTGAATAATGTTTTTGGCTTCATAAATTTCCTTTTTCGAGTTAAAAGAAATGGTAGAGTAAGCTGTATAAATATACAATAAGTGATATGTATAATGTGATGATAACAATGAGTCGTAAAACTTTAAATGGGTAGGATAGCTGTTGTGCGCCACGAATAGAAAGGAGGCTTAATAAAAAGTTAAAAAATACACATACAAGGATGAAGGTATATAAATAATCAGTAAGCGTAAAGTAACCAACAGATGGTGATAAACTTTCTATTACATAGCGATAAGCGAGCATAGATGATACGCTACCAAGAGATAAGCCTAATATAGCGCTTGCATGACTACTTGGATCTAAAGATAATGGAAATAATGACATAAAAAACATAAGAATGATTGGTAGGACTATGAGGAGTAGTTTGCGTATGCCTGATTTCTTAAAATCCATAGAAAATATTACAACTGGATTGTATACCATTGCTTGTTTCGTATTTTCAAATAAGCGAGCTTGCACGTAGCCATATTCAACATTTTTACCTAACAGTTTTAATCCCCCCGTATAAATTTTATCTGCCATATTAAAATAAGATTGTTCAGAGCTCATGATTAATTCAGTAGGTGTAGTATGTTTATTAACTAATATAATATATAAACGATGATCGTCGAGTGGAAAAAACCTATAATCAAGACTAGATGTAAATTCAGCTTCTATATCATATTTTACAAAAGCAATGTGATCTTGCATGCGTATAATTGGTTTTGATTTGTAGGTTATATCCCCTTTGTCAAACTCAAATTTATCAATGGTGTTGAATGATATCAGGCTTGGGTTAAATTCAAACCACAAAATTCCTTCTATGGCAAATTTATTATGTACCGTGTCAAAAACAGGAAAATTATGAATGAATAATCCAGTTTTAACCAGTATAGGGGTGACTTGTAAATCTTTAAATTGCTGTGGTTTGATAAAATGGAGCTCTGGTTTTGGATCGAAAAATTGAATGTTTGTAAAGCTAGTATAGAACAAAAAGCTGATAATAATGGTTGTAATGATACTGAGTATAATTTGAAATCGCAGACTAGTTGTTCTATGTGTATATTTATAAAGCCTTCTTTCTATTCGATGTAAAATTGGCATACTCATTCCTTTTTTTATTTATTTCATAAGCTTAAATATCTTTTGAGCATTTTGTGTAGTTTGTTTTGCTACATTATCAAATGATATACCTTTTAAGTGTGCAATAAAATGTGCAATGGTTGCAATATATTTAGGGTTATTTTGTTTTCCGCGAATCTCTTGCGGTGGTAAAAATGGGGCATCAGTTTCAAGCACAATATGTGTAAGATCTACTTGTGTAACCACATTGCGTAATTGTTTATTATTCGGATAGGTTACGGTGCCACCAATACCAATTGCAAATCCCATGGCAATTACTTCCTGCGCAAAAGAAAAGTCTTCTGAAAAACAATGGATAATGCCACGTATATGTTCATGTTTATATTCACGAAGTACTTGTAATGTTTCTTCTCGCGCATCACGGGTATGCACCACAATAGCAAGGTCATGTTCAAGTGCAAGATCTATTTGTGTGCGGAATACATCAAATTGGCGCTGTATATTGTAATCAGGATAATGTTTATCCATACCAATTTCGCCGATGCCAACTATTTTGTTTTTGTCTTTATTTTGGAGAAGTTTTTTAAAATGTGCCAAATCATCACGCCATTGTTCAGTACAATCATTGGGATGAATACCAATGGTTGCAAATAGATGTGGAATATGTTGTGCAAGTAGTATACAATTTTTACTTTCTATTAAATTTGTGCCAACATTAATAATTGTTGTTACGCCATTTTGATATGCTTCATCAACAATTAGTTGTGCATTTGGTAATAATGTTATATCAAGTGGAATATCAAATTCTTTTTTTATCATCATGTTTATATGACAATGAGTGTCGATGAGCATTGCAAAATCCTTATTTGAAAATATTTGTTTTTTAAAAAATTTTCTATTGTTACTAGTGATACTAATATAGGAATAAATTTGACAAACTAAAATGAAATTACTATACCTTACAAAAAAAGTAAAAATGAAAAGAGACAAAAAGAGGCAGTGTTATAGTTATTCTAACCCTATTCAAGGAGTACTCACATGAACAAAAGTGAGCTAATAAATGAACTTAGCGAAGAGACCACTTTTAGCAAGAAGGACATTGACCGTGTTCTTAACTCATTAGCACGAGTTGTAACAAGAACATTGAAAAAAGGTCAAAAAGTGTCTATCACTGGTTTTGGTAGCTTCTGGCTTTCTCGTCGCCCAGCACGCAAAGGTATTAACCCAGCAACAAAACAACGCATTGATCTTCCAGCGATCAACGTTCCTCGCTTCAAGCCAGGCAAAAGCTTGCGCGAAGGGGTAAAATAAGTAAATAGGTTGGGCTTGTAGGAAGCTAAACCCAAGATAAGCTTTTACTCTGTGAACAAGGCTACATAAAAGTGGCCTTGTTTTACTTTTCAACTCTTTTTTTTTGCAGTATTCTCTAAGAGAGAAACATTCTAAAGTATTTTACCTGGGCATGAGGCTGCATCATGATAGATTTAGGGTTACTGCGAGAAGATCCAAAACGTATCAGCGCATTAGTAAAAAAGAAAGATCCGGCATATGATATTGAACTATTGCTTGATTTAGATATTTCTTTACGTACCGTGCGCCAAGAAGTTGAAGATTTACGACACGAAAAAAATGAGCTTGCCAAACAAGCACGCGGGGGAATTACTCCTGAACTACGTGAACATTCTGTGAGCGTAGGAAAAAGATTAAAAGTTAAAGAAATTGAACTCGAAGCTCTGCAAAAGAGATTTCATGAGTTATATCTTTTTTGCCCAAATATTCCAGAGACTGATGTACCTGCAGGTAATAAAGAAAGCAATGAAGTTGTAAAGGTAGTTGGTGAAAAGCCTACTTTTAATTTCCCTATAAAAAATCATGTTGAGCTTGGCGTACATCTTGGCTGGTTTGATTTTGAGGCGGCAGCGCGAATAGCCGGTAATAATTTTGCGCTTTATAAAGGAGAGGCAGTCAAGTTGATGTATGCGCTTACCATGTTCATGCTTAAAAATAATATTAAGCATGGATTTAACCCGATATTGCCATCGGTATTGGTAAATGAAGAATCATTGCTGGTGAGTAGCAACTTTCCGAAATTCCGTGATCAGGTCTATGCGATTCCAGAAGATAATTTATATTTAACCCCTACGTCAGAAGTTAATTTGGCAAACCTGTACCGCGATCATATTTTACAACGCGAAGAATTGCCGGTGCGTATGACCGCATGGACAAGCTGCTTTAGACGAGAAGCCGGTTCATATGGTGCAACGGAACGTGGCTTAATACGTATTCACCAATTTGAAAAAGTTGAATTGTATACGCTTTGTGAACCCGCAGCATCACAGGCAGAATTGGAGCGGATGCTTGCATGTGCAGAAGATATTTTGCAACAACTTGGCTTGCCATATCGCGTGTCTCTTCTTGCTGCACAAGATTGCTCATTTCCATCGGCAAAAACATACGATATAGAGGTATGGTTGCCCGGGCAAAATCAATATTATGAGGTTTCTTCTAGTAGTAATTGTACTGATTTCCAGGCACGTAGAGGATCAATCAGATTCAAAACTGATACTACAAGTAAAACACAATTAGTGCATACGCTCAACGGTTCTTCATTAGCATTGCCTCGTTTAATGGTAGCGATTATGGAAGTGTATCAACAAAAAGATGGTTCAGTTAAAATTCCTGAAGTATTAAAAAAAGAAGCTCTATTTTAAATGGTCTAAGATGAAGCGCACAAAAATATCAAGTGATATACAACGTAAAATAAAACGTATTCAGATTTATACACGGCGCCTACTGACTAGTTCTTTGGCGGGTGATGCACGTTCTGCACAAAAGGGAACGGGATTTGCATTCGACCAAATTCGTGAATATCAGCAGGGGGATGATGTGCGTTTTATTGATTGGCGCGCTTCTGCACGAGCTGACAAACTGCTTGTCAAACAATTTATAGAAGAGCGCAGCCGTACTATTTTGTTGGCGATAGATATCTCTGCTTCAAGTTTTTTCTCTTCTTCTCATGAGTTGCGTTGTGATGTTCTGGCGCAAGTGGGGAGTGCGCTTGCTTTGGTAGCAGATTTTGGCAAAGATAATGTTGGTCTTTGTTTATTTTCCGATGTAATAGAGGCATATATTCCACCGGGGCGTGGTAAATTTCATGTACATCGTATTTTGGAAACTATTTTTTCTACAAAACCAAAACATGCTCAAACTAATATTGCGGTAGCACTTGATCATCTTGCACAATTAAAACGTAAAGATGCAATCGTATGCATATTGTCGGATTTTATTACTACTGGGTTTGAAAAACAGTTAAGTCTAGCGGCAACTATGTATGATATTATTGCGATACGTTATCTTGATACGCAAGAGAACCATGTGCCTGCCGTAGGATTTGTTGAAATTGAGGATATAGAAACAGGTCAACCATACTTAATAGACATGCGTACACAAGGTACGCAAGATATTAATCATTTTTTGGCAAAACGTATTGCTGCACAAAATACCTTATTTAAAAAGCATGGGGTTGATATGCTTGATTTAGCGCATGACCGTCATGTAATTGGTGATGTTATTAAATTTTTTAGGCGAAGAATGAGGTACTAACATTATGCATGACATGCCATCTGAAAATCTAAGTGAACAATTATATGATATTTATGGCGTCTGGCACATACCATTTTGGCAAAGGTCATGGTTTGTCTGGGGCGTGGGCATAACGGTTATAGTAATATTATTGACTTTAGTGTGGTTAATTGTTCGAGCATATCGTACAAAAAAAGAAAAAGAGCAGGTCTCTTATTGGGATTATACATTGCATGAGTTAACACAACTTAAAAAACAAGGCGTGGTAACATCAGAGCAGGGTAAGTTATTTTATGTACGGCTTACGGGGTTATTAAAAAAATATATACAATCACGTTATAGATACGACCTTACGGGCAAAACAGATACAGAAGTTATTGTATACTTACAACAAATAGGCTTTGATCCACCTTTACTTGCCGAGCTTAAAACTATTTTTGAGGGGGGCGTAATTATTAAATTTGCGCCTGTTCAAGCTATACGGCAGCAGATAGAATCTGATTGGGGTCAGAGTATAGCATTTGTACAAAAAACCATGCCCTCAGAATCCCCTGACTCAAAGGGTTAACATTTACATAACTTATAGCTTGGTTAACTTACAGCTTGCAGATAGTCATTACTTTCACATATCTCGTTTTTACCTTATTTATACCTATAATTTATCTAATTATTGCAATTTGTATCTCAAATTAGTTATTCTAAATATAGAATGAATATGGTAAATAAAGGGAGAAATCATGAAAAGTAATAAAAAGATAATATTGGTTACTATGTTTACTGCAATTAGCTATATGTTTGTGCAGGCTGATGATGCAAAAGAAATAGTACTTAAACTTAAAACCAATGATGGTAAAACTCAGAATATAACCAATAAACAGTTTGATAATTTTTCTCGCGAAGAGATAGTATTTGGGACAACCGTTTCGCCACGTGATAGCCAATGGGCAAAATTAACCCTCGATAAAAAAATAAAAGATTTTGATTACAATAAAATTCACGATGAAGCATATTTTGAAGCTAACAAACCTTTTGTGGTTGTTGTGCCTACGGCAAATCTTGAAATACTCAAGTTGATTGCAGCAACTGCGGACAAAATTGCAAATTATAAAAACAACCCGGAAAAAATGAAGCAAGAAATTGGTCAATTATTTGGTAAGGACAATCAGATAAAGAACAAAAAACTGTCAAAGCAATTAATCAATTTTATAAATGCAGCACAATACTTAGAAGCAGAAAATCTTATTATAGTGGGCATGTTTGTATTGCTTGATGTACTAACCGCAATTAACCCAATGGTACAGCCAGGTATGCCAAAAGATCAGTTGCAATCGGCAATAAATATGCAAACTAAAAAACAGGAATTACCATCTTTAGATCCGAAGGTCCTGGATTTTATATATGCTCAAGTGTTTCAGCAATAATATTTTGGTATACAAATATTTATATAATAAATAAAGCGCTGTGGCAGGTCATGGCGCTTTTCATTTTTGAAAATGGGCAAAATGAAAAAAGAAGCTTTATTGATAGGTTTTTATCGGATATAATACAAATATATACCTGAGTCTAAAAATTGTGTTTTTACAATATTTCTCTAGATGAACAAGGATTTTTGTATTGTATAATTCATCTGCCGATACCCGGTCGCTTTATATTCATTGGCCTTTTTGTCCCTATAGGTGTAACTTTTGTCCTTTTGTTGCTCTGGCATCACACGATCAATTTATGACGCGGTATCAACAAGCTCTCATGCAGGAGATAGAAACTTTTGCTAGTCAATCGGGCAGAAAGCTCCCATTAGATACGATTTATATAGGGGGAGGCACGCCAAGCACCTGGCCCGATCACCTACTACTTGACACGTTTGGTAGACTAAAGAGTATGTTCGAAATTTCTAACCAAACTGAGGTAACAATAGAAGTGAACCCTGGAACCGTTCGCATAGAACAATTTAATCTGTGGCATGAAGTGGGTATTAACCGCATAAGTGCAGGGGTACAAAGCTTAAAGGATGAGGCGTTACATAAATTGAATCGTATGCAATCAGCACAAGATGTTTACTTTTTATTGGAACATGCTTCTAAAGTTATTCCTAATATTTCAGTTGATTTTATTTTAGGTCTTCCTGATGTATCTGCGGATGAATGGAAACAGTATTTGCAACAGGCGGTAGTATGGCCTATTAAGCATATGTCTATGTATTTTTTAATGGTACATGAACAAACACCCCTCTATTTTAAAGTTCAAACAAATGCCGTGAGTTTACCTAAGGAAGATACCGTTGTCGATTTATATTATTGGTCACGTGATGTGCTTAACAAACATGGCTTCACACAATATGAGGTATCTAACTTTGCACAAGCAGGACATGAATCTCGACACAATACGGTCTATTGGGAGCGTAAACCATATAAAGCATTTGGCCTAGGAGCTTGTTCATTTGATGGGGAGCGACGATTTCAAAATGAGAAAAATTTAATGAAATATTTGCACAAAGCGGAACAGGGTGAGGATGTTACTGTGTTTAGTGAAGAGCTTAGCAAAAAACAGATTCGTCTAGAAAAACTTATGTTGGGATTGCGTAGATCGCAAGGAGTTTTATGGGAGACTGTTTTGGATAATTTATCTGCGCGAGACATTGCTCATGTGCAACAACAAATCGAACTTTTGCAACACAAAAATTTGATTGTCGATCGGGATGGTTGGTTACAGTTAACGCCTGAAGGGTTAATAGTAGAAAATGATATAGTCACCAGACTACTTGTTTAAACTCGTCTTAATTTATAGCGTAAAAATAGTTTTTTAAATGTGTATATAGATATATTTTGGCAGGAGGATTTTTTATGGCAAAGCATGTAGGAGTAAAACTTCCAGAAGATTTGGTGAATGTACTAAAAGAAGGAAAAACGGTAGGGGTGCTTGCAACATTTTCAGAAAAAGGACTGCCACACACTACACCTATTCAATGTGTATATCCAAAAGGATCTGAAAGTATATTAATATCAATTCATAAAGATCATACCGGATATCATAATATGGTGTGGCAAAAAAAGGTGATGATGTGTTTTATGGATGAAGGTAATGTTGCCTATAGTATTTTAGGACGTGCAGGTGTCGTGCGTGCGCCATCTTCAGTTCATCCATTGATGAATGTTGTGCGAATTGATATTATCGATATTAAAAGTGATCGTTCAGTGTTGACTAAGGTAGATTCCGGCGTGCGTTGGAGCTATACATCATGGGATGCAGAAGAACTTTCTAAAGCATTGATGGCAGAACTCAAACAATTTGCCGAAACATTATAAATATTAAGGGAGCATGTAATGTACCGGGTATTACAATTCTTATACTTAGGATTCTTAATCGGTGGATTAGGTGGTGGCTATATACATGCACAAGAGCAAATTGCACCGGATGAACCGCAAGAAAAGATGCAGCAGGAAGAAGCTGTTCCGGAACAAGAACGGGCAGAAGAATCTTTTCAAGCGGAAGAAAAAATAGCGGGAGAGCCGGAGGCAACCGTGCCAGTTACTAAGCAAGCTCCCGTGAAGAAAAAAGTAGAAGAGCCTGCACCAGCAGAAGCTGTTCCACAAGTTGAACCAGAAGTGGCAACAGTGCCGATTGCACAACCAGCGACAGAAATTCCACAACCGGAACGAGCGCCAGGTGCGGAACCGCAAACACAACAAGGAATTCCCCTACAAGAGGTGCAACCAGTAACCCATCCATCGGTAGAAACCAAACAAGAAGCTCATACACCGGTAGAACTAATTTCTCCAGTTAAAATGCAACCAGAAGCACCAAAAATACAACCGGTACAACCTGTTGCTCCAGAAAAGTCGCAAGAAAAAACTTTTCCTGAACCACACATAGAAGAAATAGAAGGTATTGATACGGTTGATTTAGAAGAGCCACGTGGCAACTGGTTATTCAAACGTATTTGGTGGGAGCGCGCTGAACGTAAATATGAAAAAATAAGGGCAATGGTTGCATCCATTTTTGAGATGCGTATGCAATTTTTTAAAGAACGTTCACGTTTGGATCGAGAAGTTTTTGACCCATTCTATGTAGAAATAGGATTGAGCCAAGGTGAGTTGCAAGAAACAATTGATGAGCTCATGAAAAAATTAGAACAAGAACGTCAACGTATTGGTGATTTGGATCCAGAAGAACGAGCACTGCTTGAAAAAATTCATGCAGAAAGAAAAAGCTTAGAGCAAGTCAAAAGGGATGTTACTGCTATCAATCAGCTTGATACTGATGTTGAAGCATCTATTAATAAGTTGTTAGATCAAATTAATCGTGCACGTAACTATGAACGCGAGGCATGGGAATATTTTAAGGAAATTGCACGTGTGCTTAGTGATAAAAAAGCACGTGAGTTATATCATGCAATGGATATAATTTCTCAAAATATCAAAGACATACAAGAATACGTTGAATCTGCCTTTGCTTCTCATTTTAAACAAGTAATATTTTCGGCACAAACACAGGTTGAAAAAACAAAAAATGAAATTGCAGTGCTGAAAGAAAAAGGCATAGATATGCAAAAAGAAGCAGAAAGGCTTGTTGCTGCTTATGCAGCTGCATTAGAAAAGCCCACACCATATCCTGCAGTAGAAGATCAGGCAGAAGAAGAAGCAGTTGAAGAAGCTGGCTTTATTGGTTCAATTTTTGCATATATTGGTGGCGCTGTTAAAACCGTATGGCATGGCATTGTGTATATAATTACTTGGCCTTTTGCTAAATTGTTTGGTCCTTCTGAGGTATATGAGCAAGAGGAACCAACAGAGGTTGTTTCCCAGCAGTATCCAGAGTTAGATACAACAGAAGAAGAATTGGCTGCATAATTAAATTATCTCTTTTATAGGTATCATGGGGCACTAAGATGCCCCATTTTTATACTCAAAATTTGCAATATTCCCTAAATATGATACATTTTTTGCAGTAATTTGACATAAAAAGCCGAAGTGGTGGAATTGGTAGACACGCAGCTTTGAGGGGGCTGTGAGAGAAATCTCGTAGGAGTTCGAGTCTCCTCTTCGGCACCAAGCTACGCCAAGGCTATGGGTTGGCAGGCAGCTTTTCAAAAGATTTATGCTAAAAGCAAGGATGCATAGCAGCCCGTCTGCATAATAGGTTAACGAGTAAAAAAATATATTCACGAGAGGGAGTTTTATGAATGTTCGTCGTTTATTTACATCAGAGTTAACATTTTGGTTAGGTATAGCTGCAGTCAGTCTCTATTTTGTATTGCCACTCAGAGAACATATACGTTTAGGCATGGATCTTGCAGGTGGTACATACCTTACCTTAGAGGTACAAACAGAAAAAGCAGTTGAAGCAGAATTAGCTGAACTTTTAAACAGTATCGAAGCTCGTCTTAAAAATGACCAACTCTCATTACCTACCGATAAAAAAGTTGAAGAATCTTCCGTTTTACTAACATTTGATAATGCACAACAAGCACAAAATGTAGCGCTTTCTTTGCGTGATACTATAAAAGATATGGATGTTACACAAGATGGCAACACGGTACGTTTAACCTTGCCAGACAGTCAAGTGCAACGTATAAAAGAAAATGCAGTATCACGTAATATTGGTGTATTGCGTACACGTCTCGATCCCTATGGCACCGCAGAAATTACTATTGCACAGCAGGGTGAAAGAAATATCATTGTTGAGCTGCCAGATATAGAAAAAACATTAGAAGCAAAAGCACGTATTGGTAAATCTGCACAACTTGATTTTAGATTAGTAGAAAAAGTTGGCCCAACAGCAGAAGATATTTTATTGCAATACGATGGTGATTTGCCAAGTGGAAAAGAAATATTGCCAGGCAAATCAACTGGCCATGGTCCATCAGAATATTATCTTGTTTCAAAATATACCGACATTACCGGTGGTTTACTCAAAGATGCGCGCCCGGCGCTTGGCGGTTCTTCTGGTGTTGAACCGGTTGTGCAATTTACTTTTAATGATGTAGGTGCACGCAAATTTTATGAGCTAACGAGTAAAAATATTGGTCGTCGCATTGCAATTGTTTTGGATGGTGTGGTAATTTCTGCGCCAAATGTACAATCAGCAATCCGAGAAAGCGGTAGCATTAGCGGTGGATTTAGAGATAGCAAAGAAACCAATGAATTAGCGGTATTACTCCAATCAGGCTCATATGTTGCACCGGTAACCTTTGAAGAAGAACGTCAAATCGGACCATCACTTGGTTCAGAATCAATTCACAAAGGTTTGGTGTCATGCTTGGTTGGATTAGGTTTAGTCTTACTTTTTAGCATATATTATTACAACCTATCAGGCTTCTTTGCATTTTTAGCACTTCTTTACAACTTACTTTTAATTTTATGCGGTCTCGCTTGGCTACGTGCTACACTTACCTTGCCGGGTATTGCCGGTATGGTGCTTACTGTAGGTATGGCAATAGATGCATCTATTTTAATTTATGAGCGTATTAAAGAAGAGATCAAAAAGGGTAACCCTAATAAAAAGGCAGTAGAGGTAGGTTTTTCTGATGCAATGCATGTTATTTTAGATGCAAATATTACTACCTTTATTGTGGGTTTAGTACTATATAATACTGGAAGTGGCCCTATCCAAGGTTTTGCGGTTACTATGATGCTTGGTATTATTGCAACCCTGATTACCGGTTTATTCTTTTTACGTTCGATATTTAAGTTTGTTTTATCAAACTTTAATGTTCAAAAATTAAGAATTTAGGCTATACTATAGCTAAGTACTTGAAATATGTGTGGCGGCGTAGCTCAGCTGGTTAGAGCGACGGAATCATAATCCGTAGGTCCGGGGTTCAA
>Ga0055451_10000241_pt1 | contig 21315 bp, 15 predicted proteins | sample China_Galinas_PW_3_FD_57745 | JGI IMG/M metagenome (GOLD analysis project Ga0055451, IMG submission 57745) | Wetland microbial communities from San Francisco Bay, California, USA, that impact long-term carbon sequestration - China_Galinas_PWB_D2 | ecosystem: Environmental > Aquatic > Marine >... | reverse complement strand
GGGACGTTCTCGGTCTCGTACAACGGTTCGTTGGGTGACGAGGTCCAGAGCCACGAGTTCGGACACTCGTTCGGAGGTCTGGCCGACGAGTACGACTACGGCAGGTCGGGCACCTACACGGGGCCCGAGCCGGGCCAGCCGAACGTGACCGCCGACAAGAGCGGCAAGACCAAGTGGCCACTGTGGCTCGGCTTCAATCAGGTCGGCGTCTACGAAGGTGCGGCCTACTACAAGCACGGCATGTACCGGGCCAAGCCGAACTGCCTGATGCGAGCGCTCAGGGTCCCGCTGTGCGAGATCTGTATCGAAGAGCTGGTCAAGCGCAGCTACCGGACGACGTTCCCGATCGAGTCGCCCAAGCCCGTAACGCAATCGATCACGATCCCGGTCACGGGCTCGCAGGCATTCAGCTTCACCGATCTCGTACCGAACGGCGCCAACATCGCATGGTACGTCGACAACGCGCTCAAGCAGACCGGGGCCACGTCGTTCGCGGTCAAGGGCTCGGTCCTGGGCGCGGGGACTCATAGTGTCCGGGTCGAGTCCGTCGATCCGACCTCGAAGGTCCGCAAGGGCAAGTCGCAGCTCGCCCACTCGCTCACGTGGACGCTCTTGGTCGTCGACAGCAGCCTCCCGGATCTGGTCGTGGAGTCGACGAATGCCTCGGGATCAACGTCCGCGGGCGGAACGATCACCGTCGACAGCCGCATCGCGAACCTCGGCCGTTCGAACGCCAACAAGGTCCGCCTCGAGCACTTCCTGAGCCGGGACAACACGATCTCTGCCAACGACATCTACCTCGGAGCGACGACGGTCGCGACGCTGGCGTCGAACCAGCACCTGAGCGTCCGCCGCCAAACCCAGCTGCCGTTCTACCTCCAGGCCGGCACGTGGTACCTCGCGACCTGGCTCGACCGCGAAGGCGTGATCAAAGAGAACGTCACGAGCAACAACGTCGGAACGACGAAGCTCGCGACGACCGACCCGGCGGGTTGCCCGACCCGGCTCGAGATCGAAGCCTCGCTCCGTTATCCGCAGATCTCGGACAGCCTGTCGATCTCGAAGGGCGGCGCTTCACAGCTCATCGTGACGGCTCCCTGCCACAAGGGCCATTGGGCGCTCGTGCTGTGGACGTGCCGCGGAACCCAGCCGGGCCAGACGGTCGGCAGCTATCACCTCCCGCTCAACTATGACCCGATGTGCACGGCGTTCGGGCTGTCGGTGATCAACTCGGCACCGTTCTACTACTTCTTCGAACGCGTCGATTTCTGGGGCCACACTCATCCGCTCGTCTACCTGTCACCGAAGCTGCCGGTAACGCCGTTCAGCTCGAACTTCGCGGCGATCTTGTTCCCGCCGACGTTCGGCGGCTTCTCCGGCACGACCAACGCGGTCGGCCTCGAGTTCGTCAAGTAGGGCTAAGGGGCCAACGCCCTGCTAGCTGAAGTCGTAGATGAACGACAAGCGATCCGCATTGACGATCGCGTAACTCAAGCTCGAAACGAGATTGAACTCGTGCGAGATCGACGTGTCGAGCCCGCGGACCGAGCACGCCTCCATGACGAAGAACCGGTCCTTCGGGTTCTCGTACGCCCCGGGACGAATCCTGCCGCCGATCTCGAGGTTGACCGGACCTTGGTAGAACGCGCGAATCGGGATGTGCTTCTCTTCGCTGCTGAGAACCCTCTGGTAGTAGTCGCTCGCCGAGTCCACGAGCTCGTGTGCGAGGACAACCTCCTCGAGGTTGACATGGACCCGCGGCGCGTGGATCACCTCTCCGGTGCGCAGCGCGACCATCGTCGCGACCGAGAGGATCAAGAACCGCTTCGAGTGCCTCTCCATCACCTGCGACAGCCTGGCGAACTTGCCCTCGACGCGACCCTTGATCAGAAACGATGGTGTGATGAGCAAGTCCTCGACGACATCGCCAGCAGGGTCGTCGTCGTGTTGCTTGAAGGGATCAACCATCTTCCGAGGGTGTCAACAAGTGCCGAACAAGAACGGTCAAACAAGAGTCGAACGGGCTTCACCGACGGCATAGAACGAACCCGTGACGAGGACGCCCCGGCCGTCTCTTCGTGACTCCAACGCGCACTCCGTCGCTTCGCGAATCGAACCGACCTCGGTGCATACGACTCCGCGCTCGGCCAGACATCCGACGATCTTCGCGGCGTCTTCGGTCTGGCGGTCACGCAGTGGCGCCACCCAGGCCCTATCGACCAACGAAGCCAAGCGCCCTAAACCGACTCGCCAGCGCTTCCCACTCGCGATTCCGACGACGAGATCGAAGCGCTGTCCCGGAAACGCTGCGTCCAAATCGTCGGCAAGAGCTGCCATCGACGCGTTCGTATGGGCGCCATCGAGCACGAGCGGTGGATCTCGCTCGAGCAGCTCGAACCTGCCCGCGGGCACGGACAACCACTCGCGGGCGGGCAGCCGTGTGATCTCGATCCAACGATCGGGCAGCAGCTGAGCCAGCAGGGCGAGCGCGAACACGAAGCCCTGGACCTGAACGCCAGAAGCCACTGGGACCTCGACATGGAGCTCTCGCCCCCCGACGCATGCAACCACGTCGAAGCCGGTCGCGATGCGGCTCGCCGACAGGACACGGTGATCACGCCCCGGCTCGAGCAGCGTGGCCCCGGTTTCGTCCGCGACGGCGCGAATGACGTCGAGCGCGGCGCCATGCGCCATCGTCACGCACACGACTTCCGGCCGGAGGATCCCGGCCTTCTCGCGCGCGATCTGCTCGATGGTGTCGCCGAGCACCTCGGTGTGCTCGAGCTCGATCGTCGTGATTCCACACACTCGCTTCGGAGCCACGGTCGTAGAGTCGAGTCGACCCCCGAGTCCGACTTCGAGCACCGTCACCTCGGGCTGTTTGTCGGCGAACAACGCGAACGCAGCAGCCGACAAGACTTCGAACCACGTGTTGTGCTCCCCCGCGACGTCGCACGCGCGATCGACGTACCTCGCGAGCTCGTGCCGCGTGACCATCCGGCCGCGCCACAACACGCGCTCGCACACGTCGACGAGATGCGGTGACAGGTACGTCGCTGTCGAGACCGACAACGCGTGCAGCATCGACGACAAGAACACAGCCGCCGTCCCCTTGCCTTTGCTGCCTGCGATCTGCACGACTTGTCCGAGACGTTCGTGTGGGCGGCCGAGCGCCTCGCACAACTCGAACATCGAGTCGAGCCCGAACCTGTGGCTGGCTCCGGGCGGCTGCCGCTCGAAGTTGGCAAACCCCGCGAGGCGTTCGAAAGCCGCGTCGGCGCCTCCAAAGCCGTCTGTCGGACCCGTCGTCGTCATTTCCTCCACTTGGGCGGATCTCGGGATAGCACCGGAGCTTCGGCGTGAGCCGGCACGGACCGCGGACTCCCGACGGGAACGCCGATTCCCAAAACTTTCCCTGGAATCCGATATATAGGCGGGAGCGGCATTGCGTGCCGCTGGAATCCGAACGAAACCACGACCGATGCTAGACCACAAAGTGCGCGTCTTCGTGTTCTGCTTCGACGGTCCGCAGGTGAACTACCTGCTGGTTCGCCGTCACCCCAGGTCCGAGAACATCCTCGGCCCGGTCACAGGCGCTGTGGGGATCGACGAGCATCTTCGCGATGCCGTCCTCAGGGAAGTCCGCGAAGACACGGGTCTGACCCATCCCAAGCACCTGATCGACCTCGATCACACCTCGACGTTGACGATCGGCGACGAAGGTCTGGTCGAGTGGGACTTCGGATATCAAGCTCCAGGCAACCGTGAATCGGCGCTGATCAACCCCGGACCACAAGTCGTCGAGTCGAGCTGGTGCCAGTTCGAACGAGCGTTCGGGCTGCTCGAGTTCCCTGACGATCGCGAAGCACTCATTCGTCTTCAGGTGATGTTGCAGGCCGGCTGATTGTGATTTGATCGCCGGCCTCCCCGGCTATCATCCCCACGGTGATACCCTGGGATGCCGTCCTGATTCTCGCCGCAGCGGGCGTGCTCCTGTGGCTCGGAGCCGAATGGCTCGTCAAGGGCGCTGCCGCGATTGCGAAACAACGCGGCCTGTCCCCGATGATCGTCGGCGCAACGATCGTCGCGTTCGGAACCTCCGCTCCCGAGCTGTTCACGACCCTGAGCGCACAGCTCGGCAAACAGAGCGACATGGCGACCGGCAACATCATCGGCTCCAACGTCGCGAATCTCGGACTTGCGCTCGGCCTGACAGCGATCGTTCTGCCGGTCGCGTTCTCACCGACCTTGCTGAAGCGCGAGCTTCCGTTGGTTCTGGTCGCCGAGATCCTGTTCCTGGTTCTGGCGCAGGATGGAGTTCTCGGCCGGCTCGACGGCGTGATCCTGCTGACCTTCTTCTTCGCGCTGTACGTCTACCTGCTACGCGCCTCGCTCGGCGGAGAGCGCCAGCAGGACGAAGACGGCCCTTCGAAGCCGAGCTTGTCGATCCGCCGCGAAGTCCTGCTGATCCTCATCGGGCTCGCCGGCCTCGCTCTCGGCGCGCACTTGTTCGTCGCCGGCGCCGAGACGATCGCTGCACGCTACGGGATTCCGCCGCTCATCGTCGGCGTCACGATCGTCGCGATCGGCACGAGCCTGCCCGAGGTCATCACGTCGCTCGTCGGAGCGCTGCGTGGCGAACCCGATCTCTCGCTCGGCAACCTGCTCGGGAGCAACTTCTTCAATATCCTGCTCGTAGGCGGACTCATGACCCTCATCAGGCCGGTCGAAGTCGGGAAGGAGAGCGTGTTCCACCTGTGGTGGATGATCGGGATCACGGCGGCGCTGTTTCCCGCGGCCTGGCTTGCGCGCGGCAAATCCAGGTTCGGCCGCCCGGCCGGCTTCCTGCTGTTTGCCGGTTATGTTTGGTACATGGTCGAATGTGTGTTGGCAGTGCGATGACGGACAGACTTCGTATTGGCGTAGACCTGGATCACGAGCACGACGGCAGGCGCTGGATCTACAAGATCTCGACGACCTACGAGCGCGCGATCTTCGCGGCGGGCGGCCTGCCGGTCTGGATCTCCCCGGGGGACCCGCGACCGGTCGACGAGATCGTCGAGAGCGTCGACGGCTTCCTGCTGAGCGGCGGCGACGACTTCCACCCGGCCCTGCTCGGCCGCGCCGGCGACGACCTGCCGATGACGCTTCTGTCGGTCCGTCGCGAGCGTTTCCTGCTCGGCCTCGGGCAAGCGCTGCTCGCAGGCGGCAAGCCGACGCTCGGGGTGTGCCTCGGGGCTCAGACGCTGAACCTCGTGGCCGGCGGGAGCTTCCATCTCGACCTTCCGAGTGAGCATCCCGATGCGGTCGAACACCGGGGCGGGCACGAGCATCGCGTGATTCCCGAACCTGGAGGCCTGCTCTATCGTTACTGGGGGGGTCAGTCACTAACCCTCCAGAGCCACCATCACCAGGCCGTCGACTGCTTGGGCACGGGTCTGCAGGTCGAAGCCAGAGCGGAAGACGGGGTCGTAGAGGCCTTCCGGGCCGAATCCCACCCGTTCTTGCTCGGTCTGCAATGGCATCCCGAGGCCAACATCGACAGCCCCGGTGGCCTGCCTCTGATCCGTTCGCTCGTGGAAGCGAGCCGGACGATGAGCTAAGAAGGCCCAAGCATGAGCAGAAAGATCCCGAGAAGAAGCCCGATGGCGATGAAGGGCAAGGAGGGCCTGCGCCTCGCCATCATGATTCTCATCACGGCCGTGCTCGCGGGGGCCGTGTTCCTGCAGAGCGACAAGATCGCATCGTGGTTCACGGGCGGGAAGGGTGACGAGGGGAAGGAGATTCCGAACAAGCCCGTCGAGGTCGTCTATCCCAAGGTCGACCTGAAGCTCTTGTCCAAGACCAAGGAGGACACGAGCTTCCATCGCTACGAAACCGAGCCGGAGATCTACGAGCACCTGCTCGTGACGGCGAGCAACCTGACGCCGGGCGCGCTTACGGCGATGGGGCTCGAGCACGAGTCGGTGGAGGCGATCCGCGCCAACCCCGACCGCTATCGCGGCAAGCCGCTGTGGTTCGAGGGAAAGCTCGAGCAGCTTGGGCGCCCCGAGCCGATCCCGGGGCTCTACAAGACGACCAAGACCGAAGGGCTGCTCAAGCTCAAGGACGGAGACATCGTCAAGTTCGCCGTAACCAGCGAGGTCCCTGCCGACCTCAAGCTCGGAAGCGACGCGCGAATCGACGGCATCTTCTACAAGCTGATGGACCAGCGGTTCGGGACCCCGTACGAGAAGGCGCCGTTCCTGGTCGGTCCGGCGCTGCACAGGGCGTTCCTCCATTTCAAGCCGGTGACGAAGCTCGATCCCAACGTGCTGAACCGGGCCCACGATGCGACCGACGCCCAGATGATGGTGATCGAGCCCGGGCCGCTCTATCACCTCACGTCGTACGTGATGCACCTGCCCGCCGACAAGGAGTGGCGACACAAGCTCGAACCGCTGACGCGCGAAGCCGCGTCGCAGCTCGTCGGCAGGACCAAGCCGCGGCTTCCCCGGGGCACCGGGTTCCGCATCGTCGCGGCGCTGTATTGGGTGCGGAGTATCGCCGCCGAACCCAACCCGCTCGGCGTCAAGTGGTGGACCGACGTGTGGGTCGCGCATCGGACCTGCGGGACGATCTGGATTCGGATTCCCGGACGGATCCCCGGCAAGTGGAAGACCGGCGACTACATCGTCTGCTACGGCCACTACCTCAAGAACTACCTCTACGAGGTCGGCAACCCGGAATGGCGGGAGTTTCAGGCAGAGAAGGGCACACTGACGCGCGAATCGAAGATCCAACGGGTCCCCTACTTCGTCGCTGATGAGCTGCTGCACTGGAAGCTCGTCAGCAACCCGTCCGACAAGTGGTTCAGCTACGGTTTGACCGCCGTGGCCGCGTTGCTCATCGGCTTGCTGTGCTTCCTCGTCTATCGCGACAACAAGGCGGACAAGGAGGTCATGCGAAGGCTCATGGAGCGGCGCCGCAAGCGACTCGAAAACGGGACCTGACCGCCGTGGGTCTCGTCGAGTTCGTCTCGGGCCCGGAAACGGCGCGGACCGACGTGGTGGTCGGCCCAGGCATCCGAACAGAGCTCACGGACCGCATCCAACGAGTCCTCCCGGACCGCCGGTTCGCCGTCGTCGTCGACGCGAACGTGGGTCACCACTGGGGCGACGAGCTGCGCCGCCTGCTGCCCCAGGCCAAGGACTGGATCACGCTTCCGCCCGGGGAGCAGGCCAAGTCCTCCGAGCAGCTCGTCGAGTTGTGTCGCAAGCTCGTGCGCTGCGGCCTGACGCGTTCGGACTTCGTCGTGACGATCGGCGGCGGCGCCGTTTGCGACGTCGGGGCGCTGGCCGCGAGCCTGCACCTGCGCGGGGTCCCGGTCGTCTTGGTTCCGACGACGCTGCTCGCGATGGTCGACGCCGGGCTCGGCGGCAAGTGCGCGATCAATCTCCCCGAAGGGAAGAACCTGCTCGGCCACTTCCACGTCGCCTCGCTGCTCCTTTGCGACCCCGAGCTCCTGACGACGCTCCCCGATCGCGAGCTCGCTGCGGGCATGGGCGAGGTGCTCAAGTATGCGATCGGTTTCTCGACCGATCTGCTCGCGACGCTCGAAGCGTGTTCGACGGACCTGCACGGGTTGTTCGCGCACGACGATGGACTCGCGATCATCCGCGCCTGCTTGGAGATCAAGTCGCGCATCGTGACGCGCGATCTGACCGAAGCCTCCGACGGCGACCGCATCCTGCTCAACCTCGGCCACACGACCGCCCACGTGCTCGAGACGGTGGCCGGCGGACAGCTGGCTCACGGTCTCGCGGTCGCGATCGGCCTGCGCGTCGCATGCCGGTTGGCGGCACGGCGCGGCTGGTTGAGCGATGCCGAGGTCGCGCGGGCGCGGGCGTGCACCGATCGCTTCGGCCTGCCGTTCGTCGTGACGGACGTGCTGCCAGACTTCGAGCGACCGACGGAAGAACGAATCCGCGCGGTCCTCGCACGCGACAAGAAGTCCACCGCGACAGGGCTTCGCATCGTGCTGCCGCAAGGGCTCGGCCACTGCACCGTGACTGACGCCGACGTCGACGAGCTCGCGGCCGAGATCTCCGATCGGTAGCACGCGCGACACAAGGGGCATGGTTCTTGCTCCACGACGGCAGCCTGGGAGTTTTCGAAGAGACTGGAGCACACGAATGAGGTTGCTGTTCGCCCTGACCGGCGTACTCACGATGGCCGCGGTGGTGCCGGCCCAAGATGCTGGCCTTGACCAATGCCGTCGCTGCCACGAGGTCACGACACCCAAGATCGTCGCGGATCACGACGCCAGTGTTCACGCCATGGCCGAGATTCGTTGCGTCGATTGCCACGGCGGAGACATCAACGACCGCACACGTGAGGGCGGGCACAACCCCGAGAAGGGCTTCAGCGGCCCGATTGCGCGCAAGGACGTCCCGGCGCACTGCGCTTCATGCCACAGCGATGTCGAGAAGATGAAGTTCTCGCGGCTCGACACGAACGTGTTGGCCGAGTGGAAGACCAGCCGTCACGGCCAGCTGTTCCTGGCCGGCGATACCAGGGCCGCCGACTGCGCGAGCTGCCACGGGACCCACCGAATCTTGGCACGACGCGATCCGGACTCGCCGATCAATCGGCGCAACATCCCACACACCTGCGGCAAGTGCCACTCCGACGCCAAGCGCATGGGCGACTCGAAGCTGCCGCTCGACCAGGAGAAGCAATACCTCGAGGGGATCCACGGCTCGATCCTGACGGGCGCGCGCCCCGGCGACGCCGACCTCGTGCCTACGTGCGTCGACTGCCATGGGGGCCATGGCTCGACGCCGCCCGACGTCAAGTCCGTCAGCCTCGTCTGCGGCAACTGCCACTTCGAGGAACGGATGTACCTGCGCAAGAGCGCCCACCACAACGCACTACGGCGCTCAGGGAAGCCCAGCTGCACGACGTGTCACGACAATCATCACAACACCGTTCCCAAGGGCGGACTACACGAGGCGTGCAAGAGCTGCCACAACAAGGACGACGACCCGGCCAAGGCCGTCGCCATGCGACTCGGCAAGCTGCTGGTTCGCGGGTCAGGTGCCGTCACGCAGCTGGAGACCGCGCTCGCGAACCGGGAGGGCGACCTCGTCGACAAGACCCGGTTGTTGCTGGAGGCGCAGCGCGGGCGCGCCGCGGACGCGTTGACGCGGGTCAAGAAGGAGGTCCACGGACTCGACGAGCAGGCCGTCGAGAAGACGGTCTCCGAGATCGAAGGGATCACGCGCACCGTGCTCGCGGTCATCGCGAAGGACCCGAACGGCTCCCACGGCTTCTCCGTTTCGCAGATCACGTGGATCCTCGCAGTCGCGGTCCTGGTCCTGCTCGGGGTCAGCGTCGCGTTGACATGGACGCTCCGACGGGTCGTCGCAAAGCGGCCGCACGCACCAACGCCGGACGGCGAGGATCACCCCGACACGAAGACTCCGAGGACGGCGAGGTGATCCGATGGCAGACTCCGAGAATGCCGACACCAAGGCGCGACGGCGGACCTGGCGCCCGCTGCGCAAGGTCGTCGCTGCCGTCCGGTGGTGCTTCGCGACGCGCACCCGAACCCTGATGTTCGTCGGTCTCGTGTTCCTGACGCTGTTGGGTGGAACCGTCGGGGCCTACGAGTACTCGACGAGCCCCGGGTTCTGCGCCAGCTGTCACTTGATGGAGCCGTACTACAAGTCGTGGGCGAACTCCTCGCACAGTCACGTCCGGTGTGTCGAGTGTCACTTCGAGCCCGGGTTCGGCAATGCGCTACGCACCAAGTTCGACGCACTGACGCAGCTGGCCGCCGCTGTCACCGGGACGTACAGCTCGAAGCCCTATGCCGAGGTCAGCGACGCGTCCTGCCTGCGATCGGGCTGTCACAGCGAGGCGGGGTTGGCCGGCCGCGTCGAGTTCTCGGACCAGCGAGTCATGTTCGACCACAAGGTCCACCTGTCGTCGATGCGCCACGGGATCAAGCTCGGATGCTCCTCGTGTCACTCGCAGACCCGGCTCGAAAAACACATGGAGGTCAACACGTCGACGTGCTTCTTGTGCCACTTCAAGGAGAAGTCGACGCCGACGACCCTGGCAGCGCCGATGGCGCAGTGCGGGGTCTGCCACGGGACACCGGTCGAGGTCCGCCATCGCGGCCGCTACGACATCGTTCACAAGGACCTCGTCAAGCGCGGAATGCAGTGCTCGCAGTGCCACGTCGAAAGCGTGTCGGGAAAGGGAACCGTCGGGCGCGAGCGATGCTTGTCCTGTCACAACCGCCCGGAACTGCTCGCGCGGTTCGGCGAGGTCGAGGCGATCCACGTCGAGCACGTTGGGCGCCGTCACATGGACTGCTATCGCTGCCACAGCGAGATCGTCCACGAGTTTCGGACGAATGACGTCGACGTCCAGCGCCAGGACTGCAGCGAGTGCCACCAAGACCTCCACACCCCGCAGGGCCTGCTCTACGCGGGTCGCGGTGCGAAGGGCGTGACGGGCCAGCCCGATCCGATGCACGACGTCGGCATCGACTGTGTCGGCTGCCATCGGATCCCGAGTCACGAAGGCCTGGATCGCGAGATTCTCGGGCAGACGTACCGTTCGGGATTGCTGTCGTGTGTCGGCTGTCACAAGGACCGGTACGACGAGTTCGTGACGTCGTTCACGCAAACGCTCGCCGGAATGCTCCAACACCTGACGACGCGGCTCGACGCCGTCCGGGCCAAGCAGGAGGCGAAGGCGGCGAGCAACGGAGGCCTGATCGACCAGGAGCAGCTCCAGGTCACGAACGCCACGCGATGGAACCTCCGCTTCGTCAAGGCCGCGAACGGACTGCACAACGCCCAGTATGCGCTGAAGATCCTCCGCGCGGCGGATACCCGAATCAGCGAGCTCGAGCGGAAGCTGGGCATGCCCGAGCCGGACGAGAAGCCCGAGGGTCTCGATCCCACCGAGTGTTACGTCTGCCACGACCACCTGCCGAAACCGAAGGATCTCGTGCTGGAAGGAAACCGCCCTTATCCGCACGCAAAGCACGTGGAGGAGACCGGGTTCGAGTGCGCGGATTGTCACAAGGGCGCCCAACATCCGGGCGTCGTCGGGACGACCAAGGCGGCCTGCCAGCTCTGCCACAAGAAGTAGCCACAGTTGCCGACTATTCGGCGGTGTCGCCGAGATTCCGGCTGATTCACAGGGCGCTGAACGACGAGAGCCCGCGATACGACGTGGTCGCAGCGCCTACGCACCCAGGGCACGCAAATTGCGCATTGTGGCGGCACCGTTCTCCGGGGTGCACGCTCGTGTTCGAATTCCTCCCCACCATCGTCGCGCTGGTCCTGTTTCAAGGCACCGGCGACAACAAGCAAGAACCGCCGCCAGAAGAGCCCAAGGCCGAAGCGATTGGAACTCCGTACGAGGTCACCGGCGACCTCGAGTTCCGATACATCGGCCGTTGGACCGACGGGTGGCACGACCATGACCTGTTCGGCTACACGCGGGTCGACATCGGCGATCCGCACGAGAAGCTGTTCACCGCCCACTTCGAGGGCTCCGCAGCAGTCGATCTCGATCGCAACCGTTCGGCGGACAACCCGTTCCTCTCGATCGAAGACACCTACAACGGCGATGTGACGGGACGGCTCTACGCCGCGCACCTCGATCTCAACTCCGTCGAAGGAAACCCGGTCGGAGACGCGTTTCAGCTCGTTCGACTCGGACGCCAGATCCTGTACCAGACCCCGGAGACTCTGTTCGTCGACGGCTTGTTGGTCAGAACGGTGCCTGCAGAGTCCGCGCTCGGTCTGACCGCGGAAGCGATGGTCGGCGTCCCGAACCACTTGTTCGAGTCCTCGTCGAAAGGGGATACGACCTACGGAGCGGCGGTGACGGTGCAGCCGTGGTTGGCCACCGAGGTACGATTCGACTACCTTCATGTCGACGATGAGTATCTCGGGACGACCGATCGCAACGATCTGTTCGGCGCGCGATGGACCGAGAGATTCGGGCAGAGCGTCTACCTGGCGGCCCACATGAACATGCTCGAATCGGATCCCCGAGACCTCGGCGTGCATCTCTCGTGGACACCGGTCGACGACGATCTGTCGATCGTCACGCGCTACACGGCCCTGTTGAGCGATCAGACCAGGAGGTCGATCGACCTCGACTACTTCACGACCGTGATGGGCACGTATTACTCCTACCACCAATACGAGCTGTTCGTGCACAAGGGCTTCGCCGATCAGCTCTCGCTCGATGGCGGAGTCCAGTTCCGCGAGCTCGCCACCAGCGCGAACCAAGGCACGTTCAACCACGAGTTCCGGCGCTACTACTTCGGCCCGACCTTGAGCGGTTGGCCGGGGGAATCCACCGAGCTCAGCCTGCTCGCCGAATACTGGGACGCCAGCGGAGACAAGTTCTCGACGTTGAGCTTCGATGTCAGCCAGACCCTGGCCGAGTCGTGGAAGTGCTCGATCGGCACGTCATTCGATCTGTTCCGCTACGACGCGCTTCTCGCTCAGGAGGACGAGAACGTGTACGTCTACTATGCGAGGCTGCGTCACGATCTCAGCGACTCGGTACAGCTTCGAGCACGCTTCGAGTTCGAGGACGGCGAACGAGAAGACTTCGGGACGTTCCGGCTTTCCTTCGTCAAGAGGCTATAGAGCACGATGGCCAGCTCACCGACAAGCGGACGACGCAAACGCAGGTTGGCGCTCGTATTCCTGGCCGTTGCCTACGTTCCGGCTTGCCAGGCCGTCTATTGGCTTCTGTCATCCGGGCCGAGCGGACCGACGTTCCCACACGCGACCCATATCGAACAAGGGCTCGAGTGCACGCAGTGTCACCCCGGTGCCGAGGAGAAGGCACGCGCCGGCTTCCCGGAGAACACGAACGCCTGCATGCTGTGCCACACGGAGATCGACGCCAAGAAGCCGCCGGAGGAGCGCATCTCTGCGTTCCTCGTGGACGGCAAGCCGCGTTGGTTGCTGCGGCCGGATCACTATGCGGGCGACGTCCGCTTCGATCACTCCAAGCACTACGACGCCGACGTCGAGTGCGAGTCTTGCCACATCTCTCAAGTCGGAGAGGGCGAGGGCAAAGACATCCGCATCCACGGCGGCAAGCGAGAGTGTCTCGCGTGTCATGAAACGAAGACCAAGCGGGGCAAGGATTGTAGCGTCTGCCACAAGCGCATGCGGAAAGACGAGCCACCCCCGAGCCACTCTGCGACGTGGATCGTGCTCCACGGCAGGTTCTCACGGGAGCAGATCGCCGGCCTCGGCCAGACGACCTGTGCCCAGTGCCACAACGAGAGCACATGTACGCACTGCCACCATGAGCAGAAGCCGTCGAGCCACACGAACATGTGGCGACGGCGGGGCCACGGGCTGGCGGCCTCGATCGATCGATCGAAGTGCGCGACGTGCCACAGGCCGGATTTCTGCAACCGCTGCCACAGCTCGACGAGACCGATGTCGCACCGCGGCGCGTTCGGCGCCCCGCTGAACCGACACTGCGTGACGTGTCACCTCCCGCCGATCGGGCTCAGCTGCTCGACGTGTCACCGAAGCCTGCCGGTGCACCCGGCGGGTCCGCCGAGGCCCGGGAACGCCGCGCACCAAACCGCGAGCTCGCCGACGGATTGTCTGAACTGTCACCTCGTGCTGAAGCACGGCAATCCCGGCGGTAACTGCTTGCAATGCCACAGGTGAGTGGGAGGTCCGTGATGTTTGCTCGACGAGTTCTCGACCGCGTGCCGGCCGCCATGGCGTTGGCACTGGCTCTCGCAGCTGCCTGCCAGAAGAGCGACTTTGGCACCTTGGGCGCAGTCATCGTCAAGGACGGTTCGGTCACGACCACCTGGGGCGAGCCTGTCGCCGGAGCCGCCGTCGTATTCGTACCGGCCACCGACATCCCCCAGACCGAGATCACGGCCGCCGATGTGCTGTCCGGCGTTGCACAAGCATATGACGAGCCGCTCGAGGACGTGATCAGCAGCTCGGGTGCCGCGAACTATCCACGTGCGCTCACCGACGCGACCGGGTCCTTCGTCGTGCCGGCGAACGTCGATCTGCTGCAGCACTACTATGTCTATGTGGAGGTCGGTAGTGCGACGCCGGCGAACCTGTATCCGGGCGGCAGCCTGTGTCGAATCTCGCGCACCGGCGAGTCTTTGTCCGGCATGAAGATCGAGCTGACCGGCGGGCCCAGCGCGGCGGCTACGTACGTCGGCTCGGCCAAGTGTCTCAACTGCCACTACCAGTACTCTTCGATCAAGGTCCACGCCCACCGCCTCGGCATCAGCGTTCCAGGCAAGACCGGACTGCTCCAGGACCTGAGTCGCAAACCCGACTTCAATCAGGCTCTGACCTTCTTCAAGGACGCGACCTCGAGCGACTTCGCGACCAAGGCGACGATCCTGTGGTTCCATAGCTACGACGGGACCCGCGGGTTCGACAAGTTCGTTGTCTCGACCAGTGATCCGACGCCCATTACCGCGACCGTGCTCGTGTATCTGTGGCACGACACGAGCTCCGGGAAGTACAAGATCACGATGCGCAACGTCGCGACTCCGACCAACGAGTTCACGTTCGACGTCGTGCTCACCTATGGCGGCGCGCTTCACATGCAGCGGTTCATGCTCGGAGTTCCCAACAGCGGCTACAAGGGCCGCTATCCGTTCCTGCAGTTCCAGCCCGAAGGACGCGACGAGTACTACGATCGCACGCGCAAGCCGTGGCGCGATTACCACATGGACTACTTCTGGGACGACAACACGAAGACGCTCGTGCTTCCGGCCAAGACCAACAACATCGAAGCCAACTGTCTCGCCTGCCACTCCAACGGCTACAACTACTTCCAAGACACCACCGGCGAGCGCATGGCAAACGCGGTCAGCGACGCGTTCGGCGTCTTCGACCTCAACAACGACGGCCTGTTCGACGAGGTCAACACGGGCTGCGAGACGTGTCACGGTCCCGGCAGCGAGCACGTCAACTCCGGGTTCACCGCGCGATTCATCGTCAAGCCGCAGGACCTGCCTCCCGGGCGGGAGAACATGATCTGCGGTCGCTGCCACGATCGTGTCGCCGGCAACGACGACCGCAAGAACGAGCAGCCGCTGAATGCCCAAGGCGAGATGGCCCCTCCCGGGATCCGCCGCCACGATTTCCTCCTCGGCTACACGAGCCGCAGGGGCCCCGATCTGACGAGCTTCTGGGATGACGAGGTGCACAGCAAGTCGCACCAACAGCAGTACACCGACTTCATCAAGAGCAAGCACTACAGGAACCAGCGACGTCTCGTCGTGTGTGCCGACTGCCACGACCAGCACGGCAAGGGCGCCTACGACGGCGAGCTGCGCGGCAATCCCCGTGACGGGACCCTGTGCGCGAGGTGCCACCCGATCATCTTGAGCGACCACGTGCTCCAGAAGACAGGCTCTGCCAAGCCCGGCGCCCAGCCGGGATGTACGAGCTGTCACTTCTACAAGATCGCCAAGTCCGGGGCCGGACAGCGTGGACACGTCATCGGAGTGCTCAAAGGCGACCCGACCGACGAGAACCTGGTGTACTGGGAGAACGACATCAGCTCCCACCTCCCCCGCGTGCCCACAAAGGCCAACCCGGGCTACAACGGCAAGATCCCCGGACGGGCAATGCCGATCCCGTACACGAACAAGTGCGGGACCTGCCACAACCCCGGCCCGCTGAGCGGCGGCAGATAGCCCGCCCCCGCCCCCACCCCGGCTCCGGTCCCCGTCTTCCCGTCTTCCCGTGTGCAAACAGAGGCTGTGCCCATTGGACGAGCACGAGGCGGGCACGGGCACGCAGGGGCCGAAGGGCGCCGCACTGGCGCAAATGACTTTTTCGACAGTCTGCTAAAGAGCGACGGCGAAACGCTCGATGGGGTGAATTGCGGGCTGCCAGCGGCCTGCTGATGCAGCGCTGGCGGCTCTTAATTCAATGCTCGGAGCTTGGAGGCATAGACGGATGGCTTTTGGAAGCAAGAAGAAGACCAACGTGGCCCCGCGACCGGAAGCCAGGCCGGCCCCGGCCGCAGGTGGACCGACCCCGGGAGGCAAGCCCGCAAGCGGACACCACCCAAGCGGCCAGTCGCAAGCGAGGCCCGCGCCCAACAACAGCAACAACCCGAACGCCACGAAACCGAAACCGCCGGTGGACCGGAACACGATCGGTCGGTCCCTGCGACTGACGGGTGAGCTCACCGGACACGAGGACATCACCGTCGACGGAAACGTCGAAGGCAAGGTGTCTCTGCCGGACAACAGACTGACGATCGGTGAGCCGGGGCACATCCAGGGCGAGGTCCACGCAAAGGCGGTCATCGTCGTCGGCAGCGTCGTGGGCAACATCACGGCCGACGATCGCGTCGAGGTCGCCGCCACGGGATCGGTGCAAGGGGACATCTCCGCCCCACGCGTCATCCTCGCCGAAGGCTGCCGCTTCAAGGGCAAGATCGACATGCCCGAAGGCGGCCAGCTCGGATCGTCGACGATGGCCACGTTCAACGACAAGGACGAGAAGAACGTGAAGGAGACCAAGGAGCTCGCCAAGGCACTCGACTCGTTCGAGCTCGAGTAGGGCGCCCGGGGCCCTGCCCGGTTCGGGTCGGGTCGGCGCGGTGGGTGTTGGCAAACGCGACAGCCGACGCAGCTCTTGCGTTTCGGCTCCTCCGCGCGACGATTCCATCAATCGCGGGCACGACAAGAGTCGAAGACTGAGCTGGCACCGGCCCCTCCGCGCCTCTCATGATCTGGACCCTGCTCTATCTCGTCGTCGTGTTCTTGGGCCTCTCGCTATGGGCGGTTCGACGGCGAGACCGTGAATACACCGCCCTGAACCAGGTCCTCGCCGCCCGGCAGGAGGCCAGGGCTCTCGGCAGCCACCGAGCCGAGCTCCAATACCCTCACGTCGACCTCGATCTGTGCATTGGCTGCGGAGCGTGCGTCAAGGCCTGCCCGGAGCAAGGCGTCTTGGGACTCGCGCACGGACAGGCGGTCGTGATTCACGGCGCGCGCTGCGTCGGTCACGCCGTCTGCGCCGCGGTCTGCCCGACCGGTGGCATCCAGGTCAGGCTCGGTGACCTCGACGACCGCGACGACATCCCGGTGATCAAGGAGTCGCTCGAGGTCGTCGGCGTCCCCGGGTTGTACCTCGCTGGCGAAGTCACCGGCTACGCGCTGATCCGGACCGCGGTCGCTCACGGAACCGCTGCTGCGCGCCATGTCGCCCGAGCGCTGGCCGAGCGAGCCCACGAGCACGGCGCATCGTCTCGCTATGGCGGACCCGAGACCTGGGACCTCGTGATCGTCGGTGCCGGACCGGCCGGTCTGTCCTGCGCCTTGGCGGCCAAGGAGGCCGGGATCAACGCTCTGGTCATCGAACAGAGCTCGCTCGGAGGAACGGTATCCAAGTACCCGCGCAGGAAGCTGGTGATGACGCAGTCGGTCGAGCTCCCGCTCCATGGCCGGCTCGCGAAGACGACGTATCTCAAGGAAGAGCTCGTGGACCTGTGGGAGGAGATCGCCTACGAGCACGATCTGGCGATCGACACCGGCGTCGAGTTCACGGGCTTGCGGCAGGTCGGGCACGACTTCGACGTCGAGACCGGGGTGGGCAGCTACCGGGCGAAGTTCGTGTGCCTGTGCCTGGGCCGGCGCGGCACACCGCGGAAGCTCGGCGTCCCGGGCGAGGAGCTCCCCAATGTCGTGTACGCCCTCATCGACGCCGCGGCATACACGAACCGGAATATCCTCGTCGTCGGCGGCGGCAACAGCGCAATCGAAGCAGCCTATGCCCTGGCCGAGCAGAGTGGAAACCGAGTCTCGCTCTCGTACCGCCGATCGCGTTTCACTCGCCTCAAGGCCGAGAACGAGCAGAGGCTGACCGAGGCGATCAGGAACGGCACGATCCGCCCGATCCTGAACAGCAACGTCCGACAGATCACGCCCGACAGCGTGATGCTGGAGCTGGCCGACGAGCAGCGGATCGTACGACTGGCCACGGATGACGTGTTCATCTTCGCGGGCGGCACGCCCCCGTTCGAGTTGCTCGGCGAAGCCGGAGTCTCGTTCGACCCATCGCTCAGGGAGCCGGTCCAGGACATGGGTCCACGCGGAACGGGTCTTCGCAACGCGCTCGGGTTCGCGCTCATGGTCTCTCTGGCAGCTTCGATCTGGGTGACGCTGTGCTCGGGCTACTACCTGCTCCCCGGCAGGCAGCGTCCCGACCATGCCTGGTACGATGCGCTCCGCCCAACGAGCACGATCGGCCTGAGCTGCGCAGCGCTGGCTTCGGCACTGATCCTCTTCAACTTCGTCTATCTGGTCCGCAGGTCCCAGCTCGGGATCCGAATCGGAACGCTGATCCGTTCGTGGCTCAACGTCCACATGGCAACGGGCGTCATCGCGCTGCTCCTGCTGTTCATCCACGCCGGGATGGCCATGCGATTCAGCGCCGGCGGGTTGGCGCTTGCCGGTGTCGCCATCCTCGTCGCTTCCGGGGCCGTGGGCCGGTATCTGTACTCGTGGCTGCCGAAGGCCGCCAACGGCAGCGAGCTCGAGATCGAAGCCGCGCGCTCTCGGCTCGCGTCCCTGCGGAGTGAATGGGACCACGTGAGGCGCCCACTGGGGTCGAAGATCGAACGCGACCTCGACCGCGTGATCGACGACTGGGACGACACGAGCGGACCGCTGGGATCGACGATCGAACACGACCTCGATCGGGTCATCGACGAATGGGACAAGAAGCAGATGTCGCCGGCGGCCCGGATCCAACGCGAGCTCAACGAGCTGTTCAACGAGGCCGCTGAAGCCGTGTCGCTCCGACAGCGGCTCGAGCTGCTGCTGACTGCCCGGGTCCGCCGCCGCCGCTTGATGGCCCGCCTGACACGCGTCGCAAGGCAGGAGGGATTGGGCGAGGAGCAGATCGAACAGGTCGTCGGGCTCGCGAGGAAGCTCCACGATGCGACGATCGCCGTGCACAACCTCGAAGACTTCCGGAGCCTCTTGGCTTCCTGGCGCTTCGTGCATCTCTACTTCGCGGTTGCAACGATCCTGTTGCTGGTCGTGCACGTCTACGCAGCGCTCAACTTCTCGATCATCGGGTGAGCCATGAAGCGTTCGACGGCAACCATCGTGATCGCTGCGCTGATCCTGGGCTTCCTGTTGTCCGTGGGCATCTCGAATGTCGCTCCAGGGCCGATCTCGGCAACGCACCACGCCCATCCCGATCTCCAGAGCAACCGGTCTTGTCACCGCTGCCACGGTTCAGGTGGCAAGACCCTCGCCGACGCGTGCGGCGACTGCCATCCCGGGATCAAAGAGCAGGTCGCGAGCAGCACGGGGTTTCACGGGACGAACGCGCAAGCACGGCTTCCCAACTGCGGGGAGTGTCACTTCGAACACCTCGGTCGCGACTCGCCCCTGATCGGCGACCGTGCGTTCATCCGAGCCGGCTTCGCGGGCGCACGAGCGTTTCGACACGAGTCTCTCGACTTCCGTCTCGAAGGTCGTCACGTCACGTCCAAGTGTGATGGCTGCCACGAGCTCGCGTTCGAGCCGCACATCGCCACCGGGGAGCGCCGGTTCTCGCCGCTGTCCCAGAACTGCACGGACTGCCACGCGGATCCCCACGACGGCAAGCTGAGCGACTGCAACGGCTGCCACGGACAGGATGCGCCGTTCAAGGCCGTCACCGCCAACTTCGTCCACGACAAGCGAGTGCCGTTGATCGGTGGACACGCCCAGGTCGACTGCATCGAGTGCCATACCGCCGAGCAGGTGACTCGTGGTCTCGAGCGGGGAGCCAGCCAGACCCGCCCCGTCCGCGCGTGCACCGCGTGTCACGAACACCCCCACAGCGGTGGCTTCGTGCAGGGGATCGACGCCCGAGGCGCGTCCTGCGGCGACTGCCACCTCCCCGAGCACAGTCGTTTCACCTCTGCCGACTGGGAACGAGGCAGAGCGTTCCACGACGCCTCCGGCTTCCGGCTCGCGCCCAACCACGAGAAGGTCGCGTGTGATGCGTGTCACCCGGGGCTCGGAACCGCGGACAGCAGGGACTCGGACATGGTTGCGCGGTTCAAGCGCCGGTTCCCGGGCAACCGGCTGCAGACCGACTGCGCCGCCTGCCACGCCGATCCCCACGACGGGCAGTTCGTCAACGCCGACGCCAGTCCAGAGCGCTGCAGCGACTGTCACGAAGGGCAGTTCGTTCCGCACCTGTTCGACCGTGCTCGCCATGAGCGGACCGCGTTCCCCCTGCGTGGAAGCCACCGGGACGTCGCGTGCGACAGGTGCCACATACTCGAGTTCGGCAGGCGCGACCCGAAGCGATTCCCCAGGGTCCGCCGATTCGTCGGAACCAAAACCGACTGTGCGAGCTGTCACGAGAGCCCGCACCCCGGCGGTCAGTTCTCTGCGGCGCTCGCGGCCGATAGCGACTGCAAGGCATGTCACAGCGAGGACCGGTTCCGGCCGGCGCTGTTGACCGTCGAGCAGCACGCGCGGACGCGATTCCCGCTCCTGGGAGCGCACCGAGCTGTCGCGTGCAACCACTGTCACGAGCCACGGACCGCGGGGGCCGCGACGATCTCCGACGTTGTCTTCCACGGCACGAGCCGTAAGTGTCAGGACTGCCACGTCGACGTGCACGACAAGCAGTTCGATCGCCCGGGTGTGCCGCGGATCGTGAGTGGGAAGACGTCCTGCGAGAGGTGCCACACGTCCGGGACGTTCGAGCTGGACCGAGCACAGCGGTTCCGGCACGGGTTCTGGACGGGGTTCGCCCTGGACGGTGCCCATGCGACCGCGTCGTGCAGCGCTTGTCACCCCAAAGGCGAGCCCACTCACGGCGGGCTGCGCACGATGGCGCGTGCGTCGAGAGAGTGCGCGAAGTGCCACGAGGACCCGCATGGCGGCCAGCTCCAGATCAAGGGCAAGACCGACTGCAGCCGCTGCCATGACACCAGGCCCGGTTGGAATCCGGCACGCTTCGATCATGACCGGGACTCGCGATTCGAGCTGGACGGCAATCACGAGAACCTGGCGTGCACCAAGTGTCACCAGGCATTCCGCGGAAGGAACGGGAGCAGGATCGTTCGTTTCAAGCCGCTCGGAGTCACGTGCAAGAGCTGTCATGCTTGGGAGAACGGCCGGCGGTGAACGGGCGGCACACAGCGCTCGCGGGATTCGTCGCCGCACTCGTTGTCGCCGCGACAGTGCGCGCACAGGCGACTCGCGAAGTCGCTGTGACGGTCACCGCGATGTCCGGGCGCGAGGTC
>Ga0055451_10000239_pt1 | contig 21340 bp, 12 predicted proteins | sample China_Galinas_PW_3_FD_57745 | JGI IMG/M metagenome (GOLD analysis project Ga0055451, IMG submission 57745) | Wetland microbial communities from San Francisco Bay, California, USA, that impact long-term carbon sequestration - China_Galinas_PWB_D2 | ecosystem: Environmental > Aquatic > Marine >... | reverse complement strand
CAGGTGTCCCATAAGCGTCATATCCACAATCCCGAGCAGCGGAATGGAGATGTTGCTGATAATGTTGGGTATGGCCAGGTCCAGGATCCTCCTGTTCATATGAGGTGTATCAATCATTATTCCTTCGAAGCCATTGAAAAAAAACCTCGCGTTAATGGTCACCTGTGGCAACCGGGGAAGCCTTCTGAAATAGTTCTGTCAGAGGCACTCCGAGACTTTCATATAAAGGGCCTTCACTTTCTCGCGGGGATCACCCTCACCCAGAGTCTCAATAGGGAGGAAACCCTGGTATTGATGCTTTCGAATCAACTTCATCAATCGTTGCAAGTCCACTGGTGCTGTGCCCGAACCGGTACGTACTTCCTCCTTAATTTGCCAGGTGAATGCATAGGGGATAAGTTTATCGATTTCGCCGTAGGGATCAGGCCCGGGCAGACTTCCTGTGTCGAGCATCAGGCCGAACCATTCAAAATTGACCCTATTTATAATATCAATGACCTCATCTGCAGAAACCAGGAAATCATTATGGTTTTGCAATGAAACGGTTACACCATACCTGGAACCGAACCTTGCGCACTCCCGGAATGCATCAATTACCTGTTGCTGGATATCACCCACTGATCCACCTGACGATGCTGAATTGCCTGCAAATACCCGCATATTGGGCGCTCCCAGTTTGGAAGCAGCTACGATCCATTGCTTCACAAGGTCAATCTCCGCGGCAAGCGCCTCCTCGCCTGTTACGGTAAAGTTATTCCTCACACCTGTGCCGGAAAATGAGATCCCGGTACGGAAAGCTTTTCTCTTGATCTCATACAGCAGATCATCGCCCGGTACTTCGGGGTACCCTGGTATGTAATAAGCAGTCAGGTCAACCGCACTGAAGCCGGTCCTGGCAGCAAACTGGAAGAGGCTGTTAAGGCTCATCCCTCCACTGAGCAGAGCGTCGTTGAAACTGTACGCATTGAGTGAAAGCGTCGGACTGTAATCAGCCGGACCGGTGATAACCTTCCCGGCGGATGGGATGCCGGCAGTTCCCGCCAGGGCAATGGAGGAGGTCTTTAGAAAAGATCGTCTTTTCATAATGTTTGCTCGTGTTATAATGTGAACACTCTGCAGTTAATATTATGACAATTTCAAACGCCCTCAGTATTATTTTATCCACACGTTTACATTCTTACTATCTTTACTATCCCTTCATCAACCTGAGAGTTAAAACATACCATTATGAGAACAAAACATTTTATTGCTGTTCTGCTGGTAGCACTTTACAGCGGATTATCTTTTCAATCTTACGCACAGTCGGTTGAACCATACCTGGGTATGTGGGCACTGACCCTTGATTATGACAACAACAGTGCCGGCTGGCTGGAAGTACGCCAGGAGAAGGGTTACCTCGATGCAGATCTTCTGTGGCGTTGGGGCAGTGTTTTACCCTGTGAATATACCCTTGTAACGGGCGACTACCTGATTTTGACACAGGGCCATGATGTGGTGAAAAAAACAGAGGGAAAACCTGACCGGACCCTGCATCCCCTTCAGTGGTATGAGGTAAGAAAGGTAGGAGAAGACCGTATTGAAGGTGCGGCCTTTTTTCCTAATCAAAATGGAGTTGGTGTTGAGATAGTCTCCTTTACAGGGGATCGTATCCCTTATGAAGGAGAGGCACCAAAATTGAAGAAATCAATGTTCGGAGATCCGATAGAACTGTTCAATGGAACGGACCTGGAGGGCTGGGAACTGGCGGAAAATGGTACGGTGAACGGTTGGAAAGCTGTGGATGGCGCCCTGGTCAATAACCCTGAACAGAAAGAGGGAGAGGCACATATTGTTTATGGTAACCTGCGAACCACTGCTACTTTTGAGGATTTCAACCTGAAACTGGAGGTCAATGTCCCCAAAGGAAGCAACAGCGGTGTATATTTAAGGGGCATATACGAAATACAGGTAATGGACAGCTATGGGAAGGAACTTGATCCTCACAACATGGGGGCCCTTTACAGCAGGATCACTCCCTCCGAGGCTGCAGAAAAGCCCGCAGGAGAATGGCAAAAGCTGGACATCACCCTGGTGGACCGGTATTTGACTGTTAAACTGAACGGGATGACAATTATTGATAACCAGCCGGTTAAGGGAGTTACAGGAGGTGCACTTACCTCTGATCAGTTCGAACCGGGCCCCATCCTGCTGCAGGGTGACCATGGCAGGGTGAGTTACAGGAACATCATACTGACACCGGTGGAAAAATAACCTGCGTAAATTAACCTGACTCATTTTGGAAAGAGAACCACATAAGCCTCTCCGGAGGCTGATCAGTCTCCCTGCCGGGATGATCCCGTATTTTCATAAACTGGAGAAGAGAGAACCGGAAATGTGGTTCTGTGACTCAGATCCGGATCATATGAAACTTGGATCGGGTGGAGGAACGGCCCACCTGTTATGGTCAGCATGGAAGCAATCAGGATCCGGTGGGACTATGGAGGAGTGGCTGGAAAGCCGGAAACAGATGGTGATCCATTCGGGTGGGGAGAGCAGGCGGCTTCCGGCTTATGCTCCTTATGGGAAATCGTTGCTGCCCATGCCGGTATTCAGGTGGTCGAAGGGGCATCATCTGGATCAAAAATTGTTAGACTTCCAGGTCGGTTTTTATGAGAGGATCCTGAACAATGCGCCCGGGTGTTACAGCACCCTCATTGGGAGCGGGGATGTCATGTTTATTTCGTCTGACCGTTTTCATCATTTGCCGGAAGCCGATGTATTGCTGTTCGGGATCTGGGTCGAAGATGAGGTTGCATCGCGTCATGGCGTCTTTTTCAGTCGACGTGAGCAGCCGGATCACCTAGCCTTTGTGAGGCAAAAACCCGGCGTTGAAGAGCTGAGGGAACTTTCCCGGGAGTATCTCTACCTCATGGATTCCGGTATCGTCATGATGAATACGGGGACCATCCTGAAATTGATGGAGCGTTCCGGATGGGACAGGAATGCACAAGATTTCAGAGAGGGCGGCCCGGGGTATTATGATCTGTATGGCGAGTTGTTAACAGCATTTGGAGATGAATCGGATAATGCTGACCCTGACCTGGCTGCCCTTGATGTGAAGCTGGTTCCATTGCGTGAAGCCGAGTTTTACCATTTCGGGAGCAACAACGATATGATCCACTCTTCATTATTGCTTCAGAACAGGATCACCGACCAGCGATTAAAACTGGCCAGGGAATCGGAACATCATCCCTCCATTTTTCAACAGAATGCCGATATGGAGGTCGGTTTCAACAGTGACAACCATCATATCTGGATTGAAAACAGTTTTCTCCCGCATACATGGAAACTTCATCATCATCATATTCTCACCGGTATCCCTTCCAATAAATGGAAGGTGGAGATCCCCGCAGGTATCTGTGTCGATATGGTACCTCTCGGTGTAGGAGCGTATGGTTTGCGTGTTTACGGGTATGAAGATGGATTCAGGGAGTCATTCGGTAAAGGGGTCAAATGGATGAATCAATCCCTGGAACAATGGTTGGAAGATCGAAATATCACCCTAAAAGCTGCAGGACTGGCAAAGGATGTCTCCATTTATGAACTACCCCTTTTTCCGGTTGGGAGTGTTGATGAGCTTGAAGAGATCCTGAAGGAGATGCTGTACACAAGGGGGGACAGTTCAGGATGGTTGGAATCAATACGGATCTCTGCAAAGGAGCTTTCAGAAAAGGCCGATGTGGAACAGGTATACAGTCAAAGAGATGAATTGAAGCGTATAACCCTGCCGAAACTGGCAGCCAATCATCATCAAAGCATATTCTACTTCCTTGATCTGGAGAAAACTTCAGTGGAGTACCGGGAATCAGGCCTGGAGCTGCCAGGTGTACTTTCCAGTGACGAACCACTTATTAAAAGGATCAATGACGCCATGTTCCGGGCCAGGGTAACAGGTAACAGGCAGCTCTCCGGTCATTTTGAAAAGCAGGCGTTTGGAATGCTGAGCCAGGAGATGATCGAAACACTGAGAACAGATCCTGTTCATCCCGTCAGGAATATCCTGGATGACCAGATACTATGGGGGAGAAGCCCTGTAAGGCTTGATCTTGCGGGAGGGTGGACAGATACACCTCCTTATTGTATTATGGAGGGTGGTAAGGTGGTTAACCTGTCGGTGGAACTGAATGGACAGCTTCCGCTTCAGGTATTTGCAAGACCCCTGGAAGAACCCAGGATTGTATTACGGTCCATCGATCTTGGTGAGAAAACAGAGATCAACACTTTTGAGGAACTTAATGGCTACAACAAGGTGGGCGACGGGTTCTCTATTCCCAGGGCAGCCCTTGTAATTGCCGGCTTTGGCCCCCTGTTTTCCCTGAAACAATATCCTGATCTGGCTGCACAGCTCAAAGCATTTGGCTGTGGTATCGAAATGTCGTTGCTTTCTGCTATTCCCAAAGGATCGGGGCTGGGCACAAGTTCTAACCTGGCAGCAACTGTACTCGGAACACTGAATGAGTTCTGTGGATTGGGTTGGGACAGGCATTCAATTGGCTATCGCACGCTCATTCTGGAGCAGATGCTTACCACGGGAGGGGGCTGGCAGGACCAGTTCGGGGGGATCTTCAATGGAGTTAAGCTTCTGGAAACCGAAGCCGGCATCAGGCAGAGTCCGGCCATCAGATGGCTGCCCGACCAGCTATTCTTCGATCGTGAAACGAGGGAGATGATGATGCTTTACTATACCGGCGTCACCAGGGTGGCCCACGATATCCTGGGGGAGATCGTCAAAGCCATGTTCCTGAATTCATCCGTCCACCTGCAGATTTTCAGTGAAATGAAGTTCCATGCCCGCGAGACTTTCGATACGATACTGGCTAATAACTACGAGGAACTTGCCGATAAAGTGGCCATCAGTTGGGCCCTGAACCAGCAGCTGGATAAGGGCACCAATCCCCCCGCGATCAGTGAGATAATTGACCGGGTCGACGACTACCTGCTGGGGTACAAATTACTCGGCGCCGGAGGAGGAGGTTACCTGCTGATGTTTGCCAAATCGGCCGATGCAGCACAGAAGACCAGAAAGATCCTTGAATCGGATCCTCCGAATGCCCGTGCCAGGTTCGTGGATTTCGCCGTTTCTAAAACCGGGTTCCAGGTCTCCCGATCCTGATCTCCAACCCGCCGGAATTAAAGGTCGGAGTTATTCACAAACCTGTCCACCTCAATATTCCCGGATACCACTTCAAGAAATGGTTCTCCTTTCCTGAGTCCGGCTAATCCATACCCGGTTTCCGTGGAGATAAAACACTGGAAATTGTCTCCCAGCCGGGAATTGATGTAGAGCGTCCTGTCAACGGCATCATAAACGAGACCTGTAAGTCCCTGCAGCAAGGCATAACTTGAGAGCGCCCTTGCATACCAGTGCCCGCATTCATATTCATTGAACGGGTTACGTACAATACCATCATATCTTCTTCTCACTTCCCGGACGATATCCAGCCCCTTTTCCACTTCACCGTTCATCATAAGGTGAGAAGCCACCTGGTATTCGATGCCGGTCCACACTTCGTTGCTGTAGACAAAAGGTAATGAAGGCTGGTCCCCTGCGGGCCATGTACACAGCAGGAGGCCGCCATCCTTACCGGCTCCGAATCCCGGCCGCTGTGGATTTACATGATCCGTAAGATCCTCTCTGAAATTATACCGGTAAATAGCATTCAGGTGGCTGTGTACCTTCTCTCTGTCCAGGAATTCCGGCAGTCCGCAAACTGCATCCATCCAGGCCCCGATAATACCGTCGGCAAGACACCCGTTACCGTACTGGTATTTTGGGCCCTCCTTTTGCAACAGTGCGAGTGCTTCCGGACTGTAATTGATATTCCAGGCAGCGGTCAGGCTCTCATCCGGTGAGGGTGTTTTCAATCCTTTCCAGGTGGTTTTCTGAATAAAGTACTCCCCGTTGTAAAGTTCACTCTCCATAAAACGGGTCCCCTTATCCAGCAGCTCTCTGTAGGGTGTACTCTCTTCTCCCAGTGCATCGGCCATCCTGATCATGGCCAGTGAAGCCCCCAGGTAGATGCTTGAACACATTCCGTCGGGCCCCCAGAATTCAATATCATAGGTATTGTGGTGGGGCTCCACCAATATTCCTTTCCCATCAGGGTCCCAGGTGGCGGAACAGTAATCATAACTCTGTTTTACCTCGGGCCAGAGCGACCTGAGCCACACTGTATCCCCTGAAATACGCCATTCACGGTACACTTTCATCATGCCTCCCAGCTGACCGTCGGCTGCTGCATGAAAGGTATGATCTGTGTGCTGGATGGGTAGTGCAGACCGGAAGTTCTGGTGGCCGGCCTCATTCTGGCTCTCCAGGAATTCGGTTTCTCTCAGTGTTCTCTCCAGGGCTGGGAAAAGGTGGGGGATTGCCTGGGCATAATTCCACACATGGGTACAGGAACCGGTACAGCAGCCGCTACCTGAATCAAAACAACCCTCATAGGCCCAAAGTGCACCGTTTTTCTGACGGAGTACCGTAGGCGATTTTAAAACGGTCAGGTTGGCTGAAACCGCTTCCAGGACCTCAGGAGGAAGGTCCGATGCAAAAAAGGTGTCGCTGAACAATTCTGATTTTTCCCTCAAGTCACTGTAATGGGATTCCTGGAATTGCGCAACCTCGAATATATCGGTGAATCTGCCGGAGTACCAGGGTTCATAGAATTGCGAGGTATAATCTGAGGAACAACAACCGGTTGCAGGATCACAGGTTGGGGTTCCCTGAACGGCCGTAATACCCCCGTATCTCATATCAGAATGTGGAACATACCACGACATCATCAGGTGGATGGTTTTTGAATCGCCCGGCTGCAGTGTAAAGGATACATACAGGGAGGCGTTTACAGATCCTGAAGATGCTGTATCAGAAACGGGTTCAGCCTTTTCAATATCCCTCCACAACATGGTGCGGGCATCGTACCAGCCACCCCTGAACCACCGGTGATCAACAGAGGCATCTTCCAGGGTGGAGATGGCAAAATCGCCCTTATACTGAGGTTTATCCGGGAAACAGGATTGAGACAATATAAACCCGTTATGCAATTTTGTTATACTATCCCCACCACTCTCATAATTGATACCCCATTCGTTTACATTCCTTATCCGCATAAAGTTCTCCGAATGGTAGGAGAAGACCATTTCGAGGACACTGTCGGTCGTGTTGGTAAAGGTATACTCCAATGCCGCCAGGGGCAATGAGGAGAGATCCTCTTCACCGGGACAAAAAGGGCTCCAGCCTTTTACCTCCACTTCAAGAGGTATATCGTCATCCTGAAGCGTTACTGTGGCGAAAGGGAACCGGGCGCGGAATTCAGCATTTTCAAATCTGGGGAATCCATAACTGCTGTTTGAACTTCCGTTGCCTGTATAGGGAGCACCGAAGAGCTTTCTCCCGGGAACCTGGCCTTCAAGTACTTTAGCGCCATGTTCCAGGTTCTTAATGGCGATGGCTCCAAACATAAATGGCTCGTTATACACATCGGGTTTGTTCCTGACCGAAACATGCGAGATGGCTCCCGTACCCTCCAGGCAGATCATCCCGGCGCCTATCCCGCCCATAGGGAAGGCGATCCTGTTGAGCCGTTCTCCTGTGTAGGTTGAATTGAATTCGGGTGTGTGCCTGTCCTTTTGTTGATCCGTGCATGCGGCCATGATGACAGAAATAACCACGCAACAGAGTAATTGAAAAGTTTTCATGTTTCAGGGATTTGACAGACAAGTTAAGCAATTCCCTTCGAAGAACGAGTTGAAACTGGTCAATGAAGATTTAGATCACACTCCTGCAAAACCTATACAGGCAGCAGCACCTTAAATGTAGTTCCGTTCCTCTCTTCCGATTCCACAATAATCTGCCCACCATGATTGCTGATGATCTGGCGGGAGAGGCTCAATCCAATACCTGAGCCTTCTTTTTTGGTGGAAAAAAACGGGACAAATATCTTTTCAAGGATCTCGGGGGGTATGGCCGGACCGTTATTATGAACCTCGATGGAGACCTGGTGGAGGATCCGTTTCACATAAATTGTAATAACCGGGTCCTTTACTTGCTCAACGGCTTCAGATGCATTTTTAATGAGGTTGATCAATACCTGTTTCAACTGTGCGCTGTCTGCCAGTATCAGCAGGTTCGCCGGTCCGGCATGAACACTGCAGCTGATCCCTTTGTTTGAGCACGTCGTTTCATAGAGTCCCTTCAGATCTTCCAGCAATCCGGCAACCGGCACTTCCTCCTTTACAGGCAGCGGCAACCTGGAAAGCTGCCTGTAACTTCCTATAAATTCGGCCAGGGCACTGTTCCTGTCTGATATAGTCTTCAACGCTGTATGGAGGTTATCGATGGTCTTTTGGGACAGTTTCGAAACATCTCTGGGCGTACCATTTTCCTCCAGCAGCATGACCCCTGTTTCTGTGAGTGAGGAGAGCGGCGTCAGGCTGTTCATGATTTCATGTGCCATGATACGGCTGATGGTCTGCCATGATTCCATCTCCTTTTTTTCAATCTCCGGTTCAATATCCTGGAAGGTGATGATCTTTATCGTTGTCCCGCCAATTTTCATTGTATTTAACAGTATCAGCAACTGTTTTCCAGTGGGAGTGTTCCTGAGACGGATCATTTGCCTACCTGAATCTCCCATCTCATCCACCGTTCTTGCGAAAAGCGGGGCACTTTTACTGATGTCAGCCCAGCTTGGGTTCCTTGTGTTATATAATCCCAGTGTGTTCAGGGCCAACGGATTAATCAGTTCAGGCTCATGTGTTTCATCCAGTGTCAGCACTGCAGTATGGATATGCTCCAGGATGGTTTGCAGATAGAGGTACTGGGTCTCCTTCTCGATCCTGGCTGAAGCAATGGCACGGATGATTTGCTGTGCTGAATCTGCCAGCTCCTCGAAACCGAGTCCGGCTGCCCTATCATGTATCGTCTTGTTATAGTCACCATATTTGATTGATTCCAGAAGCGATTCCACGATCCGGTTGGTACGGGCAATGGTATAAAACAGTTCAGCGATCAGCAGGATCAAAATAATTGATACACCCAGAACAGAGAAGAGCCTGGCTTGCTGACCAATTACCAGGGCCAGTGCAAGCATGGCCAGGAAGATCAGAATCAGCCTGACCGAAACCCGGACCATGTATTTATTGAATACCATATTTCTTCATTCTCCTGTAAAGTGCATTCCTGTCAATACCAAGATCGGCTGCCGCCCTCGTTACATTTCCCCGGTTTGTGAGCAGTGCTTTTTGTATCAGGGATTTCTCATTTTCCTCGATATTCAAGGTAGGTGGGGTCAGGACCCCGACTGACGTAGAGCCCAGCTGATCAAATCTGACCTGTTTCTCCTCACTCATGATGACGGCCCTTGCAAGTGTGTTCTGAAGTTCCCGTACATTACCCGGCCAGTGATACTGCATCAACTGCTTCATACTTTTTTTCCCGATCTCCAGACCGGGTTTGCCATATTTCCGGCATGCTTCATCCAGGAAATGCCTGGCAAGCCCCGGGATATCCTCCACCCTCTCCCTCAGCGGGGGAATCAGCAGTTCAATGGTATTGAGCCTGTAAAGCAGGTCCCGGCGGAACGATCCTTTTTCAACCATCTGGTGTATGGGTTGGTTGGTGGCGGAGATCAGCCGGATATCAATGGGAATATCACTGTTTGCACCAATGCGGCGTATCAATCTCTGTTCCAGTACTGTCAGCAGTTTGGTCTGCATGGTGACAGGCAGGTTACCGATCTCATCCAGGAACAGGCTGCCCTCTTCGGCCATCTCAAATCTTCCCGGTTTATCCTGCACGGCCCCTGTAAAAGCTCCTTTCCGGTGACCGAATAATTCAGATTCGAACAGTGTCTCCGGTATGGCACTCATGTCTACCCCCATGAAAATTTCATTATTACGTGCCGAGTGCCTGTGAATGGTACGCGCCACCATCTCCTTACCGGTTCCGTTCTCACCAAGGATAAGTACGGAGGCATCGGTTGGGGCAATGATCCGGATATTCTCCTTCAGTTTCTTCATTACATCCGAATCACCCAGGATCTGGATGAAAGGCAGGTCCCCGTCCTCTCCAAGTGTCCTGGCCACATTCCTGAATTTCTCCTTCTCCCGGTCCGTTTGTTTCAGTTTTAAAGCAGAGAGAACGGTGGCATGGAGTTTTGCATTCTGCCATGGTTTCAGGATAAAGTCAAAAGCACCAGCCCGGATCCCCTTAACAGCCAGTTCCACATCACCAAATGCCGTCATCAGGATAACCACGGAGCGCTGGTCCTGTTCCTTGATGCTCTCCAGCCACCTGATTCCTTCAGTCCCCTCGGTCTTTCCCCTCTGGAAATTCATATCCAGCAGGATCACATCAAAATGCTCTAATTTTATTTGTGACAGGATTTTTCCTGGGTTGGAAAGGACACTCACGTCAAATTCGAGTTGTTCAAGGAACATACGCGCTGAAAGGAGCACATCAGGATCGTCGTCGATAATCAATATTTTTGGCTGTGCCATACGGAAAATTTAAAGATACCAATGTATAGATTTTCCCTGATTTCCTGTAAACTGCGGCGATTCCGAACAGGCATATGCATTAAAAACGAGCATGTTTTCAAAATGTCTCTTCATTATTAGAAGCGCAAGTATCAACAGATGAGTAATATAGATGGCGTGGCATATCAATTGCATAATAAATAGAAAATTATTGCAATGGTAGAACACTATCTCAAAGTCACATTCCGTCATATCCGGAAACACCTGCTGATATCCATATTGAATATCAGCGGTCTGACCATCGGGATTGCCTGTTTTGTATTGATCATGCTCTATGTGAACCATGAACTCAATTATGACAGGTTCAACAAGCATTATGATGACATCTACCGCATTGCCGTGGATGCCAGGATCGGGAATACGGTGATCCGCCAGACAAATACTCCGGCACCCATGCCTGCAGCAATGTATGACGAATTTCCAGAGGTTAGAGCCATCACCAGGATAGCCGATTATTCACAGAAGGTGACCATCGGAGACAGGGTATACAACGAGGATCGGGCGGCAGCCGTGGACTCCACCTTTACGGATATATTCACTCTTGATTTCCTGGAAGGTTCGCCAGGGAATGTGCTGAACGAAACGGGAGAGGTGCTGATTGACAGATCGACAGCCAGGAAATATTTCGGGGATGACGCGGCCTATGGGAAAGTGATCATGATTGACGATACCATCCCCATGACGGTGATGGGTGTTTATGAAGACTTCCCATCGCAATCACATTTTCATTTCAATTTGCTTTTCTCCCTTGTCTCTTTTGAAGGCGAGTATAACAATACGGGCTGGTTTGCCAATAATTTCCAGACCTATCTGAGGCTGGAACCCGGGTTTCCCGAAGCTCAGCTTGAGGCCAAACTCCCGGGGTTTGTGGATAAGTATCTGTTCCAGGGACAGTATGAAGAAAACACCAATGAAGAGAATTACTGGGAACTGTACCTCCAGCAAATCAGGGAGATCCACCTGGGATCGGACCTGAACGGTGAGTTTGAGCCCAACGGGAACCTCACCTACATCAGGATCTTCTCCATGGTCGCGTTCCTTCTGCTGGTAGTGGCCTGTATCAATTTTATGAACCTGACCACTGCCAGTTCCTCCATCAGGGCCAGGGAGGTGGGTGTAAGAAAAACCAACGGGGCCAGCAGGAAGAAACTACGGCAGCAGTTTTTCACAGAGGCCATTGTCGTCAGCATACTGGCCATGATCCTGGCGATGGGACTGGTTGAATCCGTTATGGGTTCTTACAGAAATTTCACAGGAAGGGAGATACAGGTTCATTACCTGGATAATTTCCTGGTGATCCCGGGATTACTGGCGCTTTCTGTCCTTGTGGGGTTGCTGTCGGGCATTTACCCTGCCATCTATATGAGTAAGTTTTCTGCAACCGAGTCACTAGGGTTTAAAGGTGTACAACAGTCCAGAAGCTGGTTCCGCAATATCCTGGTCCTGTTCCAGTTCTCGGTTGCCATCTTCCTGATTGCTGCGACATTTCTTGTCCAGAAACAGATGCACCTGGTGATGGATGAGTCACTGGGATTCAACAAGGAACAGGTTGTCCTGGTTAAAAATGCATCCTATATAGAAAACCTGGATACCTATAAAAATGAGTTAAGGAAACGACCTGAAGTAATACAGGTTTCCGCTTCAGCAAATGTTCCGGGCGATAAGATAACCAACTGGGGTTTTGGTGCAGAGGGGGTGGAAAGGAGTTTCAGTCTCAATGCGAATATGACCGATGAAACCTATGCGGAAACAATGGGATTGGAGATGGTTAAGGGGAGATATTTCTCCCGGGATTTCGGCACTGATACCGCGAAAATCGTTCTCAATGAAACAGCTGTTAATCTGCTGGAATGGGAGGATCCCATTGGAAAGATCACTTACTTGTGGGGGGATCGTAACCGGCCCTATGAGGTAATTGGAGTGGTGAAGGACTACCATTGGGAATCGAAACATATGAAGATCAGGCCGCAAGCCCTGATGCTCCTGGACAACAGATTCGGGAGTCCCTACTATCTGAGCGTCAGGTTTGCCGGTTCGGACTATCAGAAGATCACAAGGGTCCTCCGGGAGGAGTGGGAAAAATATGTCCCTGCCATACCGTTTGAGTATGAAATACTGGATAAGCACTATGAAAGTATTTACCAGAATGAGAAGCAAACCCGGTCCCTGCTCTATGTTTTCGCAATGATCGCCATCTTTATCTCCTGCCTGGGATTGTTCGGCCTGGCCTCTTTTATGGCCGAGCGGAGGACCAAAGAGATCGGCATCCGGAAAACCAACGGGGCGACCACCGGGAATATCCTGAGGCTCCTCTCCCTTGACTTTACCAGGTGGGTGCTGCTGGCTAACATTATCGCATGGCCCGTCACATGGTTTGCCATGAAGAGATGGCTGGAAAGTTTTGCCTACAGGGTGAATATCCCACTCTGGATCTTTGCCGCAGGGGGGAGCATAGCCTTTGTAATAGCATTGGCAACCGTATGTTTTCATGCCATCAAAGCTAGCAGTCAGAACCCCGGTATGTCCCTCAGGTATGAATAGAACGGTTTCGGTCAGAGTTAAACGGAAGGTTGCAATCCCGAGTCGTACAATTCTGCGGACCTGAACCACGAGGTGGCATGCCTGTTCAGATAAAAATGTATCTTGTTCCGAAGTCCCGGAATAATCAGGCGGTCTCCGCGCAGCATTCCATTTACAGCTTTCATGGCGATTAATCCGGGTTTAAGGGATTGAAGATCCTCCTCGAAGATCCTGCCAATATACTCCCTCTTCTGTACGATGTTCTTCATGGGGGCGGGATGAACCATGCTGATCGATACACCCGTCTTTTTTAACTCATCTTCAAGCTCTTTTGTGAAGGCATACATATTAGCCACAGATTGCTGCAATTCGGGACTGAATTGCTCCTTCCTGAACGGGAAAGGTATAATATGCTGAATATAGGATGTTGACAGACCGGACATCATCGGAAGAAGATTTCTGATAAGAAGGACCGTTCCCCTGAATCGTGTCTGAAAATCATCTTTAGCCAGTTCTGAGATACAGCTGTTTTCTGAAATGGACCAGTCACACGTAACATTATTAATAAGGGCCCTTACCTCGTATTGATCCTGGATCTCTTTTGTGAACGATTGAATCTCTTCCTGGTTGGAGAGGTCAAGTTTAACGGCGTTTACCTGTAATTCATGTTTCAACTGCAATCCGATGGCAAACCGCTGCAGATCGATTGAGGTAGTGGATACAAGGATCAGGTTGCACCCTTTTCGGGCAACTTCACGGGCCATGGCTCTTCCCAGATCGCCTTCGGCTCCGATTATGATAGTGTACTGTGTATTCAATGTGCCTGTATTGTCATTCATTTTTACTTATTATAAAGACACCTAAAATTCAAATAGGATGCGTGGTAATACTATATTATAAAACATATGATATTAAAATACCCCGTATTTCTAAAGGTTACAATAACCAAGCCAAAATCCCTTAATTACGAGAAATTTTCATGTATAAAGTTCAGAATTTTAAAAAACCTATCCTAACTGTGAGGGTCCGGTAAAGGGTCCTTCCGGGTTGAAAGCTTGAACAATTGGGGTGTAGTTATCAACAATCCTTACCAGGTGCTCTTCAACGAATAGATGCTGCCCTGTTTCAGGTTAACTGAAGGCGTGGTGGAATAGAGAAGGATCTTATCGTAACCGGATTCAGGAAAGCATAGTTCGGTCATTACCAGGGCCCCCTGATCCACAAACAGTTCGATAGATGACATGTCTATAAAAACATGGAACCTGATCTTCCCTTTCACAGAGGCCTTGTAAGGAGCAGTATGGATCCCTGCAAATTCTTCGGAAAAATCGGTTTTCCCGGATCCATTTCTATCGATAAACAGGAGCCCGGCTATGTGGTTATATGCGATAGTCAACTGTTCCTGGCGGTCACTTTCCAGTTTCATCCCAAATTCAACATCCTCTTCATTATCAGGATCGAATTCAAATGTAAGATCAATTTCATACAGCGGATTCTCTCCATCCCGTAAAAAGCTCACATTATCCCTGCCTTCAATGAGACCAGGTTTTAGGATATGCTTTTCTGCTCTCAACATTTCTGTTTCATGAACAGGAACTGAAGTGAGAATGTAGCCCTTTCCTTCCTGCACAAGTCTGAGCTCCCTGGGTAGTGTCATAGCACTCCTCCATCTTTCGGTAGGGACCTGTGTTGCATACTGCCAGTTGCTCATCCAGCCCAGGAACAGTCGCCTCCCGTCTTCAGGTGGAATATCAGACCAGGTTACCCCTGCATAGTTATCTTTTCCATGGTCCAGCCAGAGGGAATCCGGACCAGGATTCTCATTTTGATAATGTTTACCATCAAATTCCCCCACAAAGTATTGTGTGGCCGAACCTCCATTGGGACCGCCCGGATTAATACTCACAAGCAGCACCCATTTTTCTTTCCCACTGGCTTCAAGAGGGAACAGATCAGGACACTCCCAGACCCCTCCATGTGCACCCGTATCCACTCCGAAATCACTTTCCATGGTCCAGTTGATCAGGTCCGGGGAGGAGAAGAACATGACCCGGTCGTGGGCTGCAAGGACCATGATCCATTTGTTTACATGCTCCATCCAGATCACCTTGGGATCCCTGAAATCTCTGATACCCGGGTTCTCCAGAACAGGATTCCCGGAGTATTTGGTCCAGCTTCTTCCCCTGTCAATACTGAAGGCAATGCTCTGGTACTGGAAACGGTTACTTCCGGATTCCGCAAGGGCCTGATTGTGTTGAGTGAAGATGGCTACCATGGGTGGATTCTCAATGGTGCCTAAGCCCGAGCTGTTGTTCCAGTCGATCACCGCACTGCCTGAGAAGATGGTTCCCAGGCTGTCCGGGTATAGTGCAATGGGCAGGTGTTCCCAGTGGATCAGGTCGGTAGTAATGGCATGTCCCCAGTGCATAGGTCCCCATACATTACTGTAGGGATTGTGCTGGTAGAAGAGATGATACTCCCCTTTATAAAAGACCATACCGTTGGGATCATTCATCCACATGGAATCGGGGGAGAAATGGAACAGAGGCCGGTACTGCTCAGAATGATACGACTTCTGGTTTTCAGCTGCGCCGGACCGATTGGTGCTGCATGCCAGGCACATAATAAAAATGGTAAATATGACCAGAAATATACCGGTTCCTTTTCTCATATGGGTCTTTAATAATCGGTATTACCTCGCGAGGTGATGATATCCATCACTCTGCTGGTTACAGCTGAAGTCTTACCGGTGGCCGGACATTTGCCGTTACCGTTCAGTTCAGCTACGATCGACCGGATATGAGGTAGTTGAATATGTTCCGGCTGAATGATTGCCATGGTTTCTTTATGATCCCCCGTGAAAAGAGTGATGGGTTTGAAGCTGAAAATGGAGAATTTCAGTTTCCCCTTTTCAGCAATTACCTCTACCACGTCCTTCTGAAATGGCTCGGGTGTAACAAAGCTCCAGCTGGCTGATACAAGCAGCCGGCCTGGCAATATAAAGTTGGCGGAGAGGGTATCTTCAGGTTTGTACAAATTGCCCATATTGGATATCTTTCCTGATACCTCCAACGGATCACCAAATATATAAAAGAGAATGTCCAGTGCATGGCACCCCATATCATGAAAATAGCCTCCTCCGGCGTCTTCCGGAATGACACGCCATGGCAGGTTCTGTGATTCGTAATCTTCATGGCGGGCGGCAAAGTACTGTTGCAGGTTGATATGGAGTATCTTACCCAGGTCACCTTCCTGAATGACAGACCGCACCTTCTTAAAATAATCAAGGGATCTTCGGTAATAGGCTACAAAGACAGGTAAGCCCTTTTTTTCTGCTGCTGCATTGATGATATTACACTCCTCCCAGGTACGGGCCATGGGCTTTTCAATATAAAGAGGCTTGCCCTCCTCAATGATCTCCATTGCATAGTCCATATGTGATCCTGGTGGGGTGGCAATATAGACAATGTCCACTTCTGGGTTGCGGATCACATCATGTGGATTTCTGTGGACGGTTGGGACATTATGCCTTGCGGCATAATCTTCAGCTTTTTCAAATGTGCGGTTACCCACGGCTACCAGCCGGGAGTTTTCGATCTTGTTAAAAGATGGGGCACTCTTGCGCTCGGTGACATCACCGGTGCCTATCATGCCCCATCTGATTATCTTCTCAGCCATATAAGGCTAAGATAATGAAATACCTGGATTTAAAGTGTCCACCCGTCACGGTACTGATAGTGGAAATAATCGTTTGCTTCATCCAGGTTGGTGATCCTCATATTCGCAGCATCGTACTCCAGTGTCTTGTTGATCTGCTGCGAGTTTACTGCGATATTGGTAAGCAGCATGATCTCGGTCAGTTTTGCTGAAATTTCAAAATCATTAGCTGCTTTCCTTCCCTCCTTGATGGCGTCAATGAAATCAACATAAACACTCTTGGGCCTGTCCAGCCAGGGTTCAGGAGCCACAAAACCGGGATCCTCGGGGATCAGTTCAGGCATAGCACCGTGTGTACCGTGCTGCAGCAACCCTTTATCACCAATGTACAGTGCTTCCCTTAACCTGCGATCAGGCTCCAGAGCTGCCGGACGGGCTGGTTTGATACCCCCGTCGCTCCAGGTCACGGTCACAGGAGGCATGGCACCCCTGGCCGGGAATTCGTAGGTAACAGTTTGTGACAGGGGCAGGAACTCACTGTTGAAGGGTGTGGTGGTTGCCTGTATCTTTGTAGGCATTCCCAGGTTCAATGCCCAGATGGGGGCATCAAATGTGTGCGCACCCATATCTCCCATCGCCCCTGTACCGTAATCCCACAGGCCTCTCCAGGCGAAATGTGTGGTTTCAGGATTGTAAGGTTTTTCGGGGGCCGGTCCCAGCCATAGATCAAAATTCAGGTTTTTGGGTACGGGGACACCTGCTGGGCGGTCAAAGTAACCCTGCTTCCAGACAGGCCGGTTGGACCACATGTGAATTTCCCTTACCCATCCTATGGCGCCTGACTGGATCCATTCAACGGTTTGCATGGTCCCCTCAATATTGTGACCCTGGTTTCCCATCTGGGTGACAAGCCCGGTCTTTTTGGCCAGATCACGGAGGAAACGCACCTCGTGGATGGTCTTGGCCATCGGTTTCTCGACATATACATGTTTCCCTGCATTCATGGCATAGGCTGCAATTGGAGCATGGAGGTGGTCGGGGGTTCCGATCAACACAGCATCAATCTCCTTCTCCTTATCGATCATCTTGCGAAAATCATCATAGATCTTGGCTTTTGGATACCCTGCAAAAATATGACCAGCATAATCGGAGTCCACATCACAAAGTGCGTAGATATTGGCATGTTTAAAAGATTCTCCCTGTCCTGCATTGCCCATCTGTACAGGAGCGTCGGTATTGGCAACACCTTCTCTTGGAGCCGGTCTTGCCGGTCTTTGAAATCCACCCCGCTGGGGCTGGATCCCTGCATATCTCTGCATCAGCATTCCCGAAAATCCCTGGCGCCTCTGAATGGGTACATCGGGAGTGGCGATTTGCTGGATATCTCCTCCTCCCTGGCTTCCCACACCGATCCCGGCCAGGTTCACCATGTCACTTGGTGCGGTATAACCCGGTCCGCCCAGTACATGCCGTGGTACAATAGTAAATGCAGCCGTAGCTGCTGCTGTTTTCCCAAGAAAGTCCCTGCGGGAGAGACCGTTCCCGGATTTGCTTACGTTCTTTTTTTGTTTCATAGTCTTGTCTGATTGATAAAGTTATTATTTGCGTTCAAGTCTTATTTAAATAGCAATGGGGCAAATTCAGAAAGATAAATACGCCAGTTGGTCCAGGTGTGGCCACCACTACTCTCCCTGTAGGTGAATTTCAAATTGTTCTCTTCCAATTTAGCCTTCAGGTTCAGTGCGGCCTCATGCAGAAAGTCATCAGAACCACAACCGATCCAGTATAATTTGTACCCTTTTAAGGCAAGATTCTTAACCCGGTTGTCCACATCTGGAAACCAGTCTCTTCCCATCTGGTCGGACGATGTGATCCCCATGCTCATTACTCCAAAGTAGTCAAACATCTCCGTATAATCAAATGCCAGGTTCATGGTTTGCATTCCTCCCATGGAGAGTCCGCTGACAGCCCTGTTCTCCCTTCCGGAAAGGGTCCTGTAATGGCCCTCAATATACGGGATCACATCCTTGACCAGGCTTTTTTCGAATTGTCCGGATGCCATACCGAAAACTCCTTCATTACCAGAGCCCTCCGCTTTCGGGGGTGCCTCATAAGGTGATGCTGCATCTCCAGGGTTCCCGTTGGTCATCACCACTATCATGGGTTTAGCCTTACCCTGGGCGATCAGGTTATCCATGATCTGGCAGGCGCGACCCAGGGTGGACCAGGCATCCTCATCACCACCTCCGCCATGTAGAAGATAGAATACAGGAAATTTACCCTTCCCATTGTCATATCCCGGGGGTGTATAAACATACATGCGCCTATTCAGATCCAGTGTCGGAGAATTATACCATACCTTGGACAGGGTCCCGTGAGGTACATTTTGTACTGCATAGAGACTTGATGCTTCACCGGGTACAAATACCACACACTGGTGCCTGGTCCCGTCCCTCACGATCTGTGAATTGGCCGGATCGAGTATCTGGATCCCGTCCACATTGAAAGAATAGGTATAGATCTCGGGATCAAGGGGACCGACAGTCAGGGTCCAGAGACCGGTATCATTTTTTACCAGGGATTCGCTGGCTCCCCAACCGGACATCCAGTTCCCGCTTACCTTGATCTCATTTGCAGATGGTGCGAAAATCCGGAATGTAACCGTACGATCAGGTTTTAATTCGGGTGATACAATACGATTCCTCATGAATGGAATCTCCTGCGCACAGAGGGAGATGCCCAGGGCAGCAATAAATGCGGCCATTAAAGAGCCTTTTAGAATGTTTCTGTGTGAATTTTTCATGTGAGTGTTTGTTTGATATTGATAAATGGATTCATACGTTGTTAAAGATTAAACCAGTAATTCAGTTTGATCACAAGAGCCCTGTATTTGGGTCCCCAGAACTCTACGGCATGGTTATCGGTATAGACAATATAGAGATCCGACATGGGCTGAAAATGCCACTGGATCCGGCTGTTGATATTGAAATTATCCTCCTGGGTATTGTATTGCAGGAATGTAGTCCAGAAGAGGCTCCTGGAGAAATTTATTTCGATACGGGGATTGATCAGGAAGAGGTTAGCCGTACCGTAAGGGTGCGGAAATTCCAGGGCGTTCTGTTCAAAGTTCACTGAGAAATTTCCCCATGGCTGGGTCCTGTATTTGATTCCAAGGGTATATTGCTTCCTGGTACCATTGTAAAAGCTGCCGTAGGAAATGCCCCCTTTGAGACTGAAGAGCCTTCGCTGGTCGGTCTGGAATCCGATCTTGGCTTCATTATACCTGTAAATACCGACTGGTAAAGGCTGCTCGTCGATAAAAGTAAAGGGGTAAAGCAGGTTGGTCACGTAGTGGTCGACGGTAATCAAAAGCTGAGCAGTGGAGGCAAATTTCAATGTGTAACCCGCTTGCAAGTTGATGTATAGCATGGAGAATGAAGAATCGGTATCATAGCTGAATCTGCTGTTGAATTCATGGGAGATAACCTTCTCGCTGTTTTCGGGATAGATGGTATAGGATGCACGGGTGAACCAGTGGTTCATCCCGATCAGGATAGTGGTATCCCGTTCAGCGTCGTAGTACTCACGTCCCCTTATATACCCCATGTCGGACCGGTAGTTTTTTCCCAGGCCGGACAGGTTGGAATAAACGCTCAGGTTCTTGTTATCATAACCGATCCCGCTGATATAAAAGAAATCTTTTTTCTCCAGCCCGGGGCTGAATGATTTAGCCAGGCCGCCAAAGCCCTGGAGCCTGCCATCTTCCGACCGGTACTGGAATTCCAGTCCCGCAGTCCTGTTATAGTCTGGATCCTCACTCCGGAGGGCATCCCTGTTCTGGAAATAACCCTTGATGACCGACCGCTTCAGCACCTGTTGATGGAATGCGGCAACCGTATAGTTCTGCGGAAAGAATCTATCGGTCTCCCTGGTTTGCAGGTTCATCAGTCCGATGCGCAGATTTTGATTGACATTGCCGCTGAGCCTGGCCCCATACAGGATAGGGATTGGGTTCCCTTCATCATCCAGGCCGATCCTCCTGGAGAAGAACGGGCGCATGGGCGGAACCCCGAAATCCTCAAAGATATCGCTGTTCTCAAGGAAAAAAACACGTTTCTCGGGCAACTGGATATCGAAAAGGGTGAGGTTGATCACCTGCTCGTCGACCTCCACCTGGGAAAAATCGGGATTCACCGTCAGGTCCAGGTTCAGGCTTGAGGACACAGGCACTTTGGCATCCATACCAGGCTGGAAATCATATCTGACATTGGTACCTTCTTCATAGTCTTTGGAGACGCCACCCTTCACATAGGGAATAATGGCCAGGTTACTGGATGCCTTTTGGGGCGGCTGGTCCCATGTCAGTGTCCCCAGGTATCCCAGGTCGGTCTCGAAGAACTCAATCGGTACATGCGACCAGGTATGAATACTGTTGGAGGCTGCATCAAGACGGAAAAAATTGATACCCCAGTTGTTTTTATCCTCATCAAAACGGAGTGTTTTAAAGGGGATAGCCATTTCCACAATCCACCTGTCAGGATAGGTGGTTACCTCGGAGACCCATTTGTTGTCCCACGCCTCGTTGAAT
>Ga0055451_10000237_pt1 | contig 21387 bp, 20 predicted proteins | sample China_Galinas_PW_3_FD_57745 | JGI IMG/M metagenome (GOLD analysis project Ga0055451, IMG submission 57745) | Wetland microbial communities from San Francisco Bay, California, USA, that impact long-term carbon sequestration - China_Galinas_PWB_D2 | ecosystem: Environmental > Aquatic > Marine >... | reverse complement strand
CGATAATCAGGGACGCCGTCTGGGGAATGCTTCCCAAGAACAGGCTTGGCAGGACCCTTTTGAAGAAACTCAAGGTATACCGCGGCTCGGAGCATCCGCACACGGCGCAGCAGCCGGAGCCGCTCGTAGCTAAGGCGGAGGGATAGAATGGCAGACATTAATTATACGGCGACAGGCAGGAGGAAGTCCTCGGTTGCGAGCGTGGTGATGAGCTCCGGCAAGGGCACCATCACGGTCAATAAGAGGGACTTCGACTCGTATTTCCCAAGGCCGTCGCTGAGGATGGTAATAAGGCAGCCGCTGGAGTTCACCGGCATGGCCGACAAGTTCGACATCAAGGCCAAGGTCGAAGGCGGTGGGCTGAGCGGACAGGCCGGGGCCCTGAGGCTCGGCATATCGCGAGCCCTCATCAAGGCCGACAGCGAGCTTAGAGGCAGGCTCAAGAAAGAGGGCTTCCTCACACGCGACCCGAGGGAGACCGAGCGGAAGAAGTACGGCCAGCCCGGCGCGAGAAAACGCTTCCAGTTCTCAAAGAGATAAAGCGAAGCTACAAACTATACACGATGCGCTTGAGGGATGTCCTTCAAGCGCATTTTTATTTGTTGAGGTATAATTTCGTATGTCTAAATTGAAAGTAGCCATATGCGGAGGCAGCGGGTACACGGGGGCGGAGCTCCTGCGGATACTCGCGGGCCATCCAAAGGTCGAGGTGGCGGCCGCCACCTCCGAGCGCTCTGCGGGAAAGAGCCCGGCGGACATCTACGGACACTTGCAGTCGTACGCGGGGCTTAAGTTCGAGCCCCTCGAGCGCGAGAAGCTCTTAAAGCGCGCGGACCTCTTTTTCATGGCCCTGCCGCACGCGGCATCTCAGGCCGCGGTGGACTTCTTCTTCCGAAGCGGCAAGAAGGTCGTGGACCTCTCGGCAGACTACCGAATCAAGGACCCGCTTGTTTATGAAGAATGGTACAAGGTGCCGCATGGTTTTAAGGCCACGCTCAAGCGAGCCGCCTACGGCATGCCAGAGATTGGGCACCGTGCAAAGATAAAGAAGGCTCAGCTCGTGGCCAACCCCGGCTGTTATCCCACCGGGGCGATGCTCGGCCTCTACCCGGCGCTCAAGGGCGGACTTGTGGACGAAAAGAACCTCGTCGTGGACTCCAAGAGCGGCACCACGGGTGCGGGACGGAAGTCAGACGAGGCCTTCGGTTTCTGCGAGGTGAACGAGACCTTTCGCGCCTATGGCGTCGGCACGCATCGCCATACGCCCGAGATAGAGCAGGAGGCATCGGCCATTGTGAAGCATGACATCACCGTGAACTTCACGCCGCATCTGGTCCCTATCGACCGCGGCATACTGAGCACAATATACGCGCGCCTTAAGAAGAAAGCCTCCACCAAGGAGGTACTTGCTCTCTACCGCAAGGCCTACGCGCGTGAGCCTTTCGTACACGTGCTGGACGAAGGCCAGCTTCCGAACGTAAAGCACGTGCGGGGGAGCAACTTCTGCCACATAGGCGTGAAGGTGAACGAGCGGACCGGCACACTTGTCATCGTTACCGCCATAGACAACCTCGTCAAGGGGGCCTCGGGCGCGGCCGTGCAGAACATGAACCTCATGATGGGCTTCGAAGAGACCACCGCTCTCACTCAGGTAGCCCTCTGCCCCTAACCACCATGAAGCCAAAGGGTTTTAAATTCTCCGTCGCGCAGGCGGGCATAAAGTATAAAGGCCGCACCGACATGGCCCTTATATATTCCGCCCGCATTGCCTCCGCCGCGGCCACGTTCACCACTAACAAGGTCAAGGCCGCCCCCGTTTGGCGCGCGATGAAGAACATACGCTCGGGGAAGGCTCGCGCTATAGTGGTAAACGCGGGTAACGCGAACGCCTGCACCGGCTGGCAGGGCATGCGCGACGCCGATGAGATGTCTCGCCTGACCGCCGTGGCACTCGACGTGCCAGATAAGTACGTCTATTCCAGCTCCACCGGGGTGATAGGCGTGAAGATGCCCATGGACCGCGTGGCAAAGGGTGTCAAGGATATGACCTCGTCGCTCGGCTCGGCCGGCATCAAGGATGCGGCCCGCGCGATAATGACGACCGACACTTTCCCCAAGTACGTTGCGCGCAAGGTCAAGGTCGGCTCGGCGGAAGGCGTTATAGCGGGTTTTGCGAAAGGAGCTGGCATGATAGCGCCCAACATGGCCACGATGCTCTGCTTCCTGATGACGGACATAGCCGTGGAGCCTCGGGCGCTTAAGGCCGCGCTTCGCGACGCCGTGGAGCGCTCTTTCAACCGCGTCACGATAGACGGCGACCGTTCCACCAACGACACGGCGCTCATAATGGCCAACGGAGCCATCGGTAATAAGCCCATAGGCGTGGGTTCGAGTCGATACAAGACATTTGCACATGCCCTTGAGGAGGTTACATACGAGCTTTCCAAGATGATAGCCTCCGACGGCGAGGGTGCGACCAAACTCATCGAGGTAGAGGTGAAGGGGGCGAGCTCGGTGGCCGAGGCCAAACGGGGCGCGCTTCGCGTGGCAAATTCCATGCTCGTTAAGACCGCGATATACGGCAACGACCCTAACTGGGGACGCATCATGGCCGCCATCGGCAGCTCCGGCATTGAGGTGAAAGAGGAGAAGACGGACGTGTTCCTTGGCGGTGTGGGGGTGTTCCTGCGCGGCCACGTAACGGGTGCCGAGAACGAGGCCCGGCGCAAGCTCAAGAAGAAGGAAGTTAAGATAACCATAGACCTTCACCTCGGCCGCGGCAAGGCCACGGTGCTCACCTGCGACCTAACCGAGGGCTACATTAAAGAAAACGCCGAGTACACGAGTTAGATTTGTCTCGATATTATTGTTTCGTCTGCCGCCGTTTCGCGATTATTTCCTTTAGTGTGTGCTCTGCCAGGTCTTGTTGAATAATTCCCGGTTTGAGTCCTTGAGGTTTTTCAGCTTTCTGGCCGCATCGAGATTGGTTTTCGCATCCTTGAGGTCCGGATCAAGGGCCACTGCCTTCTCGAAATGCTCCACGGCCTCCCCGAAAAGTCCTCTCGAGCCCAGGGCAATGCCGAGGAGGTTATGGGCGTAGGCGTCGTTGGGATCAAGGATAAGGGCAGTGCGTAGCTCGGCGATGCCTTCATCCACCCGGCCTTCGTTTATATACGCCGAACCGAGGTTGTAATGGGCAATCTCGAGTTTCGGGTCGAACTTGATAGCATCCAGATAGTACATGATGGCGTCTTCGCTAGACCCCTTGGTCTCGAGGGCGTCTCCGATGTTGTTATAGGCCGGAGCGAATTTGGGGTTGATCTTCAGTGCCCTTCTGTAAAGCTCGAGGGCATCGTCCACAAGGTCCATTTTCTTGTAGGCGGCTCCGATATTATTTATGTACATATAGTCGTCCGGCACTAAGCGGAGTGCTATCTCGTACTGCTCGAGCGCCTTGCTGAAGAATTTTACGTCGGTGTAGTAGAGGCCAAGGTTGCAGTGACCACGGGCTTTCATGGGCGATTTTGCCACCACGTCTTCCCACATGCTGATGCCGCTTTGCCATACGGTGTTTCGCGCGTAGGACGCCGAGCCATACGACAGAACCAGCAGTATCATCGCTGCAGGGATAACGAACCGTGCGGGTTTGAAGGCGGAGAGCGGGTCTCTTAGATAGAAGAGCCCGGCGGCTATGGCCGGAAACAGCGCGATGCCTGGCAGGTAGAGCCTGTGCTCGCTGATGACGTCGTTGAGCTTAAGCCCCTTAAGCAGTGTCACGCCGAAGGATATCGGAAACAGGGCGATGAAAAACCATATCACCGCGAACGCGGCAATGGGCTTCTTCCGTGCATATATAAGTGCGGAAATCCAGACCGCCGCATAGCCCACGAGCGATAGCGCCGTGCGCAGGTCCAGTAGCGTGGTTGATATCGGATAGTCGTAATCGAGGTTCTGGTTCAGGGGCAGGGCGAGCAGTCTCAGGTAGGTCCAGTGCACCCCGAACTCGGTGAGAGCGTAATTTGAGTGAGGGATATTCTGGGTGGGAAACTCGCGGAGCGTATCGTAAGAGTTGTTCATCACGAGGTGCGCGAGATAGCCGAGGCTCAGAAGCACGGGGACGTACGCGACGATATGCCCCTTCACCTTGCGCAGGTCGAAGTTGGAGACGAAAAACAGGTCGTAAGCCAGAAGCAGGAACGGCAGCATCGCGAAGCTCTCGCGCGAGCCCATGCCGCACATGGACGCCAGGAAAAGGGCTGCTATATAGCGGGATTTATGCTTATCGGTAGTCACGGCACGCAGAAACAGTATGACCGATGTAAGGCAGAACGTCGTGGCAAGGAGCATGGAGCGGCTTATGATGTACGTGACGGCCTCGGTCTGGAGGGGATGCGCTATGAATAGCACCGCAGAGCACAGCGCGACAGCGCGTACCCGCTCCTCGTCGTATTCCATATGCCTGCCAGTCATCACCACGAGCAGGTACAGGAGGATGCCGTTTAATATGTGAAGGGCGATGTTCACCACGTGATACCCAGTGGTGTCGAGCCCCCCGAAGTAATAATTAAGTGCGAAGGTGAGGTGCATGAGCGGCCTCGAGGCATAAGGCCCCTTAGTGCCCGCGAGTATGGAGGGGATGTTCGAAGCGTCCCGGATAAGGTGGTTTTCGGCGATGTTGGGACCGTCGTCGAAATGAAACGGCACGTGGAGGGCGTTTGAGTATATGAGCAGGCCCAGAACGGCTATCACTATGACGTGTACTATCGGTTTGCGCAGGAAGCTCGTTTTCATGGGCATATCAGTTTATAAGGTAACATATATCGAGAGGTTTTAAATGAAATCGATAGGTTGCGACCTCAAAGTTCTCTCGCAATCCTCACTAAAAAGGGCAGAGCACGCGGCATAGGGGGTATAATAAAAAGAGGGTTTTTATGGCGGAAAGAAAGATATACAAGCGCAAGAAGAAGACCGAAGAGGAGAGGGCGAAGATTGCCGGGAAGAGGGACAAGTACCTCAAGTGCCCCCTTTGCGGTCAGACCCCCGGCATTCCGAGCGACATAGATACCCCCTTCGGCGGAGAGGTCGAGGGCGGCAACTGCGACTGCGGTGCGGTTTACGTCTATGACAGGACCGGGAGGATGCTTGGCGAGGCATACTCCGAAGCCCTCGTGATGGCCTTTGACTGGGACTACGACGCCGCGTTTTCCGCGCCCGAGGGCTCTTTCGATGAGGGCGTTGTAAGGTATAACGGCAGGACAAACCAGTTTTTCGAGGGAGAGGGCGACGTCCGCGACCGTAGCGCCCGCTTCTACTTCGTACGCAGGAAAAAGACCGATTAAGGGGGTATAATAAAAGTATAGCCATGGCTGTCCGAGACATTAAAAAATACCCCGACGATGTCCTCCAGGAAAAGGCGGAACATGTGGAGGACTTCGACCATGAACTTCAGCGCCTCATCGACGACATGGCCGAGACCATGTACGCCGCCCCGGGTGTTGGGCTGGCCGCTCCTCAGGTGGGCGTGTCCAAGAGGCTTATCGTCCTTGATGTGAAGGCAGCATACGGCGAAGAGGCTGAACTCATAGTGCTCGTCAACCCCGAGATAGTGGAGTCGGAGGGGTGCGTGAAGAGCGAGGAAGGATGCCTTAGCCTGCCGGGTTTCACCGTCTCCATAGACAGGGCGGAGGTAGTCACCGTAAAAGGGCTCGACCGGGAGGGCAAAGAGATAACCATTCCCGCCGAGGGTCTTTTGGCCGTGGCCCTTCAGCACGAGATAGACCACCTCGAAGGCACGCTGCTTCTTGACAGGGCCAGCTTCCTCAAAAGGGAGTTCTACAAAAAGCAGTTAAAGAAAAACCAGGCCAAAGCCAGGGTATAACAATCCCATGTCTGTAGTATTCTTCGGTTCCCCAGAATTCGCCGTGCCATCGCTCAAAAGCCTGTTAGATTCCGGCGAGCAGATAGCCGCCGTCGTAACGCAGACCGACAAGCCAGTGGGCCGCTCGGGAGAGCCCGTGCCGCCTCCGGTAAAGGAGTTCGCCCTTCAGCACGGCCTCAAGGTGCTGCAGCCCGCGTCGATGAAGGACGAGGCGTTCTTGAGCGAGCTTGAGGCCATTAAGCCCGAGTTCATAGTGGTGGTGGCATACGGCCGGATTCTTACGCAGAGGGTGCTCGACGCTCCCACGATAGCGCCTGTGAACCTGCACGCCTCGCTCCTGCCACGCTACAGGGGTTCGTCGCCCATGCCGTGGGCCGTGATAAACGGCGAGGCAGAGACGGGCCTTACGACGATGATAATCTCCATAGGCCTCGACGAGGGGGACATACTCCTTCAGGAGAAACACGAGATACTCCCGGACGACACCACGGAGTCACTCGCCGAGCGGATGTCGAAAGCGGGCGGTCCGCTCCTCGTAAAAACGTTGAAGGGGCTGCGCGAGGGCACGTTAAAGCCGATACCTCAGGCGGGTGAGTCGAACTACGTTCCCATGCTCCGCAAGGACGACGGCAGGATAGACTGGTCGCGTCCTGCGCGCGAGCTGTATAATTTCATTAGAGGCATGCACCCCTGGCCCGGGGCGTTTACGTTCCTTGACGGAACGAGGATAAAGATCCTCAGGGCCAAACGCGTGCCGGGCTCGGGCGAGCCGGGTGTCATCGTAAAGGTGGCGAGGGACTTCTTCGAGGTGGGCACGGGCGATGGCCTCATAGAGGTGTGTGAGCTTCAGCCCGAGGGAAAGAAGCCCATGTTCGCAAGGGCGTTTATGATGGGCAGAAAACTTGCCGAAGGAATGAAACTGGAATGAACCGCCACGATATAATGCGAGGAGCAACCCTGAAGGTGCTTTACCCGCTCCTGATGCTCGTTGGCGCCTTTGCCAAGGACAAGAAAGAGGCCCTTCAGGCCTACGTCATCAGGCTAAACAACCGTCTCGTGCTTAAGGGCGGCCGCAGGGGCAATAAGATACTCCTTCTCATGCCGCACTGCCTCCAGATAGACGAGTGCAAGATCAGGCTTACGCATAACATCAAGAACTGCGAGCGCTGCGGCAAGTGTGAGATCAAAGACCTCATCGGAATAGCCGAAAAGAACGGTCTCGACCTCCACGTTGCCACGGGCGGAAACCTCGCAAGAAGAATAGTTGTCCACGCCAAGCCCGACGCCATAGTCGCCGTGGCCTGCGAGCGCGACCTCTCAAGCGGCATCGCAGACACCTTCCCGCTTCCGGTCATAGGCATCACGAACGAGAGGCCCTTCGGCCCGTGCATTAACACGCGGGTGGACCTCTCCAAGGTCGAAGAGGCGATAGAACAGCTAAGTGGGAATTAGGAGCGCTGGCGTTAAGAAGGTGTCAACTATTTAACAGCAGCCGCCATCTTCGCAGTCGCAGGTAGGTTCGGTCCCCCTGATAAGTCCGTTGATTATGCCCGCCGCGCAGCCCACGCCAGACTTTACCGATATCGCTTCGGCCGGGCAGTTTTTGGCACAGGCGCCGCACTCCATGCAGGCGTCGCGGTCGGCGAGCACCACGCGCCCGTCTTCAATTCTGAAAACCTCCTGGGGACAAACGCGCGTGCACATCCCGCAGCCCGTACAGGCCTCGGCATTGAACTTCAGTGTCACAACGTCTTTAAGATATCTCATAGCTTTATTATAACCCCCAATCTATACGAACCTTCCACCCACCCAGAGCCCGAGCCCCGCGAGGGCGGCAAATATCTGGAGAGGCATGGCGAACTTCATCTCGCGCATCACGCCGGATAGCGACGTATAAGTAGATGAGCCGGTAAACTCCATTGTTATATAGCTTGATACCGAGGTTATAATGAGCGCCCACGCCGCCTCGCCAAGCCTGCCCGCCATGATGGCCGAGTGTCCGCCGAAGAGCACGAAGAGCGCACCGAACAGCCCCGCGCCTACCCAGAAACCTTTGGCAGAGAAAGACCTGCCCGGAAGCCATGGCAGAAGCAGTGGGCCGAGCACCGTAGCAAGCACATAGGCCCCGACTATGACGAGCGCGTTTAGAGGCCCCTTGGCAAGCATTCGGTCTATCGAGAATATACCCGCGCCGAGCCCCGAGAGGACGAAGAGTGTAAGAGCGGTGAGGGCGGCCCACGTTGCCCTTAGCATAAGCTCCATTGGTATAAGCACAAGCCTATCGGCAAGGGGGAAACGAACGTGCCGCATCTCAGGCGTGGCTTTCAGCTTGGCCCCGACGAATTCCGGGATGTCGGCGGCGAGCACCGGGCCGTATGCCACGCGGAAGCCGCTTCGTTTTTTTACTTCGTGCGCGCTTACGCCGGGAGCCCCGAGCTGCGGGACTATAAGGGTCCGGTGAGAGACTATCTTGCCAAGCCCGGTTGCCGCTACCCTCCAAACTATCTCGTCCGTGCCGAAGGTGCCTTTGCCCGCCGCGCACCAGACATTAATGCCCTTTGTATCGATGACGAGTATCCACGCGTCCAGCCCGCCAAGCTCCATGCGCAGGCGGTCGAAGCTCAGCTTGTAGTTTGCCGAAACGAATACGTGGGACTCCGGCGTGGGGTTGCCCACGGCGTAGAGGCCGGGTTCGACGAGGTATCTCATGCGGCCCACGCCCCAGCGAGCCTTGAAGGAGCCCAGCCTGTCGCTTCCGAGAAGCTTGGTCCTGACGCGAGGCGCGTCGCCCACCGGCGTCTTAACGACACCCCGCGCCCAGGGGACTTTCAACTCGCCGAGGGTGCCGGGCTTCTGGCCCAGGCTTCCGAACTGTACCTTCAAGAACTCGGCCATCTCTCCGCTACCCTCCGTTCATACCTTTGAAAAAATCGGCCAGCTCATCGACGACTCCCGGAGCCACTGAGCACATTATGGTCTGGCCCTCGCGCTGCATGCTTATGAGGCCAGCGGTGTGCAGCTCCTTGATGTGGTGCGACACGGTGGACGGCACGATGCCGAGGTCCTTGCCGAGGTCGCCCACGCATGCGCAGGCCTCCCCGCGCCCAAGAGGGATGTCCGACTTGACCCCCGGCCGGCAGCACTTAGAGAGCTTGAGGAATATCCTTAGCCTGTTTGGGTTGGCCAGGGCCTTGAACATCTCGGAGAGGCGGGCCGCTTTATTGCGATTGTACGACATCTATCGAAATATTAGCAGAATGAGGCGGGCCATGTCAATCGGTTTTGCTTGTGATGAGGATGGCAGGAGGGATCGGGGAGGAATGCCGCTCAGCCGCCCCAGCCAATGCTGATGATGATCGCATCAACCGGACATACCTCAAGGCAGGTGCCGCAGTTGATGCATTCGGAGGAATGAATTGGCTCGCTCTTGCCGTCGGTCATCTGAAATACCTGGACCGGGCATGCCATTATGCATTCCTCGCACCCCGTGCATTTGTCCCAATCAACCAGTGCTATGAACATGTGCGCTCGCTTTCTCAGTATGAATTTTGGGGCAACGCCATCGCGCCAATGGCCAACGCTGCATGGTTCGATTATACTCTAATTACGGGCGCATGGCGATATGACATATATCACCTTATCGGAGGATAAAGTATCGCCGGTGTGAGACGTTGAGTTATTCGGTTTCTACCTTTTTCTTGGGAGAACGGCGTCGCCTGCGGGGCCTGCGTTTCTTGGGGGCTTTGGGTTTGTCCGTCTCCATCTCCGCCCCTGCAGTCGCTGGCTCCGGTGCGGGCTCATCGTGGGCGGCCTCAAGGGGTTCGGAAGGTTCGGCCGCACGCTCTTGAACGGTTTTCTTCTTTCGCCGGCCTCTTCCCCTGCGCGACTTCTTGCCCTCCTTCTTGGGCACGGCCACGGACTCCTCGACCTCTATCTGCACCTCGTCGCCTTCAAGCGCGGGGTCTGCAACCACGGTGAGGTTCAGCGAGAACTCCGCTTCCACTTCCGCCAGTCGCGGACGTAGCTGGTTCATCATGTAGTTTGCGCTATCCACGGGAATGCGGCACGTGAGCTTGCGCGCCCCTTTCGACGCGGCCTGGGTGTGTATCTTTCTGAGGGCAGCGAGGGCGAGCCGCTCCGGCGACTTCACCGTGCCTAAGCCCCTGCAGCAGGGACATGCCCTGCTTGAGGCGTCGAAATACCCCTCTCGCATGCGCTCGCGCGACATCTCGAGTATTCCGAACTTGGATATGCGGGTGATGTCGTAGTGGGCCTTGTCGCGGTTGAGGGCCGCGCGGATGGCTTCCTCCACTTTCTGGTAGTTCTTGTTGGACTTCATGTCGATGAAGTCTATGACTATGAGGCCGCCTATATCGCGGAGGCGGAGCTGCCTCGCTATTTCGGTGGCCGCATCGAGGTTCGTCTTAAGGGCGAGGCTCTCGATGTCCTTGTCCTTGCCTTTGCCGGAGTTGACGTCGATAGCCGTAAGGGCCTCGGTGCGGTCTATCACTATCGTGCCGCCCGACGGGAGAGAGACCTTCCTCTCCGATAGCCGGCCTATCTGCTCTTCGACGTCGAAGTTGTCGAACAGGGGCTCCTTCTGAGTGTAAAGCTTGAGGTTCACCGACTGCCACGGCATGGTCAGCTTCAGGAAGTTCTTGATGCCCTTATGCGCCTGGGCGTCGTCGACGAGCACCTCGGCTACATTCGGGGTGAGGTAGTCCCTGACGGTTCTGACCGCAATCGCTTCCTCCGTGTAAAGCAGGCTCGGGGCCGCGGCCTTCTTTTCCTCGCGCTTGATCTTGTTCCAGAGCTTGGTGAGGTACTTGAGGTCCGCCGCGAGTTCCTCGGTGCTGCAGTGCTCGCCCGCAGTTCTTAGAATGAAGCCCATGCTCTTCGGCACGCGGAGTCCTTTAAAGGCCTCGCGAAGCCTCTCGCGTGCCTCCTTCTCTTCTATCTTGCGAGAGATGCCGAGACGCTCGTTGCCGGGTATCATCACGAGATAGCGCCCCGGGAGCGATATCCTGTTGGTGAGCTTAGCGCCTTTTTGTCCGCGTTCGTCCTGTTCTACCTGCACAACGAGCTCCTGGCCCTTCTCGAGCACTTCCTTGATGTCCGGATTCTTCTTCTTGGTTTTTGACTTGTAGTTCTCGGGCATTACCTCTCTGAGCGGGAGGAACCCGTGCTTTCCAGGACCGAAGTCGACGAACGCGGCCTGAAGCCCGCGGTCCACGGCCGTTATGACCGCCTTGTAAATATTGCCCCTCAAATGGCCTGCCGAAGGCACTTCCACGTAGAAGTCCCTCAGCTCTTTGTCCTTCACGATGGCTACCCGTTTTTCCTCAGGGTGCCGCGCGTTTATAAGTATTCTCTTTTCCATATACCCTCTGGATTTAAATTTAGATGTAACGAAATAGTATATCCTAAAAGGGTATAATTTATCGAAAAACCCGCACCTTTCCGGTCGGGGGGCGGGGGCTTGACAACTGTTAAACAGTGTTTTAAACTATGTTTCAATGAAGACGGCCGAGGAAAAGAACACGAGGGACAAGCTGCTCGATTCGGCTGAGAAGCTTTTCCTCAAAAACGGTTACGAAAACGTAAGCATCCGCGATATCACCGACGACGCGGGCGCGAACGTTGCGGCCATCAACTACCATTTCGGCGGCAAGGAGAACATTTACAGGGAGTTCTTCAAGCGGAAATCGTCGCAGAAGACGCAGGAGGTAATGGCGACGCTGAAGGCGGCAATAGCTGCCGACGACCCGCCGGACCTCAGGAGGGTGGTAGCCGCTTACGTCTCGGAGTTCCTCGGCGAGTTCCTCAGTTCCAGGGAGGCGCAGAACTTCCTGCAGCTTATCTCAAAGGAGATGTCGGAGCAGGGGCTTGCGTCGGACATCTTCTTGCAAGACATGGTGATGCCGATACATAAGATACTTAAGGATGCGATATCGCGTGCCAGGCCGGAGCTCTCGGTAGAAAAAGTCTCCATGTGCATCGCGAGCGTCGTAGGGCAGATGATGCACTTCGTCCGCGCAAGAGACGTTATAAAGCATGTAGTTGGCCGGGGCTACAGCCGGGAGTTCATAGAGGATATAATAGAGCACATTACCGAATTTTCCCTTAGGGGCATTGGAGATTGAAATGATAGACCACAGGTTCGGAAGATTGACGAGAAGGTTTTCTATTGCGATATTAATTGCGCTGCTTCTGGGCGGCCTGGCGCTCGCGCAGGAAGGCGCCAAGAAGGACGAAGCCAAGCCGGAGGGACAGACCAAGGAGGCGGGTGCGCAGCAGCAGCCCGGGCTCCCGCCGGCCCTCGTGGTGGTTTCTCCCATAGAGCAAGGCGACGTGCAGCCAATGTCGGAGTTCGTGGGCACGGTCTATTACCCGCGTGTCTCCAAGGTTGCGCCCGAGGTCGAGGGGAAGGTGTCCGAGGTGAAGTTCGAGGCCGGCGACCGCGTGAAGGCCGGGGAGCCGCTTGTCGTGCTCGACTCGGAGATACTCGAGGCCAATATGGCCTCCACGGAGGCGGCCTATGGGCAGGTTCGCGTTGACCTCGAGAAGGCGCAGAAGGACCTCTCGAGGATCGAGCCTCTCTACAAGGAAGGTTCGGTGTCCGAGAGCGTCTATGACGACAGCGACTTCAAGGTGAAGGGACTCGAGCAGAAGGCCCAGTCGCTCGAGGCGCAGCTCGACGCGCTTCGTCTCGAACTCGATAAGAAGACCGTTACCGCGCCGTTCAGCGGTGTGGTAGTGGAAAAGCTCGTCGAGAAGGGCGAGTGGGTCACGCCCGGCGGAGCGGTTGCCTCAATGGCGTCCGACGGAGAGGTGGACATCATGGTGGACGTCCCCGCGAACGTGCTCGCCTTCCTTAAAAAGGGCGGCAAGGTCTCGGTCAAGAGCGGAGGCAAGGATTTTAAGGGAGTTATAAGGGCGTTCATACCGAAGGGCGACGTCGCTACGAGGACATTCCCTGTGAAGATCAGGGCCAAGAACCCGTCCGGCACTCTCAAGGAAGGCATGGAGGCCCGCGTGATGCTCCCTTCGAGCGAAAAGATACAGGGCCTGCTCGTTAACAGGGACGCCACAATAAAGCCCTACGGCGTGGACGTTGTGTACGTGGTCGCCGACGGCAAGGCCAAGATGGTGCCTGTGAACATAATCGGTTTTTACGAGGACAAGGTGGGCATCGCGGGCCCCGGGCTTGAGGCGGGCATGCAGGTTGTCGTCAAGGGCAACGAGCGCCTGAGAGACGGACAGCCCGTAAGCATAATGCCGCAGGAAGGGACTTCCGCGACCAAATGAACCTCATTAGCTATTCCATAAAGAGACCTGTCACTGTGCTGGTGGCAGTGATACTGGTGGTGATGTTTGGATACATAAGCCTCCAGCGCTTGCCATACCAGTTGAGTCCCACGGTGATAGAGCCTGAAATTACCGTCACGACCACGTGGAGAGGCGCCACTCCCTACGAGATAGAGCGCGACATCATCGAAGAGCAGGAGAAGGTCCTGAAGGGCATACCCAACCTCAAAGAGATGGAGAGCGAGGCCTTCAACGGCCTGAGCACGGTGACTCTCAGGTTCGCAATAGGAACCGACACGGACGATGCCCTGCTCAGAGTCTCGAACAAGATGAACGAGGTCAAGGCTTATCCAAACGATGTGGACCGCCCCGTGATAAGCGCCACCGGTTCGGCCACCTCACCGGTAATCTGGATGATAATGAAGAGCGCCGATAACAATCCCCGCAGTGTGGATACCTACAGGACGTTCTTCGAAAACGAGGTGAGGCAGCACCTCGAACGAATAGACGGCGTTGCGGACCTCTTCGTGGGCGGAGGCAGGGAAGAGGAGATGCACGTCATAGTGAATTCCGACCGCCTCGCGGCATACGGCCTGACCATCAACGACGTGATAAATTCCCTGAGGCTTGAAAACGCCAACGTCTCGGCCGGCACCATGGGCGTGGGACGCAGGGAGTTCAGGATAAGGACGACGGCTGAGTTTAAATCTCCCGAAGACATTAAGAACGTGGTGCTTCGCTCCACCGGTCAGAAGAGGATTTTCCTGGGAGACGTGGCCGAGGTGAAGGCGGGATACGCCAAGAGGGACGTCGCGATGCTCCATAACGGGGAAGACGGCATGGCAGTGGGCATCAAGCCGGAGCCGGGCACGAACATCCTCGCGATGACGGATAAGGTTTACGATGTGGTCCAGCACCTCAATGAGGATGTAATGAAACCCCAGGGGATCTACTTCGACTGGGTTTACGACCAGCGCCCCTACATAAACGAGGCCATAGGCCTCATCAGGCAGAACATTCTCATAGGTGCGATCTTTGCCACGATTGTGTTGATGCTGTTCCTGCGCAGTTTCCGCTCGACGTTCGTGGTCATGACCGCCATCCCTATAAGCATTATCGGCACATTCGTCGCGTTGCAATTGCTGGGGCGAAACCTCAATGTCGTGAGCCTCGCCGGCATCGCCTTTGCCGTCGGTATGCTCGTGGACGCCGCCATCGTTGTCATAGAGAACATAGACCGACACCGAAGTATGGGTAAATCCCCATACGCCGCCGCGTATGACGGGGCCATGGAGGTGTGGGGAGCGGTGCTCGCCTCCACGCTTACGACCGTTGCCGTCTTCCTGCCCGTCGTCTTCCTCCAGGAGGAGGCCGGACAGCTCTTCAGGGACATCGCGATAGCTGTTGTTTCGGCCATAACGCTCAGCATGTTCGTGTCCATCTCGGTCATTCCCATGGCGACACGATCCGTCTTCAAGCTCACCATGCGCAAGGATAAGGGCAAGGAGGGCAGAAGGTCGCTTGCTGTTCTTGAGCCCGTAGCGGTCATTGGCCGCGGAATTGCCAAAGGGATAATGACTCTGGTGAACCTGGCTATTACAAACTGGGGCACACGTATCATCACGGTAGGTTCGCTCACTATAATCGCGATAGGGATATTCCTGTTTCTCTTCCCGAAGATGGAATACCTGCCTCAGGGCAACAGGAACCTCGTGATAAGCATACTCATACCGCCGCCGGGCCTGTCCTACGATGAGCGTGAAGCCATAGGGCAGAACTTCATGAAGGGCGCGGCGCAATACATAGGCAAGCAGGAGTACAACGGGCTTCCGGGGATCGACAACATGTTCTATGTCGGCGCGGACAGGATAATGATATCCGGCGCCATCAGCACGCAGAGGGAGCATGCGGCAAAGCTGATACCGCTTTTTAACAAGCTGATATTCTCCAACCCCGGAATGCTCGGCGTCAGCCAGCAGGCCGGAATATTCCAGACGAGGCTTGGCAGGGGCAGGACCGTGGAGGTGGACCTCAGCGGAAGCGACCTGAACCATGTTATACAGGTGGCGGGCATGATGTTCGGAAAGATAAAGGGACAGGTGCTGCCCGACGCGCAGATAAGGCCGGTGCCTTCTATCGAGACTCTCTTTCCCGAAATACGCCTGGTGCCCGACCGCGATAAGCTCAAGGCAAACGGCATGACCGCAGAGGACCTTGGTGTCGCTCTGGACGTGCTCATGGATGGCCGCAACATAGGAGACTACAAGCGTGAGGGCAAGAAGAAGATAGACCTGGTACTCAAAAGCTCAGATGCAATCATCAACACCCCAGAGGCGCTCTACTCAGCGATGATAGCCACGCCCAAGGGCAATGTGGTGCCCGTATCAAGCCTCGCCAGGCTTGAGAGGACCAACGGGATCACGGAGATCAGGCACCTCGAGAGGAACCGTACGGTGACACTTCAGGTCACTCCGTCGCTCGAGGTTCCCCTCCAGGAGGCGATAGAGAAGATCGAGGGCGAAGTCATAACGCCCATGAAGCAGGCCGGTATGCTCGAAGGAATTAACGTGAGGATGAGCGGCGCGGCGGACAAGCTTCTTGAGACGAGAAAGGCCCTCCAGTGGAACTTCGTGCTGGCGGCCCTGATAGCATACCTCCTCATGGCGGCGCTGTTTGGAAACTTCATATACCCGTTCATAATAATGTTCACCGTTCCCCTTGCCGCGGCGGGCGGCATACTGGGGCTCAACATTCTGAACCTGTTTGCCGCCACCCCCACACCTATGGATATAGTGACGATGCTCGGTTTCGTCATTCTCATCGGTGTGGTCGTCAACAACGCTATACTCATTGTCTATCAGTCTCTGAACAACGTGCGCGACTACGGCATGGATTACCGCGAGGCGGTGCTTGAGGCCACGCGCGTGAGGCTCAGGCCCATCTATATGAGCGCCACGACAAGCGTTTTCGGAATGCTGCCGCTCGTGGTGTTCCCCGGCGCGGGCTCGGAACTGTATAGGGGACTTGGAAGCGTCATACTCGGCGGCATTGCCGTCTCGACCATATTTACCGTGTTCATTATTCCGTCGCTCCTGATGTTCGTCATCCCTATGGAGGGGCGCAGGAAAGGGGAAGCCGAAACGAAATGATAAAACGCATACTGGTCTTAGGTGCAGCTATTGCAATGGTGGCCCTCTCGTACGCGGGCGACGCCCACGCGCTAACCATGGACGAGGCCGTTACGTTCGCCCTCGCCAATAACCACAAGGTAAAGCAGTACAGGCACCTCGAGAGCTCAGCCCGCGAGGACGTCGGCGTGAAGGAGAGCTCCTTCTGGCCATCGGCTGACCTCAGCTATTCGTATTCTGAGGTCGATGTCTCAGGCGGCTCGTCGATATTCGCCACCAATACCGGAGTCGGCACGGCACAGGTCTCGTATAACCTGTTCAACGGGCTTTCGGATATAAACAGCCTTAAGGAAAGCCGCGCCAAGGCCGAGGCATCGGAGTACGAAGCCGACGCCGTGGCCGCCGACATAGTCCTTGAGACCAAGACTGCGTATCTCGGCGTGCTCAGGGCAAAGAAAGACGTTGATACCGCGAGCGAAGGCGTAGAGCTTCTTAAGAGGCAAGCCGAGGAGGCCAGGCGTTTTTATGAGGTCGGCCTATTCGCGAAGAACGACGTCCTGAAGGTGGAGGTCGAGCTGGCCTCGGCCCAGCAGGATCTTATCACGGCACAGGGCAACCTGATAGTCGCCCGCAAGCGCCTCGAGCGCACTATGGGAACGAAGTTCAACGAGGATGAGGTCCTTGAGGACGTGGGCGACGCCCCGGCCGCCGACTCGCGTTCCTATGAAGAGCTGAGCACAGTGGCCCTCTCAAAACGCAGCGAGCTCCGCCAGCTTAAGGCCATTGAGAGGTCATACGGCTATAGCGCTGCATCCGTAAGGGGAGGTTATCTGCCCCGTATCGATGTCACCGCCAGCCACAGCGAGTATGGCGACCACGCTGACCTCGACGGCAGGGCGTTGCTTTATGACAGGGAAAACAGGGTGATGATAAGCGCCACATGGAACCTCTTCAGCGGGTTTTCAACGAAGCATGGTGTGGCGCAGGCCAAATACGGTCAGGATGCCGCCCGCGAGCAGCTTAAGGACACAGAGCAGGACGTGCTGCTCCAGCTTAAGGAGGCTCTTGAGGGCTACGACGTATCGCTCGGCAAGCTCGAAGCCGCGGAGACCGCGGTCATGCAGGCCGAAGAGAACTACCGCGTAACCGACAGCCAGTTCAAGGAGCGCATTGCGACGACCACCGACCTGCTGGACGCGAGGTTTTATCTCACGAGGGCGCGCTCGCAATCGAACAACGCCCTCTATGACGTGCACCTCTGGTCGGCACGCATAGAAAGGGCGGTGGAGGGATATTCCGCTCCATCACCAGAAGGCGGAACTTCATCGTCTGAAGAAGCCAAGTAGGCCGAAGGCCAGGCCGAGCTTCCTCAGTTGCCGGTCTCGAATATGGCGATGAAGTAGTCGTCCGTTATTGGTTCTACCTGCACCGTGTGCCAACCGTCGCGGACCATTTCTCGCATAGTTATCGAGCGTCTCAGGAGCTTCTGGAAGTCGCCATAGTCGGCCTTGTACCTATTGAAGTCCGCTACCGATATGACCTTGGCCTCCTCGCCGTAGTCCAACAGGCCGATAACCACCATGACCTTCAAGTCCCTGGCCTCCGAGAGCGCCGCGAACGACAGGACGAGAAACACGGCCATAGCCGCAAGGATGAGTTTTCGGTTCCTCATAGTCCCTCCTGCACTCTTTTATAAACTAATTATAGCCTCTAATCGGCGCGGTGCAAATGGATATATATGGGGAGTGAAGTAAGAGAGTTAGAGAATTACTTCTGGCAAGCCGATAAGAAGTCTGCTACTTGAGGCGCTGTTCCTCGGCCCGTATGACCTCGTCCTCGCCCGGGAGGTGTTTGATGCGGGGCTTGACCTCCTGAATGTGGTAAACATCGTGCAGGAGGAACTTGGTGGCTATGGCCTCGTTAATGTCGCCGTTAGCGGTTAGCAGCTCCTTTGCGAGCTTTATGTTCAGCTCACGCGGGGAGACGTCGGAGAGCTCGGGAACCACATAGATGTCCTCAGGGCCAAATTCTTCCGTGAGTAGCGTGTAGAAGTCCTCGAGGCACCTGCCGATATAACCGCCGCCTATGTAAATGGTCTTGGCGTCCACGCTCAGGAGGAACTCCATGAGCCTAATTCCGTCCTCGTCCGTAAGGTAGCCCCTGTTGGGCGAGCGCGACTCGGCGAAGATGACGGATTCTGAGAAGTTGGTCACCTCGTTGAGATATCTCGTGTACTCGTCGTTGTCCTTCCTGTATTTGTAGCCCTTGTACCGCTCATAATTCCGCGGCACTACGACGATCACGAGTTTCTTCCTCGTTGATGTGAACTCGAGAAAGTCCCTCATGCGCCTCTCCTGCTGCTGAAGCAATGCGAACTCCTCGTTAGGCGGATCCATCTTCAGCAACCGCTCAACCACGTTGTACTTGGGCACGAAACCGTCGCCCTCTCCATAGGGCAGTTTGCCCGGGTAATGGAAGAACGGAAAGAAGGCCGGGTGCACAATGATGTACACTGCGCCGTCGTCGAGGTACTGCCTGTATTTCCTGTACTCGCTGCTGCGTATGTTGTTGAGCTTGCGAACCATAAGGCCGCTGTAAGCCCTCCGTATCCAGTCGGGGTCCTCCTCGACGGTCTTGTTACGCTCCTGTATTTCTGACAAGATCATATTCCGCTCGGTCGGGTCCATGTCGCGAGAGCCCACCGGTGCACTTATGGCGGTCGAATCCGCAACCTCGTGGTTCTTGACGCTATAGGTAGGCACGCAGCCATACATGGCCGCAAGAATCGCTACTGCGCATAACAGTAGTATCATATATGTTGTCGTTATGTATCTCACTAAATTTCTCAAAAAAGTTTATAAAAAATACACTTCTCATATTCTAATATATCGAGGGCGAAATTTTCATCTGTAAGTTGAAGTGATGTAGGAAAAATTGAGTAAATATAGTCATATCTAAATGCGTGCTCATTAACTCTGAACCTTTTCGGCGGCATCGCATGATGCCTGCCGGGGCGAAGCGCATTAGTTTGACAAAACTATTTGATATTAATTAACATTTTCTTTATGTATTTCCAGGACCTGATACTTAAACTACAGGGCTACTGGGCCGAGTACGGCTGCACGGTGCTGCAGCCTCTGGACACCGAGGTTGGTGCCGGTACTTTTCACCCTGCCACTTTTTTCAGGGTGCTGGGGCCCGAGCCGTGGAAGACTGCGTACGTTCAGCCCTCGAGGAGACCCACCGACGGCCGCTACGGAGAGAACCCGAACCGCCTTCAGCACTACTACCAGTTCCAGGTGGTGCTTAAACCCTCGCCCGAAGACCCGCAGGGCCTGTACCTTAAAAGCCTCGAGGCGCTCGGCATAGAGCCCGCGAAGCACGACATCAGGTTCGTCGAGGACGACTGGGAGTCTCCGACTCTTGGGGCCTGGGGCCTCGGGTGGGAAGTATGGCTCGACGGCATGGAGATAACCCAGTTCACGTATTTCCAGCAGGTGGGGGGATTTGACCTCAAGCCGGTCTCGGTAGAGATAACCTACGGGCTTGAGAGGATAGCCATGTACCTGCAGGAGGTGGACAACGTATTCGACCTCAAATGGGCCGAGGGCATAAGCTACGGCGACGTTCACCATATGTCGGAGGTGGAGGGCTCGAGGTTCAACTTCGACTTTTCCGACCCGGCGATGCTCATGAAGCAGTTCGAGACCTACGAGGGCGAGTGCATTCGCCTTAGCCGCGAGGGGCTCGTGCTTCCCGCATACGATTTCTGCCTTAAGTGCTCGCACACGTTTAACCTCCTTGAGGCGCGCGGGGCCTTCTCGGTCACCGAGAGGACGACATACATAGCGAGGGTCAGAAACCTCGCCAAGCGCTGCGCCCAGGCCTACATGGAGCAGAGAGAAGAGATGGGGTTCCCGCTTTTGAGGGGTAAGAAATGAGCGTCAGACCTATTATCCTTGAAATTGGAGTAGAGGAAATCCCTGCGCGGTTTTTACCTGAGGCGCTGACCCTTCTGAAAAGCATTGCGACTGATGTTTTCCGTGAGAGCCATACAATTTGTGGCGATATGGAGACGTTTGGGACGCCACGTCGTTTGGCACTTTCCATTAGTAATGTAGACGAGGTACAACTTTCGGAGCGCCAATCAGTACTTGGGCCTCCAAAGAGCGTGGCAATAGATGCTGATGGGAAATATACGAAAGCCGCATTGGGCTTCGCAAAGAAACTCGGAGTCGAGCCAGATGCGCTCAGCATTGCAAAGACAGATAAGGGAGAATATCTTCAGGCTGTAAAGGAAGAAGGAGGAGGCAAGTCAGAGGATTTTCTACCAGAGATGCTTAAGAAGATAATATTATCGCTACATTTTCCCAAGTCCATGAGGTGGGGCGATGGCGATCTAAAGTTTGTCCGCCCGATTCATTGGATTGTGGCTATGTTTGGCAAGGATGTTATTTCGTTCGAGCTCGATGGCATCCGGAGCGGCAACCGGAGCAGGGGGCACAGGTTCCTCGCCCCAGCGGAGTTCGAGATAGACGACCCCGCAAGTTACGAGGAGCTCCTTGGCGAGCGGTACGTAGTGGTCAACCGCGACGACAGGGTGGACATCATTAAAACGGGCTCAAACAGGCTATGCAAGGCTGTCTCTTGCGTACCCCATTACGCCACCGAGGACCAGCCGCTCATAGTTGCGGACCTTGTGGAGTATCCCCAGGCCGTGCTCGGCTCTTTCGACGAGAAATACCTTAAGCTGCCCAAGGAGCTTCTGGTCTCAGTGATGTGGGGACACCAGAAATATTTCTCCGTCACGGACTCCGACGGAAACCTCAGAAACCACTTCATCATAGTCAGCAATACAAAAGAGGACAACGCCGACACCGTGCGCCGCGGCGCCGAGAGGGTCATAAGGGCCCGCTTCGACGACGCGAGGTTCTATTACGAGGAGGACCTCGCTCGCACCCTGTCTTCTCGCGTTGAAGACCTAAAGAAGGTCACCTTCCACGAAAAACTCGGAAGCCTGCACGACAAGACCATGCGGGTGAAGGCGCTGGCCTCAAAGATAGCGGATGCGGT
>Ga0055451_10000235_pt1 | contig 21439 bp, 15 predicted proteins | sample China_Galinas_PW_3_FD_57745 | JGI IMG/M metagenome (GOLD analysis project Ga0055451, IMG submission 57745) | Wetland microbial communities from San Francisco Bay, California, USA, that impact long-term carbon sequestration - China_Galinas_PWB_D2 | ecosystem: Environmental > Aquatic > Marine >... | reverse complement strand
CCGCCGGTAACGGCGGGATGCCCATGGGCGATGCTCAAGGCATGAAGTTCCGCCGAATGGGGAGTGCCTGGTGCCTCACGGCGGCGGCCGGCCTGGTCGCCGGCGCCACCGCGTTCGCCGCGCCCGCCAACGCCGATCCCACTGTCGATGACTTCTTGGCGGCCCTGAACGGGGTCGGTATCACCGACATCAATCCGGGCGACGCCGTCGCCCTGGGCCAGTCGCTATGCCCCTTGCTGGCCGAGCGTGGTCAGAACACCGCCGATATCGCTGCCCGGGTTGCCGACACCATCGGCGAACCGCTGGGCCCGGCCACCATGTTCACCGGCCTGGCGATCTCGACGTTCTGCCCCGGCGCGGTCGGCTCGCTGGCCAACGGCCAGTCACCGATCCCGCTGCCGATCCTGGACAACCTCGGCGTGTAGATCAACCACGTCGCGAGTGTGAATCCTCTGCGAGAAATCACGCGGAATCTCGCAGAGGATTCACACTCGCGCGCAAAGCTAGCCGAACGCCTCGTCGAGGATCTCCTGCTGTTCGACGGCGTGTACCTTCGACGACCCCGATGACGGCGCCGACATCGCGCGCCGCGAGATCCGCTTGACCCCGGTCAGCGTGTCGGGGAGCAGCTCCGGGAGTTCCAGCCCGAACGTCGGCCAGGCGCCCTGGTTCGCAGGCTCCTCCTGCACCCAGAAGAATTCCTTGGCATTGGGATAGGAGTCCAGGGTGTTGCTCAGCCGGCGTTTGGGCAGCGGAGCAAGCTGTTCGATCCGAACGATCGCGACGTCGTCGCGCTTGTCCTTGGCCTTGCGGGCGACCAGCTCGTAGTAGATCTTGCCGCTGGTCAGAAGGATCCGGGTGACCTTGCTACGGTCGCCGTCGCCGTCGACATAGGTCGGCTCCTCCAGGATCGACCGGAACTTCTGCTCGGTGAAGTCCCGAATGTCGCTGACGGCGGCTTTGTTGCGCAGCATCGACTTGGGCGTGAACACGATCAGCGGTCGGTGCACACCGTCGAGGCCGTGCCGGCGCAGCAGGTGGAAGTAGTTCGCTGGGGTGGACGGCATCGAGATCGTCATCGAACCCTCGGCCCACAGCTGCAGGAACCGCTCGATGCGTCCCGACGTGTGGTCGGGGCCCTGCCCCTCGTGACCGTGCGGCAGTAGCAGCACCACGTCGGAGAGCTGGCCCCACTTGGCTTCGCCGGAGCTGATGAACTCGTCGATGATGGACTGCGCGCCGTTGACGAAGTCGCCGAACTGCGCCTCCCACAGCACCAGTGCGTCGGGGTTGCCCACCGAGTAGCCGTACTCGAAGCCGACCGCCGCGTATTCCGACAGCGCCGAGTCGTACACCAGGAACCGCCCGCCGGTCGTGGTGCCGTCGGGGTTGGTGGTCAGCAGCTTCAGCGGGGTGAACTCCTCGCCCGTCTTGCGGTCGATGATCACTGAGTGCCGCTGCGTGAACGTGCCCCGGCGGGTGTCCTGCCCGGACAGCCGGATCAACTTGCCCTCGGCCAGGAACGACCCCAGCGCGAGCAGCTCGGCGAACGCCCAGTCCACCTTGCCCTCGTAGGCCATGTCGCGGCGCTTCTCCAGCACCGGCTTGACGCGCGGATGCACCGAGAAGCCTTCCGGGAACGCGAGGTGGGCGTCCCCGATACGGGCCAGCAGGGCCTTGTCCACCGCCGTGGTCATACCCCGGGGGATCATCTGGTCGGTCTCCACCGACTCGCTGGGCTCGACCGCATGCTTCTCGAGGTCGCGGACCTCGTTGAACACCCGCTCCAGTTGGCCCTGGTAGTCGCGCAGCGCGTCCTCGGCCTCTTTCATCGAGATGTCGCCGCGGCCGATCAGGGCTTCGGTGTAGGTCTTGCGCACACCGCGCTTGGTATCGATGACGTCGTACATGTAGGGCTGGGTCATCGATGGGTCGTCGCCCTCGTTGTGCCCGCGCCGGCGGTAGCACAACATGTCGATGACGACGTCCTTCTTGAACTTCTGCCGGAAGTCGACAGCCAGCCGCGCCACCCATACACATGCTTCCGGATCGTCGCCGTTGACGTGGAAGATCGGCGCCCCGATCATCTTGGCGACGTCGGTGCAGTACTCCGACGAGCGGGAGTCATCAGGCGAGGTGGTGAAGCCGATCTGGTTGTTGACGATGATGTGGATCGTGCCGCCCGTGCGGTACCCACGCAGCAGGGCCAGGTTCAACGTCTCGGCGACCACTCCCTGTCCGGCGAATGCGGCATCGCCGTGCAGCATCAGCGGCATGACGGTGAAGCCGTCCTCGCCGGACCCCTTGTCCAGCAGATCCTGCTTGGCGCGCACCAAACCTTCGAGCACCGGGTCGACGGCCTCCAGGTGTGACGGGTTGGCCGTCAAGGAGACCTGAGTGTCGTTGTCACCGAACATCTGGATGTAGTTGCCGGTGGCGCCGAGGTGGTATTTCACATCGCCGGAGCCGTGCGCCTGCGACGGGTTGAGGTTGCCCTCGAATTCGCTGAAGATCTGCGAGTACGGCTTGGCGACGATGTTGGCCAGCACGTTGAGCCGGCCACGGTGCGGCATGCCGATGACGACCTCGTCGAGCGCGTGCTCGGCGGCCTGGTCGATCGCCGCGTCCATCATTGGGATGACGGTTTCTGCGCCCTCCAGCGAAAAGCGTTTCTGGCCAACGTATTTTGTCTGCAGGAACGTCTCGAACGCCTCGGCCGCGTTCAGTTTCGACAGAATGTACTTCTGTTGGGCGACGGTCGGCTTGTCGTGCTTGACCTCGATACGCTCCTGCAGCCACTTCTGCTGCTCGGGTTCGAGGATGTGGGTGTATTCCACGCCGACGTGCCGGCAGTAGGCATCGCGCAGCAACCCCAGCACATCGCGTAGCTTCTTGTATTCCTTGCCGGCGAACCCGTTGACCTTGAACTCACGGTCGAGGTCCCACAGCGTCAGGCCGTGGGTCAGCACGTCGAGGTCGGGGTGGCTGCGGAAGCGGCTCTTGTCCAATCGCAGCGGATCGATGTCGGCCATCAGGTGCCCGCGGTTGCGGTAGGCCGCGATCAGCTCGATGACCCGGGCACTCTTGTCGACGATCGGGTCCGGGTTGTCGCTGCGCCAGCGCACCGGCTCGTAGGGGATGCCGAGTTCGAAGAAGATCTCGTCGTAGAAGTCGTCGGAGAGCAGCAGCTGGTGGATGGTCCGCAGGAAGTCACCCGACTCCGCGCCCTGGATGATGCGGTGGTCGTAGGTCGACGTCAGCGTGATCAGCTTGCCGATGCCCAACTCGGCGATGCGCTCCTCGCTGGCGCCCTGGAACTCCGCCGGATACTCCATGGCGCCGGCGCCGATGATCGCGCCCTGCCCCTGCATCAACCGCGGGACCGAGTGGACCGTTCCGATCGTGCCGGGATTGGTCAGCGAGATCGTCACACCGGAGAAGTCCTCAGCGGTCAGCTTGCCGTCGCGGGCGCGTCGCACGATGTCTTCGTAGGCGGCGATGAACTGTCCGAATGCCATGGTCTCGCAGCCCTTGATCGCGGCGACCACCAGCGAACGTTTGCCATCCTTGCCCTGCAGGTCGATGGCCAGGCCGAGATTGGTGTGAGCCGGGGTGACCGCGTTGGGCTTGCCGTCGATCTCGGCGAAATGCCGGTTCATGTTCGGGAAGCTCTTGACCGCCTGCACGATCGCGTACCCCAGCAGGTGGGTGAAACTGATCTTGCCGCCACGGGTGCGCCCGAGGTGGTTGTTGATCACGACGCGGTTGTCGATCATCAGCTTGGCCGGGATGGCCCGCACACTGGTGGCCGTCGGGACGTCCAACGATGCGTCCATGTTCTTGACGACGGCCGCGGCGGCGCCGCGCAGCACCTGGGTCTCGTCGCCGGACGCGACTGCAGGCGCGGCCTTGGCGGCCGGCGGGGCCGCTTTGGTGGCCTTCGGCGGGGCGGCGGCCGGCGGTGCCTTGGCCCCATTGGCCGCCGGCGTTGCGGGTGCTGCCGGTGCGGGTTTGGGCGGCGCGGCCGCCGCGTTCGTCGACGCTTGACCGTTTCCACCCGTGGCCGCCGTCTCGGTTGTCGGCTCGGGGTTGTAGTCGACCAGGAATTCATGCCAGCTCGGGTCGACCGAGGACGGGTCGTCGCGGAACTTGCGGTACATCTCCTCGACCAACCATTCGTTCTGGCCGAATGGTGAACTCGTACTGCTCACGGAGTTGCTCGCCTCGATTCCTCTGTTCGGCAAGCGCTGATACTGCCTGCCTAAATCCATGTCGCGCCGTTGCCGGCTGCCCGTCTAAAGGCTATCGCTTCTTCGGAGTTCCCGAAGCACGTCACCACCATGCCTGACGCCGGTTCGACAACCGGTAGACCAGGGTCGCCGAGCGGCGGCGAGCTCCCGTCGTCCGAGCCCTACCGGACCTCTTCGACCGCGGGCAACAGATGCAGGGTTACCGGCCAGCGGCTCGCCGCCGGGCCGAACACCCGGCGGGCGTTGCTCACGATCTTCTTGCCCATCGCGCGGTTGCCGCCGCCGCCGACCACCGCTCCGATGCCGGCGGGCAGCATCTTGCCGAAGGCCATCGCGCTGCGTTTGAGTGTGTACCTCTTGACGAAATACCGCGTCAGCCGGGTGTTGAGCTGGGACAGCGCCGGCAGGGGAAGCTCCGCGGCCCCCTCGGCCAGCCAGGCTCCGTTGGTACGGCCGGTGCCGATCAGGTCGGCGACGGCGCGCTTGGAATCCTCGCCGACGAGCACCGAGAGCACCAGCGCCCGGCGGCGCTCACGCTGGTCGACCGGGATGCCGTGCACCTCGGCGACGGCCAGCACGAACACCGCCGTGGCCTCGAGGAACACCAACGTCTCTCCGGCGACGGCCGACAGCGCGGCCAGCGTGCCGACACCCGGGAATGCTGCCGCCGATCCGACGGCGGCGCCTGAAGCCGTCACCGTGGCGAGGTAGCGCTTCTCGAGTTTGGTGACGATGTCGGCCGGGGTGGCGTCCGGGTGCGATCGACGCAGCCGGGCCACATAGGCCTTGACCGCCGGTGCTTGGGCGCGGGTGCTGCGTTCGATGATGTGCGACAGCACACGTGCCGACATCGTGGCGTCGTCCTCGGCGTTCTGGACAGGCATTGGCTTGTGTGACGGCACGGCTGACGTCTCCCTTCGACGGACCCTCATGCCTGCCTCCACTGTCTGCGAGTTGCCTTCACGCTAACGAATGGGCGTCGCCGATTCGTGCCCCAAGTGATCCGTGTCACCGCAGGCCGGATAGCCGCAGGAGGAACAAAAAATCAGGGCGCGACGCTGTGGCTAGGCATGGCAACATCGCCCGTTGTGAAGGTCGCCCCGGACACGACGGCCGACGGGGAGATGGCTGCGCCGAACCGTTGGCGGATGATCGCCATCCTGGGTGCGCTTGTCGCTCTCGGGCCGCTCACCATCGACATGTATCTGCCGGCGTTGCCGCGCATCGCCAAGGAGCTGGCGGTGTCGTCCTCGGTGGCGCAGCTGACGCTCACCGGCACCCTGGCTGGGCTGGCGCTCGGCCAGCTCATCGTGGGGCCGCTGTCGGATTCGCTGGGGCGCCGCCGGCCCGTGATGGCCGGCATCGTGCTGCACATGCTGGCGTCGTTGTGGTGCCTGGCCGCCCCGAACATGGTCATGCTGGGCCTGGCACGCGCGCTGCAGGGTATGGGCGCGGCCGCGGCGATGGTGGTGGCGGTCGCCGTCGTCGGCGATCTGTTCATCGACTCGGAGGCGGCCACGGTGATGTCGCGGCTGATGCTGGTCCTCGGGGTGGCTCCGGTGGTCGCCCCGTCGCTGGGCGCGGTGGTGCTGCTGCACGCGTCCTGGCACTGGGTGTTCGCGGTGCTGATCGTGTTGGCCGGGATGCTGCTGCTGGTGGCGTCGCTGGCGCTGCCGGAAACCTTGCCGTCGGCGCACCGGCGGCCGTTGCGGGTGCGGTCAATCCTCGCCACCTACATCGAGCTGCTCGGTGATCTTCGCTTCGTCGTCCTGGTCGTGGTCGGAGCGCTCGGCATGTCGGGGCTGTTCGCCTACATCGCGGGCGCCTCGTTCGTGCTGCAGGGCCGCTACGGTCTCGATCAGCAGAGCTTCGCGGTGGTGTTCGGTGCCGGCGCGATCGCCCTGATCGGTGCGACGCAGTTCAACGTGGTGCTGCTGCGCTGGTTCTCTCCGCAGCGCATCATGCTGGGGGCGCTGACGGTGGCCGGTCTTGCCGGTGCGGTGTTTATCGCGCTGTCGGTGAGCCAGACCGGCGGCATGCTGGGCTTCGTTCTCCCGGTGTGGGCGATGTTGGCCACGCTGGGACTGGTCATTCCGAACGCGCCCGCCGTGGCCTTGTCGCGCCACCCCGATGCCGCGGGCACGGCCGCCGCGCTGCTCGGCGCCGCGCAGTTCGGGATGGGTGCCGCGATCGCCCCGGTGGTCGGCCTGCTCGGCAACGACGATGTCGCGGTGTCGTTGGTGATGACGGCCGGCACGGTGATCGCTTTGTTGGCGCTGGTTTCGGTCGGCGTGCCCGCTACCGAGGAGGAGGTCGTCGCCGAGCCGGTCTGACCGGTGGCGACGATGCTCAGCCGGCCGGACTCATCTCCGCGTAGCGCAGCACCGCACCGATACCGTCGGTGGGGCTCAACTGCCCGTCGGTGCACACCAGCCCCGCGGCGGTGGCCACGGCCAGAAGCGGCAGGGCCTCGTCGGCGCGCAGGACGCGTGCCGGCGCGCCGCCCAGATCGGAGAGTGTGTCGGCACTCGGCGCGATCATCGCGAGGTCGGTGTCGGCGACGACCGTGGCATCCCCGAGTGCACCGATGATCAGGGTGTCCACCGCCCCATCGCGCAGCGCGGCGGTGACGTCTGCCAGGCCCTCGACAGCCATGCCGGTGCCCCGACCGGCCGCGAACCGTTGGGCGACCTCGTTGATGGCTTCCCTCCGGCGTTGGCCGAACTCGCGGCCGATCTCCTCGTGCACCTCGGCCTCGTCGGTGCCGCCGGTGCGCCCGCCACCGCGCAGCTGCACCGCCTTGCCGGCGACCCGCTCGGGCAGCGTGGAGACCAGTTCGGCGCGCGAGCTGACCTCGCCGGTGATGAACACGATCTGGGCGCCGGACTCATCGACCAGGTGGGTGACCCGGTCGGCCACCGCGCGGAGGTTCTTGCGCACTTCTTCTTCGACCCGAGGCTGCGACTTGCCGTATTCGTGGTGCTCGGCGGCCTTGGCCTTGTGCACCGGGTAGCCCGCACCCTCGACGGTCTCGGTGCTGACCTTGCCGCCCTTGTGCAGCGCGATGTCGGCGCCGGCATGGTCGACGGCCACCAGTAGATAGCCGGTGTGCACCAGCCCGTGCTCGACGACGGGGACCACATAGGGCAGTTCGGAGACTCGCACGATCGTGGCGGTGGGCGGAACCAGCAGGTGTTCGTCGAGGACGACGGTGTCGCCGGAGGCGATCACGGCGCGGCCGCTGCGCCCCACCGGGGGATGGGTGCCGCGCACCGCGCTGTCGATCGCCGCGATCACCGACGTGTCGACGGCCTGCTCCTCGAGGTGTTTCCGGACGTCGCGCAGCCTGGCGTCGAGTTGGGCGGCCGCGTCCTGGGTGTCGTGGGTGTCATCAAAAAAGATGGAGACGAACGGCCCTTTCGCATCCACCAACGGGCGAAAGCGTTCCGACTGCATGGGTCCTCCTTGGCTTCCTGACTGCGTCCGGTGTCGGTTCTCCACGGGACGATTCCCCCCGATGATTGCCATAAACCTACGCTGGTCGGAATCGTCGGTGCCCAGGGCCTTCGGGCCGCAGTGCTGGCGCGGCCGACCGCGTGGTCGTTAGTCTCGTCCCGATACAGCGGTTGCGACCGGATGACGACGTGGCGAGGTCGAGTTACACCGGGTGTCGCTGCAGCAACGACCGGCCGAGTCAGACGTCGATGCGGCCCGGGGCAGCATGGGCGGTGCAGACCCGACCCGCATTGCAGGGAATCGAAGCGAGGTGCGGAGATGAGCAGGACGCGGGACCTCCGCGACGGCCTCCCGGCCGCTGCTTCGGCTGTCTCGGCGCCGGCGAATCCGTGGAATGCGCTGTGGGCCATGATGGTCGGCTTCTTCATGATCCTGGTCGACTCGACGATCGTCGCGGTCGCAAACCCGAGCATCATGGACGCGCTGCACATCACCGACTACGACACGGTGATCTGGGTGACCAGCGCCTACCTGCTCGCCTACGCCGTCCCGCTGCTGGTTGCCGGGCGGCTGGGGGACAGGTTCGGCCCGAAGAACCTCTACGTGATCGGCCTGGCGGTCTTCACGGCGTCGTCGCTGTGGTGTGGTCTGGCCGGTTCGATCGGCTTGCTGATCGCCGCCCGGGTCGTGCAGGGCATCGGCGCTGCGCTGCTGACTCCCCAGACGCTGTCGACGATCACCCGGATCTTCCCGGCGCAGCGACGCGGGGTGGCGATGAGTGTGTGGGGGGCGACGGCAGGTGTTGCCACACTGGTCGGCCCCATCGCCGGCGGTGTGCTCGTCGACCATCTGGGCTGGGAGTGGATCTTCTTCGTCAACGTGCCGATCGGCGTCATCGGGCTCGGTCTGGCGATGTGGCTCGTGCCGGCGCTGCCCACGCACGAGCATCGTTTCGATCTTCTAGGGGTGGCGCTTTCGGGGATCGGGATGTTCCTGATCGTCTTCGGCCTGCAGGAGGGCCAGACGCAGCACTGGGCGGCCTGGATCTGGGCGGTCCTCGTGGCCGGCGCCGGGTTCATGGTCGCGTTCGTCTACTGGCAGTCGATCAACCGCCGCGAACCGCTGATCCCGTTGGAGATCTTCGCCGACCGCGACTTCAGTCTGTCCAACGTCGGGGTCGCGGTGATCGGGTTCGTGGTGACGGCGATGGTGCTGCCGGTGATGTTCTATGCGCAGGTGGTGTGCGGCCTGACGCCCACCCGGTCGGCGCTGCTCACCGCCCCGATGGCGATCGCCACCGGGGTGCTTGCGCCGTTCGTCGGCCGGATCGTGGACAGCGTCCACCCGAGACCTGTCGTCGGTTTCGGTTTCTCGGTGCTGGCGATCGCCCTGACCTGGCTGTCGATAGAGATGACGCCGACCACGCCGATCTGGCGGCTGCTGTTGCCGCTGGCCGGGATGGGGGTGGGCATGGCGTTCATCTGGGCGCCGCTGGCGACGACCGCGACCCGCAATCTGCCGCCGCGGCTGGCCGGTGCGGGGTCGGGGGTGTACAACGCGACCCGGCAGGTCGGCTCGGTGCTCGGTAGTGCCAGCATTGCGGCGTTCATGGCCTCACGGATCAGTGCCGAGATGCCGTCGGCGCCCGCCGGTGCGCAACCGCAGCAGTCGCCGGTGTTGCAGTTGCCGCTGTTCCTTCGGGAGCCGTTCTCGGCCGCGCTGTCCCAGTCGATGCTGCTGCCGGCGTTGGTGGCGCTGTTCGGGATTCTCGCGGCACTCTTCTTCGTCGGCGGAATTCCCTGGCGTGCTCCCGGGCCCGCGTTCCTGCCCGACGACGAGATCACCGACGAGATCCCGCTCTGTGACGATGTGGGCTACGAGGACGACTACGACGACGACTACGACGATGACGACTATGTCGAGTACGCCGTCATCCGGGAACCCGATCACGGCCTCCCGGCGCCCGACGACGCCGACGAGCAAACCGAGCGCATCGCGTGGGGCGGCATTCCGTCCGCAGTGTGGCAACGTGGCGACGAGGGCGACGAGGCTGGCGGGTATCGATCCGCGGAACCCGAACCGCTGACCACGGATCCGATCGGATTCGCTCACAATGGTTTTCACGTCGAGGCCGAGTCGCGCTACCAGCCGCTGAACGCCGCGGCGCCCGCGCCGCAGCCGTCCCCGCCGGCCGAGGACCCGTTGGGCGGACCGATCAGGTTCCCCGAGCTGTTCGATGACACCCACGGCTGGCGCACTTCGCTGCCGTTCGACGAGGACGACTCCCCGCTGTGGAGATCGGTTGCCGCTGAGACATTGGACGGATATGGAGCCGAGCCGGGTCAGGCCTCCTACGAGCCGAGCGAACCCGCGCCGGACACCGCGCGGCACCGTCTCAGCGACGAGAGTCGGCCCCGGCGCCCGCGGCACTATCGCGACGATCCCGACGACGCCGCCACATACGGTCGGCATTCGCGGCCCCTGCGCGACTGATCTTCCCTGCGGATCTCTGCGGCGAAACTGGCGGTTCGCCTCGGGTGCCGAGTCGTTCTTCTGCAGTGAGTACTATGCTCGCTGAATAAGAGAATGTAATTACCGTCGAGGAGAACGATGGCCGAGAAGCACGTGCTCACTGATCGAACGATGGTCGTATCGGGCGGCAGCCGGGGCATCGGCCTGGCGATCGCGTTGGGCGCAGCCCGCCAGGGGGCCAACGTCGTGCTGCTGGCCAAGACCGGCGAACCGCACCCGCGCCTGCCCGGCACGGTGTACACCGCCGCCGAGGAGATCGTGGCCGCAGGCGGCAAGGCCGTCGCCGTGGTCGGCGACGTGCGAAGTGAGGAGGACGTCGCGCGTGCGGTGGATGCCGCAGTGCAGAATTTCGGCGGCGTGGACATCTGCCTGAACAACGCCAGCGCGATCGCCGTCGAACCCACCGAGGAACTGTCGGCCAAGAAGTTCGATCTCATGCAACAGATCAACATTCGCGGCACGTTCCTGTTGACCAAGGCCTGCTTGCCGCACCTGCGCCGGTCGCCCAACGGTCACGTCCTGACCATCGCACCCCCGCTGAACATGAACCCGTACTGGCTGGGCGCGCATCCGGCGTACACGTTGTCGAAGTACGGCATGACCCTGCTGTCGTTGGGGTGGGCAGCCGAGTACGCCGACACCGGTATCGGTTTCAGCTGCCTGTGGCCGGAGACCTATATCGCGACCGCGGCGGTCGCGAACTCCGCAGATTCCGAGAGCGCGCTGGCGTCCTCGCGCAGCCCCGAGATCATGGCCGACGCGGCCGTCGAGATCCTGACGGCGCCCGGCCGCGAGGTCAACGGCCAGTGCTTCATCGATTCCGAGGTGCTCACCGCGGCGGGCATCGACGACCTGTCCCGCTATGGCGGCGGCGACCGTCCGATCATCGACATCTTCGTCGACGCACCGCGCTAGTCGCCGAATGTAGCGCAATGGAGGGAATCGGCCCCCCGGATTTCCGCCGTGGCGTTACCGTCGGGCGCGGTCGGGCCCGCGTGCGGGCCGCATCGTCGACCGGCTAGGTCCTGATTGCCGGTCTCCTCCCCGGCCCGCGTGCGGGCCGCATCGTCGACCGTCTAGCCGACTGGCAGCAGGTCGGGGAACTCCGTACGGCACCAGCGGCCGTGGCTGCGGAACGCTTCGAACGGCGCCACCGCGGCCCGGCCCTGCCCGGCGGCGGCCAGCGCCTGGGCCTTGAACGCCCGGGCGGCAGCGCTCAGCACGTGTCGTACCTCGTTACCGCGTTGGCCCAGGCTGGTGCCCCACGGGTCGCCCCACACGGTGACCTCGTTGCGGTTCGAGCGCACCGCCGCGGCCACCGCTTCCCGCACGCCGTCATGGGTACTGCACAGCCCTTCGGCGACGGCGAGGGCAGACGGTGCGGAACTCTTCTCGGCTGCGAGCAGTGCCGGCAGCGGAAGCGTCCGCACGCCGAGGATCTCCAGCGGACGCGCGTCGGCGTCCCCGGGAACGGCGACGCCGACGTCCCAGCCGGCCATCGCCCGGTCGAACAACCAGCCACCGGCCGAGGACACGACGTCGGCGACGTCGGAGCCGATCACGTCGAGCCGGTACCGGGCGAACCTCGGCATCTGGGCGCGAGGTCTGGCGATGTCGCGCTGCGCACCGCGGTCGTCGGACTCGAACGTGTCAACTCCCATGGACCCTCCATCCCTAGTGCGCACTGATCAGCGTGACACTTTGCTGCTGATCTGTAAAGATCAGACTGCCGCCAGCGAACGCCTGAGCATGTCGCCCTGCATCGCGAACAACCCGCGGCTGACCTCCCAGTCGGGGCACAGCGAATCGAAGCCGTGACAGGTTCCGCCGAAGACGTGCACGTCGACGCGTACCCCGGCCGCGATGAGCCGGCGGGCGTAGTCGATGGCCTCGTCACGCAGCGGGTCCAACTCCGAGCAGGTGATCAAAGTAGTTGCGGTACCGGCTAATCGGTCGTTGCGGGCCGGAACGGCGTCTGGGATGGGCGCGGTGTCGCCGAGGTAGTGCTGCCACATCACCGCGGTGGCGGGACCGTCGAAGCCCGGTGTCGTGACGAACTCGGCCTTCGAGGCCGTCGGCCGGTCGTCGAGGACCGGCTGGTGCAGCAGACTGAACTTGATCGGGGGCAGCGCCCGAGCCGCGGAGCGCTGGGCCAGGCACGCCGCCAGGGCCCCACCGGCACTGCTGCCGGCGACGGCCAGCCGGTCGCGATCGAGGCCCAGTTCTGCCGCCGTGTTCCACACCCAGCCCAGCGCCGCGGTCACATCGTCCAACGCGGCCGGGTAGCGGTGTTCGGGGGCCAGCCGGTAGTCGACGGAGACCACCGTGCAGCCGCCGCGCCGGGCGAGTTCGACACATTGCCGGTGATCGGTGTCGAGGTTGCCCAGCGCGAACGCGCCGGCATGGCAGTAGACCACCGCCGGCGACGGCGATGTGCCGCCACGGTAGATCCGGACCCTCAGCGGCGGGGCGCCGTCCCGGGGAACCCCGGTGTCCTCGATTTCGACCCCGGTGGCGTCCACTTGGCCGGCGGCCTCGCGGCGGCGCTGGTTCAGCGAATCGCGAACCGAGGCAAGGCTGCCCGTCGACAGATCGCTGCGCGCCGAGGCGAACTGGCGCAGCGCGGGATCGAGCCGGCGGGTGATATCGGGATCCGCTTCGCCGTCCACGTGCTAGCGGGCTCGTGACGGCGTGGTGAAGGTGTAGTCGGCTGCGCGGAATCGCCGGGTCATGGTCCAGAACGAGCGGGCGCTGCGCGGCCACTGCGTCACCACCCGCCCGTTCGGGGAGCGGAAGTAGTTGCTGCACCTGGTTGTCCACACGGTGCCCTCCATCCAGCGGTCGATGTCGGCCAGGAAGTCGGACATCGCCTGCGGCCGCACCGCGATGTAGCGTAGTCGCTTGCGACGCAGGTACTTCAGCGCGCGCACGATGTAGTGCGCCTGTGCTTCGAGCATGAAGATCACGCTGTTGGAGCCGACGTTGGTGTTGGGCCCGTACAACATGAAGAAGTTCGGGAACCCCGGCACTGCCATGCCCAGGTAGGCGTACGCCCCGTCGCTCCAGGCCTCGTGCAACGAGGTGCCGTCCTCGCCGATGACGTCGATCTGGCCCAGGTAGTCGGCGGCGGCGTACCCGGTGGCGCACAGCACGTAATCCACGTCGAGCTCGGTGCCGTCCTCGGTCACCAGCGAGTGGGCACGCAGATACCGGGCGGGGCTCGTGACCACCTCGACGTGGGGCTTTGTCAGGGTCGACAGGTAGTCCGCGGCAAACAGCAGGCGTTTGCAGCCCAGTGGATGGTCGGGCGTGAGCTTGGCCCGCAGGTCGGCATCGAGGATCGTCGACTCGAGGAAACGCAACGCGTTGGCCTTGAACTCCTGGGTCTTGTCGCTGCCGTTCTCGATCACCGAGATGTTGGCCTCGCTGCGCAACCACAACTTCGTCCGGTACAGCTTCTTGGCGAACGGCACATGGTTGAACACCCAGCGTTCCCGGTCGGTGTAGGGGCGGTCGGGTTTGGGCAGCACCCAGGTCGGCGAGCGCTGCACCGAGTACACCCGGTCGGCCACCTTGGCGACCTCGGGCAGCAACTGCGCCGCCGTCGCGCCGGTGCCCAGCACCGCCACCCGGGAACCGGTCAGATCCACCGAATGGTCCCACTGCGCGGTGTGCATCACCCCGCCGGCGAACGGTTCCTGTTCGACCAGGTCGGGCAGCGTCGGCTGGGTGAACAGGCCTACCGCGGACACCACGATGTCGAAGCGGTACTGCTCGCCGGTGCTGGTCGTCAAAGTCCACGTGTTCTCAGTCGAGTTCCATTGCGCGGACCGGATTTCAGTGTTGAGGCGCAGATGCGGCCCCAGGCTGTGGCGCTGTGTGCAGCGCTCGAAGTACTCCAGGATCTCCGGCTGTCCCGACCACATCCGACTCCAGTCCGGGTTGAGTTCGAACGAATAGGAGTACAGGTGGGACTTCACGTCGCAGGCCAGCCCGGGATAGGTGTTGGTCCGCCAGGTTCCGCCCACCCCGTCCTCGCGGTCGAAGATGGTGAAGTCGCGGAATCCGGCTTTGGCGAGGAAGATCCCGAGCGCCAACCCGCCTGGTCCGGCACCGATGATGCCCACTGACATTGTGTTCACCCGATCTGTAGACATTGACCACCGTCGACGACGAGTTCGGATCCTGTGATGAACGAGGCTTGGTCGGAGACCAGGAATGCCACCGCGTCCGCGATCTCCGTGGGCTGCCCCAGTCGCCCGTTGGGCGCTCGCGTCGCCAGGCGCTGTTGGGTTGCTGCGCTGAGCATGGGGGTTTCGACCGGGCCGGGAAAGACTGCGTTGACCCGGATTCCGTCGCCGGCCAGCTCTGCCGCCGCTATCTGGGTCAGCCCGCGCAGCGCCCACTTCGACGAGCCGTAGGCGGCGTGGTTGGGAAACGGCCGGATGGCGCCGGTGCTGCAGGTGTTGACGATCGCGGCGCCGTCGCTGCGGCGCAGGTGCTCCAGTACCGCCTGGATGCCCAGGAACGGTCCCAGACAGTTGGCCCGCCAGCTCCTCTCGAACCCCTCGGCGGTCTCGTCGGAGAGCGAAGCACGGTGCAGCACGCCGGCGTTGTTGACCAGCGCGGTCAATCCCCCGAACCGGTCGACCACCTCGGCGACCCCGGCGCGCCATTGCTCGGCAGAGGTCACGTCCAGGGCCACCGCCAGCACGCCGGGATCATCGAGCGCGTCGGTTCCGGCACGAAGGTCGTCGACGAGCCGGTCGGCGGCGGCGACCAGAAACCCGTCGGTGCGCAGACGCCGAACGATCGCCGCTCCCTGGCCGCGGGCAGCTCCGGTGACCAGGGCGACCCGATCTGTGCTCACAGATACCCCTTCGTCGTGACCTCGCTGTGCCGACCCGTCGCGTCCTCGAGGTGCGCCGCCGCACCGCGGCGCAGTGCCTGCGACTCCGCTGCCAGGGTGATCATCTGAAAGCCCAACGCGGCCATGTCCTTTCCTGTTGCGCCGTCGCCGGCGTGGATGCCTGCCACCACGCCGGCGGCCGAGGCGGCTTGGAGGACCTGTGTCATCGCCTCCCGTACCCGGGGATGGCGGGTCGCCCCCGCAATGCCGACACCGAGCGAGAGGGCGAGGTCGGCGGGACCGACGTAGACCCCGGACAGTCCTGGCACAGAGCAGATCTCGGCGACAGACTGCAGGCCCTGCACCGTTTCGATCATCGCGAATACGCCGGCCCGGGCCTGGAGTGCGGCCGGGTCGTGGCCCATGCTGGCCCGCAGCGGGCCGAAGCTGCGGATGCCGTCGGGCGCGTACCGGGTGGCCGCCACCGCATCGGCGGCCTGCTCGGGGGTGTCGACCATGGCGACGATGATCGCGTCCGCACCGGCGTCGAGGACTCGGCCGATCGGCGCCGGCGCCGCGGAGGGGAGTCGGACGGCGGTCGCGACGGGGACGTGCTCGGTCCGGCGGAGGATGGCCGCCACGTCGGCGTCGTCGAGATAGCTGTGCTGGACGTCGAATCCGATGTAGTCGTAGCCGGCGCGGGCGAACTCCTCGGGCCCGCCGAAAGTGGGGCCGGTGATCCACCCGCCCCACACCTGCGCCTTGTCGGCCAGCCCCTGCTGCAGCCTGCTGCCGGTCATGACCCGACGATCGAGATCTTGATGCGCCCCGGAGTGGAGTGGCAGGCGCATTCGAAGGCCTCCTGCACGTCGGCGATGCCGAACGTGTGGGTGACATACATGCCGAGCAGGTCGGGATGTTGGTGGGCGAAGGCGTCGGCGGCCTCGAGGACTCTCCTGCGATCCAGCGTGACACCGCTTTTCAGGGTCAGGTTGTTGCGCAGCATCGTGCGCATGCTGATGGGGTAGCTGTCGTCGTCGGGGACGCCGAAATAGAAGACCGTGCCGCCGAACGCGGCGGCCTCCACCGCGTGATTGAGCGTGGCGACCTGATGTCCCACGGCTTCGATGACGACGTCGGGTTTGTCCTGCAGGGACAGGTGGGCGACCCAACGGTCGCTGGTGGCGCGCACGACGGTGTCCACACCGAACTTCGCGCCGACGTCATCGCGATGGATCGGGTCGACGCCGGTGACGCGATCGGCGCCGGTGGCCTTGGCCGCGTAGGAGAACAGCAGCCCGATCGAACCCTGCCCGACGACCGCAACGTGCTTGCCCTGCAGGGGCGGGAGCTGTTCGAGCGCATACAGGATGCAGGCCAGCGGCTGCAGTCCCACCGCAAGTGCAGGGGTCAGTGCGGGATCGTACGGGGCCAGGCCGTTTCCGTCGGAGACCACGTACTCCATCAGCCCGTCGAAGCCGGATGCCCACCCGACGACCCGGTCGCCGGGGCGGTGGTGCGGATGACGGCTGGCGACGACCTCACCGACGATCTCGTGGATGGGGAAGCCCGCCATCTCAGCGGCCAGCGGCCCGGTGTCACCGGGCAGGCGGCCCTGCACGCCGCGGAAGCCGGGCAGGTCGCTGCCGCAGATACCGGCAGCCAGGAATTTCAGCAGTACCTGCCCGTCGGCGAGGGCATCCGGCGCCGGCTCCGGTACCGAGAGGCGTTCGAATGTGTAGGGGGCGACAAGCCGGTAGCACCACATCTCTCAGTCCTCCGCCGATGCAGGGGTCGTTGACAGCGCCACGTACGGAGCGTGACACTTGTGCGATGTTTTGTAAAGGTGCGGCATGACGGCCACGAATTCCGTCGGCCCCCGGTCCCTTCGGCCCACCCCGCTGGCCGAGGGCTTCTGCTTCGGTGAGGGTCCGCGGTGGTTCGAGGACCTGCTCTGGTTTTCCGACATGCTGGGCGAGGCCGTCCACACTGTCAGCGCGAACGGGACGGTGACCACCCTGGCCCTGCCCGGTCACGACCCCTCCGGCCTGGGGTTCCGCCCCGACGGGTCGTTGCTGATCGTCTCCACCCAGCGACGCGTGGTGCTGCGCTACGACGGCGAGACGGTCTCGACCATCGCCGATCTGTCCGACGTGGTGCCGGCCGACCTCGGTGACATGGTGGTCGACGCCCGCGGGCGGGCCTATGTCGGGTCGCAGGCGCGCAAGGGTGGTGTCATCGTCCGCATCGACCCTGACGACTCGGCCTCGATAGTCGCCGCTGACCTGGAGTTCCCCAACGGCATGGTGATCACGCCGGACGGTGCGACCCTCATCGTCGCCGAATCGATCGGCCGTCGGCTGACGGCCTACAGCATCGACGATGCCGGCGAGTTGTCCGGGCGGCGGGTGTTCGCCGACGGTCTGGACGGGCCGCCCGACGGCATCACGCTCGACGCCGGGGGCGGGGTGTGGACATCGATGACCCTGGCGCACCAGTTCGAACGGATCATGGCCGGCGGCGGGGTCACCGACCGTATCGACATCGGTGAACGGGCGGCGATCGCCTGCACGCTGGGCGGCCCGGAGCGCCGCACACTGTTCCTGGTGTCGACCTCGGACGCGTATCCGCAGCGGCTCGTCGGTACGCGCACGTCGTGCGTGGAGACCGTACGAGTCGACGTTCCCGGCGCCGGATTGCCCTGACTGCGGCCGACATCACGGAAGGTGACCATGACCGACAGCTACTACGAACTCGTCGATTCCTCCGACCCGCTGGGGGAGAAGTTCAGGGCGACCGATCTCGTCCGCAGTACCTGGTCATCGCACATCCAGCACGCCGGCCCGGTGTCGGCGCTGTTGGTGCGGGCGCTGGAACGCTGCGGCCAGCGGGCCGACACCCGGTTGAGCCGAGTGGTGGTCGACCTCCTCGGGCCGGTGCCCGCCGACAGTGACTTCTGGGTCACCGCCACCGTCGAACGGGGCGGCAAGCAGATCGAGTTGATCAGTGCGGAGATGCTGGGACAGGGCCCGGACGGCACGCCGCGTCCCGTCGCGCGCGCCAGCGGCTGGCGGCTGCAGACCATCGACACCGATGGGCTGCAGTCTGCACCGATCGCGCCGTTGCGGCCGATGGCCGAGGGGGTCAACCGCAACCTCGCCGAGAAGTTCGACCGCAACTACGTGCACAGCCTGGAGTGGCTCTGGTTGACCAAGCCGGTCGCGCCCGGGCCGGGCGAGTCGTGGATCAGGCCGCTGGTCGACCTGGTGCAGGGCGAGACGATGACGCCGCTGGAGCGGCTGTTCGCGGTCGCCGACGACGCCAACGGCATCGGCACCAAGATCGACATCACCAAGTACACGTTCCTCAACACCGATCTCGCGGTTCATGTGCACCGCATTCCCGATGGGGAGTGGATCGGCATCCGGGCCGAGACGATGTACGGACCCGACGGCATCGGGACGACCGTGGGCACGCTGTTCGACCTGAGCGGGGCGATCGGCAGCATCCAGCAATCGGTGCTGGTGCGGCCCCGCCCGCCCACGGTGTAGCCGGCTCAGTCGAACAGGACCGCGGGATTGAGGTATCCGGTGGGGTCGAAGGCGGATTTGATCCTGCGCATGGCGGCGATGTCGGCGTCCTGACGCGACATCGAGAGGTAGGCGCGCTTGCGACTGCCCACCCCGTGCTCGGAGCTGACATTGCCACCATGGGTGGCAATGAGTTTCATCATCGCGGCGTAGAGGTGGGCCTCGGAGTCGCTGTCGCAGCGCAGCACGTTGAGGTGCAGGTTGCCCTCGCCGATGTGGCCGAAGAGCACCGGGATCGCATCGGGTGCATGTTCGGCGACCAGTGCGGCGGAATCCGCGGCGAAGGAGTCGATCGCCGCGGACGGAAGCGACACATCGAATTTCAGCGGCGGGCCGAACAGCCCCACGACCTCGGCGGTCGATTCGCGGACCTGCCACAGCCGCTGCTGGGCCGCGATGTCGATGCCCACTGCGGGTTCGCCGCACAGCCGGGCGTTCTCCAGCGCGTCGGCCAGGCGTTCGGTGGGGTCGGTGTCGCCGGCCAGTTCGATCAGCAGCAGCCAGGCGCCGGGCACCGGGACCGGCACGTGCAGGTGCTCGGCGGCCAGTGCGGCCGAGCGTGCGTCGATCAACTCCAGCGCGGCGACGCTGCCGGTCTCGCGGAATTCACGGCCGGTGGCGACCAGCGCATCCAGATCGGCGAATCCGCACACCGCGGTCACCCGGTGTTCGGGGACGGGGTGCAACCGCAGGTCCAGCCCGGTGATCACGCCGAGGGTGCCCTCGGCGCCGATGAACAGCGACGCCAGGTCGTAGCCGGTGTTGTCCGCGCGCACCTGGCTGTGCCGATGTACCACCGATCCGTCGGGCAACGCGACGTCGAGACCGATGACCTGTTCACCCATGTCGCCGTAGCGCACGGTGCGCAGGCCGCCGGCGTTGGTCGAGGCCATCCCGCCGACGGTCGCCGTGTCGCGCGCGGCCAGGTCGACGCCGAACAGCAGGCCCGCGGCGGCCGCCGCGTGTTGCACCTCGGCCGCCGTCACGCCGGCCCCGACCCGGATGCGTCGCTCGACGGTGTCGACCTGTCCGATCTCGGTGAGCCGCTCGGTGGACAGCAGCACGTCGTCGTGTTCGGGCACGGTGCCGGCCACCAGCGAGGTACGACCCCCCTGTACGGTCACGCAGGCCCCGGCGTCTCGGCAGGCTCGCAACACCGCTGCGACCTCGTCGGCCGAGGCCGGGCGGACCAGCGCGCTGGCGCGTCCGCGGTAGCGACCGGTGTGGTCCACACTGCGACCGTCGAGCACGTCGGGGTCGGTGCTTACCTGCGCGGCCCCGACGATGGCTTGTAGCCGTTGGGCCAGCGTTTCGCTCATGGCGCCGGTTTATCACAGGCCCGGACTGTCGGCTTCGTTCGCCCGGTCCGAGGTCGTCTTGTCGGCTTCACTCACCCGGCTGGCGCCGCGCTCGTTCAGCCTCCGACATCGCCAGAAACGCTCCCAACTCCACCAACCCGGCTGGTGTCGATGGCAGATAGTCGGCGAGCATCGCCGAGCGTACGACCACCGCCGCATACTTCGCCCGGCTCACCGCGACGTTGAGCCGATTCCGGTTGAGCAGGAACGAGATTCCACGCGGCACGTCGGCGATGGACGAGGCGACCATCGAGATGAACACCACCGGCGCCTGCCGGCCCTGGAACTTGTCGACGGTGCCTACGCTCACCTCGTCGAGCCCCGCCCGGCCGAGCAACCGGCGCAGCAGCACCACCTGCGCGTTGTAGGGGGTCACGACCAGCAGGTCGTCTTGGGTCAGCGGCCGGCTGCCGTCCTCGTCGGTCCAGGCCGAGCCGAGCAGGCGGCCGATCTCGGCGACGATCGCGGTGGCTTCCTGCCGGCTGTCGGTCGAGTTGCCGTCGTGGTCGACGGTCAGGACGTGCACGCCGGGTTCGAAGCCGTCGAGCCGGCGCGCGGCCGTCCGCTCCTCGAACGAGCGAAGCCGCCCGTCATAGGAGAGGCGGGACACGGCCGCGCACACCGCCGGGTGCATTCGATACGAGCGGTCCAGGAAGTAGCCGCGCTCGCTGGTCAGGGTGTGCCCGCCGTCGACCAGCCAGCCGAGTGCCGAGCTGTCGACGGGTTCGGGGTGGGTTCCCTGGTTGACCTGCGGCAGCTGCTGGGGATCGCCGAGCAGCAGCAGGTTCGCGGCGGCGGGAGCCACGGCGATGGTGTTGGCCAGGCAGAACTGCCCGGCCTCTTCGATGACCAACAGGTCCAGGCTGCCGCGTGGTACGCGGGCGGCGTTGGCGAAATCCCATGCGGTACCGCCGATTACGCAACCGGCATGGTCGGCGACGAAATCGGGGTAGTCCTTCTCGCCGATCTCGGTCCAGGTGCCGACGCTGCCGTGCCCCTTCTTGGCGACCCGAGACGGGTCGACTCCCGCGCCGACGATGTCGGCGAACAGGTTCTCCACGACCGCATGGGACTGGGCGACGACCCCGATCCGCCACTGGTGGGCGTTGACCAGGGTGTCGATGATCCGGGCAGCGGTGTAGGTCTTGCCGGTTCCCGGCGGGCCGTGGACGGCCACGTAGGAGCTGTCCAGATCGAGCAGTGCGGCGGTGATGTCGGCGGCGGGATCGCCGGTGCGGGGCAGCGGTGCCCCGGTGCGGGTTCGCGGCGGTCGGCGCAGCAGGATGTCGATGACCGCGCTGGGTGCCAGCCGGGGCAGTCCGGCCGCGGCGGCGGCAGCGGTCGCCTCGATCGATTCGCGCAGCGCCGTGGTCCGGATCGGCGGTCCGGGCGTCAGGGCGAACG
>Ga0055451_10000234_pt1 | contig 21579 bp, 15 predicted proteins | sample China_Galinas_PW_3_FD_57745 | JGI IMG/M metagenome (GOLD analysis project Ga0055451, IMG submission 57745) | Wetland microbial communities from San Francisco Bay, California, USA, that impact long-term carbon sequestration - China_Galinas_PWB_D2 | ecosystem: Environmental > Aquatic > Marine >... | reverse complement strand
ACCAGCTTTGATATCTGCTTGAACTCGTCGGTGCCGGCCTGTTCGAGGAGCTGGAAGATGACCGTCTCGGCCGAGGTAATGACGGCCCCCGCCTCGCGGGCCACGCCGAGGCCCACTTCGTAGTCGCTCTTCTTGCGGGAGCATACCGCGTCGCTTACGAAGTGCACGCCGTAGCCCTCGTCCAGGAGGCCGAGCGCGGTCTGGAGCACGCATATGTGGGTCTCCATCCCGGTGAGTATCACCTTGTTGCGGCCGAGCTTCTGAATTTCCTCGAGGAACCCTGGCTCGCTGCAGCAGCTGAAATGGAGTTTTTCTATCGCCTTGAGCTCGGGCGGAAATATCTCCCTGAGCTCCTTGACCGTGTGTCCAAGCCCGATGGGATACTGCTCGGTAAGCACTATCGGGACGTGAAGAATTTTAGCCGCCTCGATGAGGAGCGAGGTGTTCTTCACCACATGCTCTCTCTCGCTCATCACCGAGGCAAGCCTGTCCTGTATGTCCACTACCACCAGAACGGATTCGTTCCGGTGAAGGATGTACCTATCGATGTTTCCGGTCTTCGTTGTCTTACTGCCTTCCCTTTACAAGACTATCGACCACGGAGGGGTCGGCGAGGGTCGAGGTGTCGCCCAGTTCTTCGAGCTGCCCGTGGGCTATCTTCCTCAATATCCTCCTCATTATCTTACCGCTTCTGGTCTTCGGCAGTCCAGGGGCGAACTGCATTTTGTCGGGAGTGGCTATGGGGCCGATGACGCTCCGCACGTGGCCCTTGAGCGTTTTCACGAGCTCGTCGCTCGGCTCTACGCCCTCCTTGAGCGTGACATAGACGTAGATGCCCTCGCCCTTTATCTCGTGCGGATATCCGACCACGGCGGCCTCGGCGACGGTCTCGTGGCTCACCAGAGCGCTCTCGACCTCGGCCGTGCCTATCCTGTGGCCCGAGACGTTAATGACGTCGTCTATGCGGCCCATGAGCCAGTAGTCGCCGTCTCCGTCCACCCTCGCGCCGTCGCCCGAGAAGTACACTCCCGGGAAGCGCGAGAAGTAAACTTCCTTCACACGCTTGCCCTCGGGGTCGCCGTAGGTTCCCCTGATCATTCCCGGCCAGGGCTTCTCTATCACGAGGTAGCCTCCCTCGTTCACTGCCGCCTCGGAGCCGTCCTCCTTGAGGACCTTTGGCACGACGCCGGGGAACGGCCTGTTGGCCGAGCCGGGCTTAAGCGTCATGGCGCCCGGAAGCGGAGTGATGAGCACGCCTCCGGTCTCGGTCTGCCACCATGTGTCCACCACGGGGAGCTTGCCCTTGCCCACGTGGTTGTAATACCACATCCACGCCTCGGGGTTAATGGGCTCGCCCACCGTGCCCAGAAGTTTAAGGGACGAAAGGTCGTACTTCTCGACCCACTGCGGGCCCTCTCTCATGAGCGCCCTAATGACCGTGGGCGCGGTGTATATGGTGTTCACGTGATGCTTGTCGCATATCTCCCAGAACCTTCCGGCATCGGGATAGGTGGGCACGCCCTCGAACATGAGCGAGGCGGCGCCCGCCGCAAGCGGCCCGTACACGATGTAGCTGTGGCCCGTTATCCAGCCGATGTCTGCGGTGCAGAAGAATGTGTCCTCTTCGTGGTAGTCGAATATCCACTTGAAGGTCATCATGGTGTAGAGGCTGTAGCCGCCGGTCGTGTGAAGCACGCCCTTGGGCTTGCCCGTGGAGCCCGAGGTGTAGAGGATGAAGAGCGGGTCCTCGGCGTCCATCTGTTCGGGCTCGCAGTAAATGCCGATGTCCTTGGCCGCCATCTCCTCGTGGTACCAGGTGTCGCGGCCATCTTCCATCGCGACGTCGCCCTTTGAGCGCTGAACCACTATGACCTGCTTGACCGTGGGGCATTCCTCTATCGCCGCGTCGCTGTTGCTCTTGAGCGGCACTACCTTGCCGCCCCTGATGCCGCCGTCGGCGGTTATCACCATGGAGGCCTTGCAGTCGTTGATCCTGTCCCGAAGCGAAGTGGAAGAGAACCCGCCGAACACTATGCTGTGTATCGCGCCGATTCGCGCGCAGGCGAGCATGGATATGGCGAGCTCGGGGATCATGGGCAGGTATATGGTCACCCTGTCGCCCTTCTTGACGCCCTTTTTCTTCAGCACGTTGGCGAACTTGTTCACCTCGGTATAGAGCTGCTGGTAGGTGTAGGTCTTGTAATGTCCGTCGTCGGCCTCCCAGATGAGGGCCGCCTTGTTCTTGCGGTGGTTGTCGAGGTGCCTGTCGAGGCAGTTGTAGGAGACGTTGAGCTTGCCGCCCTGGAACCACTTTATCTCTGGCTTGTGGAAGTCGTACTCCAGGACCTTGTCCCATTTCTTGAACCAGTGCAAATTCTGTTCGGCCATCTCGCCCCAGAACCCCTCGGGGTCCTCGACCGAGCGTTTATAAAGGGCCTCGTAATCGGCCATGCTGCCAACGTGGGCCTTCTTCGACATCTCCGCCGGGGGCGGAATTAATCTTCCTTCCTGAGAGAATACCTCAATGCCTTTTTCTGACATCGCTACCTCCTTCTTATATTGTTAAGCGTATATATACCCATACCGGTAAGTAAATAATAAGCAAATTGAATGCCTATGCCATATATAACTGGCAATATGCCGAAACCGCTTAATTTAGGGGCCAAATATGTAGTCTCCGCGATTCAGGGGGACGAGGCCGGGCGTTACATTTAGTTACGCCATACATACGATAATAACAAAATGTAACAGAAAATCAAGTGCTCTTTTCAAGGAATCCCATTAAATTGCGTACGGTTACACCCGTTGACAGTGGCACGGAACTTGTTATGATATTTTCATGAGCAAGCGCCCGCTTCTGGATCCCACGGCCCTGAAAAAACTCCGCGACGAGCGGAGCGCCCTCGGGGGAGTGGAAGCGTTCCCCTACGGCGAGGAGCTATCGTCGGTGATGGTGGCGCCGGCCTTCACCTGCGAGCCCGGCCGTAGCGTAAAGGCCGTCGTGCGGGAGATGTCGGAGCGGGGGGTATCGAGCGTAGTGGTCGTAAACAGCAAGGGCGAGCCCGTGGGGATATTTACCGAGGGAGACGCGCTCAAACGTATAGTCGCCTCGGACAACCCGGGTGCCGCTGTCTCGGCGGTCTCCGAGGTCATGACCCCGAACCCTGTTACCCTGAGCATGGGCGATACCATCTACAGCGCCCTTTCGGTGCTTACCAAGACCGGCGTCAAGCACCTGCCCATCGTGGACGAGGGCAAGGCCGCGGGCATGGTGACCATTAGGCAGCTTCTTAAACTCCGCCACCCCGAGCCCACCGCCCTGATAAGCAGCATCCACGAATCCGAAAGCCCCGCCGACCTCAAGGCCGTGCTTGCGCGGATGCCCGAGCTCGCCGCGGCGAAGCTCGGCATGGGCATAGCGGCCTCGGACGTCTCGGCCATGCTCTCCATGATTAACCGCGACGTCCACGAAAGGGCCTTCGAACTATCCATAGAGAAGGTCGGCAAGCCGCCGGTGGAGGTCTGCCTGTTTCTTACCGGAAGCCACGGGAGAACTGAAAACCTCCTCGTCACCGACCAGGACCACGGCATGATAATCGCGGGCGATCACAACGAGCACGAGGCTTACTTCATGGACCTCGCGCGGACGTTCTCCGAGACGCTACTTGAGATCGGCTACGCCTGGTGCCCCGGATACATCATGTCGGCCAACCCCACGTGGCGCAAAAGCCTCGGAGAGTGGAAGGTGCAGCTCGATTACTGGTTCGAGCGCCAGATCTCTGGCCTCGCCCGATACGTGACGGTATTTTTCGATGCCGAGCCCATATGGGGCGCCACCCGGCTCTTCGACGAACTCGACGATTACGCCCGAGGCCTCCTGGGCAAACACCACGAGGTGCTCCGCGTCCTGCACGAAGAGGAAGGACGGCACAAGGTGCCCACCGGTTTCATGGGGCGGTTCATAACCGAAAAGGACGGCGAGCACAAGGGTGAACTGAACGTTAAGCGAAGCGGCCTCATCTTCGTGGTCGAGGCCATACGTATTCTCTCCCTCATGCGCGGCATCAGGGAGACCTCTACGCTAAAGCGCATAGCCGCGCTCGTCGAGGGCGGCTTCATACATCCCGATGACGGCGAGTACTTCGAGGCCGCCTATAAATCGCTCATCCACTTCGCGCTCACCTCGGAGGTAGAGAAATCCCTCGCGGGCGAGAAGCCGGATACCTTCATAGACCCCGGCGCCCTCTCTGCCCGTGAAAAGGAGCTCCTGAGACATGCCTACAAGGCCGTCTCCGCGCTTCAGGACCTCGTGGCCTCGGAGTTCGGCGAGCTCGTCATATAGAGAGTACCTTTACTTTTAGCGCCATCATGTGTTTTCATTTGGCTGAAATCCATTCAAGGAGATTTGTTCCGAAATGCACATTCTCACCGACCCAAACGCGTGGATAGCGCTAGTAACTCTGACCGCTCTGGAAATCGTGCTTGGAGTGGACAACATAATCTTCATCTCCGTACTCACGGGCAACCTGCCCGAAGCGAGGCGCCCGCGTGCGCAGCGCCTCGGGCTCTTCATGGCAATGTTCACGCGCATACTGCTGCTGTTTTCGCTCACGTGGCTCATGAGGCTCACGGCCCCGCTGTTTACGGTGTTTGCGAACGAGATATCGGGACGCGACCTCATACTCATCATCGGCGGCCTTTTCCTCCTGGGCAAGAGCACGCTTGAGATACACAACAAGCTCGAGGGCGAGATAGAAAATACGAAGGCACGCGCGACGAGCGCGTTCTGGAGCGTGGTGTTTCAGATTGCGGTTCTCGATATCGTGTTCTCGCTGGACTCGGTGATAACGGCCATAGGCATGGCCAAGCAGCTCGTCGTCATGGTGGCGGCAATTGTTATAGCCGTGGGGTTCATGATGGTCTCGGCCGCGAGCGTCAGCCGCTTCATCGACCGACACCCGACGGTGAAGATGCTCGCCCTGAGCTTTCTGCTGTTGGTAGGCGTCGCGCTGATAGGAGACGGGCTCAGCCTGCACATTCCGAGGGGATACATCTACTTCGCCATGGGATTTTCGGTCTTCGTGGAGATGCTGAACCTGCGCATCAGGCATCCGAAGGCGGAGCCCGTAAAACTGCGCCAGCCCCACCTCGAGGAAGAATAGGAAAGGCTCTTACTTCTTGTACATCCTCTGCCTCTGGTCTATCTCGGGCACCTTGAGCACGCGTTCCTCCGGGGGCTTGGCAAGCTCGGCCTCGATGTAGCCAGCCCTGTCCGCTATGGTCGGGGGTTTCTTGTCCACGTTATGCATGAAGCGCCAGATCCATCCCGGCCCCTCCGCTATATCCGGGTCGAGGTATATGGCCTTCCTGTAGTCCTTCAAGGCTTGTTCGTAGCGGCCCATGCGGTCCTGCAGTATCCCCCGGTCGGCATAGGCCACTGCGCTTGAGGGGTCGAGCTCTATCACGCGGTCGAACTCCTTGAGGGCCTCGTCGTTATTTCCCATCTGCATGTAGGTGACAGCGAGGCCGTGGTGCGCGCCCCGGTTGTCGGGGTTCTTGGTAAGCGCGTTCTCGAACTCCTTTATGGCCTCGTCGAACTGCCCGTCCTCGAGCCGGTAGTTGCCTTTCTTGACCTCGTAGTCGCCCGGCACCTGCTCCACGCCGGTCCTCCAGTGATACACGAAGGCGGCTATGCCGATGATAACGATCAGGGCGATGATGCCGCCCCTGTTGGTCTCTAAGAAACTTTTCTGCCTCAATTAAAACCTTCCGAAGTATTTGAACATGACGAATTTGTTATAGAGGAATGCGAAGGTAAACGAGACGAACGCGGCATATACCGTGGAGCTCTTTTTAATCTTTTCTTTCTCCTCGGCGGTGGCGTCGCGGTTTTCCTTCCGCTGCAGCTTGTTGATAGCCATGGCCATAATGAACTTCCTTGTGGGGAAGAACAGCAGCAGTCCCAGGAGAACCGAACTTATTACATACCAGAATATCATATTGCCCTCATCGGTCATATATTGTACACCAAGCGCGGAAAAGAGGAGGTCCCGCGCCCCGGAGGGGTATTGAACGGTGCGCGGGACCGGTGAGAAGACTATGGTTTATGGTTTTTCCACGTCGAGCCTTGCGACATTGGCATCGCCGATGTCCTCGACGAGCGCCACTATCTCAGTCTCTGGCATAGTGGACATGTTCATCTTGTAGGCGAGGAACCACATCATGAAGACGCCGAGTCCCCACCAGATTATATGCCACGCCCAGATGGACGGAATGCCAAACACCCAGGTTGAGGCATCGTTAGGATTACCGAATATCGTGTTACCGAAAACGGCACCCGGCCCTATTCCAAATACGAACCACACCAGCGTGATGATCCAGGCGATGGGCTTAAGGCCCTGCTTGGAGCTGCTGAGGCTGGCGTGCTCCTTGAGGAACTCGTGGTACTTGGCCTTGTGTGCGTTCTCTTCCTTGTCCTGCGTGAACATGGACACGATTATCGCCAGACCGAGGTTGAAGATAATTCCCCAACCGGCGGAGTGGATGGTAAGCGGCCAACGTCCCCAGGCCGTTATGTGGAACCACGACTGGCCTATGGACTCGGTGCAGGTGACGGCGATAAGGCCGGCGATGAGACCGACGATTATGCCCTTCCTCGTGAACCACGGGAACCAGCACACGCCTAACAGCGCGGGCCACATCTGGAAGCCGTATGCCACGGCGAGACCGCCGAGCAGAACCAGAGCGTCATGAGACGTGGTAGCAACGACAAGCGCCGCACCCGTGATCAACACGACGAATATACGGCCTGCGAACTTCTGCGTGCTGTGCGAAGCGCCGGGGTTAAAGAACCTCTTGTAAAGGTCCCTCGTGAACATGCCGGCCGCCGTTGACATGTACGCAGCACCAGTGGACTGCATGGCTGCCAGCGCACAGACCGCGAGGAGGCCAACCGCCCAGGGGGCGCTGTCGGACAACAGGTGGATAAGCGCGGGGACGACCATTCCCTGCTTACCCGGGGTCTTCATCAGGTCGCCGCCTACGTGCAGTATGTCCTTGAAGCCGGCGGCCGTCATCACAGGGTCGGCACCTAAGAAATGGGCGCCCATGCCCTGGATAGCGGTGAATACTATAAGGATGAAGCCGATGCCGAACGAGGAGGCCCAGACCTGCTGCGGAGCGAACGGCCTTGGGTTCTTGTTCGAGAACGACCACATCGAGAACGCCGGGGCGCTCTGAATGCCCATGAGCGCGAACATGTACGTGAGGACCATCACACCTGTCCACGCACCACCTGCCGCGCTCGGGCCCGCTTTAACGAATTGTATCACCCCCGGGATGGCTATGTAGTGGCTGAAGCCGTCGGGCGTACGTTTCGGGTCAAGCGCAGCCATCTGAGCTATACCGTCGCTGAGCGCGCCCATGCCGCCCACATAATGAAGCGTGATTAGTCCGATGGCGGCTATACCTGCCGCAAGCAGGATGCACTGCGCGGTGTCGACGTAAGCCACGGCCCTGAGACCGCCCGAGGCCACGTATATGACAACCACGATGGATAGCAGCCACATGCCCGCCTCAACGCCGAGAAGGCCGTCGGTGAGGACATTGAACAGGAAGCCCGACGCCCTGAGCTGAACGCCGAGGTACGGCACAGAAAAGATAAATGCCACGACGACGGTGAGAATCCTCATCGTGTCGGACTTGAAGTAGTCCGCGAACATCTCGCCCGGCGTTACGAAACCGAAACGCTTCCCGAGCATCCACTGACGCTTGAGGAAAATGACGCCGGTAAACGGAATCGTAATCGCATAAAACGAGGCGTACGCGTACTGAAACCCGTTAGTGTAGACGAGGCCGGGATGCCCCATGAAGGTCCATCCTGAAAAGGATGTCGCCGTCGCCGCAAGCACAAACACCCAGATGGGTATCTGACGACCCGCGATGAAGTAGTCAGATGCGGTCTTGGCAGTCCTTGCGCCTTTAATGCCCCAGAAAATACAGTACGACCAGTAGGCGGCAACAAAGATCAGCAACCAGATAACTGAACTATGCACTTGTTTTACCTCCCTTTTTTCGATTCATACAAGTTTCTTAAAACCCAGGTTAGTGTTAAAAACCCCTCCCCTTCCCCTTTATATTTAATGCTTACCAACGGACAGCAGTTCGTCCGTCCTCCTGACTCCGGCTCCCTTGAGAAAGTACACAAACCTCTGGAACAGCTGCGCCGTGAGATAGGCGTCTATGAATGAGTTGTGCGATTTCTTCACCTCGATGCCGTACTGCCTGGCCATAGAGTAAAGGTCGCTCCGGGTCGTGGTGCCTCCGAAATGCGTCCTGAAACCCTTATGATTGTCGCAAAGCCAGTCGTGAAGCGCCACAGTGTCCACCGCCGGGCTCGCAAGCCCGATGCCGAAGTGGTCCTTAAGCGCCCTGTTCATGAAATTCACGTCCACGTTCACGAAGTGCCCGATAAGCACGGCCCCTTCTATGTATTCGAGAAAGTCCGTGAGGACTAACTTGGGGTCCTCGGCATCCGCAAGCTCGGTATGAGTGAGCTCGTGGACGACCACGCTCTTTCTGTTGAGCTCCGTCTCGGGCCTGACGAGCCTGTAAAAACTCTCCCCTGCGTTTATGCTCCCGCCGTGGAGCCTCACCGCGCCGATGGATATTATCGTGTCCTTGGCGAAGTCCGGCCCCGTAAGTTCCGTGTCGAAGGCAACGAACTCGGTCTCTTCGATAGCTTTCCTGCGGTCGATAGCTTTCGCCGAGGCCCTGTGCCGTCCCACCGTCTCGGGCAGCTCCTTGTGGGCCGTTGAAAACAGTCTCGAAAGCAGTCCCGTCATCCGCCTACCCTCTCCGTCCTGTACCCTTTTTCGAGAACGTCGTACAGGTTGGTTATCAATATAAAGGTCTCCTTAAGGGTCTTCCGCTCGAGGTTAGTCAGCAGCTCGGGGTTAAGGAAGCTGTCCACCTCGGCGCCATCGTCTATCTGCCCTATCTGGTCGTGTATGACCAGTGTGAAGACATATTCGAGCGCCTCGGCCGTGTCCCCGGCGCGTTCGAAACCGTAACGCTCCTTAAGCACATCGAGACGGTTCAGTGTGGAGACCTCGTCTATGTTCTTTTCAATGCTGAATATCCTTATCGCGTCGATGATAGGCCTTATGCCCTTTTCGAATATGTCCAGCTCGTTGCGGTGCTCGCCGCTCTTTTCCACCACGAAGCGGTTGAAAAAACCAATGGGCGGGCGGTTGCTCACTGTGCGGGTCGCGAGCATGTCCATAAGTCCCTCGCTCTCCCTTGCAACGTCGTGGAGATATTTTCTCAGTTCTCTGGCCGGGTCCTCGTCGCCCTTAATGGCGCGCAGGTCGAAGAGCCCCTCGTCCACGGAGTGCTCGAAGGGTTCGTCGCCGAGTTCCTTCACCAGGGCCTTCCAGTCCTTTAGGCCGCGTATCATGGCGGGGTTCAGGCTCTCCGAGGATGCCGTGAAGCCGCATTCCTCGAGCATCCCGTTAAAAACTCTCGCGAACTCTTCGAAGTACTTCCTTGCCCTCTCGGCTATGACCATGTTGTCTCCCTCGTCATAGACGATGCCGAGCTTCGGGCGAAGATTAAGGGTGAGCTCCCTCCTGCCGCCGTCGCCGTAGAGGAACACGGTGTATGGAAGCGATGCGGCGCCGAGCTTCCGCTCGACCATCTCGGCCACACGGGTTATGAACTTCTCAGTGAGCTCCGTTATGAGGCCGGTGATACTGCGCGCCCTTGCGCCTTCCCTCAAAAACTCCTCGACCACCTTCACGAGCTTTTCGCGGGCGTCCTTGAGCGACTCTATGTCCTGGGCCTTTTCCACGGCCTTTACGAATACCATGGGCGACGAGCCCTGAAGCACCATGAAGTCGTGGTTCGTCACCACTCCCTTGAGGTTGCCGCGGTCTATGACGAGCAGGTGGTGGATGTTGTAGCGGATCATCTTAAGCAGGGCCTCGAAGCAGAACTCTCCGGCATCGACTTTGATGAGCGACGTGCTCATGATGAGCTTCACCTGCTCCTCGGGGTCCCTGCCCTTGGCTACGACCTTCTCGCGGAGGTCGCGGTCGGTGATGATGCCCACGGGCACGTCCGAGGAGTTCACCAGCACCAGAGAGCTTATCCTCTCCTTGGCCATGACGCCCGCCGCCTCCCGTATGGATATCGTCTCGGACGCGTTCACCGGCTCGCGCTTGAGGATGTCCCTCACGGGGGTCGTAAAGAGCACCCGCTCGCTCTCGCCCACGAGCAGGCGGTGCTTTCTGGTCTCCTCGTAGGTCTTGTCGATGAAATTCAGGAAGAAGCTTTTGACGAAGTACTCGTTGACCTTCGGGTTGTTGCCCAGAATGCCGAGTACCCGTTCCCTCGGGATCAGAAAGCAGATGGTGTCCTCTTCGGCCACGATGTTGGCCCTCGAGCGGTCGCCGCTCACCATCGAGACGATGCCGAACTGCTCGCCCTCGCCCCTGTAGTCGATGTTTATCTCCTCGCCCTCCTCCGATATCATGAACACCCGCACCCCGCCCTTCTTGATGAGGCGAAGTTGGTCGGCCGGCGGGCCGTTCTGGGCCAGGATCTTGAGCCCCTTGGGATAGTACTCGAACGAGACGTCCCCGGCGATGTCCGAAAGCTCTTCTTCGGACAGGAAATTAAACGGCGGGACTGACTTTAAAAACTCTATTGTCTCCAGTTTCAGCATATACAGGTATATATAGAGCAAATTGGATGCCTGATAATCCCACGGGAGCGGCAGGACGGTTGAAATGACGCACTTGCGATTATTTATCCTATATATACAAGATGTTGTATATGTGGGCAGGATTGCGGCGGATTCAGGTCACAAGTGCTGCACACCCCGGTGTTACCTTAGGTTACGAGGCGTTCAGGCGGGGCTTGTTACTTTTTGTAACGCAGGGGAGAGGTGCTCACGAGGGCTTTTTTATACCCATTTTCTTGCGTTTCTGCCAGAGGGTCTTGCGGGTGATACCGAGCCTGTCGGCCAGTTCCTGCTCGCCGTAGATGCCCTGGTATTTCATGATGAACGAGCGGGTGTACTCCTCGATTGAGAGCCCCTGCTGAAGGGCGCCCTCGAGCGACGACTCCGTGCCCCTCAGGTCCTCGGGCAGGTGCTCGGGGCCTATGACCGTCCCATCCGATATGAGCACCGCGCGCTCCACCACGTTCTGGAGTTCGCGGATGTTGCCCGGCCAGCGGTAACTCATCATGATGGACGTGGCGTCGGGCGAGAACTCCTTGGGGCCCTTGCCCACCTCGGTCGTGTACTTGCTGAGGTAGTGGGCCAGGAGCAGAGGGATGTCCTCCCTTCGCTCCCTGATGGGGGGCAGGCTGATGGTGATGACGTTGACCCTGTAGTAGAGGTCCTCGCGGAATCGGCCGCTCTCCACGGCCTGCTTGAGGTTAAGGTTCGTGGCCGCGATGAACCTGAGGTCCACCTTCTTGGACTTCGTGCTTCCGAGGGGGCGGATGTCCTGCTCCTCCAACGCCCTGAGGAGTTTGACCTGAAACGACAGCGGTACGTCGCCTATCTCGTCGAGGAACACCGTAGAGCCGTCGGCCTCCTCGAACAGCCCCTTCTTTGTCGCCATTGCGCCTGTGAACGCGCCCTTCGAATATCCGAAGAGCTCGCTCTCGAGCAGGTTTTCGGGTATGGCCGAGCAGTGTATCGGGACGAAAGGCATATCGCGCCTCGAACTGTTGTTGTGGATAACGCGGGCCAGGAGCTCCTTGCCGGTGCCTGTCTCGCCGAGCACCAGGATGCTGCTTTTCGTATCGGCCACCTTCCTTATCTCATCGAGGACGTCCTTTATGGCCCGGCTCTCGCCTATTATGCTATTGAAGTTGCTGCCGTCGTCCAACTCGCGCCTCAGTAGGGTGTTCTGCCGCTTCAAATCCTTCTGGGTGACGGCGTTGTGAACGACCTGCTTTATCTCTTCGTGGATTATCGGTTTCATGATGTAGTCGTAGGCGCCGGCCTTCAGGGCCCTTATGGCGGTATCAAGAGATGCGTATGCGGTGATGACGATGAATATTTGGTCGGGCAGGGCCTCGCGTATCCGCGTTATCATCTCGATGCCGTCCATCTTCGGCAGGATGATATCGGATATGATTACGTCGTAGGAGTTCTCGTCGACGAGCTTGAGCCCCGCCTCGGCCGAACCGGCGGTATCTACCGAGAATCCCTGCTTTACGAAAAGCCGCTCGAGCGACTTTCGAAGGGTCTCCTCGTCCTCTACTATCAGCAAGCTTTCTGGCATCTCACTCCGATACTGGCAGTCTTATGATAAAGCTGGTCCCTTTGCCAACTTCCGAGTGCACGTCTATAGTGCCCCCGTGGTCTTTTATTATACTGTAAGTTATGCTCAGCCCCAGCCCGGTGCCCCTGTGCTCGCCCTTGGCGGTGAAGAAGGGGTCGAAGATGTGGTTTCTTATTTCCGGGTCAATGCCTCTTCCGGTATCGGCGAATACCATCTCCACCGAGCCGTTCGCGGGCTTAATGGATATATCGAGCTTTCCACCCTCCGGCATCGCGTCGCGCGCGTTAAGGATGAGGTTCAGAAACACCTGCTGTATCTGGTCCGGGTCTATCTTGAGGTCGGGAACGTCGCGTACGTCGGTGGATATCTCTATCTTCTTGAACCGCGTGTCGTAGCGCGCAAGGCTCAACGTACTCTCCAGTATCTTGTCGAGCTTCGTGGGGGTCTTCTCGCGCGGATAGAGTCGGGCGAAGTCGCCAAGGTTGCGCACTATGCGCGCGATCCGCTCGATGTGCTGGCTTATAGTGCCCAGGGATTCCTTCATGAAGTCCGATACGTCCTCACCCTGCAGTTCCTGCACGAGCGAGCTTATCGAGGCAAGGGGATTGCCGACCTCGTGCGAGACGCCAGCCGCGAGCCTGCCGATGCTTGCGTGCTTGCTCGTCCTGAAGAGCTCCTCCTGTATCTTCTTTTTCTCGGTCACGTCCTCGAGCACAAGGACGTATCCGCTCTGCGAACCCGTAAGCCTGCTCAGGTAACCCTTGAGCACCATCGGAGGGCCGTCCTTTCGCTGGCAGGATATCTCGCCGCTTATCTCCCCCTCAGTTATCTCGGGGCCGAACAGCTCGGGGCGAATGCAGTTGAGTATGTCCTTCACGTTATCGCCGAGGGCATCGACCTTGCTTACCCCGGTCAGCACTTCCATGGCCCTGTTCCAGTACCTAACCCTCAGCGAATGGTCCAGCGTGGTGACCCCGAGCGGTATGCTCTCGATGATGTTCTCGCTGAACTCCTTGAGAATCCCGAGCTGCCTGTTGACCTGGGCTATCTCCTGCCGCGAGAGCCTGAGCGTAGCCGACATCTGCTTGATGGAGCCGAGTATCTCCCGCCGCTCGGCCTCGCTGTGGATGAACCTCTCCTCAAGTATTATGCTCGCTATCGGGGAGCCGAGCGCGCCGGAGAGCACCCTTCGCGCCTCGTCCTTCAGAAGGAGGAAGTCCTGCGGGCTCATGGCCTCGGCCTCGATGCCTTGCCTCCGAGTGAAGGCCTCCACGACCTCCGCGGCCTCCCTCTGCCCGATGTACTGCGAGAGGAGGTCCATTATCTTTAGCGCGCTGTAACTGCGCATCTCGGGCACCACGCGCGGCGAGTATGACTCGACGAACATAAGGGCCTGCCTCTCTTCCTCGGTTGTCTGCTTTGTAAATATCGAGACGCCCACGTAGAGCACTATGTTTATGAACAGCCCCCAGAACAGCGAGTGGCTCCACTTGTCGAGCCCCGTGAGGCCGAACAGGGCGTGCGGGTTCAGCATCCTCGAGTTCACGATGTCCGAGAGGAGGCCCGAGGGCTGTATCAGGCCCGCTTTCATCAGGGCGGGGATGAGCAGGGTGTAAAACCATATGACGAACCCGCCCGTCACGCCCGCAATCGCGCCCCAGCGGTTGCCCCGCTTCCAGTAGAGGCCGAGCAGGAATGCGGGCGCGAATATAGTGACCGCCTCGAAAGATTTAAGCCCTATGTCCACGAGGCTGTAGAACTCTCCGATGGATACGGCGAAGAAGTAGCCGAGAAACACGCAGGCGAGTATCACTATCCTCTTGATATTGATTATCACCGTCGGGAAGCCCTTCATCTGGTTGTAGCGGTAGATGGCCGGCATTATGAGGTTGTTCATCACCATGTTGCTCAGCGCAAGCGACGAGACGATGACCATGCTCGTGGCGGCAGAAAATCCCCCTATGAAAACGAACAGCGCGAGGAACCTCTTGCCCTGGGTCAGGGGGATTGTAAGGACGAAGTTATCGGCCATCGCGGTGCTGCCACCGAGCAAGAGACCGCCGTACGCAACGGGAAGCACAAAGATGTTTATCAGGAAGAGGTACAGGGGGAAGAGCCACATGGCCTTCTTAAGGTGCTTGATGTCGTAGTTTTCGACCACCGTTACGTGGAACTGCCGCGGCAGGAACATTATGGCCATCATCGAGAGTATCAGCAGCGAGCCCCACTCGCTATAGTTCACCGATGTGCCCTGTCCCATGAACAGGAGTCCGCTGAACTCCGTTTCCTTTATCTTGTTGACGATGTCCGTGAACCCGCCGAAGAGGACGTATGTGACATAGAGGCCCACGGCGAAGAAGGCGGCGAGCTTCACTATAGACTCAAAGGCCACAGCGAATACGAGGCCCTCGTGCTTCTCCGCAACGTCGAGGCGCCTCGCACCGAATATAATGGCGAAGATGCCGAGCATGAGTGCGAATACCCAGCCCACGGCCAGAGTTCCCTTTACGTCTCCGGCGATTATCGTGAACGTGCTCATGATCGCCTTGAGCTGAAGCCCCAGGTACGGCGTTATCCCCACTATCGCAACCACGGTAACGAGCGCCGAGAGGCCGATGGAGTTTCCATACCGCGAGCCTATGAAGTCGGCTATCGTGGTTATCCTGTTTTCCTTGGCAATCCTGATGACCTTCCGCATCACTACCCACCAGAGGGATACCATCAGCGTCGGGCCGAGATATATGGTGAGGAACGAGAGGCCCGAGGTCGCGGCCTTTCCGACGCTTCCGTAGAACGTCCAGGAAGTACAGTACACGGCAAGCGATAGGGCGTACACGTACGGGTTTGCCGCTATGCTTCGGCCCACGCGCTCCCTTCGCTCGGCGTAGTAAGCGACGAGGAAGAGCAGGCAGAGGTATCCGGCCGTTATCAGAAAGAGTATGGGGCTTGTGAAGAACATTACTCCTCCGAGTCCCTGTCCCTTCGGAGGCCGATTATCAGGCCGATGGCGAGGATGAACAGGCCCCACATGCCGAACAGGTACGATGGAAGCGAATTGCCGAAGATATGCAGAAAGGGCCAGTTAAAAAGAATCAGCCCCAGGAAAAATAGGAAGGCCCATATCTCCCTACTCATATGGGAATTTAACACACATAGCGATAAACACGCAATAATTTAGGATTCATGGTTGCGGTGTCGTTCATGCGGCGCGGTCAGGCCGAAAACTTTTCCTTAAGGAAGTCCACGAATGCCCGGTACTCGGCGGACAGGGTGCGTTTGGCGTGGGCGATGACGTAGTAGCTCTGAAGCATCTGGATGCCCATTATCCCGACCTCATCTATCCTGCCGGCCTCAAGGTCGTCCTTAATCGAGAACTTCGAGAGTATCGATACCCCCAGGCCGGACTTCACGGCCTCGCGCACCGCCTCGTTTGAGCCGAGCATGGCCACCACGTTGAGGCCCTTGAGGCTGACGCCGCGCGCCGAGTGCCCCTTCTCCATGGTGCGGTGCATCTCGGAGCCCTCGCTCCACATGAGAAACGGCATTCGCAAAAGCTCGGGCATTGTTATCTGCTTCTTTTCCACGAAACCCGGAGGCGTCGCGAGCACGAGCGCGTCCTCTATCACGGCGAGTGGTTCCACCATCTTGTGTTCGACCTTGTCCGAGACAATGCCCAGCAGGAGCTCGCCGCTCACTATCTTTTCGGCTATCTTGCCGGACTCGTCCGCGACGAGCTGAAAGAAGACCTCGGGGTGTTTTCTCCTGAACTCCGCGGCAAGAGGCGGCACGATGTAAGCGCCCGGCGTGGCGCTCGCGCCGACGGTGAGAAGGCCCTTTATCTGTCCCTTGAGCCTGCCTATATCGGTCTTGAGGTCCTGAAGCTTCTGGATTATCTCGACGGCCTTCACGTGCAGATGGTCGGCCTCTCTGGTGGGGATGACCTGACGGCCCACCCGGTCGAAGAGTTTAACGCCGAGCTCGTCCTCGAGGTTCTTGATATGCTCGCTCACGGTGGGCTGTGTGAGGTTAAGCTCCTCCGAAGCGCGCGAGAAACTCCTGTTGCGGTACACGGACGAAAATACCTGAAGGATGTGTATGTCCAAGCGCTGCCCCTTTCCCCATGAAATACTATATCTACTATATCATTAAACCCACTGACAGGGGATGAGGCCCGCGCTGGCGAGCATTACAATAATTCCCCTGCGAGCGTCCCACTTAACTCGCCGGACGCGCCAAACTATGTGCCCGGACAGTCCGGGATTAAGACATGTAAGAAACATTTAAAGGGGTATGAAATAAATTCAGGACTTGTTATTAAGCGCCCGCTTAACAGCTATGGCTAATGTCTGTTTCTGTACGGGTTTGGGAAGGCACTGTTCTATTCCAGCAGCCCGTAGCTCTTCCATCTTGTCTCCAAGAGGGTAGCCGCTAAGGGCAATAATCTCCATGGATGAATCAATCCTCTTAATTGCCCGGCTCAGCTCCTGCCCGCCCATCTCGGGCATCACTATGTCCGTTATTACAAGTGCGATCTCGTCCTTGTGCTTTCGAAATATTTCAAGAGCGTCAGTGCCGTTTGAAGCGGTTATGAGCTTGTAGCCAAGAGCGCCGAGGATGCTTCTTGAAAGGTCACGCACCGATTCGTCGTCCTCGACCAGCAGTATCGTTTCTCCGTGGCCCTTAGGTGCCTCTGGCGCCGCTTCCGGCGGGGCCTCCTTACTTGCGTTGACTGCGGGCAAGTATATCGTAAATGTGGTACCCACTTCTATACCGCTGCTGACATCGATGAAGCCATCATGTTGTGTTACGATGCCATAAACCTGCGAGAGCCCGAGTCCTGTTCCCTTGCCAACGCCCTTAGTTGAATAAAAGGGCTCGAATATCCTCGGAAGTACTGCCGCTGGGACGCCGGTGCCGGTATCCGCGACCGACAGTGTTATCCACTCGCCGGGGTGCATTTCGGGAAGCGGGGGCTTGTCACCCGACTTAAGACTGAGCCTGGACAACATGAAACTGAGCTTGCCGCCTTCGGGCATTGCGTCACGGGCGTTCACAGCCAGATTTGCAAGTACCTGCTGCATTTTTGTAGGGTCTACCTTAACTACATATTCGCCTGATCCGTAGTTAACCGTTATCTCGATGTCCTCGGGAATAGTGCGCCGGATGAACTCCGAGAAATCCAAAACGAAGGTCCTCATATCTATTATCTCGGGTTCGCTCGCCGAGAGGCGGCTGAAGTCCAGCATTTGCCGAATCAGGTTCGTTGCCTTCTGCCCGCTCTCGAGTATAAGCTCTACCGGCTTGCGCGTCTCTTCGGAAAGAGAGGTCTCAGCCAACATCTCTGAGTACCCGATAATTACCGAAAGAATATTGTTGAAATCATGTGCGATGCCAGCAGCCAGCTTCCCCACGGATGCAAGCCTCTCCTGCTGGTGCACTCGTGCCTGAAGCTCGCTCTCCTCGGTAACGTCCTTGAGCACCAGCACTATCCCTCCGGGTGCGGTGGCCTGGCCGATGAATCGCGCCGCCGCCTGGAATATCGACTTGGGAGGGCCTGGGGCCTCTATATCGTGCCACATCAGATGGGGCGGCGAAACCAGCAGGTCATTGAGGGGACGCCCCATGATGTCCTCGATAACGTCGCCGGTCTCCGCTCCGCAGAGCGTCAGCAGGTGCTTCCGCCCAATAGGGTTGGCAAGCACTATCCTGTTTTCAGTATCGAGCAGTGCTACACCCTCCGGCATATGCTCTACAAGGGTATTTAGTGTCGTAAGCAGCTTGCTGAGCTCCTGCGTGCGATCCTCTACCCTTGCCTCCAGTTCGTCACGCGCTCTTGTCAGTGCATGGTTGGTAGCAACTACCTCCTCTGTAAGGCACTGGAACCTGTTTTCAAGTATTTCCATCTCGTCTCCGCGCTCGCGCTCCCTTGGGTTCCCCCCCAGGGCATGTATCGAAAACTCGTTCACCCATGCGGTGAGACGGACAATGCGCCTGGTAATAATGAACATTATGATCGCGAATGCCAGTATAAACATTGCGGATATGACTGCATTCTGTTCCCTGTCGCGGGGGATTATGGCCTGCGTTAGCGCAGCTACCTCTTCCTTTGAGACCAATGCGGCAAAGCCTATCCCCAGGTCCGATGCGCCGTAGTCGAAAAATCCCTTGCCGGTGATGTAGAACCTCCCACCAAGCTTATCGATCCTGGTGCCGTGGGGCAGCACGTCCGGTGCCGACGAAGATATAATGCGAGACTGATTCCCGCTTAAAAGAGCCACATATCGTCCCTCTTTGGGGATTCCCTGTGATGAGATAAGGAACTCATCGTCAATGGGGCTTACCAGCATGAGAGTGCCCAGCACTTTGCCTTTATCATCGGAAACCGACTCAGACGCGACAAGAAACGGCATGGCCCCAATCTGCGTCATGAAGCTTTGATCATGGCTTAGCCGCATCAGAAAAACCGACGGGTGAAGAAGAGTTTCGGGAAGCGGATCCGGCACGCCCATGTAGACTTCTCTGACCCTGCCCGATCCGTCTAATAACAGGGCATAGCGAACCTGGACCACAAGCCTCAATATCGAAGACTTCGGCAGCCACGTTGGAAGCTTTCGGTAGTACTTGACCTCCGGACCCTCTGCAGACCAGCCCGCTCTCTCTACATAATCTATGAACCTGTCATAGTGGGCGAAAAGCTTTGAGGCGTGGCTGTATGCCTTAACGTAGTTATCGAAAGCACTCCGCTGCTCGACGGCCTCTATACCCATTAATTTTATGAGGTGGTTCTCCAGAGTCGTCCTGAATATTTTAGTGGCAAAGTAATCGGAGGCAAACCAGACGACAGTGCCAACGACAATGGTAACAAGCACCATCTGTACTGTGAGGGGGATTCTGTGAAGGATGCGCTCTTTCCGGCCTATCAGCACTTTAGTGCACGCGATCTGGCTCGCCCACCAGTTCGTCGCCCTGGAATTTCCAGTCGTTTTCCCTCAGCCTCGACACCGGAACCATCACGAACGTATTGCCCATAGAGTCCACACTCTCAAGTAGATAATCTACCAGCTCGCGAGCGACAGTTTTTTCGACGTTCTTCCCCCTCCAAGTGGTAATGTCCATGACCTTGTATAAAGGGTATCTGCCCGATGCGAGGTTTTCCGGGTCCCTTGGGTCGAGACCGTCAATTTTAAGCACTTTGACCTTGCTTTCCCCGTCTTTGCCTACCCACTGGACCGCTACGTGACCAATGGCACTGGGATTGGCTGCAACCACGTCAATCATGTCCGAAATCGTACCCACCTCGTCGAGTCGGGGACTGAAGATATCCTCATCTCCAAGCAGAAGGCGCCAGTGCCCGGGTCTGAGCTTGCAGTGGAGACGTCCGATGGGTTGAACCGGAATGTCCTTGCCTCCGAGCTCCGACCATTTGTAGACCTGCCCCTGAAACAAGCGCCTTGCGTCCGCAAGCGATATATCGCCTATCGGGTTGTCTTTGTTCACGATCAGAGCGATCGGCTCTATCCAAAGCGTATGAAACTCCACCCCCGGCAGCCTGTCTATGTCGCCAGGAGGACAGCACAAACTGGCGACATCCACTGCCTTTTTTGACATCGCGCCAGCCGAAGTGCCGCAGCTCCCTTCGCTAACGTAAATTTTAAGATCTCTCTTACTGGCAAACTTCTTAATGAGCGGCAACAACCAGGGATAAGTGTGTTGGTTGAGCGTTATCGCCAGATCGGCGCCCTTGGCCTCGGGTTCGTACTGTATGGGCTTTTCCTTCCACTCCTTCGGCATCTCCTGTACCTTTGAAGGGTCACTGAAGGCTGGTCCCGTGATCTCTTCATCCGTTCCCGACTGCGCCCATGCAAGAGACGTAATGAGCACAAGACCCGTAACCATTAAAAAGGCCACTGCTCTATTAAGAATAATCTTATCCCGTGTCATAAACATGGAGGCCCCTCTGTCTATACAGTAGTACATCCCCCTCGCTAAGACAACATGATAACCACAGCTTTAAGCAGGAGAATTTTCAATATTCACGAGATTTTATATCCAGATTAAGCCTTTCCGGCCAGTGGTTCTATTCGCTTGCGATCTCTACCAGCTCGAGCTCGAACGTCAGCGTCCTGCCCGCGAGCGGATGGTTTGCGTCGAGGGTGACGAAATCTTCCGTGACCTCGGTTATCATGGTCTCGAGCATGCCGCCGTCGGGCTGCCTTACGTTCAGAAAGGTGCCCACCTCGGGCTTTATCTTTTCCGGGAACTTGTTGCGCTCCATCTTTCGGACGAGGTCCGCGTTCTTCGGGCCGTATGCGTCTTCCGGGGGGATTGCGACGGTCTTGGTTTGGCCTACCGCCATTCCCATCACCGCGTTCTCAAAACCCCTTATCAGACGCCCCTGTCCGAGGGTGAATTCCAGCGGCTGACCGCGGTCGCGCGACGAGTCGAACACGGTGCCGTCATCGAACTTTCCCGTGTAGTGAACCTTAACCTTGTCTCCCCGTTTGGCCTCGCTCATCGCTGCGCGTTCCTCCTTTGGATTTATGCCCGATTATAACAGAGATTATACTGCGCGTTCACATATTGGCGGGCAGACTGCCCGCTCAGGCGATTGAGCCCACTCACGTGGAGCCCTGCCCCGCGGTGCATCCGAAACAGTGGTCGCCGACCCTTATTCTTCTGTTCAAAAGTTTCTCTGGGTCGAAGTCGGCGATGTGTCCGGGGCAGTTTTCGTCAACGGAAAGCCCAAGCACGAGGTTAAAGTCGCAGTCGTAGAGCCTTCCGTCCCACCCGACGCTCATGAGGTGGCGGCACATGAGCCCATCGAGCGTATCTGGGTTGAAGGCGCACTCGAGCTTGTCCATATAGCTATCGAGGTTGTCAGAGCGTTTGAGAAAGTCTTTGAACCTTCCTATGGGCATGTTTGAAAAAGTGAATAGTCCCGTGAAGCCGACCCCGAACTTTTCGCCAAGCTCGCGCTTGTAGTCGGCCTCCAGTGTGGCCTGGGCCGGGGGCAAGAAAGCCCCGGGCGGATTGTAAACGAGGTTGAGTGACATTCCATCCTCTGTCCCATAGCCAAGCGAGTTCAGACGCCTAAGGGCCTCGATGCTCTTTGCGAAGGCGCCGTCGCCGCGCACTCTGTCCACGCCGCTTTCCATGTAGTAAGGCAGCGATGCCACAAGTTCAACACCGTTTTGCGCGTAGAACTCCGGCAGGTCCCCCATTCCCGGTTCAAAGAATATCGTCAGGTTGGTCCTGGCCATGACGCGGCGGCCCATTT
>Ga0055451_10000227_pt1 | contig 21961 bp, 20 predicted proteins | sample China_Galinas_PW_3_FD_57745 | JGI IMG/M metagenome (GOLD analysis project Ga0055451, IMG submission 57745) | Wetland microbial communities from San Francisco Bay, California, USA, that impact long-term carbon sequestration - China_Galinas_PWB_D2 | ecosystem: Environmental > Aquatic > Marine >... | reverse complement strand
AAGAGCGTCCTTCCTTGGTGGCCTCTATTTTGAAATCCCTGTTCTGGACACTAACAGTAATTGATGAATAGATGTCACGTTCTCTTTCCTTTTCACCCTTTTTATTTGTTGGAGCATCGTCTATGGAATCAATCTTTTTGATTTGTTTCAAAGCAACTTTCATGAATCTCCTGAGAAGCTTTTTGCCCATTACTTTCTCGATATCTGATATGAAATACCCATAATTTGGCTTTACTTTAGTACGTCTCGCTACACCGGTTTTATATTTAATGGTCTGGATTTCTGAATCGTAACAATCAACATTCCAGATTTTTGCTTTGAAAGTTTCTTTTGGGAATTTCTCTGATAAAACGACTATGCTTTCATGCATTGTTCCATTAATAGTAGTGAAGTGATACGTACCATTTTTACATGTTATAAATTCGCTATTGGATTCCTTAATAAGACTTCTTGGGTCAATTTTTTGCAATAGCTTGCTATCGGTTTTGCAAACCAATAAGGTGTCATAATAATTTGCCATTCTAATTCAATTTTATTTCATCGTTATTTTTGCAGACGCTATCAATAAATGGTTCAACCATTTGCTGCCAGGTCTGTGAATCGTTTTCAAGGAGCTCAAGCACTTTGCTGTGTTTACTGATTACATAGCACGAGAGTCTTCTGCTGCCTATTCTGGTGGCCTCAAAGCCACGTTCTGCCATCATCTTGCCTATTGTCGGCACGTTTAGGCGTTTGCTGAAAGCCGGAAACCTGGTGCTCAAAGTGCTCACCAAATCCAGATTGGTAATGCTGAACATATCGCCAATGGTCTCAGGCAGCATGACATATTCATCAAGGATTAAGTCAACATCGGACTTCTGGATGTAGTCAGCATATAGAGACTCCAGTAACTCCTTATCCCGGCGTTGATAGGAGTAAGTAAACCCGCTTTCAAACAGCTGATAGGCCTCCATAAACAAATCAACGAGGTCAAGGTCATCAAGCCTGTCGAAGTGCATGCTCTGGATTTCCAAGGGTATTATCCTGCGATTCTGGCTCTCACGAACCACGTTTAGATTATTTCCGCTTCCAGCAAAGCTGGATCGGCGTTTCATCGTTGATATCCGTCTGTCGTATTTCCTTCGGGTCGTGAGTTCTTTGGTGCTCAGCAGCGTTTTGAACGTCTTATCTGATTCATAGGTTCTGCTATCCATCTCGTCATCGACTATCAAAAGGGCCTGCGACATGAGGACTTTAAAGTCCTCGTCGGAGCTCAAGGCGTGCTCTTTCTGATAGGCCTGCAATTCCTTGGGAAGAGTGTAGTTTCTCAGAAACGTGGTCTTGCCTATACCCTGTTCAATGCTGATTAGCGTCAGGAAAAATTCATTTGGAAACTCACCATCGAGGGCCATGGCAATCATGCCGACGTACCATTTCTTCAGGAAGTGCACTACAACGCTTTTGTCAATGGTCTTGTTCTGGAGTTCCAGGCAGTCCAGCCAGGCTTCAAAGCTACCCTCTGGATTCCTGTCCTGATTAGCTGCAATGAAATCACGAACTGGATTCACTGCCTTGATATAATGTGACTTAATGGTTTCCTCAAACCTCGTTCTCGGTATCTCCTTGTCAAAATGCTTTTTCAAGTCGATGAAAACTGTGTTGTAGTCCAATTCTTCGATTATCTTTCCATTGAGTGTAAGGTCTTGAATGAAAGAATCGTATCGCACCCCCTTTCCATTAAGGTATTCCGCTATGCTATCTGCAGCAACTCTGTCTTTTTTGTCCTTGACATCGAAACCGTATTTGGTCAATAGTCTCAAAGCAGTTTTGTAGTCATCTCGGCCTTCAAGAACCTGAAGCACCTGGAAATGATTATAGGGTTTCTCTGTCTTGAACCCAGTGCTGGTAGAGAAGCAATAGAATGTCTTGGTGGCCTTGAAATAGTATCCAGAGTGCTGCGCAGTTGACCCAGGTCTTAGCAAATAAACCTTTTCATCGTCTTGCTTGACAACAGACCAGTTGTGCTTCTCGAATAGCTCCAATACGTTGAATTCCTGATTGAACTCGTTAATTGCGGGTTCACTATATTTAAACTGGTTCTCGTTCTTCTGGTTTCGGGGAAAATAACGGCTAAGGCTTCTGGCTGTCTCCAAGAGGAACTCACGCTCATCTGCTGTTATTTCGGGAATCCCGACATCAAGGGTTTCCAGGTTGAAAACGCCTTGCAAGATATCATTACTGGTCTTGGATGTACAGAAGTATCCTGCTTCACCACGGGTCTCGATAATAACAGCCTTATCTTGGTGCAGTGCAAGCTTTAGATTTTTATCGATTGTGGCATCGGGACACCTATATATTATGTGGAAGCCGTTATTGGGCGTTGATTGGATAAGTAATCTGCTGAGAAGGTCATCGGGAATCCTATCACTGAATTCCGTCATTATGGTCTTTTGGGGGTCGTTCTTGACATCGATATCCAGGCATTCCAAATTGCCGCTTATTCGGCCTGTTATGACTCCAACAACGCCTTGATTGATGTAGTGCTGATGCCAGTCCTCAAAACCGGCAATCTCTTTTTGGTAACGTGCCCAGGGTTTGAAAGGCGTTTTATTTGTGCTAACTGGTATTATTGACAAGCCAAGCTCATTGCCGTCAATTGTAGTGTTGCCGCTCGTATTAAAGTCCCATTGGATTTCCATTTTTGGTTTGACATTTAGATTCGCTGTTATTTTTTTCAAGCAGGCTTTTCATTAGGAATTGCTTTACCCAGGTTGAGACACGCATATAGTCTTTTCTGGCATTCTCCTGAAGAAGACCATAGAAGTCTTTATCAATCGAGAGGTTCATTTTCACCGTTTGTTGGTTGTTTCGCTTTTTCATTTTTAATGGTTTAAATCATGTTATTCTTTTGGGGTTGCAAATTGCCCCGTCTGTATATACCTACTCAGAAAAAAAGCAAAAGTGGCTTTTGGTGGAAAAAAAGTTGCTTTTGATAGTCTTTTTTTCTTTTTTCAGGCCGGATCCGACAAGGTGACAAGCTAAAAACCATTTCTATAAAGATTTTAGAGACAGTGACAGTGGAAAAACAGTATACCAAAAAATGACTGTCACTGTCTTAATAATGTTTGAAAAACCGATTTCAGCCTGTCACCTTGTCCACAAAAAAACCTCTATCTCCATGCATCCAGGTAAAAACAATAAAAAATAACTGATTGATTTAGTATCAATAACTGGGTGCAACTAACTGATGGCTTATATCGGTAAACTGAGTCCATGGATTTTGTCCTGTTCAATCCTCGTCCTGGCCTCTGCTTCCATAATCATATCGTAACTTTCTTTGTCGCAGACTTTAAGATATTCGGTGTAGGAGTTATAATGCGTATACTTAAATTCATCCCTTGGTTTCCACTTTACTATGCCACCAAAATCCATAGCATAATCTGAGTATCTGTGTTCAACGGATAGTTTTGTTATCTCTTTACCCCACTTATATCCAACAACATTGTCGATGTAATCGCATAGAACCTTGACCCAGTCACAATTTGGGCTTGAGGCTGTAGCATAATAGATTGTTAATGTATCACCACTTTCAGAGACAGAGTCATGATAGGTATCCCATTTTGTTCCCCAAACAGCACGATTCCAATCTAAATCATACTTCTCAGAATTAGCAAAAGCCTGTGACCTGGGAAGCAATAGTTCCATTGTGTATTCAGGTTCGTGATTATTCTTTTCTCTAAGAATCATCTTCTTAATCTTTGCCATTATGGCCGAATCCTCGCATTGGATTCTTAATTTGTTACTTACATTGTTTGGCATTGTTGTATTATTAGAATAGTATTAATTACTGGGAATAGATCTTACCTAATTCGAAACCATTCCCATTTATTTTTATCGTCAGTATTTGTTTTACATTCTAAAACAAAGCATAATCACCTTCTTCTTCACCTTCTGTGTACCGAAAGTTGTGTGTAGTTGGAATATTGGGTAAAATCTCAGTAATCATTTTAGTAGCCTCTATGAATTTTTCATCAGAGTTACTGAATGAGACAAATGCTATTTCGATTATTTTTTTCCTTCCTTCAACTTCACAAACGTAGATTTCAAAGATTAATTTATAGTTAAATGAATCCAAATAATATACTTCTGCAGCCATCATTCCTGCAGAGGTATTCGGATTGCATGACTCAATTGTTATCAATTCATTGCTTCCATATGCATTAGCATATTCAAAACGAATATTTGTTTCTTTTTCTATGTAGTTAAGCAAGTCAACAACTACCTTCTCAAAATCATCAATTCTGATTATTTCATGATTTCTCATTAGACATATTATTATTTATACGATTATTTATAGCCTGCTGAATTAGCTGCCGTGTATAGGTAGCTACCTTTAAGTATTTTTCTTCAGCATTCTTCTCGAGCTGATTATATAGGGCAGCGTCCACCCTCAAGTTGATTCTTCTGAATTCTTTCTTTATCATTGATTTCGTATTTATCATGTAGTCATTTGGTCACTTCCTTTTTCGGAAGATCATATCTAACACGTATTCGTAGAATTATCTATTATTCGTTGTTGCAGCCGCCTTTTATAGGTAGATGGCTTTATGTATTGACTAATAGCACTTAGTTCGAGCTGATTAGAGCGGGTATTCTTCACCCTCAGATTCATTTCCTTGTACATTCTTGTGTTCATGTATTACAATTTTTTATCAGGTTATGTAATTCTAAATACAAGGCAGATCGCAAAAACGATCTCCAATTAACCCCCTTTGGGCCAATTATTTTCTTAGCAGGCATGTAAATAGCAGAAAAACAAGAATATAGGAGAGTCGGAAAAAATGCAGTTTTTTCTTTCAGAATGGATTTCGTCAACGAATCGCTCTTCTAACAAGTGAGTACCACATTGCGATCTTGAGGCTTGTAATACATTATTTTGAAAAAGGTCCTTCAGAAATATTTTTGTCTGTATTTATCTAGAACGGATATTCTATGGAAAAAACAAACGAATTAAAAGTCGAAAGACTGGACAGAATCATCACGGTAAGAATGACCGATGAAGATTACAATGCTCTGCTTAGTATCAGCGAGAACAAAAGGTCAAATGTATCTAGGATTATCAGGTTGATGCTCAGTACAACAATCGACATGGTCAAAGAAAACAACTCCAGAAGTAATTGATAGTGGCTGAGTTTCGGGGAAAACAAAGATGCTTCTCAGTCAGGAACCAGCAGTCCCAAATTATTGCTAATTGTAGACATCGATATTGATACTGTCGATATTGGGATACTGAATCCAGAAATAAGGCCAGTCATTACAAAACCTCGATTAATTGAAATATCAAGCACCAGAATTATTTCGGGTTCCCGGAGTTATAACACCGTCTATAAACGCTATCACCAAACAGAATAACACGCACCACACAGATTAACAATCTCATCGTGTTCAGTGTCGATGTGTTTATTTTGATGTCGGCAATTCTGCAATTAGCTTTGGCTGAAACCCTGTATAATATGTTGTATATTTATTTTTATGCCGCTATTGGCAGTACAGTATATATGTTCTATACACCATGAAAACCAGCACCTGAAAAACAGAGGGGTATTTTATTTATAAATTGTGCTTAATTGTATGAAACACCGAGTGGAGCACTAAAAACAATGTAAAAAAGTATCTGATTCAAAATTGTCGCTTTCTCAATGACCTTTTCTTACACTCAGCCAGACATAAAAGAAGCCGCGAATAAACCTACGGCTTTGCCCAATAAGGGATACCCTTACTCCTCCCTTGATGACCGAAGGTTTGAAGAACTGCTATACTCAATTGGCAAGCTGCGAATTGAAAAAGACTGGAAGAATAAGTATGACGAAATCAATCTTCTACAAGGAGTTAGGGAACGGGGGCGAGATTGTAGTTTGCATTTGGATGGCAAATCACTTGGACTAATTCAGTGCAAGCATAGTATTGATAGCAGTAACAGAATTTCGAGACCAGAATGTGCAAGGGAGATCATCAAGTTTGTGCTGCATTACCTTCTAGACAAGCGGTTGATTCACGACCCTAAGAATTTTACGTACTGGTTTGCCGTCTCCTACGGTTTCAATGAAAAGGCTAAAGATTTACTGGACGACTTCAGCAACGAGATACTAAAACAGACAGAACTAAAAGATTGGACGGAAACTGTAATAAACGCCAACGAAGATCTTAAACATCTGAAATATAACGACATAGAGCCTGGTCTTAAAGCAGTACTCGCGTCAATTACCATAGCGAAGATTATCCCACAAGACCTGGACTCGTTGCTAAACGCTGACGGTTTCCAATCTATCATCAAGACCTTTTTCGAGGTTAGAATGGTGATTGAATCGGAACCAATCGAAAAGGTGGCCGAAGAGCTGAAAAAGCAGGGCGAATACCAAACCACTTCCAATATTCCGGTCGATGTTATTCTGCAAAAATTTAATCATGTCTCCCACTACCTAACGGATTATAACAGCTCTTTTGAAAGGGTGGATAATTCGCACATTGAAAGAAAGGAAGCGAATGATTTGCTTCAATGGATCAAATCGCCATTGGGAAAAGATGAGCAACCTGTGGTTTTGCTGGTTGGTGGTGCTGGTGTTGGAAAAACGGTTATTCTGAAAGATGTGTTTCTGAAACTCAAAGAAACCAGTGTACCTACAATTGCCTTAAAAGCTGATAGGCTTTATGCTGAAAGTATCAAAGACCTACAAAACAAAATTGATCTCGAAGACTCGTTTGAAAAAGTAATTCGAACTCTAAGCAAGGTCAGCGAACGGGTAGTTGTGCTTATTGACCAGATAGACGCACTTTCCCAGTCTTTATCAGCCAAGCGAGAATACCTTGATGCCTACAACCTTCTTGTTAGAAAGCTTATTGCCATTGATCGGGTACGAGTGGTTATTTCCGTTAGAGCATACGATCTCGATTATGACAATGAACTGAAGTTCTACAAAAATCAAAAAAGCTTCAAAGTTGGTTTACTAGATGCAGGTCAGGTTACAAACGTGCTTACCAAGCTTGGAATAAGGAAGAATGAGGTGCCTGGGCAATTGCTCAACCTTCTGCAGACACCACATCATCTAAATGTGTTTTGCAAGGTGTACGATTCCCAAACCAACCTTCGATCAATAACCACACTTCATGACCTGTATGAAAGTCTTTGGGCTCATCAAATAGCCAAGGTTCCAACCACATCACCAGCTTGTTCTGAAAAATGCACAAACCTAGTTTTTGCCATCGCGGAACAGATGCACGGAGAGCAGCGAATTAGTACCCCCTCAAAGCCTTTTTTCGGGTCGTTTACAGACGAGTTCGACTATTTGAAAAGTAGCGGGATTGTAACCGAAATGGATAAGGAAGTCCAATTTTTCCATCAAACATTTTTTGACTTTGCCTTTGCGAAACAATTCGTTCAGAATGGAAATTCAGTAACAAGCTACATACTTGAAAACCATCAAGGTCTTTTCATTCGATCCAGCTTGAAAATGATTATCGGCTTTCTGCGCGAACAAGATCATGATGGATACATAAAAGCCCTAGAAACCATTCTACTTTCCTCCAAGTACCGCTTCCATATTAAACTAATGCTATTGAACCTGCTTGGTTTTGAAGAGGCCCCAACAATAAAGGAAAAGCAGCTTGCAAAATCTCGCATTCTGCCGAACAAAGAACTGAAACTACCTTTTCTAGAGTCGGTTACAGGTAATAGATGGTTCGCTTTTCTTCTTGAAGTAGGAGAGCTGAATAAGCTGATTACACAAAAGATTGGCTGGCACAACAAGCTCGCTGAACGCGATTGGGGAAAAGCGAATAAGGTTGTGGCCAAAATCAAAACCCTTCTACACTATAAAAGCACCTCTGAAAGGTGGGATGCACAAATTAACCTGCAGTGGCAGATTTTGATAAAACAATTACCCAAAAGCAGACAATCCGTTTGTAATTTTCTTTTGTATTGTTCTGAATTTGAAGGGAAATCAAAGTTCATTTTCCGATTGCTCTACCATGTTAAAGAATGGGATATTCCAGCAGCTTTTCAGCTCTTCGAAAAACATGAAACCGAAGCAGGTGCTGATCGCTTTGGTTACTGTAAGACTCTCGAAGATGCGTTGAACTTCAATGTTGATTGGGTCATGCAGAAGTACAAAGCCCATTGCCTAAATAAAATTGAAGCCATCAAGGGTTCCAACGACAAACCCCATTTTGAGCATCAGGACGAAGAGCTATTTAAAAAGATGTTCGAGGTTGATACCACAAAGGCGTTCGACTTCACATTGGATATTATCAAGCGGATTTCTGCAAAAACAAGTGGCGAGGATAAATCTAAATTATACATCGACTTGGGTTTTTGGCTGTTCGACTATGAGCGTCATGGCCGTTCTCACGGGCACGAAGCTATATATCATCTGCTCGTAGATAAAGTGCAAGAGCAAACAGAACAAACTACTCCGTGGTTTGATCAGTTTTTTGCAGATCATCTGAACAGTAATTCCATTACTATCTTAAGGTTGTTGTTCTTTGGGTTGCTGGCAAACCCAGCCCATTATGCAAACGAGATATTTCAACTAATAGAGCTGTTTCATCAAAAAGATGGACTGGAGGGAGACGACAAGATTCAATTCCAGTTCCGGCAGCTGTTACAAGAGGTTTATTCGCATTTTGACAATTCTCAAAAAGATCAAATAGACAAGATTCTACTTTCGATAAAATCAAAAAAAGAGCTTGATATTTACCAGGACGAAAACGGGAAAAAGTACCATAAACTAAAGTGGTATGGTCACAAAAAGTACTTATATCTGAGTACTGTCCCTAAAACCGAATTGTATGAACGTCCCTTATTGAAAAGGGTCTTTTTAGAGTTTGAAAGGAAATTCAATAAAGTGACAGATAGAGAACCTAATAAGATTCGCACGAGCTGGGTTGGCCCACCTATGGATAGTTCAGCCTATGATAAAATGACATTAGAGCAATGGGAGCAAACTTTTGAAAAATATGATGCAGAATACAAAGCCGAGTTCGCATCATCCAGAGGGTCAATTTTAGAGCACTCGCGTGCATTTCAGGCAGAAGTAAAAAACAGGGCATCACATTTCTTTCCATTCATCGAAAAACTGATTGACGAAAACAAAGTTCCATACCAATACTTAGTCGCTGGCCTTACAGGCCTAAAAGAGGCAGAATATAACCCAGCCGAAGTGCAGCGCATCTACAAAAAAGCTCTTTCCATTTCGTTTGACCGGGAATACACACTTTACTTCGTTTGGGTGTCCTCTTACCTCGTAGAAGCCAAAATCCTAGATCAGGATGTATTAGAATACCTGATCGAAATTGCCAAAAATCACCCGGATCCTGAGGGTAACACCATTCTGAATGATGTATTAATGGATGGCGCAAATAATGTGCGCGGATCGGCAGCAGGAAATATTAGTAGGGTATATTTCAATCCCGCTTTTGAAATGCTCGTATTTGATGCACTACATCAAATAGTGGAAGACCCCAATCTTAGTGTTCGTGTTGCAATAATGCCACACCTTGCGATGCTGATGCACCTTAATGAGCAAAAAACACTAAAAGTCTTTCTAAAGCTAGTAAGCTCCAACGAACCAGAAATTATGAAACATTCCATCTGGTCGGTTCAATATTTGCTCAACAACAATTTCGATAAGCTCACTGACTACTTCCAACGAGCAATAAAAATGGAACCCATACACGGTGAAATTGCCGTTGTTTTGGGTGTAGCGTGGTTAAAAGAAAAAGAAGGAAGCTATAAGCTTTTAAACTCATTGCTCAAAATCAGTGATGAAGCAAAAGCAAAATTGGTCGATATGGCCGTCAAAAACCTTGGGGATAAAAACGAAAGTATCCAGGCAAAATGCCGCCAAATCTTTCTAAGATTCCTACACTCTACCGATGAAAAGGTAATAAAAGAGTATTCGTCTGCATTCTTCGACCTCACCCCCGAAATGTTCCTTGAGGTTTATCCATTGCTTAAAAAATACGCCCGATCAAATGTGGCCAGAAAAGAGCCGCACAATTATTTCGAATACCTGCTTAAATGTGCCAAAAAGCATCCAGTCGAATGTCTTGAACTTCTACAACACGTGAACACCTACGACAAACCGGATATTTCCCAGGCAGGCTTTTATGATGACGAACCCGTCAAAGTCCTTATCGGGATATACAACTCACTATCCAGTTTGGAAACAAAGAACCTCAAGCACCTAAACAAACCCATAGCTCTGTTCGATAAAATGCTCAAAACCCAAAAATTCAGAGGCGCAGCAAACAAAGTGATTGATCAGGTTGAAATGTAAAGATTCTAACAGGCTCTATTTGTATATTGAAAGATGAAAAAATAACTAAGCACAACAATTAGGAGCATGCACGTAAATAATTAGTATTCTCAGAGTGTGATCATATAACACAATATGAAATTTGATTTAGAAAAAAACGCTGTAAACTTCATTAATGAGTCACTTCATTGTTATAAAAGAGCAGAAACTAAAAGTTCGATATATCCTTTCTCAATAGTGAATCTGGTTCATGGATTAGAACTTACACTAAAATCTCTTCTCGCCAGAAATAATGAGATGCTAGTGTTCAATGATATTGACTCACTGAGTACAAATTCTACAGTGGGCATAAAAAGCGCATTGAATCGACTAGTAAACTTTAAAATCATTGAACTAAATGATGAGGATAGAAGAAGAATCCTATCGATAAGCAAATTCCGAAACAGTGTAATTCATTTTGAATTCGACTTAAATGCAATGCAGGCAGCAAATAGTTATTTACGAATATTTGAATTCTTGCACTACTTCTATACAAAGTATCTTAACAAAGACCTACATGAGATCATTGAGCAAGACAACTGGGAAACGGAAGCAGAGATTTTGAGCAAAGTCAAGAAGTCTACCTTTGTGCATTATCATGGTATAGAGGTACATAAGAATCATCCTAAAGACATCCTAAAGGCTCAAAAATTTAATGCCATAGATATTGATGATGACATCAATTTCCGGATAAGATTTGGTGATGAAACAACTTTTAGGATTGGTGATGAGGATAACTGTGGCGATTGTGGTGCAAAGAAGGGTTTTTTTCATGCAGATGGGTGTGATCAGGAACAATGTCCCAAGTGTGGCGAGCAATTAATTGGGTTTCATAAATGCAACGTCATAGCTTATAGAGTTTTGGGATAGAAACTCTTTTAGCAAGTTTTTATAGTATTTCCATCCATCTTAAACATTCAAAATGGCGTATCAACTTTGGGTCTCACCTTTAACAGGTTACAGAAGAAAAGGAACTAGATTTTCTTCACTTAAAAAACTGTTCGTAGAAAGTCTTACAGTTCGAGAGATATATGAACCCCTTCTTTGTTGTCCGCTAAACTCTAGTGCGACAGTTGCAAAAGAGGCTTTGACTGCTCGTGAGTTTGATGTAGCTGGTGTTAAAGAATCAGAAGAAGGGTATGTAATTGGATTCATTAAAACCAACGATCTAAATGCCGGTGAATTAAAGGATTATCTAATTCAGATTAGTCCAAATCTGTTAATTTCAGATTCCACACCAATTTCAGAATTGTTCTACATACTTCTGGACAAGGAGTTTACCTTTGTTTTATCAGGAAATCAAATCGCAGGAATTATAACCAAGGCAGACATTAATAAACCTTCAGTAAGGATATATTTATTTGGACTAACCTCATTATTCGAAATGCATCTTAACCTTTGGGTAAACAAAAGCTACCCTGAGAATACTTGGATCGAAAAGGTATCAAGAAAGCGGATGGAAAAAGCCAAAAGGAATTTTGAGCAACGAAAAGGGAACAATCAAGATTTATCTCTTTTGGACTGTCTTCAGCTATGTGATAAGAGAAATTTACTTGAAGACAGCGACCGATTTCTGAAATCATTCGGATTCGCAAAAGAAAGCTATCACTTGTTTGTCGAAGACGTCGAAATACTCAGGAACGAACTAGCTCATAGCCAAGAATCAATCATTTCAAATCTGGAATGGGCTCGCATGGTTGAAATCATTGGAGGTGTAGAAAAGTTTCTATCTGCTTCGGATGAGATAATTGAAGATATGGCTGCTAAAGGCAACGGTTTCCAAGATGTACTAGTGCCAAGTGTATAACATTTAAGCCGACCGACCGTGACGCCTGTCACGATCTATGCGGAAATGGCAAAGTCCCTGCCGCACTACGGCAGCCTAGTTACAGCATTAATGAATTTCTAAAGCGAAAGACTACTGGATTTATCAGGTAAGTAAGGGTGGTAGCGTTCTAAATTGTTGGTTGGTATCAGTCCAGGCCGTCGTTAAATCCTTGAGTCCGGCGATGAATAAGAAATACTTTAAAAACTCCAAATCCAGCGGCTCGGTTGCCAGTTATAATAGAAGCCAATTGAATAACTTCATGCACAGGCTTAATGGCAAGTATAATGGGAGTCGCACCCCTGAAATTCATGAGAGGATGGGATATGGCCAAAAAAGCATCTCTGGTTGGTTGCCGATTAAATTGAACATGCGATTCGATGAGATGATAATAGAGTTGAAGTCAATCATGTATGGTATGTCCTAGACTTGGATCTTGATCTGGCATCTTTTTGTAATACAGTTGGCACCAAATTATATGTACTATAATATCGGTTAATATGTACTCTAACGTGTCTTATAAGTACCTATTAATGGTGAATTCGCTGAATAGCAGATATTTAGTTTTATAAGCGTTGGATCTCAATCAACTGATTCGTTAATAATTATCTCGAAGATGGAAACCAATCAATGATTAAAACGTGGCTCCCCCAGGGAAGAAACAGAGTCAGATTCATTTTTCTCAACAAAAATTACTCTGTTGTAATACAGAAGTCTCCTAATTCCAGAGTCGGGCATAAGTTCGGCTATAATTGCGCTAATAATTTCATAATTTAAAACTGAAGTGCTGGAACGCACTATCCATGGGAGTTCTGTCGCCTCTATAATTAAGGAAGATTTAGAAAAATTAGTAATGGAATGTGATAGATCAGATCGGATCGGATCGATATGGAGATGATATGCTACAGGTCTTCAAAGAAGGAACCCAGAGACTGCCCTAAACCACGAACAACTTTTAAGAGTGTAGCCATGGTGTAGTTCTCTCCAGTTGCAGCAGACTTTTCGAATTTAAAGTACGTGTTACGATTAATACCGGCGTGGAGGGCAAATCCCTCATATGAGTAACCTTTTATTTTGCGCATGTCCTTGGCCTTGGTGGCAATCCTCTTGATTGCTTCCATGTCAAGTTCTGGGATCTCATGCTTTTTTCTCACAACATCCATTTTTGAGGGATTTTATCAAAGATATTGAATTCAGGCCATATAGCATAAAAGAATCGGTTTATTATAATAAACCTTTTATAATATATTTCGTATAATTGTACTATGAGAAATAGGACCAGATTGATCCAAAGTGAATACTCAACAGACTTCGAATCTGAATCAGGCCATCTCATAGTTGTTGAGGATATTTCAGTAGCTTCCTATGTTGTACGAGTCCTTACTCCAAAAACCAGGTTACCTCTTTTATCACGAATCCAACATTAGCATGAAAAAGCGAAATAAAATAATTCATAACCATTTCAGTGTTGACCATCCATATGACGTGGACAATTTTTTGGCACTGACCTTCATGGAGGACTTTGAGAAAACTTCGACTGTCTTAATTCGTTTTCCGGATTCCTGGAGATTCTATGACAAGGATTACCCATACTATTTTTTTTCCCAGAACTAACATTTTTAAAGTCGGATATGTTACTCATTAAATCTTAATATATAGAGTTGCATTTCAAGGGGGCTGGAGTCCCTATTATTTCGCATGATTTGTATAAAATAATTCTCAGACAAAAATGGAAACAAAAACAAAGCTAAAAATCAAGTATAATCGCGTTAGCAGCCATGGGCAATCTGGCGATCGATTTCAAACTGATGAAACCAAATATGATTTGGTCCTTTTCGACAAAATAAGCGGTACAGTTCCATTCAAAGAAAGGCCAAAGGCTAAGGAACTGGTTGAATTGGTTGAATCCGGCAACGTGAGTGAACTATACACGGAAGAATATAGTAGATTGGGTCGAAACACCGGGGATTGCCTATGGGTTTTAGAGTGGCTCGAAAAATATGAAGTCAACGTGGTAGTTCGAAATCTTGGTTTACAAAGCCGACCAGGAGGAAAACGGAATCCGATTTGGAAAATGATTAGCTCGGTCATGTCCTCGCTATACGAGCTTGAGTTGGAAAATATCCGTGACAGGACCGCCATGGGCCGTCAAGTCTATTTGCAGCGCGGTGGCATTCTCGGAAGGCCCATTGGATCCACGGAATCTGAAAAACAATTTCTTGAGAAGGAGAAAACTCAAGCAATTCTAAAGCTTCTTAGCAAGGGCAGGACTACCAGGGAGATTGCTGCTATTACCAAGTGCAGTTACCAGACGGTTCTGAAAGCTAAAAGGGCGGGAGAGAGATTTGGGATAATAACCGAATTAGGTTAACCCTCCATTAGGTCGTCAGAAAGTGATCGAAATTCTTGGCTGAGTTTAATATGTCTTTCCTTCAGTGCTTGGTCAAATGATATAACTCTCCCAGTATCCCTTTGATTAGTCTTCTCAGCAACAGGATTAGATGAAGCTTCAAAATTTGAAGGAGAAAATAAAGATAGTTGCGAATAATCTTTACTTCTTTTGTTTTTCATTTTAAAACTCTTCAGGTAGTGTTCTTGTAGCTAATGATTCCAGCTTAAATAAAGCTTGCAAAGATATAGAATATTTTGGTTCAGCTTCTTTCAATGGCAATTTAGCATTTTTTCTATTATCCCTCATCTCAAAAACCTCATTATATCTCTGAGGGGATACACCATCAAACATTAAGATTCTAACTTTCTCTTTATCATTCTCATCTTCAGTTAATGAATCAAAATGTAACTCAATACCCATGCTTTTTCTGTATGGTTCAATATAATAGACTTCCTTAATACCTGCTACAACGATATGCCTGGCACAATTATGACAAGGGTATGTGGTACAGAAAAGTTTTCCATTTACCATCCTTGATCCAGTCTTCTGAGATCCAAGAATAATTGCATGCATCTCGGCATGAATAGAACGGGCAAATTCGATTAACGATTTGATCCTTGATTTATTGAGGACCTCAGTAGCTTCTTTCAGTTTCAATTCGCTGAGTATCTTTTTATCTAATAATTCTTTCGCTATTTGCTCAGATAACTCCTTTTTTGTTCTATCATTGAAGCATATACAACCATCTAAATTTTTACATCTCTTATCTCCAGATTCCAGTGGGTTATTCTTATCAGAAGCATAAAGTCCCCCGCCAAATTTCGGCACATCGTTCCATCCGGTAGATATAACTTCACCTTCATAATCAGTAATACAAGCTCCAACCTGTCTTGATAGACAGCCTGAATTATATGAGGCGACTTTTGCGGCATACATAGCCTTTTCATCTATTGTAGGGGTAACGATTGCGGTGTCAAAAATAAGGTGTAAGTATCTTCGCAGTTTATTATCAAGGATTTGAGGAACCTCTTCATCTTTTCGAAAGAAGAAGTCTCCATAGGTGAATGTATTTACAACATCTTGACCATGATCAATTTCTTCTCCTGAATCTTGATCAATTAGCTCAAAAATTTCCTTTTCCTTCAGTCCCTTGTTTTTACCGAGATAATGGATCCTTTCATTTAAGGGTGAATAGATACTGAAGAAGTAAAAAAGCTCCCGGTAAACGGCCTTAAATAGTTTATACTCTTCAAGATTTTTGATCGAATCAATTATATAGCATTTTCTCCTAGATTTGAATTTCAGTGGATTTTCGGTATCATCGACATTCTTTCCCTTTGCTTCTTTGAGCCTTTCCATCCCTATTCTTTTAACAGCAATTTCAGCGAGGATGCTGGGACTATACTTCTCTCTAAGTTTATTCCCTTTAAGGATTAACCTTTTACATCTTTCATACTCTTTGGTGCCCATCGGGTGATCAACTGCCTCTTTCCAATTTTCATCGATGATTGTGCTGAGCTTTATTACTTCACATTCATAACCATAATCATTCTCAATTAGCGATTTCAGCTTGCGGATTACCGAATCTCTCTTCGTTCCAATAGGGCTGCATATTCCAAAAATTAATTCCTGAGTATGAGTCTCTCGTACTCGATCTAGAGCACTGCCGGATTCCGAACTCTTCTTTGGGGATAAGTTATGAGCTAAGGAGGTTTGAGCCATTTGAAATTGGGGTTTTAGGACTGTGATATACCTCAAATATAATAATCTATGGTTCAAAGTATTCCATAAACGTTATTATCTTTCAACATGACCCAATTGAAAGACAAGGTCAAATTTCAAGGAACTCACATGGGTTAAATTATCTATTTGATATTGAATACAGGATATGCCTAATGTTTTGTTAACTTTTTTTGATCAGAGATTCCCCATCGGTACTATCAAACAAAGTATATATAACTCGGTCACTTTTTCTCTACCAAACATACTTATGGTGTATGTCATTCATGTAGGTATTACCTATTAAATAGGTGAATTCTTATATCCAAAGTTGCCCGATTAATACCAGTGACTTACTTGTCTAGCAACACCTGACACATTTATCCGAAACTGAACCATTTTCACACTTGCATTGGAGTATTTCGCTATCTCATTATGATTCATTTTGTTCTTGTAGCACCATAACAGCATATCTCGGGGTAATTGTAAACAGGATCCCAACCAAGATGCCTCACTCTCCTGAACAGGATCATAATTCCTGAGAGGAATACTTACGGCCTTTGAGGATCCAATTACAGAAGGTTTATGGTTTAATATGATGTGTGACATTTCATGCATCAATGTGCTCTCTCTCCTAGCTTTTGATTCCTTGGGATTAAAAATGACTACAACTTCATTAAATTTTGTATCAAGAGTGACCCCAGACCATGAATCTGATCCTTTCCCATATAAATCATTTAGCGAAATCTCTCTTAGTCCCAAAATATCCAAGGGAGTTTTTAGATCAACGCCAATGTAATTTGCTAGCAGGCTTGCTGGCAAAGGATCGATTTTTTTCAGTTCTAATAATTCCCGATACTGATGAGCAATTCGCTCAGCATCTTTTTTAAATCCTCTATAGAAGGTTGCTTTTGAATCAAGGATAATATGATCACTTCTTTTTTTCACTGCTTGCTTGATTGTATGCAAGTTGTATCATTTCAATCAATGCAGATGCAGTAGATGGAGATAATGTTTGACTTGCACGAAGATGAACAACTATATCTTCAGCTTCATCAGATTTTAATGGACTATCCTCAATATCAACCGTAAAGTAGTCTGTAGAAACTTCCAACCATTTACATATTCGGATGTATGTTTCAATATCAGGAAGATTTCCTTGCTCAACCCTAGAGAGAGTTGATGCACTTGTGCCAATAACTTCAGCAGTAATCCGAAGGCCAGAGGATCCCCTTTTAGATTTTATTGCTGAAGCTAATTTCTGTGTGTCCAATTCACTACTCATATGTTCAATTTGAATGTGCGATAAAAGAAACGGTCGTATTATTTGTGAAACAGATACAAATGCCGTACCTTTGGTGAGAATATTGTTGCACGCATGAGACAAATATAAAGATATTTATAAGAAAATCAACCAGTTCATCCGTTTTTTTACAGACAAAAGCAAATGTTGAACAAATAAAAATTAGTAAGATGAAAGATTTAGGTAAAAAAGACGAGGCCCCGGGGCAAAACAAGGAATTCACAATTTATGTTAATGCAAGCCCGGAAATTTGGGGGTCGAAGACTATTAGTTATGAAGAGGTTACTCGACTTGCATTCGAACAACCCCCATACGGTGTAAACACAGAGTATCAGGTTTTATATTCCAACGCTCAAGGTAATAAAGAGGGTACTCTTGCTGAGGGCCAAGAAGTAAAAATAAAGGATGGAACAGAATTCGATGTCAGTGCAACTGATAAATCATAGTGAAGATCTTCAAAAGCTTATTGATGAGGGTTATGTAGTTGAGATTCTAGATAACGTTTTATTGATTCACAGGATACCTTATTTGAATGCTGATAAGGAAATCTTATATGGGACTTTAGTATCTAAACTACAAATCTCTGCGTACTCAACTATAAGTAATCCAGAGCACACGGTATATTTCGCTGGTGAGATGCCGTGCCGCTTAAACGGGAGCCCTTTTACATCGCTGGTGAATAACAGTAATCCAACGGAGATTGCAGGTGTTAAGGTCAATCACTTCATGTCGAGTAAACCTAAGCCAAATGGGTATAGGGATTACTACCATAAGATGACAACTTACATCAACCTTATCTCGGCACCAGCAAAAGCAATTGATGATTCTGCTTCAGAAAAAGGGCGGCAAATAATCAATAATGAATGCGATTCCCCATTTGTATATGCAGATACTAATTCTAATAAGCCAGAGCTTAGTAGCTTAAACTCGAAATTTAAAGGCCAGAAAATTGCTATTATTGGATTAGGTGGAACCGGATCATATATTTTAGACTTGGTTGCTAAGGTGCCTGTAGATAATATCCATATTTATGATTCAGATTGGTACTATAATAACAATGCTTTCAGGTCTCCTGGCGCAGCTGATATCAGTGATTTAGAAATACCGAAAAGGAAGGTAGATTACTATAAATCAATGTATTCAAAGATTCATAAAGGGATAGTAGTTCATCCGAAGATATCCCAAGGGAATATTCAGGAGTTAGCAAATTATAATTTCGTCTTCATTAGTATTGATAAAGGCGCTATTAAGAAAAGTATCATTGAAGTCCTACAATCTCATGAAATCGCATTTATAGATGTTGGGATGGGTGTTTATAATGTTGATGGTAGTCTAACTGGCTTAATAAGGACAACAACAGGCACTCAAGAAAAGACTGACCATATTTGGAAGAAAGGTGTAGTTTCATTCACCGAGGGCCAGGAAAATGAATATGATTCCAATATTCAAATCGCGGAGCTCAATTCTTTAAATGCTTCGCTTGCTGTTATAAAATGGAAGAAACTCCTGGGATATTACCATGATATGACCACTGAACATAATATGTTTTACCGAATTAACTCGAATAAGATCTTTAATGATGAGACTGGAGCATAGATTCGTGAAGTTTATACCAAAGGATCTTGAATCTGGTGTTATATATATTTCAATTAGGTTTCGAACGGCCATTCATTTATGTGCTTGTGGTTGTGGGAATAAGACTGTGACCCCTTTATCTCCAGCAGGATGGAAATTGATATTTGATGGAAAAACTATTTCATTAGATCCGTCTATTGGAAATTGGAATTTTCCCTGTCGATCTCATTACTGGATCGAAGGCAATAGAATTCATAGGGCTGAGGAGTGGTCTGATGAAAAAGTGCAAAAGATGCGGAGGGTAGAAAGAAAGGAGGCTCATTTTAAAAAGAAAGAAAACTTCTATCGCCGAATTAGAAAACTTCTCAGAATCTCTAATACTCGATAATCTAAAAGTTAAATTCTATCTCCCCCTCCTTTTTGCTTCCACCTGGATAGGATTTTAACGCCGGAGTAGACCACTACCACCCACCGTTGAAAAACGCTACCACTAGCCTACATTTATAACAATTTGTCCAATTTCAGGCATTGAAAAATAAGATCGATGCCTGGAACCTTCACTTGCCGTCATTGTGGTAAGACCATACCACGTAATCCCTGCTTAAAGAAGAAACAAGAGTATTGCTCTGCAGTATCCTGCCAGCAAGCACGTAAGAATGCCTGGGGCAGAAGGGAGTATCGTATCAATAAAACCCACCGCAAGAAGCGTCTTGAGAGCCAGAAGACATGTTATGCAAATCGACCTGGCCATGCCTATCAGGCTGCATACCGGAAAAAGCATCCCGAGTATGATCAACGTAACCGGGAGCTACAGCGGAAGCGTAATAAGCGCCGCCCGAACGATGGGGGTTCAATGATTGTAAATACTGTGCGAAATGGGATAACGTCATCATGCCCTCCCCGGGGTATCCCCGGGAGAGGTAGGAGGCTGGGGGATAGGGCATTATGAGACCCGGGTGCTCCAGAGCCACCCTCTCACGAGATCAGAAAACCTGATATATATATCGAAGTCTTGGTAACTGGAAACCAAAAAAATCCTGGCATGAATTTTTGTAATTGCTCTGACAAGCTTTTATAATTTTCTATAAAAAATTATAATTACCAGAGATCTATGTCTTGGAGAATTTTAATCTTCCTGGCAAGAGAAATCTCAGGTTTGTAGCGTTTTAGAGTTTCTCTTTTCGAGTGAGAGGTAAATATAATAATACAGTCAGCTGGCATTCCAAAAGCATCTTCCAGAAGTGAAAATCTCTGAGATGTTGTCGCCGAAGACTCAGTATCCTTTTTATAATAATTGTTTACCGCTATTTACAGTGAGATTATTGTTTTTGTCATTTCCTGTTGTTCAAACTCGTCATCAAGGTCAATATAGTGGTCAAGGGTCTCGTACTTCTTTAGTCCTGCCCACTTCAATATTGACTTAAAATTAACTCCTGCCTTAACCCAAATAGATATTGCCGTGTCACGCATATTATGACTTGAATAATCATCTGTAAATCCTGCCTTGGGGTATGCCTTCATCAATGCTTGTAGCACTTCAATAATATAATCATCATAGTTCTGGTTGGATGTTGTATAGGCTTTAGTTGTATCAAAACTGACTTCTTCAAAAACAGTCCTAATGTCCTTATGAAGTGGTTGGACAACCTTAATACTGTATCTCTTGGTCTTCTTTGGTGTGAACTTCACAAACCCTTTCTTATTGAAAGACTCTGGTGTGAATAATTTTATATCACTGTACCTGCAAGCAGTATAGGTTTGAATACACATCATTTTTCTGGTTTTCTCCAAATATGGCTTATCAAACCTGTGATTGAAGATAATGTTACGCTGTTTAAGGTTTAAGGAATGTGGTGCATTGCCTTCCTTCTTACCCTTCTTAAATCCCTTCTCCTTATATCTGCGGGTCATTTGCAAATTATATTCTTCTCTCCTACCCCAATAGAAGTCCATACACCCACATAATATTTCATAGGTCCTATTAATGGTTGATGGTGCAAACTTCTTTGTACCTACCATCCATGCGTTGAAATCATCTGACCATACTAAGTTGATATCTCCAATGTATGTTTTCTTCGTATTGTATTCATCATATGCTTTAATGGTGTTAGCCACTGTTCCAATTCTGGAAACTGTGCTTTCGGCAGTATCACCATCAGTTGCCCTAATGCTTTTATAGTACTCCATTTGTTCAAAGAAAGTCTTTCTATGTTCTTCTCTACTTGGGAACACTTCACGCAATTTGGTGAAATCAACAGCTTCCACATAAGGTTGGTTAATCTCCTGCTGGCCTTTACTTGATATATATGCTACCGTGGCTGCATAGGTGTTGTTGATCACATTGATTTTATATTCACTTTCTGATTCTCTTGCATGTAATTTTTCTGACTTGTTAGACCAGTTCTTTGGATCTACCCATATATTGGTATTGATAAAGAACCTGGTCCTATGGTATGCAGCCTTACCTTTATATTGGTATTGTTTAACTTCCACTTCTATCTTAACCTTACCTCGGTTCTCTCCACGCTTTGCAGGTCTGTTTTGGGTCATTCTCCTGACCTTGAATTCGGCGGAACCAAAGCTGAAACCGTATACACCTTCTGAAGGCGTGTATTGTGGGTCAAAAAAAATGTCTGTAGTATTCATAGTGCTGGCAAAATGGTTATATTATAACTATCACTACGAATATACTATAAATAAAGGGTTCTAGCATCATTAGGTGCTGGCAAAACTTATAAAAGTAACACAAGTGCTGGCAAACTGATATTTGATTTTCAGCCTGTTAAGTCATTTATATAGTCCTACCCCCGCTACTA
>Ga0055451_10000226_pt1 | contig 21962 bp, 14 predicted proteins | sample China_Galinas_PW_3_FD_57745 | JGI IMG/M metagenome (GOLD analysis project Ga0055451, IMG submission 57745) | Wetland microbial communities from San Francisco Bay, California, USA, that impact long-term carbon sequestration - China_Galinas_PWB_D2 | ecosystem: Environmental > Aquatic > Marine >... | reverse complement strand
CTGGGACGCTTCCCCACCGATCGTGGCGATGACTTCCATGCCGCGCTTGGGACGCTTCGTGAACGACTCTTCGAGCCAGGCGTCGCCGAGCGCTTCGCGGACCTTCGGCGCGAGCTCGACGGCGCGCCGCAGCGCTTCGACTTTCTGGGCCTTCGCGAACGCCTTGGCTTCGGCGGCCTTCTTCTTCGCCTCGGCCGCCTTGGCGAGCGCTTCGGCCTTGGCCGCGGCGTCGAGCGGTTTGGCCGGTGCCTTCGCCCCGGTCGCATCGGCCTCGTTCTTGGCGGGCGTCTCGGGCTGCTCGTCGACGATCGCGAGCGCCGCGAGCGTCTCTTCCCATGCCTTCTCGAGCAGCTCGGGTTTCTGGTCCTTTTGATGTTCGGCGACGTGATGACGGGCCAGGAGATTCAGGCCTTCCCGGTCCTTGGCCTTGACCGCCTCGTCGAGGCCAGGCAGGAACTCGCCCATCTCGATGTCCCTGTTCTGGGCGGCGAGGAACACGGCGGCCATGCGCCGGTCGAGCCGGCGCTCGCCTTCGGGACGCTTGACCTCGGCACGCAAACGTTCGAGCCAGCCTTCGAACACGTGACCCTGCGCGTAGGTCAGGCTCAACAGCGGCGGGAACGCCTTGGCTTGCTTCTTCTTCAGTCCGCCGGGCGCAATTGCGATCAGACCGAGGATGTCGTCGAAGTCGAACGTGTTCTTCTCCGCGAACTGCACGAGCTGACTGTTGCTGACCTTGGCCGGAGCGGCCACGAGCTTCGCGAGCAGTTGCGCGTACGCCTGCTCGGCGCCTTTCTTCCCGAACTTCGCGAGCGCCTCCGGCAGCCGGTCCCAGCGCCCGAGCGTGACATTGCGCGCGAAGATCTCCATCTCGCGGGCGAGGCGCTTGGCTTCGACGGCCTTCTTGTTCTTCATGTACACGGCCTTGGCCTTGTTGTGCTCGGCGAGTCGCTTCTGGAACTCGGCCATCTGCTTCTTGTGCGCTTCCTGCGCCTTCGCGAGCTCGGCGGCGATGCGCTTCTGCTCGGCCTCGTCGGGCGGCGGTGCGTCCTTGGCCCGCTCGGGCGGTTTGGCAGCCGCGGGTGGCTTCGGGGCCGGTCCGACCTCCTTGGGCAACGCGAGATCGGGGTCCTTGTCGATGGCCTTCGGCTCGGGCGCGGCCCACGCCGCGAGGACGGTCGACGGCCGGCGGTCGATGACTAGCCGCTTGAACACCGCCATGCGCGCCGCGTCGATCGGCGGCTTCTTCTTGGTCTTGGCGGTCGCCGGTTTGGTAGCACTGGCCTGCGCCGGAACCGGAACCGGGCGGCGACCGGGCTGGGATGCCGGCGCGGAAATCTGCGCGAACGAGGTCGCGGTGAGGCTCAGAGCACACAGGGCGAGACGCATCGGTTCCATCGTGAATCAGAGGGTTCGGGTGTTCGGGTGTGTCGCGAACGCTTCGTGCGTACGCACAACGGGCCGGATTCGCCACGTGGCGGTCCGGCCCGAGAGGTTGCTGTTTCGGTTGACTACGAGCCCTTGCCGTCCGGCGGCTTGCCGGAGCTGGCGCCACGGGCGTCCTTGGGCTGCTTGCCGAGCTTTGGGCCCCGACCGGGGCGCTTGCCGGAACCGTTTCAGGTCCCGGCGCCGCGTCATTGACTCGGTAATGGGATCCCTTGCAGCTCCTCCAGGTCGATCCGCGCAAGCTTGACGGCCGACTCGAGGTCCTCGAGGCAGTGCTTCGCCTTCGCCTGCTTGCCGGTGTCCTCGGCTTGCTCGGCGAGCAAGCGATAGTTCTGCCGTGCAGCGTCGATCTCGGGTTCCCACTCGGCCCGCGCATAGCCCTCGAGCCGCATCAGCCACGTCATGTAGTACTGTGAGCAGGCTTGCGCCTTGCGCGCTTCGGTGAGCAACTCGGGATCGGCCGCCTTGTCGGCGACCATCTCGTCGACGAGTTTGGTCAACGCGGCGCGCGACTTGGGCAAGTCCTTGTGCATCATGCGCGCCTGGTTGAGAGCGAGACGAATGTGCCGGCTCGCGTGGACCTCCTCGGCCGGTAGAGCCGCGAGCGCTTTGTTGTAGTTCTTGATCGCAGCCACCCAGTCCTGCTTGGCGACCGCGGTGTCCGCCCGGTCGAGGAACCCGTCGACCTCGTCGAGCTTCATCAGGTCCTGTCCGGGACCTGCGTGGTAGATCCACCCTCCGAGCGGCAAGAACAGCCAGACCAACAAGATCGCGCTTCTCATACACTCGTCCTCCGTAAACACGCATCGTTATGCGCGGCGCCTCAGTTTAGCTTCATCGCGGGAAACCGCGAACGAACCCGCCTTCGCACGGCGGGGTGATCTTCCCGAAACACCGGTTCGCCAGCTCGTGCCCAAAAGGTGCAGCAGCAGTGGAATCACTGCGAGCAGCGCGGCTCCGATCCCGATCGCCATCAGCGCGTATTCGCGCTTGGTCAGCTTCTCGAGCGTGGTTCGGTTTCCGCCGGTGGTGATCTTGCTGAGCACGGAGCTCGCGATCTGGCGCTTGTTGCCGTCGTGGTACTTGCCGCCGAGGCGCAGCGCGATCTGTCGCAGCGACGACACGTCCTGGCGCGAGTTCTTGCCGTTGATGAAGCTGCCGGTGATCGGATCGCCGACGCCAACTACGAGTACTCCGGACACTGACGCTGGCATCTTGGTCATACCGGTCGCCGGGACCGTGTCGCCATCGCTGACGACCACGACCGTCGTGCTCTTCGGCTTCCACGGCTTGCAGATCGTCGCTGCTTCGTCGAGACCGTCGAACAGCTTGGTCTCCCCCGCCTTGAACGCGTAGTGGATCGGGAGATCGGAGAGCACGTTGCGCACGACCTCGGCGTCGCTCGTGTCGATGACGACGGGCAGCGCGCCGTTGTAGGTGGCGACGACCGAGATCTTGTACTGCCCGATCGCCAGGCGACTGAACATCGACTGCAGCACGTCGCGCGCGCGGTGCAGCCGGCTCTGCTTGCCTTCGGGTCCTGCGTCCTGGAGCCGCATCGACGGCGAGACGTCGAGCACGAGCAAGAGGTGGCGCACCTCGTCGGGGTTCAGCGTGTCCGCGCGGTGGATCTTCGGCTTGACGTCGACGAGCAGCGTCAGGAGGCCCCAAGCCAACAGACCCGCTGCCGCGCAGCGCAACACCGGGGCCACGAGCGTCCAGCGGGCCGGGCGCATGTGCGGGCCGAACGCGAGGCGGCCGACGCGGCGCACGCGGGCGCTGTGGAGCAGCTCGGCGAACGCGGTCAGGACGAACGCCGCGGCGGTGCAGATCCAGATCACCACGGCGTGTACCTCAGGAAGAACTGCAACAACAGGTGCAGCCCCAACAGGCCGAGGCCGACCCAGCAGAACGCCTCGAACTCGTCGATGTGCTCGGCTGCGACCTTCTCGAGCTTCGTGACGCGCATCTCGTCGATGCGCTTGAACACGGTGTCGAGCGCGGTCGGGTCGCCGGCCTGGAACATCTCGCCGCCGGTGATCGTCGCGATGTTGATCACCGGATCAGGCACTTCGCCCTCGGCCACATGGATGCCGTAGACGGCGATCCCGTCCTGTCGCAGCTTGCGGGCGATGTCCTCGTCGGCGCCGTTGTACAAGTCCGACGAGTAGCCGTCGGAGATCAAGACGATCATGCGATCGCCTTCCTCGCGCGACGTCAGCACGCGCCGGCACGCGAGCAGGGCCTTGCCGATCGAGGTGCCGTTGAACCAGCCCGGGTTGTTGCCGCGCTTGGGGTCGAGGAACGGTGGGGCGCAGCGAAACGCCGAGGTGTCGCTCGTCAGCGGCACCCAGTGCAGGAACGTCGTCCCGAAGAACGTCAGTCCGAATGCGTCGCCTTTCCGGTAGTCGAGGAACTCGTTGATCGACTGCATCGCGGCGTCGTAGCGCGTGCCCTCGCCGAAGTCGGCTGTCATGCTGCCCGAGATGTCGACGCAGAACTCGATGTTCGTCAGCGACCGCTTCGTCTTCGGGGCACCGAGGCTCTGTGGCCCGGCGAGCAGCAGGACGGCCACGGCCAACAGCAGCGCCGTCAGCGACTCGGCCGATTGCAGCAGCACGCGCAACACGACTCCGCGACGGCCCTTGCCGTGGTCGAACGGCAGCACGAGCCGGCGACTCTCGCGCCGCCAGACCCACACGAGCAACAGCGCGGGAACGACCAACAGCGACAGGACCCAGGCGTTGCCGAAACTGAGCGCGAGCATTACGCCGACTCCCGCTCGCGGTCGAGCTCGGGCACGTTGCGGTACGGCTCCAGCAGTGAGGCGACCTCGGCGTCGACGTCTTCGTGCTCGGCCTCGGGCTGGTGCAACCACTGTTCGAGCTTCAAGAACAGAGGGCTCGCTTCGGGGTCCTTGCGGAGCGTCGCGATCGCGGCCCCGATCTTCTCGCCTTCGAGACTACGCCGGCGGCGCCAGTAGTCGAGCAGCAGGCGTTCGAGCTCGGCGCGCCTGCCGGTGTCGAGCGTTCCGGCGCGTGCGCCCTCGACCAATGGGCGCAGGCGATCGGCGAGGGTCCGCGGGCGTTCGGCCTCCTCCTCGGCCGTCGCGTCGGCGCGTGTCCGGCGCCAGAACAGGATCAGCAGCAAGCCGATGATCCAGAGTACGCCGATGACGATCTGCCACGTCCGGTAGCCGCCGACCCGCTCGACGCCGGCCGGCGCGAGCTGGTTGGGCTCGAGTCGATCTTCGGGCAGGACGGCACGGACCTCGATCGGGATCTCGGGCAGGTCGGCGGTCGAGCTCCCGTCTTCGCGTTCGAGGTGCTCGCGCAGATCGAGGTGCCCCGCCACGAGGGGCGTGACTTCGAAGTTGTAGCGGAACGCGGTGCCGTGACGGTAGACGTTGAGCACGCGCACGATCAGCTTGGCCTTCTGCGGGTCGCGCACGGGCTTGGCCCGCAGCTGTGATCCGGGAAGCGGGAGCTCGTCGATGCGCGCGCGCATGCCGACGGTCGTTTCGATCGCCGGCAGCGGCTTCTGCTGGGCGGTCGCGCCGGGTGCGAGCAACAGAGCGCAGGACAACACGGAAGTCGCGAGCCTGATCATCGAGCCGCCCTCCTCGCCAGCCCCCGTGCTTCGACGAAGTGCCGGAGCTTCTGCGTGAACTTCTGGTCGGTGCGCACCACCAGATGATCGATCCCGTTGCGGCGCAGGCCGGCCTGGACGAGCGCCGGGTCGAGGTGGCGACGGCGCCCGTGGGTCGCGAACGGTCGCCCCGTTTCGGCCTCGACTGCCCGCAGGAAGCCGGCGCCGGCGAGCGTCAGCTCGGCGGGGTCGGTGAGCTGGATCACCATGACGTCGTGGACCTGGGCCAGGAGCTTGAGCGCGTCGACCGCGGACGGGTCGTGAAGGTCGCTGAGCACGATCACGAACGCGGTGTTCTTGAGCGACGAGTTGAGCTCCGTGACCTTCCTCGCGAGCGAGGTCTCCTCATCGTAGCGGAACGTGCGCAGCTGCAGCAGCCACTGCATGACCTGATGCCGCGACAGGCTCGGTTCGATGCGGATGTCGCGGTCCCCGGCGCCGAGCAGGCCGACCGGGCTGACACGATCGAGGCACGCGAGCGCGAGCCCGCCGGCGAGGTGTACGGCGAGCGCGTACTTGCTGCGCGGGACCGAGCTGATGGCCATCGACGCCGAGGTGTCGAGCAGGATCCACGCGGGCATGCGCTTCGGAGCTTCGTATTCCTTGATGTGATAGCGGGCCGTCCGCGCCGTGACCCGCCAGTCGATCGAGCGCACGGGGTCGCCGGGGAGGTATGGACGCGACTGCACGTACTCGATGCCCGAGCCGAGGAACCGCGAGTGGTCGGTGCCGTGGCTCAGCGTGTTGGCGAGGCGCTTGATCGCGATCAGGAACCGTCGCGTGTCGACGGTGTCGATGTCGTCGAGATAGCCCTCGAGCGGGTCGGCGCTCGGCCTCGGCGCGCGATCGGCCACTAGCGATGTCCCATCTCGCTGAGCATCTCTTCGAGGATTCCGGGCGTCGTACGACCTTCGGCGAGCGCTTCGTAGGTCGGACGCACACGGTGGAGGATCACGTCTTCAGCCAGCTCGAACAGGTCCTCGGGGATCACGTAGTGGCGGCCGTGGATCAGCGCGCGGGCGCGCGAGGCCTTGACGAGCGCGATGCCGGCGCGCGGGCTCGCGCCGAGCTCGAGGTCCCTGTGGCGTCGGGTGCGATCGACGATCTCGACGACGTGCTCGAGGAAGGTCTCGGACACGTGGACGTCCTGCACGTCCTCCATCGCCTTCGCGAGCTCTTCCGGTCCGCCGACCGGCTCGTAGTCGAGCACGTCGAACTCGGTGCGTGCGACGGCGCCGCCACCTTCCTCGCGGTGGATGCCGAGCGCCATGTTCCGGCGCAGGACCTCCTTCTCGTCCTCGAGCGTCAGGTAGTCGAGACGGTGGAGCAGCATGAAGCGGTCGAGCTGCGCCTCGGGCAGCTCGAACGTGCCGGCCTGCTCGACCGGGTTCTGCGTCGCGATCACGAGGAACGGCGCGGGCAGCGTGAACGTGTCCTTCGCGATCGTGACCTTGCGTTCCTGCATCGCCTCGAGCAACGCGCTCTGGACCTTGGGAGCCGCGCGGTTGACCTCGTCGGCGAGCAGCAGGTTGGTGAAGATCGGACCCTTGTGGGTCGTGAACTCGTGCGTGCGCTGGTCGAGGATCTGCGACCCGAGGATGTCCGACGGCAGCAGGTCGATCGTGAACTGGATTCGCGCGAAGTGCAGGTTGACCGTGCGCGAGATCGCGGCCACGAGCAGTGTCTTGGCCAGGCCCGGCACGCCCTGCAGCAGCAGGTGGCCGCTCGTCAGCATCGCGATCAGGATTCGCTCGACGACCTTGTCCTGGCCGACGACGACCTTCGCGACGTTCTCGCGGATCTCGGCCAGGAAGTCTGTGGTGTCGGAGTGATCGGGAACGGGCGGGCTCTCAGAGATCGTCATGGAGTTTCGTTTTCGAGGTGCGCGGGGTGTGGGGCCAGCCGCGAGTATACGGGTTTTGCGCGTCTGTCGTTGGCCGTGTCAGACGTCTTGACAATTCATTGACTTCCACGATTCTGCCGCGTGGCGCTGCCCGATTCTGCCGGATGTGCTGCCAACGAGCGTGCTGCAGTTTCGTTCACGCTCTGGCTTGCACGCGAGTGATCGGCGATCCTGCACGGAGTGCATTGCTGTGGCGAGCTCTCCGGTTTTCGGGCACGGTGCGCGAACCGTGTGTTCCCGCCGTCGTGCGTGCTCGCGTGACCGACGTGTCCCAGAGTCCCGGCCCGAACTGGGGCAACGTCGTGGTTGCCGCGGCGCTCGCGGTTTGGCTCGGCGGCCTCGTCGTTTATGCGCTGATCGTGATCCCGGTCGGCGCTGACGTCCTCGGGGGGGAGGCGGCCTTCGGTTTCGTCACGCGGCGGGTCACCGTCGTGCTCAACCACGTGGTGACGGGCGTGCTGGTCCTGGTCGTGCTCCACCGCTTCGTGCCAGGCGCTCGTCGGCCGGGGCGGGTCGAGAACGTCGCCGTCGTCGTGATGATCGTCTGCCAGGTTGCGCTCTACCTGCTGCATCCGTGGCTCGACGAGCTGCTCGATCCGGTGGCTCGGAGCATCAAGGACGGCGACGCGTTCTACGAACGCCATCGCGTCTACCTCCTGGTCACGACCGTGCAGTGGCTGGCCGGCGTCGTGTTCGGCCGGGGCCTGATCCGGTGATCGAATCCCCGATTGAGGCACGAATCCGGATCGCCACCTCGCTAGGATCGGCCGCGGAGCAACACCGGGAACGCACACTATGACAACGACTGCCGATGCGGTTCGCTGGGACCTGACGGATCTCTACGCGGACATCGACGATCCCCAGCTCGAAGCCGATCTCACGAGCATGGTCGAGGCCGCGAAAGGGTTCCACGCCAAGCACGAGGGCAAGTTGGCCGAGAGCCTCGGTGACGCGCTCGACACGCTGGCCGACCTGTCGTGCAGGACCGATCAGGTGATGGTGTATCTGTTCCTGAGGCGCAGCACGGACGCGACGAACGCGCAGATCCAGCAGCGCCTCGGGCAGGTGCAGGAGGCGCTGAGCGAGGCGCATGCCAACTACCTGACGTTCTTCGATCACGAGGTCTCGGGGCTGACCGACGAGCAGTACGACGCGCTCTTGGCATCCGATCCTCGGGTCGCCCGGCACAAGCCGATGCTCGACCACATCCGCGAGAATCGACAATACCTGCTCGAGCAAAACGTCGAGCGGGCGCTGCGCCTGCGCGCGCCGTTTGCGGCGTCGGAGTGGGGGGACTACCTCGACGAGCGCGAGGCCGAGCTGCGGTTCGACTTCGACGACAAGTCGAAGACTCTGCCCGAGATGCTGCACATCATCTCGAACGATCCGGACTCCGATCGCCGCGCTTCCGCGCTCGGGGTGTTCAGCGCGCGCCTCAGCGAGACCGGCTACGACCGCCTGATGGCCCGCGCTCTCAACGTCGTGCTCGGGGCGAAGGCCGTCGAAGACAAGGAGCGCGGCTACGCCAACCCGATGTCCGCGCGCAACATCTCGAACCACGTCGACGACGAGACCGTCGAAGCGCTGCACGCCGCCGTCGCCGAGGTCGGGGCCGTGCAGAGCCGGCGTTACTACCGGTTGCTGTCGGCGCATCTCGGCAAGGCACCGCTGCGCTGGTCGGACCGCAACGCGCCGATGCCGTTCCGCGACAACGAGACGGTCGAGTGGAGCGACTGTGTCGAGACGGTGCTCTCGGCCTACGAGTCGTTCAGTCCGACGCTGCGAGACCTCGTCGCCAAGATGCTGGATCGCAAGTGGATCGATGCGCCGCCGTATGCCGGCAAGGGTGGAGGGGCGTTCAACTATTCGATCCTGCTCCCGAGCGGCGACGCGCGCTCCTACAACCTGCTCAACTACATGGGGTCGACACGCGACATCATGACGATGGCGCACGAGGCCGGCCACGGTGTCCACGGCATGCTCGCCGCGCAGGCACAGGGCGCACTGATGTTCCGCGCGCCGATGGCGTACGCGGAGACGGCCTCGATCTTCGGCGAGATGACGACGTTCAACTACGTGCTGGAGCGCACTTCGAGCGATGAGCAGCGGCTCGCGCTGTTGATGGAGAAGTCGTCAGACCTCATCAACTCGGTGGTGCGGCAGATCTCGTTCTCCAACTTCGAACGGTGCGTGCACAACGCGCGCCGCGAGGGCAAGCTCACGCCCGCCGACTTCAACAAGGCCTGGCTCGGGGTCACACACGCGTTCTACGGCGATGACGGCGAGCTGTTCACCTACGACAACGTCGACAACCTGTGGTCGTACGTCGGCCACTTCCTGCGGCCGTTCTACGTGTATGCGTATGCGTTCGGCGAGCTGTTCACGCAGTCGCTCTACGCGCGCAAGAACGACTTCGGTGACGAGTTCGAGACGATGTACCTCGACCTGCTGCGATCGGGCGGGAGCAAGAACGCAGTCGAGCTGATGGAGCCGTTCGGCCTCGATCCCCGCGATCCCGACTTCTGGCGAAAGGGGATCGCGGCCAGCATCACGACGTGGCTGGACGAGGCCGAGCGCGTCTCCGAGGGCATGGGAGTCACTAAACGATAAGAATGTCTCGCAGACTTTCTTATTGATTAAGCAGCCAGCTCAGGTTGAACCGCGCGAGCTTGGAGCCCTTGCTCTCGTAGTGCAGGTAGATCCAGCCCTCCGACCTCGTGCCGGGCCGACCGGCTGCGAGTGACGAGTAGGCGAAGCTGCCTTCGTCGACGAGCCGCGCGAGCGGCCAGGTCCGTCCGCCGTCGAAGCTCACCCACACGGTTCCCCGCTTGCGCCCGCTCTGGCTGTCGCAGTTGCTGTAGAGCAGGATGTCCGAGCCCTCGACCGGCAGGCGCACGAGTCCGCCCATGCATCCGTAGTTGGTGTTCTGTGGTCCGTCGGGCAGGGCCGCGCACATCGCGAGTCCCGTCCACGTCTGTCCCCCGTCGTCGCTCCACGCGGTCCACCGACGCAGCGCGCTCTCGCCCGGCGGCGCCCAATGCCGGCGCGAGTTGTAGTAGATCCGACCGTCGTGCAGTTCGGCGACCGTCGCTTCGCCGGTGCCGAACGCGGGGAACGGCCGGCTCGTCCGCCACGTCCTGCCACCGTCGTCGCTGTAGATCGCGTTCGTGTAGTGCTTCGGCCACCGCTTCGCTTCGTTCTTGCCCGCGTACCAGCGTGACGGACGCAGGAGGCGGCCCTTGTGTGTGCCATGCCTCAGCGTGACTCCGTGCTCGTTCATGTGCATCGACGGCACGTTGCCGGAGCTGTCGGCGATGATCGCCGGCTTCTCCGCCTGCCAGGTCCTGCCGTCGTCACGGCTGCGATAGACCGTGATCGGTGCCGGTGGGTGGGAGGCCTCGACGAACGCGAGGACGTCGCCCGTGGTCTCGTCGACGGTCGTGCCGCCGCCTTGGAACCCCGGATCGGCGATCGTGATCTCGGGGCCCCAGGTCTTGCCACCGTCTTCGCTGCGCCGCGCCCGCACGCGCTTGCTGCCCCAGGTCGCGAGCACTGTGCCGTCGAGCGTGACGACGACGTTGGGGAACCGCTCGTCCGTGAACAGCTGTTGGACTTCGAACCGTGGCTCGCCGAGGAACGCATCGATCGCCGCTTCGACGCGATGCGACTCGGGGCGAAGGTCGGGGTGGGCACACGCGACCGCGACGGCGGCCACGGCACAGGCGATCGGATAGCGGTTGACGGGCGGCATCAGCGACATCCCGGCAATGATAGGTCGCGCCGTCTGGCGCCGCGTGGATCAACTGCTAACGTTGCGGCATGATCTTTTCGCGAACCACCCTCGTCCTCGCGCTGCTGGGTTGTGCGGCGTCCTCGTTCGCGCAGTCGAAGCGCCCGAACGTGCTGTTCATCTTCACCGACGACCACGCGACGGACGCGATCGGTGCCTACGGCAGCCGCTACCGGTCGCTCAACCCGACGCCCAACATCGATCGGCTCGCGCGCGAAGGCATGCTGTTTCGCAACAGCTTCTGCACGAACGCGCTCTGTGGCCCTTCGCGAGCCGTGATCCAGACCGGCAAGCACAGTCACATGAACGGGTTCATGCACAACGGAAACCGGTTCGACGGCTCGCAGCAGACGTTTCCCAAGCTGCTGCGCAAGGCCGGCTACCTGACGGCGATGATCGGCAAGTGGCACCTCAAGTCCAAGCCGCAGGGGTTCGACTACTGGGACGTCCTTCCTGGTCAGGGAAGCTACTACAACCCGTACTTCCTGACCAAAGACGGCCGGCGTCAGGTCCAGGGTTACTGCACGGACATCGTGACCGACCTTGCGATCGACTGGCTCGACAAGAACGCGAAGTCCGGCAAGCCGTTCTTCCTGATGTGCCAGCACAAGGCGCCGCACCGCAACTGGATGCCGGCGCTGCGACATCTCGATCTCTACAAGGACGTCGAGCTGCCCGAGCCGGCGACGTTGTTCGACGACTACAAGGACAACGCGTCTCCGGCGCGAAACCAGGAGATGGAGATCGACCGGCACATGCATCTGGTCTTCGACCTGTTCACGAACCCCGAGCCGGGCTGGGACCCCAACGAGAAGGGCCGGTTCGACCGCTCGGGTTGGCGCAACCTGCAGCGAATGACCAAAGAACAGCGCGCGGCATGGGACGCCGGATTTGCAGCCGAGAACGCCGCGTTCGCGGCCGCGAGACCGACCGGCAGGGAGCTCGTGCGCTGGAAGTACCAGCGCTACATGAAGAACTACCTGCGCTGCGTCAAGGGCGTCGACGAGAGCGTGGGGCGGCTGCTCGACTACCTCGACAAGAACGGACTGCGCGACAACACGGTCGTCGTCTACTCGTCGGACCAGGGCTTCTTCCTCGGTGACCACGGGTGGTTCGACAAGCGGTGGATGTACGAGGAATCACTCAAGATGCCGCTGATCGTGCGCTGGCCGGGAGTCACGAAGCCCGGCAGCATCAACGAGGACCTCGTGCAGAACCTCGACTACGCCGAGACGTTTCTCGAGCTCGCGGGTGCTCCGGTGCCCGACGACATGCAAGGCCGTTCGCTCGTTCCACTGCTCAGGGGCAAGACGCCGAAGGACTGGCGTGACGCGATCTACTATCACTACTACGAGTTCCCGAGCGTGCACATGGTCGCGCGTCACTACGGCATTCGGACGCGGCGCTACAAGTTGATTCGCTTCTACCAAACCAACGAGTGGGAGTTCTACGACCTCGACAAGGATCCCGATGAGCGAACCAACGTGTTCGAGGATCCGAGCTATCGCAACGAGATCGTGGCGCTGTCCCAGAAGCTCGGGTGGCTACGCGCGTACTATCACGACGAGACCGGGCGATAGGCGCCAGTCAGACCTGCTGCGCCAGGTAGTTCTCGACGCCCATGTCCTTGATCAACGTCCGCTGGGCTTCGAGCCAGTCGACGTGCTCTTCCTCGTCGCTCAGGATGCTCGCGAACAGATCGCGAGAACTGTTGTCGGCCAGCTCGAGCGACAGCGCCGCCCCGCGGTTGAGGTTGCGAACCGCCTCGAGCTCGCTCTCGAGCGCGAGGTCGATCTGCTCGGGCACGGTCTCGCCGACTGGAACCTGGTTCAAGCGTTGCAGGTTCGGCAGCCCGTCGAGCAGGAGGATCCGCTCGATGACGCGATCGGCGTGCTTCATTTCGTCGATCGATTCGGTGTGGAAGTGCTCGGCGAGCTTCGAGTAGCCCCAGTTGGCGCACATCTTCGAGTTGAGGAAGTACTGGTTGATCGCCGTCAACTCGGAGGTGAGGAGGTCGTTCAGAGCGTCGATGATTTTCGGGTCGCCTTGCATGGCGCCCGTTATCCACCGCGGCTAGCGGACCTGCAAGCGCCTCGTCCGTTCCGGATCGGTTTTCCGCGTGGCACGCGCCTTCTGCTCGCGCTTCAAGCGCTCGAGCAGGGCGACACAGCTGCCACAGCCCTGACCGGCGCGACATCTCGCCGGACGGTCCCTGGCCGCGCGCAGCGCTTCGAGGTACTCGGTTTCGGACGTCGGGAAGCAGGAGCAGACAAGCATTGGTCGTTGATGCGAATGGTTCTCAATAGTGACTCAAGCCCCCGAAAACACAAGGGGAGAACTCTAAGTTACAATTCGAAAAACACTTACGGCCCCTTGAGTCTCATGATGAGACCCGGCACGCGTGCCAGAACGGGCGTTTCGCCCGACCTCCGGCGGTGGGCGACGGACCGAGCTCACGGTGCTCGGCTACGAACACGCGTTGCCACCGCAAGCACGCGGCACGGGCGAGCCGGCACCAAGTGCTTGCGCTCGGCATGGGTAACTCCTAGTCTGCGGCTAGATAGTGGTGCACGTGCCGCCGACTCGGTCGGCGGCCCTGTCCCAACAGCAACCGGCGGCGGACCGACCGCTCCCCCCGAGGTCTTTCACCCATGTCGAACACCCAGCGAATCGCGGCGCTCGTCCTGATTGCGACGTTCGCGAGCACCCAGGTCCACGCAGCCGTGGCCTCTCCGCAACAACCGAGCGCGTTCTCGCCCGCGCCGACCATGCCGGCCGAGAGTCAGCCGACTCCCGAGCCCTCGACCTGGGCCCTGCTGGCGGTTGCGGTCCTGGCCGTGGGCTTCGCGCTCCGCAAACAGTCGCGCGAACGGCGACCGTCCGAGTCGGCGTAGCGCGTCTTGCCGCCTGCGTAGAGCTCGGTCCGTTGACCTCGACGAGCCCTTCCTCGGTCGCGGACCCGAGCGCGTTGCGATAACCAAAGGCGGGCGTGGGGCCCGACGGCGCACGACTTGATAGAGTGCAGGTGGATGTTTGCCCCTCGTCGTAGATCCTGGTTCGCGGCCGGATGTCTGGGGCTCGTGTTCGCGAGCCTCGCGGGTTGCGCCTCGACTCCCGAGCCGCGTCCACTGCGACCGCCCGAGGTCGACATCAAGCTCTCGTACTACCTCGGGTCACCGCTGACAGGTCCGACTCCGACGCCGGCGGGCGGGCTCCAGGTTTCGCGTGACCCCAGCGATGCACTCGCCGTGAGCTGCGACCTGCTCTATCTCGAGCGGACGCCGGGTGCCGTGCTCGATCCCCTGTCGACGAAATCCCGGCTGGTCTTGGCCGCGCGCAGTGGCGACCCGTTTCTCCCGGCGGCCACTCTCGTGCCCGGGGCGCGGGTCGGCGTCGTGAACCGGGTCGAGGATCTGATCGCGAACGCCGAGTCGACGGTGGGCGGACGCCTGCAGTGCTTGAGCTCCTTGACGGGCGCACTGCCAGCCGGCGTGACGGCGGTGTTCGACGCAACGTCGAAGAAATCGGTCACCGGGGTCGGTGTAGCCGCACGGCGCGACGTCGAGGTCCACGTCGGAAGGACCGGTGACGAGCGCCTGACCCTCGTGCTCGGGGTCACTGGCGTGATTATGGAGCACTCGGACCCGGGGCTTCTCGTCGAGGAGCAGCGGGGGCAGAAGCCCGTCGAGGTCGTCAGTCGGGAGTACATCGTTCTCGATCGTGCGCCCGAGATCGGTGGTGCTCCTTTGGGCCTCGTGGTTCCATCCCCGTTCGTCGGCGACGAGGGTAGCGCGGTCGCGGCGATCGTTCGTATCGAGCGAGCCCCGCGAACGGGCCAGGCGCGGGCGGAACACTCCGGCGCGCTGGCCCGTTGCCTCGCCGATGTTCGACAGTCGGCGCGCAGGTCTGCCGAGGAGGCGGTGCCCGTTCCGGCCGCCGAGCTGACCGCCGACAAGCTGAAGAGCGCATTCGCGGCACTGTCGAGCGCCGACCATCGGCGTTCCGCGCTCGTGTTGGTGGCCAGCGCAACGAATGCAGAGCTCGCAGCCGACTTGGCGCTGATCGCCGACGACGAGTTGCTGACGCGATACGTGGCAGCGATCGAGAAGCGGTCCAAAGCGGACAAGGGCGGGACAGACGCAAAACAGAGATTGGGTTGGCTGCTCGAACAGACCGCGTTCCGGACGCTCGGAGAGATGCTCGCCGACGAGGAGCTGCCGCCCGATCTTCTGGCCATCCTGGTTCGTCATGGTGGCGCGGTCGGTGCACTCGCGGGAGAACTCGAGGAAGCGATCGCACGGGTCAAGGACCTTGCGGCGTTCGAACAATACCTGGTCGCGCAGAACCGCGCGTTCCTCGAACACCGGCACCCGGCCATCCGCGCGCGGGCATACGACTGGCTCGCTCGGCGGGGCCTCGCCCCGGCCAACTACGATCCCGTGGGTTCTGACGCGGAGCGCAGGCGAGCGCTCGAGCAAGACCGCATCAGTCGGGGGCAGCGATGACCTCCGCGACGCACGGATCCGAGAAAAAGCAGCCGGTGCCCAAGCGAAGCCGCCGGCGCCGGCTGGTGCGACTCGCACTGCTGGTCGCCGTCGTCCTTGTGGCCCTGCGCGTCGTGCTGTGGATCGGTCTGCCGATCGTGGTTCGCTCGCTCGTGGGCGGACTCGGGCTCGAGTGCGAGTTCTCGGCGCTGCACCTCTCGTTGCTCGACACGAGCATCGAGCTGCGAGACGTCGAGCTGCGCTCTCGGGAGACGAAGGACCCGTTCGCGCGAATCCGCTACGCCCGGGTCGACCTCGACTTGATAGCTACGCTGACCGATCGGCTCCGCATCGAGCGGGCCGACGTCGACGGGCTCGAGCTCTGGCTCGACAGGGACGCGGGCGGGAGCTTCAACGTCGATCGCTACTTCGGAGGCTCCGGCGACACTGCGAACGCCGAGAGCGACGTAGAGCAAACCGAAGCGGCCCCGCTGGACGTCGAGCTCCCGATCGCGGTTGGCGCGCTGCGGGTCCACGGAACACTCAACGTCCGGGATGCCAGCGTGTCGCCTGTGGTTTCGTCTCGCGTCGAGGCGGACGTTTTCGTCTCCGACCTCGGCGACCAGCAACGACGCTCGAAGCTCGAGGTGGAGCTCCGGGCACCCGGCTGTGTCGATCTCGCGCGCATCACGGGCGACGCGAGGATCGTGGCCGGTGAGATCGACGCGCAGCTGGCAGTCGCCGTCGATCGCGTCCACACGAAACCCGTCGCCCCGTATCTTTTGGCCCTCGGCATTCGCCCACACCGCAGCGAGCTCTCGCTGCGCGCGAGCGCGGCACTGCAAGCAGCCCCTGGAAACGCGGCTGGCGAGAGCCGGGCGACGCTGACGCTTCGTGACATCGCGGTCCGCAGCAAGCTCGACGAGCTCGACGCGATCGACGAGGTCGTTGCCGTCGTCGAGGCCATGTCAGCCGAGCGGCTCGCCGTCGACACTGTCGAGATCCGCGGAGTCCGTGGCGATGCCGAGCTGCTCGCGTCCGGCGAGCTTCGCGTCGCCGGAGTCGACCTCGTCGGCCCTGGGTCGGCCGAGCCTTCGCCCGCCGCGGGGCCACAGCCGGTCGCGAGCAAGCCGCTCGCATGGTCTTTGCGCAAGCTCGTTGCGAGCGAGATGTCGTTCTCGTGGAAGGACGAGACCGTGACGCCGGCAGTCACTGTTCCGCTGGTCGTCACCAAGCTCTCGGTCCGAGAGCTCGAGAGTCGTTCCGGCACCCCGTCCGTGCTCGAGCTGACCGCTCGTGCGCAGGGCGTTGCCGAGTCTGTCCGGGTGCGGGCCAAGGCGACACCGTTTGCCACCCGCAAGACCGTGGCCCTCGACCTCGAAACCAGCGGTGTGTCGGCGAAGAGCGTTGCTCCCTACCTGCGAGAGATCGGGCTGGAGCCGACGCTGCAATCCGGTGCCCTCACGGCCCGCGTCACGGGCTGGGTCGAGACCGGTTCCGCGGGTCGGCTGACCGCCGGGGCCGCCATCGAGGACCTGCAGCTCACGGACACGGAGCCGCTGTTCGCGGCCCGGCGCATCGCGGTCGACGAAGTTCGGATCGATCCGGCTACGAGCACGACGCGGGTCGGCAACATCGAGATCGCGGGCATTCGAGCCAACGGACGCCGCGACGCAGGGGGCGTGGTCCGCTCGCTTGGCTTGCGCACGGTCGAGAAGACCGCAGCGCGGCCCGACGTGGCCGTGTCCGAGGCCACGTCGGGCAAGCACCAATCCCGGCTCCCGCGCCTCACGGTCGCCGGCCTGTCGTGGAAGGACACGAAGCTGCACTTCGTCGACAAGACGACGAGCCCCGAGCTCGAGCTCGACCTGACGGATTTCGGGATCGAGGTCGGCGGCGTGTCGCTCGGTCTCGGCGAGTCCAAGGCTGCGACCCCGTTGCACGCGTGGTTCCGGGGCAAGCACGTGCTCGAGCAGCTCGACGTCAAGGGGACGATCACGCCCGGATCCGAGAGCATCGCGTGCGACCTCGCGCTCCACGGACGCGGGATCGCGCTCAAGAACCTGGCGCCGGTTCTCGAACCAGCGGGTATCGAGCCGCTGCACGAACGAGCGGAGCTCGACGCCCGCGTCACCGCAGGGGTTCGCGAGGTCGAGGGCGATCTCCGCGGGCGGCTGGCATTGTCCGATGTCCGGCTCGCCGAAGCCGGACAGGACTTGTTCGCGATCGGCAGGCTCGCGGTCGAGGACGTCGACGTTCGCGCAGGCCCGCGCGTCGGCAAGCTGACGATCGAGGGGCCGAAGCTCGTGGCCACTCGCGATCGCAATGGCGTCGTCGAGGTCGCCCGGTTCCGGTTCAAACCTCGTCCGGGTGCTTCGCCCACAAAGGCGCAGCCACCGGCCGAGCCGGTGCGGGCGAGCCATCTGGCGGTCGGCCAGGTCGAGCTCAGAGACTTGGGGGTGCGCTGGCGAGACGCGGCCGTGACGCCGCCCGTCGACCTGCGTGCGACGGTGCGAGCGAAGCTCCAGGACTTGCGTCTCGATCCGACCGCGAAGCCCGCGCCGTTCGAGCTCGAGCTCGCTGCCCCCGACTGTCTCGAGAGCTTGCGAGTCGAGGGTAGCGTCGCCGCTCACCCCGGGAACCTCGGGCTCCAGTCCCGCGTGTCGTTGCGAGGAATCCGGGTCAGCGCGCTCGCGGGATACCTGCCGGGCGATCCCGACCTCGAGCACGGCCGCCTGGACTTCGATCTCGACGCCGGATCGAAGCGCGTCGCCGGCGAAGGGTGGACCGCGCATGCCCGCGTGACCAAGTTCGACTTTCGGGAGAACGAGTCGCGGCAGCTCCTCGGATTCGATCGCCTCGCGATCGAGGTGCCGCGACTGGATCCGGCGGCCGGCCAGGTTCGAATCTCCGAGGTGACGTTGGCCGGGCTGCGGGCTCGGGCAGTGAGAGACGGTTCGGTGTTGCGGGCGTTGGGCCTCGCGTTCTCCAAGCGGGCCGGTAAGCCGGTTGCCAAGCCCGTCAAGGTCGACCGAGGCGAGCCCGCCCGTCCGGCGAACCCGAGCGTTCCGACCGTGCAGCTCGACAAGCTCGACCTCCAGGTCGCGGCGATCGAATTGTCGAATGCGGCGCGAGCGAACGCGCAACCACTCGTGGCCAGCTTCCGGATCTCGACGCCGAAGCCGGTCGTGCTGATCGACAAGAGTCCCGAGGAGTTGCCGCCGTTCGAGCTCGAGCTCGCCGGTTCGTGCGCGCCGCTCGTCGGTCGGATGCAGCTGGGCCTGAACCTCAGGCCTTACGTCCAGGTGCCGAACCTGACAGCCACGCTCGCGCTGTCGAAGATTCGCGGAAACGGACTGGCCGAGGTGTTGCCGGAGCTGGCCCAGAGCATCGACACGAACGGCATGCAGGACGGGTCGGTCACCGCGACCGTGCACGCGTTCGCGGACTGGAGCCGCGCGAGTCCGATCGACTTCGATGTCTCGAAAGGCCTAAGCGCCGGGCTCACGGTCGACAAGCTCGAGGTCCGCGATCGACCCGAGGGCGAGGTCGTCGCCGGGTTCGACGCGCTGCGTGTGGATGTCTCCAAGATCACGCCGGGGATCGGCGACGTTCGGATCCGCTCCGTCGAGATCGACAACCCGCGTGCCGTGGTCACCCAGAAGCCCGAAGGGTTGCACGCGCTCGGAATCGTGTGGAAGCGACCCAAGCAGCCTGCCGAAGCGGCCCCGGCCGCCGCTCGACCGGCGCCGGACGAGTCCCCGAGATCCAGAAGAGAGGGCGAGCTTCGAGTCGACGAGTTCGTGATCGCAGGGGCCGACCTGCGATACACCGACGAGTCGGTCACACCGCGCATGGTGGTTCCGATCAACTGGACGTTGGTCGAGCTCAAGCGATTCTCGACTCGGGCGCTCGTCGAACCGCGTCCGGTCACGTTCCGGCTGCTCGCGACCGCGGGTGCTGTCGAGCTGCCGGTTCGCCGCGAGCTCGGTCTGGTCGAGAGCTCGGTCGGGTTCGTGATGGGCAGCGGCAAGGTCGAACTGGAGAAGCGACCGCTGTTCGACAGCGTCAACGTGCGTGGCCGGCTTACGCTCCGTCCGCCGGTCACGGGCTGGATCCACGCCGACGTCAACGCGCTCGAGCTCACGGACTTCGCGGGTCTGGCCAAACGTGCCGGTTGGTCGCTGCAAGACGGAACACTCGATGCCGGGGTCAAGCTCGACCTTCGCGGCGATGCGGGCAGCAAGGTCGACGCGGATCTGAAGTTCTACAACCTGTCGGTTACTGAGCCGGCCAACGGGCCACTCTCTCGTGCTCTGCTGCTTCCCGTGTCGCTCGACACGGCGCTGTGGTTGCTCAAGCGTGACAATGGCGAGCACCACATCCCGCTGTCGTTCGAGATCCCGAGCGCTGGAATGAGCCGACAGCAGATCTTCGGCCTCGCCGCGGACTCGTTCAGGAGGCTCGTGACCGACGCGATCGCACGGTCACCGTGGCGGGTGACCGGAGCCGTGACCGGCTTCGTCGGGTCGACACTCGGCAGTGTCGCCGGACTGTTCGGCATCGGCGGCGGTGGAAAGGCCGAGGCGAAGTCTCCGTTCGTCGCCAAGGAGTCGGTCGAGTTCGCGCCCGGCGACACGGCCCTGAGTCGCGCGGCCAGGGAGAAGCTTGCCAAGCTGGCCGAGCAGGCGGCGGCCGACGAGACGCTGACCGTGCTCGTTTGGCACGGACTCGGCAAGCTGGACCGCGAGCGGTGCGAGGTGCTCGCCAATCCGACCGCCGACGAGTGTCGTCAGGTGATCAAGCGCATGCGCGTGAAACGCAGCGAGACGCAGCAGCGACGTGATCGGATCGCCGCAGCCGCCCGGGCACAGTACGCGGTCGGCAATGCGGCTGCCGCCAAGCAAGAGAGCGACGAGCTGCGGGCTCTCGATCGCGAGCTCGGTTTGATCGAGCGGTCGCTCGACCGGGTCTACGAGCATCTGCTTCCAGGAGCGTCACGCCGCCGCGAGCGCAGGACGCAACAGGCGGCGATCGCGCTCGGTCGCGCGCGGCTGGAGGTCGTGCGTCAAGCGCTGCTGGCCGCCGGTGTCGAGCGACGCATCGAGCTGTTTCCAGCGCGGCCGGTGACGATCGACGACGAGCCGGGCCAGGTGATCGTCCGCCTGCGGACGTCGCGGCACCAGTGAACGCTTTCATGGACACCGACCGAAGATCCCGATCGCTCGCGTTGTCGTTGGCCTGCCTCGTGCTCCCGCCCGTCGTCCAACAAGCCGGTCGCTGGGAGGAGGCCCGCAGGAAGACGCTCGCCGCGATGCAGGAGGTCATGGGCGATCTGCCCGCGGACGTCCACACGAGACCGCTCGACGTCCGAGTCACCGGCAGCGTCGAGACAGACGCGTTCGTGCGCCAGACGATCACGTTCGCACCCGCGCACGGCGACATACGCATCCCCGCCTATCTGTATCTGCCGCGCGACTGGCACAAAGGCGACCGGCGCAGGCCCGCGATGCTGGCCCTGCATCCGACGTCTCCTCTCGGCAAGGGCGTCGTGGACGGTCAGGGCGGGCGGAAGAACCGCGCCTATGCGCGAGAGCTGGCTGCCCGTGGATACGTCGTGCTCGCGCCCGACGATCCGTCGTTCGGCGACTACGAGTACGACTTCGGCGATCACCGCTACGTGTCGGGCACGATGAAGGGCATCGTCGATCACATGCGCGGCGTGGACGTCCTGTGCTCACTTCCCGAGGTCGATCCGGAGCGGATCGGCGTCATCGGGCACTCGCTCGGCGGCCACAACGCGATGTTCGTCGCGGGGTTCGATCCGCGGATTCGGGTGATCGTCACGAGCTGCGGCTGGACGCGGTTTCACGACTACAAGGGTGGCAAGCTCGCTGGTTGGGCGAGTCCCCGCTACATGCCGCTGATTCGCGAGCGATTCGGGCTCGATCCCGATCGCGTGCCGTTCGAGTTCGACGACCTCGTTGCCGCACTCGCGCCGCGGGCGTTCTTCTCGTCGTCGCCCGACCACGACGACAACTTCGCGGTTGCCGGTGTCCGGCGGGCGGCGGAGTCCGCGCGCCGGGCGTTTCGCGCGCTCGGCGTGCCCGAGAACCTCGTGGTCGTGCATCCGGACTGCGGCCATGACTTCCCCCCTGCGGTGCGCGAGCGTGCGTATCGGTTCGTCGACATGGCGCTCGGCCACCGCCGACCCGAGCTGATCTCGAGCAGCGTGTTCCTGGCTACCGAGCCCGGAGTGCGAACGAACACGCGGGCGTTCTACACGCATCCTGTCGGGTTCGAGATGATGTCCGTGCACTCGCGCCAGACTCGCTCGGACACGGCCGACGTCGCGTACCGGCGGATCTCGCCCGACAACGGGCGGACCTGGGGCCCGGCGACCGAGGTTCGTACGCACGAGAAGCGGCCGGGAGGGGTGTTGCGTCGCTACCTGAGCACGGTGTTCGTCGATCCCCGAACCGGTGCGTTCGTGCAGATGATCCTGCAGGGCGTGCTGCCGGGGGATGACCCGCTGGCCGGGATGCGGCACTGGACACTGCGCTACGCGTTGTCCAAGGACGGTGGGCGGAGCTTCTGGCACGAAGAACCTGTCGTCCATGTCGGCAAGGAGTTCTCGCCCGAGCATCCGCTGCCGGGGCTATGGACCGGCAAGAACTCGATGATGATCGGT
>Ga0055451_10000223_pt1 | contig 22039 bp, 20 predicted proteins | sample China_Galinas_PW_3_FD_57745 | JGI IMG/M metagenome (GOLD analysis project Ga0055451, IMG submission 57745) | Wetland microbial communities from San Francisco Bay, California, USA, that impact long-term carbon sequestration - China_Galinas_PWB_D2 | ecosystem: Environmental > Aquatic > Marine >... | reverse complement strand
GGTCTGCTGCTCCTCCGTCGTAGGAGTGGTCGTCTGGGTGCCTTCTTCCTTCGGAGGCGGCGCCAGGAAATTCTTGAGGGTCTTGTTTATGACCTTCTTGGCATTTATCGTCACCTTGGGGTCGTCGGTGGTGCCCTTAACGACAAGCGGTAGCGTGGTTGTGCCGTCGCTTTCCTTGATGGCCTGAGTAATTATGAGCCTCCTTGCGAGCGTCGGGTCGAGGTTGAGGTTTATCGCCATGTCTATTGCCTTGTTAAGCCCCACGTAGCCCGAAGGGACGACCTTTATGCGCTCGGAGTTCATGAAGCCCGTGATGTTTACCTTCTGGTCCTTGATGTCGTAATTGATCTCGGAGTCCGTGAACGTGGGGTTCTTAAGCTCTTCGAGGCTCGTTATCTTGGCTATGGCGCTGGCTACCTTTACGTCCTTTATCTGTATCTTCTTGAACTTCGATGCGCCCTTGCCGGTCATCGTCTGCTTCATGACCTCGGAGGCGTCGTCCCTGTCCCTCGGATAGGTGAACTTCACGTTGCCGAGGAACGCGCCGTCTATCACCATCGACGTGCCGCCCTTAAGCGTCATCTTCATGGGGTCGACCGTCATGACGTCGTTCACGTAATTAAGAGTAACGTCCAGCCCCTCTATCTGGTAGTCCTGATAGTCCGCGCGGTCTATTCTCACCTTGCCCCTGGCGGTGAGCGGCTTGGTCTTTTCCTTCTTCCCGGTCGCGGCCTTCTGTGGTTGAGCCGCCTCTCCCTCTTTCTTTTCCGGCCCGCTCAGCGACATGAGTTTATTGATGTCGAGCTGCTTGGAATAGACGTCGAAGTTAACGTTGGGCGCAGTGCGGTAGTCTTTGGCGGTCGCAGTGAGCTTCGCGCTGTCCTTGTCGACGGTGACGGTAACGTCCGTTTTCAGATTCCTTGCATCGGCGGAGACCTTGCCCACGACCGAGGTGTCCACACCGTTGACGTTTGCCTTGAGCTCCTTGAGGTCCACGGTGCCGCCCGCGGGCAGCTTCTCGTCGATGTCCACTTTCATGTCGGTCACTGCCGAGAGGCTGAGTCCGGTCAGCACGTATGTGTCGTACTGGTATTTCTCGGACCTTGCCGTGAGCTCGCTGAAGGTGGCGTGTGCTATCTTGCCGTCGGTAGAGAGCGTGCCTTTGGCGGAGACGTCGATGCCATCCACGTTTGCCTTGAGAGTCTTGATGGTTACGCTCCCCACGGGCTCTTTTTTCTCAAGGGCGATCTTCAGGTCGGTATCGGCCAGGAGGTCGAGGTTGCGTATAGTGTGTTCCCCGTTTTTATACTCCGCGGCCTTGACGCTCGCGCCGGTGAGCTTCGCCGTGGCGGTCACGCCGTCATATGAGACCTTGCCTGCCGTGCTAACGTCGATACCGTCGTAGTTGGCGCTGAGGCTTGCCAGGTCGGCGTCGGCGCGCATCTTGCCGGAGGGTACGTTGTAAGCCACGTCGGCCTTGCCCGAAAGCGATAGGGCCGTGACCGAAAAATCGGAACTCTTAAGCGAGGCGGCGCTTAGCTCCTTTATGCCTATACTCCCCGAGACGTCCTGGCTGTCCATGGTGTACGTGATGTTCGGCGACGCGGAGATATGGGCCTTTTCGAGGCTGTATGCCTCGTAGGTGTACGAAGTGGGCACGTCAACGGTGGTGTCGAGCGCCACCCTGACCGTCTGCGGGGTAAGGTTGGCCTTGCCGCTTGCGCTGAGCGTGACCCCTTGCATGCTGGCTTCAAGTTTGCGGAGGTCCACCTCTCCGCTCACGGAGTTTTCAGGCCGGGCTATAGTGACGGAAGCGCCCGCGTCGGCGTTCAGGTCGTTGAGCGTGTATTCGCCGTACCGCGCGGTCTTTACCTCCACCGTGCCGGATGCCGTGACCTTAAGCGGCTTGGATTCGCCCGAGGTAGCAGCTTTCGGGGAAGGCGCTTCCGCTTCCTTCTTACCTTTCTTGCCGCCGCCGGTGAGGGCCATTAGCTTATCCACGTCGAGCTCGTCGGCCTTGAGCGAGAAGTCTATCTTGGGGTCGCCGCTGTAGTCTTTGACCGAGGCCTTGAGGTCGATGTCCTTGCCGTCTATGGTGGAGGTGATGTTCGCCTCGATGAGTTCCTTGTTGATGTCCACCCTGCCCGAGGTCGATGTCTTTATGCCGCCCAGCGTGGCGTCGAGCTTCTTGATGTCGAGGAAGCCGTCGGCGCTGACCCCGTCCTTGAGCGATACCTTGAAGTCCGCGTCGGTCTCGAGCGAGACGTCGGGTATCTCCTTCATCTCGTCAATGAACTCCAGTTGAGCGTCCTTTAAAAGCACCCTGTCGGTGGTGAGAGAGACCGGAAGCCCGCCGGACTCCTTGGCCGGGGCCTTCTCCGCCTTCGCTCCGCCCTCCTCGGGCTTGGCGAGCATGTCGCTGAAATTGAACGTGCCGTCCTTGAGCCTCTTTACGTGGATGCGCGGCGAGATGAGCGCCACCTTGCTGATAACGAGCTCCTTGTGAAGAAGCGGCAGAAGGTCGTAGTCCAGCACGAACTCGTCCATGCTCACAAACTCGCGCCCGTCTTCCTTTACGTCGAGTTTCTTGACCACTATGCCTTTGAACAGGGAGACGTCTATGCGGTCTATCGAGACCTGCCGGTGGGTGAACTCCTCAGCCTTGGGAATGATTATTGCCTTTAGCTGCTCGCTCTTGAGATAGGTCTTGACGACGAAGCTCAGGGCCACGATGACGATCACTATAATAACGAGCAGGACGCCGAGCACGATGAGTAGCTTCTTCATATGACGAATTCTATCATACACTTGTGGATGAGTAAAATTTTTTCGGAGGATGACGAGCCCGGCGTCCGCAAGCCCATGTTTAATCGTCCTTTTCGGTTAAAATAGAGCCTATGAAAATTGCCTACAGGGTGGCGAGGCCCGACGACGTCGGCCGCTGGGACGGGGATTTCGCCCAGCTAAGCGTGTACCGGCAGTGGCCGGGAAGCATGCAGGGTGCGCACGAATGCGTACGCCGTCTGAGAGAGCGGGGCATACCGTACGTTGTGCACCCCGTTGGATTCAGCCTCATAGGCGGTCCCGAGGATGTAGAGGCGGTAAAGATGATGGCCGGGTTGTCGGACATGGCCCTCATCCTCCACGACGAGCGCGCCCCCGGAGGCGGCCGGATAGAGGGAGATCTGGAGGCCCGGTTCCGAAAGGCGCTCGATGAGCTTGAACGGATAGTCCCCGTCTCGCTCGAAAACGCCCTGAACACCGCGGACGCCCCATGGTTTTGGGAACGATTCGCCCGTAGCGTGACTATCGATATAGGCCACATCGAGGGGGCAGGGCTGGTCTCTACCGAGTTCGTTCAAAACCTTCCGGACTCGATAGTGAATAAGATAGAATTCGTCCATATGCACTGCAACGCGACTCTCAGGGGCGGGCTGACCGACCACTGGCCGCTCAGGGAGGGCTGCCGCGAGCTCGAGGCACTGCGTCTGCTTCTCGGTAGGAAAAGGGACCTGAGCGTGATACTTGAGATAAACGAGGTCGAAGAGATGAACGACAGCATCGAGCTTCTGCGCAAGCTGGGGCGGGAGTTCGAGGGATAGGAGACAGAACGCATGAAATTGCTCGATGGCATTTACACAAGGAGAAGCGTCAGGCAGTTCACCGAGGAGCCCGTCTCGGACGAGCAGGTTAAAGAGATAATCAAGGCGGGCATGTGGGCCCCCTCGGGCCTTAACAACCAGCCCTGGCGCTTCGCCGTGGTCAAAAGCGACGAGGCGCGCGAAGGCCTTGCGGGGCTTACGAAATACGGCAAGGTCATCAAGGGCGCCCCGGTCAGCATCGCCGTGTTCGTGGACCGGGAGGCAATGTACAACGACGTAAAAGACCATCAGTCCATGGGCGCCTGTCTGCAGAATATGCTGCTTGCGGCCCACGCGCTCGGGCTCGGCGCGGTATGGCTCGGCGAGATACTGAACAATGCCGAGAAGGTGAGGGAGCTCATCGGGCTTCCGGAGACGCTCGAGCTCATGGCGGTGATAGCAATAGGGCATCCGGCGCGGAGCGACCAGAAGTCCAGCCGCAAGGATATGTCCGAGGTGCTGCTTAAGGAGATTTAGGTTTTCTATGCCGAAATCCCTTTGATTTTGTGCTAAAATTGGTTTTATGGACTTAGGTAAACTCAAGAAGTTCTTCTCGAGCGAGCTATGGGGGCTGGACCTTTCGGAAGTCTCCACCCGCAAGGGGCTCATAATAAAGATGTTGCGGCTTTTCTACGTGGCCATCCGCGACCTCTCTGAGGGGCAGATCACGCTCAGGGCCATGAGCCTCGTGTACACCTCGCTTCTCTCGCTCGTGCCGCTTCTTGCCGTAAGTTTCTCCGTGCTCAAGGCGTTCGGCGTCCATAACCAGATAGAGCCGTTTCTGCTCGGACTGCTCGCCCCCTTGGGACCCAAGGGCGCGGAGATAACCGATAAGGTCATAGGCTTTGTGGAGAACATGAAGGTGGGCGTGCTCGGCTCCATCGGCGTTGCGCTCCTCATCTACACGGTGATAGAGCTTCTCCGGAAGATAGAGTCCGCCATAAACGAGATTTGGAAGATTCGCAGGCCGCGGAGTTTCGCGCGCCGCTTCAGCGACTACATGAGCGTCATACTCATAGGCCCTGTGCTCATATTCGCGGCCATCGGTCTTACTGCCAGCGTGATGAGCACCTCGCTGGTGCAGAGGATGCTTGCGGTAGAGCCGTTGGGCACCGTGTTTCTCATTGGCACAAAGCTCATGCCCTACGTGCTCGTCTGCGCGGGCTTTACGTTCATTTACATATTCGTGCCGAGCACCAGGGTCAGGTTTCATTCGGCGCTCGTGGGCGGCATATTCGCGGGCGTCTTGTGGCAGACCGCCGGGTGGGGTTTTGCGAAGTTCATAGTGACCTCCACGAAGTACATCGCCATATATTCGGGCTTCGCGATAATCATACTCTTCATGATATGGCTGTACCTGAACTGGATAATTCTGCTCTTAGGGGCCCGAGTTGCGTTCTATCACCAGTACCCGCAGTTCCTGCATGTGAAGAAAGAGCTGCTTCTCTTGAGCAACAGGCTCAAGGAGCGCCTTGCGTTCATAATCATGTACCTCGTTGGCTCGAACTTCCACTGGGGCAAGAAGCCATGGACCCTGAACACGCTTGTGGACCGCCTGGAACTCCCGCTTGAGCCCGTGCAGGACGTGCTCTTGAGCCTTGAGAAAAGGAAGCTCCTCATGGAGTCTGGCGCAGAGCCGCCGGAGTATATCCCGGCGAGAGATATTGACATGATTAAACTGACCGACGTGCTTAACGCAGTGAGAGTTGCCACGGAGGACAGCACCCTGCTTGAGGCCAGGTTCCTCTCCATGCCAGCTGTGGACGGAATCATGAGCGGCTTGGACAGCGCGGTTCGCTCCGCACTGGGCGACAGAACCCTCCACGACCTCGTGGCGGAGAAGGGCGAGCCGGCTTAGGCAATATTTTTCAGGTTCATCCCTCCTTCGGTCTATCGATAATTTCCATTGACATGGCGTCTCTTGTGTGACTGAAAGGGGGAGGGGGGTGCCTCGGTGGTAACATGTTGACTTAATTGCATTCTTCTCCCGTTTGGTTTACATTTGCCTGATAAATGCCTGATAAATGCTTGATGGATGCCTGATGGATGTCTGATGGATGGGGACTCCTTGTTGTCATTCCCGCAAGCGAAGCGCGACGGGAATCGCGGATTCCGGACAAGCCGGAATGACAGATAGTCACCCTTGCCTCTCAAAGAATCATCCTGAGCCTGTCGAATGATAACCGCGATGGGGATGAAGCCGTCAACGGGAAACGTTTCCTAAGGCCGTTTCCGCCGACCGCACATTACGGAGTGTTACCCCCCGAAAGCCGCAGGGTAGATTTGAGGAGTTCACCTACTACTAGTGAAAAGTGAGAAGCTCGGGGAGTGTGGATTTACAATGGAACTCTTCAAAAGTAGAACCAGTTCCCCGCATGAGCCGCATTGGTTTAGAAATATTGACTGTGTCCCTAATTCGGAGCATGCTTGGCGTATTATTTGGCTAACATTATACCTTTATAACATGATGCATTTCGAATATTATCAAGCGTATTATCTTGCCGAATGTAATCCCAATTATTGTATCCACTCTTTATGCTATCATTTAGCCACTTACATGCTTCATCAATATTATCCCTTAATGCAAATAAACAGGCCATATTGTACATTGCATTACTAGAAGTTGGAGAAATATCCAGAACTCTTTTAAAGTCTTCTTCTGCTTCATCATATTTACTCATTCGAGCGCGGCTAATGCCTCGATTATAAACTAAGATCGCTTCTTGTGGAGCTAATTCTATTGCTTTACTGTAAAGAGCGATGGCTAGTTCATCTTGACCTTTTAGGCTGTAAATATTCCCAAGGTAATTATAAGCCTTGTAATATCTTGGAATTAACGCTATCACCTTATTATAGTCATCAATGGCTTGCTCGAATTGATTTATCGCTTGATATGCCGACCCCCGGCCATAGTACAAGAGAGCAGCGATATAATTATCATTGAAATCTAACACGAGGGCTTTACTATAGTCAGCTATAGCTAGGTCATACTGTCCTCTCTCAAAAAATATCCTGCCTCGGTTGTTATATGTTAAAGCAAGGCTGACACTGTCACCACCACTATTTAATGCATCCGTGCAATGAGGCATCGCCTTATCATATTGTCCCTTTGCAATATTCTCATAACAAAGTTTATTGAGGTCTTTTGCGAGAGCAATATCTATGGCAAATATCAGTAAAATTATAGAAAGGCATATTCTCATTAATGTTTAATACCCATTATCGATGTTTGATTTATGGTTAGCATGAAGCGAACTCTTATCCTTTATCTTAAACAATCGCTTCATTTGGCTTACAAATTCATGTCTCAGGTAATATACACCCAGCAAATTTAATAATATGGGTGATATAATATACGTAACAATATTTATATGGCCTTCAGATAATAATTGTGTTAAAACCACCCAGAGTATTAAATAGCCAATTAATATAGTAGAAAACTTAAGATATCCAAACTTTTTCCTTAATTCTATAATCAAAAAATAATATATGTACCCAAGCGGTATTAACGTCAATAAACCGATGGCAAGTAAAAAATATTTGAAGGTGTCTGGAATCATTTAAACAATACTCATTCAGCAGGTGGCGGATTGATTATAGGACTTATAGGAATATATGGTAAGCCTGCCGGTTGGTCAAGACACACACCCAAGGCCGACTCTGTTACACCATATGCTAACATACCCAATGCTGGATTTTCAGTCAACCCAGTGACAACTACTCCAACACCCACAGGAACAACAACCATTATGATTGGATCAAAATCGGGCTGCTCGTGAGGATAATATATGGGCTCAACTCCGGTCAGAGTAAAATTGCCATAGCTGTCTACATACCCTTTCACTGCTATATCGGGTGCATAATTTGCTAAGTCCTCAAAAAGACCAAAAGGGTCCCTCTTGTTAATGGGATTATTCTTTACGTATGAATATTTGTTTATGCCTCCTGCCAGCCCTATTGGATCCTCGCTAAGGAAGCGTCCCATCTCCGGGCTATACCAACGTGCTTCTGAATCTGTAATGAATACAAATAGTGAAAGGATGGTGATTAATAGTACACTGAGCCTTTTCAATTGTGTCCCCCCTTCGCCTGTCTATATGCCTCCTGAGCTTTTTCCTGTTCCGCCATATAATTCTTATTGGAAAGCCTGATCACGCCTAAGCTGGCCGCTTTCTGAAAATGCTCCTTTGATATACGGGAGTGCTGCCTATCGAACGGCGCCACGGCAGTCTTGGCTAATTCCCGATACAACTCGCCAAGCGTGTAGTGGATATCGGCAGATTTCGGGTTGAGCTTGAGCGCTCTGTCGAGGTATATAATCCCTCTCACGACGTCTCCCTTCCTTGCCCAGTAGATACCGTTTTCCGCAATCAGGTCGCCACATAATTCCGAGGACACGATACTTAATTCCCTACTATGGGGCTGCTGATTAACACTTCTACTCCACAAAATTTAAGAAAATCTATGTTGCGTCTTTCAGGAAGTACTCTCCCCTCAATCTTTCAATCTCAAAGTAGCACAATTTCGGTCAGGCGGTCAATGGTTTTACGGAACCGTCTACATCCTGCCTGGTTCAGAAGACCGGCGTGGGCACGGTCCCCCAGCCGGTATCCTCGGGCAGGTCCTTGATATCGAGGATGCGAGGCTCGTGTATGTCTATGTCCGCCATGAACGACGGCACCCTTTTGGCGTTCATGGAGAAAACATCCGAGGGGCCCCTGACGTCCACGTCCTTTATCTTGATGAACACCAGACGCCTTACAACACCAGGGCTCTGCGCCCCTTGGGCTTGATGCTCCCCGCCCGTATGCATCGCGTGGTGTCCCTCTCTGAGGTGCCTGAATGGGTGGAATATCCAGTCCGTTATCATGCCGATTGTATGGTGCCGCTTGTAGAGCTTCCACTGGCCGCCCGTGTCTGCGACGAGCCCCTGCATGATATAGTTCTGCGGCAGGAAATAGACGAGATACTCTTCATCGGGGTCTATCCTTCGGGCGACCTCGTCCGTGCCGAGTATGTCGGGCATCCGGTGGTCCATCTTAAAGGTATCCTCGGGCAATATGGACATGGCTACCACGTTCCCTTCTGTCCATATGGGCAGATGGTCTATCGTATATGCCCTAAGAGCGAACGTTCCGCCTATAACCACTGCGACAATCAGCGCGAATACGGCCGCTCTTCCGGCCGTCGAAGAAGGGGCGACCCTGCGTTCTACCGAGGCGGGAAGAAACATGCCCGTCTTTTTCATGTACGCCTCGTAATCGGCCCCATGCGCCTTAAGCATTCGCTTTTCCTCGTCCCTTGAAAGGAAATAGTAGATGAGGATCATAATGAGCCAGAGCGCCGCCACAAGGAACCTCGGCCAGAGGATGGATAACCCTATCCCGCAGACGGCGAGCCCCAGGTACTGCGGGTGCCTGATGTGTGAGTAGAGGCCCTTCAGTACCGCGCCCCGTTTCAAAAACTTCGAAACGTATATCTGAAGCGCGCAGACGACGAATACGCCGAGCCCGAGCACAAAGAGAACCGAGCCCGCCACCCTGACCGCCCGGAGGAACGCGTCGGGCGGAATGACCATGTGAGGCAGGAAGAACGCGCTGAGCCATCTCGTGGCCGGGTACTTTGCAATACCAAGCAGCACGGGGTTGAATACGGAATAGAAGAAGCCGGCGAACGGACTGATCATTATAAGTATCTCAAGGCCGATCACAAAGTAGAGCACTATGGCGCTACCAAGGATCGTTTTCCTCTTGTTCATGATAATTGCCTCCCAAAAAGGATATTGGTATTTCCGCAGGAGGAGCCGCTACATCCTGTCCGGTGCGGTTATGCCGATTATCTGAAGCCCCTCGCGTATGACGAGCCTCACGGCCCTGCACAGAGCGAGGCGCGCTTTGGTGAGCGCCGGGTCGTCGGTCACCACGCGGTGGGTGTTGTAGTAGGGGTGGAACATGCCGGCCAGCTCCTGAAGGTAGAAGGTAATGCGGTGTGGTTCGCGCCCCTTCGCCGCGGACTCAAAGGCCATCTCGTATGCCAGAAGCTTCCTGATGAGCCTCAGCTCCTCGGCCTCGACAAGCGGCGTGAGGTCGGCCTGCTCGAGCCCTTCGGTGTCCGCGCCCTGCTCGGCGGCGTGGGCGAAGATGCTGTTTATGCGGGCGTTGGCGTACTGGACGTAAAAGACCGGGTTTTCCGACGAGGTCGCCTTGGCGACCTCGAGGTCGAAGGTAAGCTGGCTGTCGGGCCTCCGCGTGAGGAAGATGAACTTCGTTGTGTCGGCCCCGACTTCTTCCATGACCTCGCGCAGGGTGACGAACTCGCCGGCCCTCTTGGACATCTGCACAGGCTCGCCTCCGCGAAGCAGCAGGACCATCTGTACGAGCAGCACCTTTAGCTTCTCCTTCGGGTAGCCCAGGGCCTCGAGCACTCCTTCGAGCCTCGGGATGTAGCCGTGGTGGTCGGCGCCCCAGATGTTTATGAGCTCATCGTAACCGCCCTCTATCTTCTTTGCATGGTATGCGATGTCCGAGGCGAAGTAGGTATGGTGCCCGTCGCTCTTGATTATGACTCTGTCTTTTTCCTCGCCGAACTCCATGGCCCGAAACCAGATGGCGCCCTCGCTCTCGTAAACGAGCCCCTTGGCCTCGAGCTTCTCTATGGCGCGCTTTACCTCTCCGGTGTCGTATAGCTCGCGCTCGGACTGCCAGACGTCGAACTCGATGCCGAAGGCCGCGAGGTCTTCCTTTATGGCCGCAAGCATCATGCCGAGCGAAAAGTCCACGAAAGTGCTCTCCACGTCTTCGTAAGAGGAGTCCTTGTATTTATCGCCGTGCGAGCCGAGGAAAGCCTTGGCTATATCGGCCACGTAGTCTCCCTTGTACCCGTCTTCGGGGAACACGCCCGATATGCCGAGCAGCTCTCTGTATCGTGCGAAAACGGACTTGCCGAGCAGTTTGACCTGCAGGCCCGCATCATTGATGTAGTACTCCCGCGTGACGTCGTATCCGGCGGCGCTTAGCAGGTTGGTGAGCGCGCCGCCCACTGCCGCGCCCCTCCCGTGGCCCAGGTGGAGAGGGCCGGTGGGGTTCGCGCTGACGTACTCGACCTGTATCTTCTGCCCCCGGCCGACGTCCTGCCTCAAGAACTCCGGGCCTTCTTTCAGCACCCTGCCGAGCTCGGCCTGGAGGAACTCTGGTTTGAAGGTGAAGTTAATGAACCCCGGCCCCGCGATCTCGACCTTCTCGAAGATCCCCTCGTCCGGGATGTTGGCGACTATATCTTTTGCTATATCTCGGGGCGACTTCTTGAGCGTGCGGGCAAGGCCCATGGCCATAGGCGTGGCAAGGTCTCCCATGGACTCCTCGCGCGGTATCTCGACCTCTATGTCAGGGACCTCGGACATGCCCATCGCGCCGAGGGCCGCTTCAAGTGCTTTTTCCAGTGCCTGTTTCATAGAGTTAAAGTTTAAAGGCCGCCTTTACGGTATGTCAACAATGGGTGTATTCACCCAGTTAAGTTACACTTTTTAGTATTGCAACTCTCATCATGTTGACTTAACCGTTTTCTATGTGTTAATCAATACGTTAACATGCAAGAGCCATCTCTTACGGGAAAGACCGCAGCTAAAGAGATAAAGTCGAAACTCGGTATCATTAACGCCCTGACGACTTTCGTGGTATTTACCCTGCTTGCCGTAATAGTGAGGTCCCTCTACGAGCCCGTGGGCGAGTACCTGTCTTTCCTGCCAGACCTCTCGGTGGCGGTCATAATCCTGATAGTAGCAATTCTTACTCTCATAAGCGTTTCGTTTTCGAGGGTATTCTCGCGTCAGGTGATAACGAGCATCGAGAGCTACAGCCGCAGCCTCGACAGCCTGCTCAACATTACGAAAGATATAAGGGAAGAGATATACGGCGACATTCTTCTTGAGAAGATAATGGAGCACTCCCTCGCGTTGACCGACTCCGAGGCGGGCTCCATACTGCTGCTTGAGGGCGATGAGTTGGTGTTCAGGGTAGTGCACGGCAGCAAGGCCAAGGAACTCCTCGGACGCACCGTGCCCAAGGGTAAGGGCGTGGGTGGCTGGGTCTTGCAGCGAGGCGCACCTCTGTTCATAGACGACGTGACCAAGGACGAAAGGTTCGACTCGCACATTGACGAAACCGTCGGGTTCAAGACAAAGTCCATCCTGTGCGTGCCGATGAAGAAGAAGGGCAAGACCATAGGCGTCATCGAGCTCTTAAACAAGATGAGCGGCATTTACTCGAGGCGGGACGTCGAGATGGTCGGTTACCTGGCAGACCAGGCGGCTATATCGATAGAGAGGGCGCAGTTCTACGAGGACCAGCGCAATTACGAAATTCACCTGACCGACATAATGCTGGACTCCATCGACCGCTTCATTCCCGAGAAGCGCGGTCACTCAAAGAGGGTCGCGCGTTATGCCAACATAATCTCCAGGGCCATCGAGATGCCCGACGAGCGCGCAAGGAGGCTCTACTTCGCCTGCCTCCTGCACGACATCGGGTTCATCAAGATACCGCAGGAACACTTCGCAGAGAAGAAGTACTACAGCCAGCATCCCAAGATAGGTTTCGACATGCTGAGCCCGATAAACTTCTATAAGGACATCGCCCCCTTCGTGCTTCACCATCACGAAAGGATCGACGGCAAGGGCTATCCAGACGGGCTTCAGGGCGACGATGTCCCGCTTGAGGCGAGGATAATTGCCATCGCCGAGGCCTTCGACGCCATGGTAAGCGAGCAGTCGTACGTGAAGCCTCCGCTGGACTTCGAAGGGGCCATTGCCAAGCTTAAGGCGGCCGGTGGGACTCAGTTCGACGCAGATCTCGTAGAGCAGTTCGCCGAGAACGTTACGAAGAAGGCTGCAGAAGAGTAATCTCGCGCTGGATGCCGTCTATCAGCGCCTGTTCCCCCACGTTTTCTGCATATAGGCGCATGATATTATCGGCGATGCGGCTTGCCTTGGCGTAGAGTCTGGTCCTCGCAGTTTCGATGAGCCCCCAGTCCCGTGATTCGGTAAACCTTTCGAATGCCTCCGATATCTCCCGTGATATGACGCTGCGGTAGCCGCCGAGGAACGTCATGTAGAAGGCGAGGGAGCCCGTCTTCCTCTCATCTATTATGTGCTTGAGCATGCCGCGCTCCGAGGTATCGGCCATCGTGTCCATGACGGCCCGGGCGAACATGGACGCCTTGCTCGACAGCACCGAGGCGAGCATCTCCTTCCAGCGTGGCCCCGCGCTTTCGGACTCCGCGGCCTCGCCAAGCTCGTGGTGGATGTAGGTGCGGAGCTCAGTGTCAGCAGCCTCTTGTATCTGCTCTTTAAGGTCTTCCGGCTTCTTGGCGGCGCTGATGCCGTACGCTGAGAATGCCACCGAGAGCGCCGAGGTGGCCCGTTTCGCCCTGAACTCCTCGAACTTCTCCCACATGAGGAGCCTTGCTATCTCCCTCCGCGCGTAAATCCTCCTGTGCTGGAGCATGGCCGGATGTATCGAGAGGTCCCGGGCGTATTCGCGCCCCGATATCAGGATATCGTAGCCGTCCGCGCGCTCGCGGCTGTCGAGGTCGGCCAGGAAGAACACGGGCTTTCCATAGAGGCCGTAGCCCGCGCTGTACACGAGACCTTCACCGTTCAGGAGGGAGTTTACGGCCTCGACGTCGAACGGCCCATACTCCCTGCCGTCGAGGGCGAGCGGATTCGGTTTCGCCTCCGAGAGCTCTTCCCAGCGTTCCTCCCGCTGTCCTATCCAGTCGGTTATGCCTCCCTCGGCGGAACTCTCCCACGGCTCTATGCCGTGCTCGAACCTGTAGAGCTCCCTCAACCTCAAGAGCAGTCCGCATACCGAGTAGTAGCCCCAGAAGCCCGCGTCGGAGATAATGCAGTTCTCTCTTACCTGTGGAATGAGTTCGTTTAGAAGGCGGGATTTCATAAATTAGGTTAAAATTGATGAATGCGAAATATCAAGCTGCTCATAGAGTACGAAGGCACTGGGTATCAGGGCTGGCAGGTGCAGAAAAGTGGGCCCACAGTGCAGTCGACGATGGAGGCGGCCATTCGCGAGCTCACCGGCGAGGCGTGTTCGCTCACGGGCGCAGGAAGAACCGACGCCGGAGTGCACGCGCTTGGGCAAGTGGCAGCGTTCAGGACGAGATCAATCCACGATGCCCCTACGATAAAACGCGCCCTGAACGCGCTTCTGCCGCCCGATATAAGGGTAATGGCCGCAGCCGATGAGGACGAATCGTTTCACCCGCGCTTCGGGGCCAAAGAGAAGTCGTACTTTTATCTCATCGCCAACACCGCGCACACGTCGCCTTTCGTGCGGAGGTTCGTCTGGCACGTGCCTCAGCCTCTCGATATGGCGGCGATGACAGAAGCCGCGAAGCTCCTTGTGGGCAAGCGCGATTTCAGCGCCTTCATGGCCGCGGGCTCGGGCGTCAAGGACACGGTGAGGGAGTTGCGGGAGGTCTCGGTGGAAGAGCTCGACGGTCTGGACTTTCTCGGCGCGCCCATAGGGGGCAGGTACGTCAGGGTGAGGGTGCGCGGCGACGGTTTTCTAAGGCATATGGTCCGCAATATCGCGGGTACTTTGGTCGATGCGGCCAGGGGAAAAATAAAGCCCGAGGACCTGGATGACATCCTTGCCTCGGGCAACCGTTCTAACGCAGGGCCGACAGCGCCGGCCTGCGGCCTGTTTCTTGAAAGCGTAAACTACGTGCTGTAGTGGGCTCCTTCCCACCTCTCGGCTGCTTCCAACTGCTCCCTTTTCTCCTGGCAGTCCCTGCAGTAAATGGCGAAGGGAAGTATCTTGAGCCTCTCGGAGTTTATGTCGTCTCCGCAGTCCTCGCATACGCCGTATGAGCCTTCGTCTATCTTCCTCAGGGCCTCGTCTATTTTTCTGAGGTTCTGCCTGTGCGTGCCCAACTGCCTGAAGCTGATGTCCTCGGAGAGGTCCACCACCGACCAGTCGCCGTCGTCCAGGGCGGTTTCAACGAGCTGCCTGTTCTCGCCCTTGATGTACTTGGCTATCTCGGTCTGGGCTTCCTTGAGTATGGCCTCTTTGTTCTCCACGAGAAGCCGCTTCAGGGCAATTTCCCTCTTGTTGAGGGGCTTACGCCTGGTCTTCTTCCTGGTAGTTACCTGCTCCTCGGCCGCCTCGGCCTTGCCGGTGGCTGAGGTCTTCGCGGCTGCCTTCTTGAGCGCGGCTACCCTTCCTGGAGCGGCCTTCTTCTTCGTAGCCGCCGTCTTTTTGGGCGCTGCCTTTTTCTTGACCGTCTTTTTCTTTACGGCCGTCTTCTTTTTGGCGGCTTTCTTTTTAGGCGCGGCTTTCTTCTTGACTGCTTTTTTCTTGGCAGTCTTCTTTTTTGCGGTCTTCTTCTTCGGGGCCGCTTTCTTCTTGGCCGCCTTTTTCTTGGGGACGGCCTTCTTTTTCGCGGCTTTTTTCTTGACGGTCTTTTTCTTGGCCGCTTTTTTCTTAACTGCCATTAGTTGCTACCGCCTCCCGCTTCCGCCGGGGCTTCCGCCGCGGCAGCGGCGTCCTTGTGGACTTCGAGCACGCTGCGCACCTTGATGCCGGCCTGCTCAAGCGCTTTCTGCACGTCCACTACCTTTGCGTCCTCGACCTTTACCATGAAATTTACGTTCATCTCTATACCTCCATTATCTCTTGTTCTTTATGTTCGAGCTTCTCGTCGACCTTCTTTATGAAGTCGTCTGTGATATGCTGGGACTCGTCGAGAGATTTCTTGAGGTCGTCTTCGCTTATCACCTTGTCCTTCTCGAGCTTCTTGAGCGCGTCGTTGAGGTCCCTGCGGATGTTCCTGATGGATACCTTGGCCTCCTCGGACCTCTTCTTGACCACCTTGACGAGCTGTTTCCTGCGCTCCTCTGTAAGAGGGGGGATGTTTATGCGTATGAGCTTGCCGTCGTTAGCAGGAGTGAGGTCGAGGTCTGATTTCAGTATCGCTCTTTCGATGTCGGGTATTATTTTCGGCTCCCAGGGCTGAATGACTATCTGCTTGCTGTCCGGAGTGCTCAGCGATGCCACCTGCTGAAGCGCCGTGGGGTTGCCGTAGTAATCGACCTGTATGCCGTCGAGGAGCGCTGTCGAGGCGCGCCCCGTCCTTACTGCCGCGAAGTCCTTCTTGAGCGCCTCGATGGCCGATGCCATCTTTGCTTCATGCTCTTTTTTTAGCTCTTTTTGCATCGTTCTCTCCGATTATGGTTCCTACCTTCTGGCCCAGGGCTATCTTCTTGATATTCCCCTTGCCACCCAGATTAAATACCACAATTGGCAGCTCGTTGTCCATACATAAAGATATCGCCGTGGAATCCATGACGGTGAGCCCCTTCTTCAGGACGTCTATGTACTTGATGCTAGCGAATTTCCTGGCCTTGGGGTCCTTGACGGGATCGGCCGAATAGACGCCGTCCACCTTGGTGCCCTTGGCTATTATATCCGCGTTTATCTCCATGGCCCTGAGGGCCGCGGCGGTGTCGGTGGTGAAGTAGGGATTGCCCGTGCCGGCCCCGAAGATCACTACCCTGCCTTTTTCTAGATGCCTCACGGCTTTCCTGCGGATATATGGCTCCGCGACCTCGCGCATCTCTATGGCCGTCTGCACGCGGGTAGGTACGCCGTGTTTCTCGAGCGCGTTCTGGAGGGCCAGCGAGTTGATGACAGTGGCCAGCATGCCCATGTAGTCGGCCGAGGCGCGCTCCATGCCCTGCGCCGTGGCCTCAACGCCTCTGAAGATATTGCCGCCGCCTATCACTACCGCTATCTCGGCGCCGGTCTTAGCGGTCTCCTTTATCTCGCTGGCTATGAAATTGACCGTTTCGGGGTCAACGCCATAGCCACGGCGGCCCATCAGGGCCTCGCCGCTGAGCTTCAGGAGCACGCGCTTGTATTTAATTTTGGACTTCGCCAAGTGCAAACCTCGCAAAACGCCTTATCACGATGTTTTCGCCCAGTTTTGCCACTTTCTCGGTTATGAGGTCCTTTATCTTCATCTTGCCGTCGGGGTCTTTGACGAAGACCTGCTCGGTGAGACAACTCTCTTCGTAGAACTTCTTGAGCTTGCCCTCGAGTATCTGCTCTACGATGTTCTCGGGCTTCTTGCCGGTTATCTGAGCCTTGGCTATCTCTTTTTCCTTCTCGATAACCTCGGTGGGCACATCCTCGGGGTTGAGGTACATGGGGTTGGTGGCAGCTATGTGCATCGCGATGTCCTTGACCAGGCCCTTGAAGTCCTCGGTCTTGGCCACGAAGTCGGTCTCGCAGTTGAGTTCCACGAGCACGCCGAGCTTGTCCATGTGTATGTATGAGTCGATCAGCCCCTGAGAGGCCGTGCGGCCTGCCTTCTTCTGGGCGCTGGCAAGTCCCTTTTCCCTGAGTATCTCTATGGCCCTCTCCATGTCGCCGCCGGAATCGGCAAGGGCCTTCTTGCACTGCATCATTCCCACGCCGGTCTTTTCCCTGAGATCCTTGACCATCGATGCCGTTACTTCTGCCATCTATTTGTCCTCCTTGACTTCTTCTGTTTGTGCGGCAGGCTGCTCCTGGACGGCCTCCGCTGCGGGGGCCGCGGTATCGACCGCCGCTTTCTCGGCGGCTGCCGCTTCTGCCTCGGCCTCGACGTCGGCGGCTGCCTTGGCTGCCTTGGCCGCGGCCTCGTCCTGCTTCTTCTTAAGCTCGTCCGTGCCCTCGATGATGGCGTCGGCCATCTTCCTGGCCACAAGCGCGATGGCCCTTATGGCGTCGTCGTTGCCGGGGATGATGTGGTCGATCTCGTCGGGGTCGCAGTTTGAGTCCACCAGGGCCACGACGGGAATGTAAAGCTTCCTCGCCTCGGCCACTGCTATCTTTTCCTTCTTCGGGTCGATGACTATCGCCGCGCCGGGAACCTTGTCCATGTTCTTGATGCCGCTGAGGTTCTTCTCGAGCTTCAGCCTCTCCTTCTCGAGCCCGGCCACCTCTTTCTTGGTCAGCACGGCGTAGGTGCCGTCCTCTTTCATGGTTTCGATCTTCTTGAGGCGGTTGATGCTCCTCTTGATGGTCGAGAAGTTGGTCAGCATGCCGCCGAGCCAGCGCTGGTTGACGTAGTACGCCCCGGCCCTCGCAGATTCCTGGACTATCGAGTCCTGGGCCTGCTTCTTGGTGCCGACGAAGAGTACGGGTGCGCCGGTCTCCGCCACGCTTCTTACGAATGCGTAGGCCTCTTCCATGCCCTTCATTGTTTTCTGCAGGTCGATGATGTGGATGTCGTTACGCTCTCCGAAGATGTACTTCTTCATCTTCGGGTTCCAGCGCTTGACCTGATGGCCGAAATGGACTCCGGCCTCGAGAAGCTCCTTCATGGTTACTACCATTGTGCTACCTCCTACTGGTTTTTTCCTCCGCCCGCTCCCCCTTCCACTCCGAAATCGGAGACCAGCAGGGGGCCTTTGCCCGGGCGTGTGAATTAGCTTGAAATTCTAACAAAACTGCATAGATATTTCAAGGTACGTATGCCTAATATAGCTTAATAGGGCGCTTTCGGGCATTTTTGCCCCCGGGACGATATGCTGTTATACTCGTACCCATGGAGCAAAACCGGAAGCCAAACCGCCTGAGAAACCAGAAGAGCCCCTACCTCCTGAAACACGCCTATAACCCCGTGGACTGGTATCCCTGGGGGGATGAGGCCTTCGAGCGCGCCCGGAAGGAGGACAAGCCCATATTCCTCTCCATAGGCTACTCCACCTGCCACTGGTGCAACGTCATGGAGGAGGAATCTTTCAACGACCCAGAAGTGGCGGCGCTCATGAACGAGGCATTCGTCTCCATCAAGGTGGACCGCGAGGAGCGGCCCGACATCGACCACCTGTACATGAGCGTGGCCATGATGCTGAACGGAAACGGCGGCTGGCCCCTGACCATAGTGATGACCCCGGACCGTGAGCCCTTCTACGCTGGCACTTATTTTCCCAAGGAAAGCCGCTTCGGTCGCATTGGCATGATGGAGCTGATTCCGAGGATCGTGAAGGTCTGGTCGGGGCAGAGAGACGACGTCCTGAAATCGGCCACGAGCATCACTCAGGCGCTGAACAAGCGGACAGGCTCGGATTCCGGCGGCGACCTCGGCACCGAGGCGCTCGACAACACGTACAAGGAGCTGGCTGAGAGCTTCGACCGCGATTTCGGCGGGTTCGGAAGCGCTCCCAAGTTCCCCATGCCGCATAACATCAGCTTCCTTCTCAGGCAATGGAGGCGCACGGGCGACTCCAAGGCGCTTGAGATGGTCAGGAAGACGCTCGGCTCGATGAGCAGGGGCGGCGTCTTCGACCACCTGGGTTTCGGGTTCCACCGGTATTCCACCGACCGCGAGTGGCTCGTCCCTCACTTCGAGAAGATGCTCTACGACCAGGCCCTCCTGGGCATCGCGTACTCCGAGGCCTACCAGGCCACCGGCGAAGAGGAGTATGCCGAGACTGTGAGGCTGATATTTTCATACGTGCTCCGCGACCTCACGGACGCCGGAGGGCGTTTCTTCTCCGCCGAGAGCGCAGACAGCGAGGGCGAGGAGGGGAAGTTCTACGTCTGGACCGAGGCGGAGGTGCAAAAGGCGCTCGAGAAGGAGCAGGCGGCGCTTGCCGCGAAATATTACGGCATCACGAAAGAGGGTAACTTCATCGACCCCCTTACGGGCGAGCGAACCGGCACGAACATCCTGCATATAGCGATGACGCCCGAGCGAGTTGCCGAGAAGCTTGGTATCCCGGTGGAAGAATTCGGCAAGAGACTTGAGGCGGTGCGCGGCAGGCTGTATGACGTGCGTAACGGGCGCATTCGCCCCGACCTCGACGACAAGGTCTTAACCGACTGGAATGGACTCATGATAGCCGCGCTCTCGATTGCCGCGAAGGCCCTCGACGAACCCGGCTACTCCGACGCGGCCTCCACCTCGGCGGACTTCATACTCGATAAGCTCAGGCACGACGATGGGCGGCTCCTGCACCGCTGGCGGCAGGGAGAGGCCGCCATAGAGGGCAATGCCGACGACTATACGTTCCTCATCTGGGGGCTGATAGAACTCTACGAGGCGACCTTCGAGGTCCGCTATCTCAAGGCAGCGCTCGAGTTAAACGATATTTTCGTCAAGGACTTCTGGGACGAGCGCCATGGAGGTTTCTTCTTCACCGGCGTGAAGGGCGAAAAGATGTTCGTGAGGCAGAAGATAATCTACGACAGCGCGGTCCCGTCGGCTAACTCCGTGGCCATGCTCAACCTGTTAAGGCTGGGCTCCATGACCGCGAATACGAAGCTTATGGAGCTGGCCTCGAAGCTCGGCAGGGCTTTATCGGGAAGCGTCTCGCAGGGCCCTTCGGCGCACGCCCAGCTTATGAACGCAGTGGACTTCGCCTTGGGCCCCTCGGCCGAGGTGGTCATAGTCGGCGACCCACGCGCCGCCGACACCGAGGACATGGTACGGGCCCTGCGCGGCCAGTTCGTCCCAAACAAGGTCGTGCTTTTCCGCCCGAGCGACAACGGCGCACCCGACATAGACGGGATTAGCGGGTTTACGGCTGAGCTCGTAAGCAAGGACGGAAAGGCCACCGCATACGTCTGCCGGGAGCAAAAGTGCGAACTGCCCACCACCGACCCAGCGGAGATGCTCCGCATGCTCGAGGCCAAGGGGAAGGCTTAAAGGTTTTTTAGGTCCTCGGGCCGATCAACGTCGGAGAGTATATCCGTAATGGTCATCTTTAGCCCCGCGTCTTTCGCCTTTGCCAGCGTCTGTCTGAGCGTGGTGTTGGTGGACCACTCTATGCCGGTGAATATCTCCTCGGCAGGCGCCTTGAGCCCAACGAGATAATATCCCCCGTCAGTGGCGGGGCCGAACACTGCATCGTGCTCCGAAAGCAGTTTGAAGGCGCTGCTGATTATCGGCTGCGAGAGCCCGGGGATGTCCACCCCCACGAGCACTACCTTCGAATAGCCCTCATCGAATAGCTCCTTCATCGCCCGGTGCATTCGCTCGCCCAGGTCGCCATCTGCTTGCGGAAACGTCCTCAGGCCGAACTTCCTGAAGTACCCTTCGTCTCCGTCATAGCATATGAGCGTGTCGGCCTTTGATATCGCCTTTAGTCTTTCGACCGTGCCATCGAGCATCGAGGTGTAGAGCTTGAGCCTCTCGTCGTCGTCGAGGTGGCCCGAGAGGCGCGTCTTTACGTTTGCCGCCTCGGGACTCTTGGCGAAGATTATGAGTGCGTTTTGGTTTTTCATCTGACGTCCTCGTAATGTCTTGCAAGTTTTTCCGGCCTCACCTTGAATATCGTGTAGGCTATTGCTATGGCCCAGTCCCTGAGCGTTGTGTAAACAGGCCCTTCCGTAAGCCACCGCCGCGGAAGCGTCCTTATGGGCGGGTTGACGAACGCGACTCGGCCGAGCTTTTTCAGGCGCTGAGATATCTCGATGTCTTCCATGAGGGGCATCTCCCTGAACCCTCCGAGCCTCTCGAATGTCTCTTTGCGGAGGAAGATGCCCTGGTCGCCGTATATGAGGCGCGTGAGCGCTGAGCGGAGGTTCGCGCCCCGCTCCAGTACCCTGAACTTAAACGAATCATGTTCTATAGAGAGCCAGAACCCGCCTGCCGAGACGCAATTGTCGCTTAAGGTTTCTCTTATGACATCGAAACTGCCATCGGAAAGCACGCAGTCGGCATGGAGGAAGAGGAGGGCGTCGCCCGAAGCGGCTTCGGCTCCGGCGTTCATCTGTGCGGCCCTCCCGCGTTCTGAGTGCAGTGCCTTTTCCGTAAACTCACGCGCTATTGAGACCGTGGCGTCCGAGCTTCCGCCGTCCACGACTATGAGCTCTTCGCCCTCCGTAAGCTCGAGCGCGGAGAGGCACCTTCGTAGGGCCTTTCCCTCGTTCAGTACAGGCACTATGACTGATATCCTGATGGCGTTTCTCCCCTTGTTTTTAGGTCAAGGATAACATAAAAGAAAGTGAAGTTATATGTAACGCAAATTACATTGCCAAATATAAACAAGCTGTTATAATCTATCCAAGCAAGAGGGGCGAAATCCGAACCGTATCAACCTATTAAGAGGAAGGTCCAAGGGCTTGAATGGCCGACATACTTGCCGCTGACATAGGTGGAACCAATAGCCGATTCGCCCATTTTGAAGTGGGCGCCGACGGACGGCTCGAACTCAGGGGCACATGCTGGCTCAATACCAAAGATGCCACTTCGTTCGGCGAGCTCATCGAAAACCTCCGCAAGTCAGACCTCACGCTTAAACCCGACGACGCAGACATCGCCGTATTCGCCGTGGCGGGGCCGATAGAGAGAGGCGGCACCTACTCCGCACCACCGTATATCGACTTCGATAT
>Ga0055451_10000222_pt1 | contig 22073 bp, 18 predicted proteins | sample China_Galinas_PW_3_FD_57745 | JGI IMG/M metagenome (GOLD analysis project Ga0055451, IMG submission 57745) | Wetland microbial communities from San Francisco Bay, California, USA, that impact long-term carbon sequestration - China_Galinas_PWB_D2 | ecosystem: Environmental > Aquatic > Marine >... | reverse complement strand
CTTCGCGTCGCCGTCGGTCGGGTCGAGCTGCGGGTCGGTGTACTCGAGCACGGTCTTGCCCTCGAGAATGTGCTTGATGTGGTTGCCGCGCACCTCGACGACCGCCGTGACCCAGCGGTCCCCGCGATAGGTCTTCGAAGTCGAGTTCGTGCAATGGCGCGTGACGAGGTGACCGTTCATCACGACGTTGGTGCCCGGCGTGCACAGGTTGGAGGTCGTGCGGTTGCCTTTCGCGCGCCCGCCGAGCAGCTGGCACTCGATCGAGACCGGGAACTTCTGCATGCGCCCCATCGTCTCGGGCGGCTGCCCGTGGATCATCACGCCGTTGTTGCGGAACGCCCAGCCGGGCCCGCCGGGACACTGTTCGCCGACGAACCGGTACTCGACCCGCAGGATGTAGTTCGAGAACTCGCCGTCATAGAACAGATGGCCGAACCTGCCGTCGAACTTGTCGTACTGGTCGTACGAGACCGTGAGCAGCCCGTCCTCCACGCGAAACGTATTGCCGAAGTTCTCGCCGAGCTCGTAGCCTGCGATCTTCGGTCGCCAGCCGGTCAGGTCCTTGCCGTTGAACAGCTGCTTCCACTCGGGCTTGTTGTCCGCGGCGACGGCCGCGTCTTGGGCAAGGATCGGTGAGGTGACGGCGAGAACGGCGAGAAGACAGGGCGCGGCGGTATGCATGCCCACATCTCAGGCGAAGACCCGGGGTTTGGCAAGAGTCGCCGCGCCGGTCGATTCAATACGAGCGGTTCGGCCACGGGCGGCGCTCCCATGGTTCGCGGTTGATCTCGGCGCCGACGGCATCGCGGCGCTCGGCCACGTCCTCGTGAGCGTCCGAGCCCCACGCCGGAACGAGCTCGTAGATCCGATAGCCGGCCTCGGCCATACGTACGGCAACCGACCGCGAGCTGAGGATGATCAACTGGTCACTGACCTGATCGTGGAGTGCGTAGCGTGTCATCGGTCGTCCTCCTCGTGTGTCCCGAACCTCGCCCGCGTGCCGGCGATCGCGACCTGCTCGTCGGACACGACGTAGCCGCGCCGCCTGGCATCGGCGAGTGTGGTCTCGGCGCCTTGAATCCAGACCCGAAGCTGGTGGACTTCGCGAGTCCGCTTCCACCAACCGAGCATCGAAGCCGCGAAGAACGCGGCGAAGAACGCGAACGCGATCGTCGACAGGACGAACGTCACGTAGAGCCCGACCGCCCATCGCGCGAACGTCGCGGCGACCGCCATGGCCCGGCGCCGGCGTGAGAGCTCACGCGAAGGCGCGCGGTCGAGCTCGAGCTCGAACAGGCGATCCCTGGCGTCCGCGATCCAGCGCTGGATGCGGAAGATCTCGGATTGCTCGGCGAAGCTCGCGGTCGAAGCCCGGCGACGCCCGAGCCCCGCGGTGCTCAGGAACCGCTCCTGCTCGGGGAGGCTTCCACCTTGGTACCGGACCAGGGCCAGGGGATCCATCGTCGCGCTCCGCAGTCGCCGCTTCCGGCCGGGGCCGCAGCCGGCGCGGCATCGCGTGAAGCAACGCGCCGGACTCGGCAGAGCGGAGGCGCCGGAGGGACCAATCGCTCCAACGGCCCGGGAAGCGAAACGGCCGGCACAGGTCGGAGAAACGGCCGGCTGTGTTTATTGGACGGGCACGGGGCGGGCACCGGCACGGGCACGCACGGGAACGGGAGCCCTCGCTGAGAACGCCATGGTTGCTGGCGGTGGCGGGGCGTTGTTCAGCGTCGCACTGCCGGAGGCCGGCGTGCGGGTCGGCTGTCAGCGCCGGTCGGGTGCGCGATACCCGAACCGGCGCGGAGGAAGGCTCAGTTGCCGGAGGTCTTCTCGGCCGTCTTCGCGGTCGCCTTCGCGGTCAGGAACTTGCTCGGGTTCTTGACGAACTTGGCCTTGCACTTCTTGCAGCAGAACTGGACGAGCGTCGTGCCGTGCATGAGCTCGACGGGCTTCTTGCCGACTGGCTTGCCGCTGACCGGGCACGTGGCCATCGTCTTGCTGTGGGACTGGGTCTTGTAGGCGGCGTCCGTGATCTTGGCGATGATCTCGGCCTTCTTCTTGTTGGCCTTCTTCGTGCAGCCCTTGCAGCACAGCTCGACGAGGTGGTTGTCGATCACGATCTTGGCAGGCTTGCCCATCTTGCCGAGCTTCTCGCCGCTGATCGGGCAGACCTTGAGCGGGTAGTTCTTCGACTGCTGGCTGATGACGGCAGCTTCGAACTTCTTCGCGTACTTGGCGGGATCGGCTTCGATCTTCTTCAGGCAGCGCTTGCAGCAGACCTTGATGTGGTAACCCTTGGCTTCGGCGACGAGGCCCTTCTTGGCCGGCTTGCCGCTGATCATGCACGTGTTGCCGAACGGATACGCGTCGGTCGTCACGATCTTGGCCTCGGCCTTCTTCTGCGGCTTCTTGGCCTCGAACGTTTGGGCGGATGCAACGGACGCGAACACTAGCGCGGAAGCTGCGACGATTGCGGAAATGCGGACCATGTGGATCTCCAGGGGACTCGAGTTGTTCGAAGCGAAAGATCTTCGCCGCCCGGCGCCTCGGACTCAAGTGGCCAAGGGCGAACGAAGCCGCGGCGACCCTTCGTACCGTCGTCGGAGGCGGGTAAGATGCCTCGATGTCCGTTGACTTCGGCCGCCAGAGCGACGCCTACGCCGAGCACCGTCCGGGGTTCCCGGCCTGGTTCTACGACCGGCTCGAGACGTTCGTACTTCTGCGCGGCGTGTCCGCCGTGGATCTCGGGACCGGGCCGGGCAAGATCGCGGTCGAGCTCGCGGCGCGCGGGGCCTCCGTGACGGGAGTCGACATCTCGGACCGCCAGATCGCCGCGGCTCGCCGCGTCGCGTCCGAGCGCGGGGTCGACGACCGCTGCGAGTTCCTGGTCGCCCCTGCCGAGGAGACCGGCCTCGAATCCGCGTGCGCCGACATCGTGACGGCCGGACAGTGCTGGGTGTGGTTCGACAACGACCGCGCGGTCGCCGAGTCCGCGCGACTGCTGCGTCCGGGCGGCCTGCTCGTCGTCGCCCACTACTGCTACCTCGCGCCGGTGTCTGACATCGCCCGGCGCACCGAGGAGCTGGTCCTCGAGCACAATCCGACGTGGACGATGGCCGGCGACCCCGGGCTCTACCCGCAGCAGATCGTCGACCTGACGAAATCGGGCGAGTTCGAGCTCGTCGAGCAGTTCTGCCGTGACAACGACGAGTGGTTCACGCACGAGGCCTGGCGCGGGCGCATGCGCACGTGCAACGGAGTCGGGTCGGGGACGATGACGGAGGCCCAGATCGACGCGTTCGACCGCGACCTCGCCGAGCTGCTGCGCCGGGAGTTCCCCGACGAGCCGATGGCGATCCATCACCGCGTCTGGGCCACGATCGTGTCCCTGACCGGTCTGCGTTAGCTGACGCAGCCGCGCGTCCGCAGCTGCTTGACCTGTCGCGCGAGCTTCGGCAGCGCGCGCCGGTAGCGCATCCGCGCGCCGTTCTCGGTCATGTCGAGCCGCTCGCCGATGGCCTCGAACGTCATCCCCTCCCACTCGCGCAGTCTCAACACCTCGCGGTCGAGCGGATCGAGGAACTCGAGCGCGAGGCGGATCCACTCGTGCTTCTCCTGACGGTCCACGACGAGGCTCGGCGTCTGGACCGATTGCTGCGGCGGATCGAGGTTGAGCACGGTATCGCTCGCGCGCCCGCGTTCGCGGGCCACGTCGCGCCGCTGGCGGTGGAGGCGCTTGTTCTCGTCGCGCAGGTTGTTCTCGACGATCTTCACCATCAGCGCGCGGAACTGCTCGTCGTCGGAGACCTCGAAGCGCGGGCCGTACTCCATGAAGTCGATCATCGCCTCCTGCACGAAGTCGATCGACTCGGCGTGACCACGCAGGTTCGGGCCGATACGCCGCCGAACATGGTCGTGCACCCAAGCCAGGTTGCGTTCGACGAGCTCGATGAGCGCGGCGCGGTCGCCCTTGTTCCAACGGCGCAAGAGCGTGATCGTCGGCGCGTCCGTCATCGGTCTTCTCCGCGCAGCCCGGACACGAGCTGCTTGAACGCCGGCCGGTCGCGCAGCGCCGCCAACCCGCGCTCGTTCTCGATCGCCGTGGCATCGCCGAAGCCGGCTTCGACTGCCGACCTGAGCGCCGCCATCGCCTTGTCGAGCAGCGCCGAGTCACCTCCGTCCTTGGCCGCGCGGACGAGGAGCTTGGCCGCGTCGATCCCGAAGCTGGGCGTGGCCGGCACGTCCGCGATCAGGCTGTCGGCGCACCGCCTCACGAGCTCGACGTCCGCGAGCTTGACGACGGCGCGCATGTACTGCCGGTAGTGGGACTTCTGCTGCTGCTGGATCTGGGCGCGAAAGTCGGCATCGGCCGCGGTCGCGCGCAATACCTTGCGAAACAGCACCGAGACGCGATGCGACACTTCGACGATCGCCGGCAGGTCCCGGCCCTGGCCGAGAAATCGCAGGATCTGATCGGTGATCGGCGCGACCTCGGTGGCGACGAGCCGCTTGCCGGCGCCGTGTGAGACGGCGACCTCGAGCAGCGGAACACAATCGAGGTAGGCCTCGCGCGCGAGCCTGAGTCGGCGCTCGGCCGCTTCCATGTCGCTATCGCCGATCGCGATCGCACGACGCTGATGGAACAACGCCTGGTTCAGCTTCATCACGACGTGCAGCACGTGGCATTCGAGCAGCTCGGGGTGCTCGGCGACTACCGTCTCGATCTGCTCGAGCCCGTGCGCGAAGTGCTCCTCGGCGGCGTCGGGCTTGCCGACCACGTCGCTGGCCTTGGCCAGCACGTAGTGAACGTGCGCGAGCATCCGCCGACCCTGCGGCGAGGCCGGGTTCTTGCTCAACAGCGTCTCGGCCTGCGCGAGGGCCTTGGTCAGGTACTTCTCGGCCTCCGCCGGCTGGGTCCGCGTGTACATGACCCCGATGTTGGTCAGCGACTGCACGAGCGCGTGCCGCTCGTTCCAACTGTCGGGCTCCTTCTCGACGATCTTCTCGCGCAACGCGAGCGCCTTGCCCAGCAGGCTGCGCACGCGCTCGTTGGCCGTGCCGTGAAACCTCAACGTCGCGAGGCCGTTGTACGCCTGCGCCAGAGACTGCATGCTCGGCGGCAGCTCGCGCTGCTTCTCGGGCAGTTGGTCGTGGAGCGCGATCGCTTCCTCGAACGCTGCCACGGCCTTCTTGTGATCGGACAGCCTGCGAAGGTAAAGCTCGGCGATGCTGCCCTTGGTCGCAGCCATGCGCCCGAGCGCCCAGTCGCGCTCGGGCTGCGGCGCGGACCCGTTGTCGCGAATCCACTGCCAGTCCGCGAACGCCGCGTCGTTCTCGGCGAGCGCCTCGTCGTAACGGCTCGTCAGCGAGTACAACCCACCGAACTGATCGTGGAGGCGGGCTTCGAGCTTCTTGTACCGTACGTCCTCGGGGTCCTCGCTGACCAGGACCGCGAGGGTCTTGCGCGCGCGCGTGAGCACGTCCTCGGCCTCCTTGACCCGGCCGAGAAGCCGGTGGAAGTGGCCGATCTTGAGACATGTCTCGACCGCATCGACCCGCAGCCCGTCATCGTCGGTGGCCTGCTCGAGGTTCGACTCGTAGATCCGAACCGCGTCCTCCATCAGCTTGCGCGAGAACTCGTCGTAGACCGGGGACTCGCCGATCTCCTGCAGGTTCGTCGCGCGTTCGATCATTCGATCGACGGCCGTGCGCAGCTGGTGCAGGCGAACTTCGTTCTTCTGCTTCTCGGCCGCGATCGCGTCACGCGAAGACTTGAAGTAGAGCATGAACGCCAACGGCCCGATGACGACGAGCAGGAACGCCAGGACCGCCGCGACCGAAGCGCCGGGCTTGCGCCGAGCGAACTTGACGACCCGCGTCACCGGTCCGGGCGGCTTCGCGACGATCGGCAGGTGCTCGAGGAACCGGCGCAGGTCCTCGGCCATCGACGTCGCAGACTGATAGCGGTGATCGGGGTTCTTCTCGAGCGCCTTGTGGCAGATCGTCTCCAGGTCGCGAGGGATCTCGGAATTCTGCTTGCGGACCGCAACCGGATCGTGGAACGAGATGTCGTAGAGGATCCGCTGCGTCGACTCGGCCTCGAACGGACGCTTGCGCGTCAGAAGCTCGTAGAGCACGACACCGAGCGAGTAGACGTCGGTGCGGTGATCGATCGTCCCACTTCCTGCGAGCGCCTGCTCGGGGCTCATGTAGTTGGGAGTGCCCGACAGCTCGCCGGTGCGCGACAGACTGTCCTTGTCGAGGTCTTTGGCCAGCCCGAAGTCGACGAGTCGGGCGCGACCTCCTGCGATGAGGATGTTGTGCGGCTTGATGTCGCGATGGATCACGCCACGCTCATGGGCATGGGCCAGGGCTTCGGCCACCTGCGCCGCGATCTCGGCCGCCTCGGCCGGCGGGGTTCCGGCGGACATTGCGCCGACTCGCTTGGTCGGATCCGGCGAAGCCGCGATCAGGTCGCCGAGGTTCTTGCCGTCGACGAAGTCCATCGCGAAAAAATGCATTCCGCCGGACTCGCCGACTTCGTAGATCGGGACGATGCCCGGGTGCTGGAGCTTGGCGGCGGCCGAGGCCTCGCGGCGGAACCGCTCGATCCGGCGCGGTGAGTGCGTCAGGTGAGCGGCCAGCACCTTGACCGCGACACGACGCCCGAGCGAGTGCTGACGGGCCTCGTAGACGATGCCCATGCCCCCGCGCCCGATCTCGCGGACCAGGTCGAACCCACGAATCCGGCCGATGCCGGCATCACCGGCGTCCTCGCCGTCATCGGCGACCATGGGCTCGAGCAGCTCCCGCAGATCGGGATGCTCCTCGAGCAGGTCGTCGCGCGACGTGGATCCACGGTCATGATCCATCCACGCGTCGATCGCATCGCTGAGCCGGTCGAGCCGGTGTTCTCGTTCGTCGGACATGAGGCTTCGCTTCGCTAGACTGTCAAGTATCTGGCGGAAAGCGATTTAGGGCAAGCCGTGGACACGGGGATCCGTGTGCGCCGATCACTCGTCGCGCGCGAGGCAGTAGAGACACCGCTCGCCGCGCAAGAACATCTCGGATCCGGCGATCGCGGCCGACGCACTGAAGCGATCGTCGAGCACGTTGCGCGCGAGGAACTCGGGCTGGCCCCGGCCATGGCGGAACACGACCGTGACGCCGTCGCGATCGGTGATATAGACGCGCCCTTTGGCCGCGACCGGCGAGGCATAGATCTCGAACATCCCGGGCAGCCGGAACGGCCCGCTCGGCTCTTTGCCGGTCTTCGCCCTGACGCGCGTCAGCACCCCCTGGTAGTGGTTGAGGAAGTAGAGCCACTCGCCGTAGAGCAGCGGCGAGGGCACGTAGGGAGTACGGCGGTGACGGGACCACAGCACGTTGTCGGTATCGGTCACGTCGCCCTTGGCCCCTTCGAGCTTGATCGCGAGCATCGTGCGCCGCTCGTAGCTGCTACCCACATAGACGACGCCGTCCCCGGCGACCGGGCTCGCGACGATGTTGTGCGAGAGCCCGCCGCACTCCCACAGCACCTTGCCGTCAGCGAGGTCGTAGGCGCGAACCCGCTTGGTCCCGGCGACGATCAGCTGCCGCCGTCCGGCGTGCTCGACGACGATCGGCGAGGACCACGACGTCACCTCCTCGCGCGCGGCGCGCCAGCGTTCGTCACCGGTGCGCTTGTCGAGCGCGACGACGAACGAGTCGCCTTCGTGGTCCCAGTTGACCGCCAACGTGTCGCCCGAAAGCACCGGCGAGGCGCCCTCCCCGTGACCGTGCTTGACCTTCATGACGCCCAGGTCCTTCTGCCACACGAGGTTCCCGTCCATGTCGAGGCAGTAGAGCCCGTTCGAACCGAAGAACGCGAACACGTGCTCCCCGTCGGTGACCGGCGACGCCGACGCCAGGCTCGCGGACCTGTGCGCGCCGGCGTGCGGGAGCGCCCTGCGCAGAGACTTCCTCCACACCTGCTTGCCGGTCTTCCTGTCGAGCGCGAGCAACGCGAACTCGTGCTTGCGCGTGACCGGAGCGTTGTCGTGTGCACCCGGTGCGTCGTCGGGCACCGGTTTCCCGGGCTTGCCGAACGGGATCGCAACCGCGACGAACACTCGGTCCTTCCAGACGATCGGCGACGCGTGCCCCTTGCCGGGGAGCGCGACCTTCCAGCGCACGTTCTTCGTCTCGCTCCACTCGATCGGCGGGTCGCCGTCGGGCGACACGCCCGTCGCGAGCGGTCCTCGCCACTGGGGCCAATCCCTGCTCGCGTCCAGCGCGGGCTTCGAACCCTGGGAGAGTAACGACGGGGCGGCGAGGAACAGGAACAGCAATCGCAGCATGGCGGCCTCGGTGAAGGTCGCAGGACAACGTAGCGAATCGGCTCATACTCCGCGGCGGGCAATTCGCTAAGCTCTGGCCATGAAGATCCAGAGAGTGCTCGTCTACCGCGTCGAGCTTCCGCTCCACGAGGGCAGCTACAAGTGGTCCGGTGGCAAGTCGGTCGAGGTGTTCGACAGCACGATCGTCCGGATCGAGACCGACGCGGGCGTTGTCGGCACGGGCGAGGTCTGCCCGCTCGGGCCGTTCTACCTGCCGTCCTATGCGGCCGGCGCGCGCGCCGGGATCGTCGAGCTCGGACCGCAGATCCTCGGCCACGACCCGACGCAGATCGTCAAGCTCGGGCGCCACATGGACCACTGCCTCAAGGGCCATCCCTACGTCAAGTCCGCGATCGACATGGCGTGCTGGGACATCCTCGGTCAGGTCACCGGGCAACCGGTCTGCAACCTGCTCGGCGGCCGCTACGGCAACGACTTCGTGCTCTACCGCGCGATCTCGCAGGAAGACCCCGACACGATGGCGAGCCGCGTCGCCGGCTATCGCGACGAAGGCTATCGCCGCTTCCAGCTCAAGGTCGGCGCCGATCCCGAGACCGACATCGCGCGCATCCGCGCCGTCGCCAACGAGCTCGAGCCCGGCGACATCCTCGTCGCCGACGCCAACACCGGCTGGCTTCCGCACGAAGCCGCGCGTGTCGTCCGCGGCGTGCGCGACGTCGACGTCTACATCGAGCAACCGTGCGCGTCGTACGAGGAGTGCCTGTCGATCCGGCGGCGCACCGATCACCCGTTCGTGCTCGACGAGACGATCGACGGCCTGCCGATCCTGCTACGCGCGTATGGCGACCGCGCGATGGACTGCGTCAACATCAAGATCAGCAAGTTCGGCGGCCTGACCAAGGCCCGCCAGGCTCGCGACCTGTGCGTGTCGCTGGGCATCGCGATGACGATCGAGGACAGCTGGGGCGGCGACGTCATCACGGCCGCGATCGCCCACCTCGCGCACAGCACGCCGACCGAGCTCCTGTTCACCGCGACCGACTTCAACAGCTACGTGACGGTCAGCACGGCCGACGGCGCGCCGCAACGCGAGCACGGGCGGATGTCAGCGTCGACCGAGCCGGGCCTCGGGATCCGGGTCAAGGACGAGTTCCTCGAGACTCCCGTAGCCGAGATCTCCTGAGCCATGCGCTGGCTGCCGTTGCTGTTGGCGCTGCTCGCGCCGCTGCTCGCGCCGCTGCCCGCCCAGGACCGCGCGCAGGAGCCGACCCACTACAAGGGCCGGCGCATCGCGCGCACGATGCGCTACGCGGGCGCCAACTGGCTGATCCGCGAGTCGCGCGAACGGGAAGAGGAATGCTCGACGCTCTTGCGCGCGCTCGGCATCGAAGCCGGCGACGTCGTCTGTGACTTCGGTTCGGGCAACGGTTTCTACACGCTGCCGATCGCCGAGCTCGTCGGCGACACAGGCAAGGTCATCGCGGTCGACATCCAACCGCAGATGCTCGCGCTGCTGAAGAAGCGCGCAGCCAAGACCAAGGTGGCTTCGCGCATCGAGACGGTCGTCGGTCACCAGAAGTCGACCGGGCTTCGCCCGAACAGCATCGACCTGTGCTTGATGGTCGATGTCTACCACGAGCTCACGTACCCCGAGCAGATCCTGCGTGACGTCCGCAAGAGCCTCAAACCGGGCGGACGGATCGTGCTCGCCGAATTCCGCATGGAGGACCCGGCGGTCCCGATCAAGCTGCTGCACAAGATGAGCAAGCGGCAGGTGCTCAGGGAGCTGGTCCCGAACGGTTTCCGCCTCGTCGAGCAGTTCGACCGGCTGCCGTGGCAACACCTGATGTTCTTCGAGGCGACGCGGGACGACGAGCTGGCGAACGAGGTCCGCGGGGCGATGGCCCGCGCGACGAAGTTCCTCCGGTCGATCTCGACGCACGGCGGCTATGCCGGCATCTACTCGCTGGATCTCTCCCACCGCTACGGAGAAGCGCTGTACGAGCGCGCCGGCAAGCACGAGATCTGGGTCCAGCCGCCGGGCACGCCGAGTGTCGGGCAGGTGTTCCTCGATGCGTTTCGACTCACCGGAGACGACACCTACTTCGAGGCCGCCCGCGACGCGGGTCGTGCGCTGGCCTGGGGACAACGCGAGGCCGGGGGATGGGACCACCGGGCCGACGTTTCGAAGCTCACCGCGGACGCGGTCGTTCCCGAACCGGCCAAGGGCCACTGCACGTTCGACGACGACATCAGCCAGGGAGCGCTGACGTTCCTGATCGAGCTCGACGACGTCGTCGAGGAACGCTGGCTCACGAACGCGGTCCGGCGCGGGATCGCCCACCTGCTCGCGAGTCAGTTCGAAGGCGGAGCCTGGCCTCAGTGGTTTCCGCTGCGCGGCGGTTACCACGACTACTACACGTTCAACGACAACGCGATCAACGACTGCATCCGCGTCGCGCTGCTCGCGAACGAGCGATACGGGCGCAAGGACTGCGAGCAGGCCGCGCTCGCCGGCGGTGACTTCATCCGCCTCTCGCAGCTTCCGGGCAAACAGGCAGGGTGGGCGCAGCAGTACAGCCATGACCTCGCGCCCGCTGCCGCCCGGCGCTTCGAACCCGCGGCCGTGTGCAGCGCCGTGACCGCTCGCAACATCCGGACCCTGATCGAGCTGTTCCTCCGAACCGGCGAAGAGCGGTTCGTCACCCCGATCCCGAAAGCACTGGCGTGGCTCGAACGGTCGAAGCTCCGCGAAGGGCGCTGGGCCCGGCTCTACGAGCTCGAGACCAACCGTCCGATCTACGGCGATCGCGACGGCCGGGTTCACTACACGCTGTCCGAGATCAGTGAAGAACGCCGAAACGGCTACGCGTGGCAGGGGAGCTTCGGCGTGCCCTCCGCCGCGCGCGCGTTCGCGGAAGTCGAACGGCTCGGCCGCGACGGCTACCGAGGAAGGCGTGCGAAAAACCCCGGTCCCGACGCGCGGCGGAAGGCCGCCCGGTCTCTCGCACCCCGAGTCCGGAAGGTCATCGCCGCGCTCGACGAAACCGGCCGCTGGGTCCTTGGCGGCCGGATCCACATCGCCGACTTCGTGCGCAACATGCGGACGCTCTGCGATTACCTCGATCGCTTGTAGGGACGTCGCGACGGGGGTTGCGCGCGCCCGGATGCGCGTTATCGTCGCGGCCTCGACACGATTCCAAGGCATGGCCAGTCCCGCCGCAGGCGACCTGCATCGGCGCGGACCCGAACCACGGACAACAGGAGGTGCCCATGAACGAGTTCATGCACACAGAGCTGCCTCCTCTCGGCAGCTGCTAGCGCAACGCTAGCCAACCCAAGCGAGAGCTCGGAGCCGGTTCCGACACCGGCCGGCCGCTTGCGGTCTGCCCTGACACGTCGCTTCCCGCGGTCGTGTGCGTCCGTTGCAACACCCACTCAATCGCCAACCAAGCATCCCCGAGCCGCGGGGACGAGGTCCATAGCCTTGAACAAGTCTCGACGACTGGAGCTCGAGCGACGGCTCGCAAGTCTCCAAGGAAACGAACGGCAGCGCATCTACAAGCGCGCCAAGACACTCCGCAAACAACACACTCGGTCCCAACCGAAGGAACGCCGCCGGAACCGTCGCGGGTTCGACGACGACGGGCGTGACGTCGTACGGATGCGACCACGCACGGATTCGCTGCACTACTGGGCGCTCACGGTGCTCGAGCTCGAGGACAGCGAGCCACCCGCCGCGGACTCGGCCACGAGCGAGGGCCTCGTCCTCGCGATCAGCCGTACCGAATGCGTGGTCCGCTGCGCAGACGAGTCCGTCACCCTGCGTCTCCCGTCCCCCGGAGACTTCCGCGTCTCGATCGCGGTCGGCGATCGCGTCCGCTTCGATCTTCATACAGGCCAGGTCGGCGAGGCGCTTCCCCGTCGCACCGTGCTCTCACGACCCGACCCTCACAACGCGCACCGCGAGCGTGTGCTCGTCGCCAACGTCGACCTCGTCGCCGTCGTCGTTCCAGCCAACCGAATCCGCCCGGGTCTCATCGACCGGTTCTTGATCGGCATCGAGCGCGGTGGAGCCGACGCGCTCATCTGTGCCAACAAGGTCGACCTCTGCGAACCGCCCGAGCTGTGGACCCGGCTCGAACCCTATGCGGCGCTCGACGTCCCGATCGTCATGTGCTCGGCCGCGACGGGGTTCGGCATCGATCGGCTGCGCGAGCGAATCAGCGACAAGCTGTGCGCTTTCGTCGGCCAAAGCGGCGTCGGCAAGTCCTCGCTGCTCAATCGCCTTGCACCGGGCGCGGATGCGGCGACGACCGCCGTCCGCGATCACGACGGCAAGGGACGCCACACGACGACGAGCAGCACGCTCTACGACGCGGGCGGTGGCGCCCAGATCATCGACACACCCGGCATCCGATCGTTCGGGCTGTGGCGACTCGACCGGCGCGAGCTCGCGGCCTACTTCCCGGAGTTCGCGCAGCTCGGGGCGTGCCGGTTTCGCGACTGTACGCACAGCCACGAACCAGGCTGTGCTCTCGAGGAAGCCGTCTCGGATGGCCGTTTGTCGCGCGCGCGTTGGGCTACGTACTCGAGAATTCTTCGCTCACTCGACTGACCCGAACCCGCGACGGCAACGCGAGCGGGAGCCGCCCGCTCGGAACCCGCAACGGCAACGCGATCACGGGCCGCGCACGGGCATGGTCGGGCATGCCGCGATCGCATCGCCGCTACCGGTGAGCAACGCAGTGACACGCGTAGCGAACCCAAACAGTGCTCAAGAACGCGTCTCCAGCGCCCGAACAAAACCTGTCGCATATCGAGACAGGGAGCGGAGCGTTTTGAGACACTCTCATAGCAAAGGCCAAGATGGCGCACTCCTCGTCGAGGCCATGATGGCCTCGTTGTTCGGGCTGATCATCATGGGCGCGGTCCTGACGATGATCACGCGCCAGAGCGTTCATCGTCAGACCAACGTCGAGTCGAGCCTCGCGTTGAGCGCTGCGATCAACAACCTCGAGCAGATTCGCGCAGTACCGACCACGGGCCTTCCTGCGCTCGACGGCGTCGGCTTCGACGTTCCCGGTCTCAATGGCGCACCCGGCGGTCTTCCGCCGGTCAACGGCGACGTCGACGGCCTTCCCGGCAAGCTGACGGTCGCGTTGGACCAGAACACCGGCGGCGTGTCGATCTACCGCGTCGATGCCGTCGTCACCTGGGATGGAGTGTCCGGTCCCAGGCAAGTCCGCATGGGTTGTTTGATTGGAGAGCGAAAATGAGTACCCACACGCGAAATCATGCCGGCTTCACGATGATCGAGCTCGTGATCGTGCTCACGGTCGCACTTCCCATGGTGTTCGCGATCACGCGGACGACGACCGTCGTCAATCGGACCGTCGACACCAACGTCAGCGCCGCCGAGACGGTTGGCTACCTGCGGCGTGCCAGTCGCCGGATCGCCGAGTTCGTCCGTCCGGGGAAGCTGTCGACGGTCATGGTTCCTGCGATCAAGGACGATGTGGACGCCGCCCGGGCCACGAGTATCGGCGAGTGGATCGCACCGACCGATCTCGTCTGGCGTCCCGGGATCGAGTTCAAGTCGGCCAGCGGCCTGTTGTCGATCAACGCCTCGCTGTCGACGTTGCCGCGCCGGCTCGTCCACTCGCTCGAGTCAGGCGAGCTGCCGAACGACCTCGACGATGACGGCGACGGCCTGGTCGACGAGGGCACGATCGCGCTGCGGGAGAACGGGGTCACGCTGAGCCTGATCCGCAACGTCGAGAAGTTCTCGTTGTCACTCGAAGGAAGACTGCTGCGGATGCGCCTGCGGATCGCTCGCAAGGACGGGGAAGGACGGGTGCTCCGCTCGTTCCTGGAGCAGACCTTCTACATGCGAAACAACTGATTGAGGGATCGACCCATGTCCCAACCGCCACGCAGTGCCAACGACGGGTTCGTGCTCATCGTCTTCATCGTGACGCTCGTCCCGCTGCTCCTCGTCGCGGGCACGTACACGCTGACCATGACAGGCAGCAGCAACGAGCTGAGCTCCGAGCTCGATCACGAGCTCGCGTTCCTGGCCGCCGAGTCGGGCGTCGACGACGCGATCTACAAGGGCGAGACGGGGCTTCTCAAACACAACGTCAGCTATTCCCGCAATCTCGGAAACGGCGTGTCGTTCTCGGTCGAACCGACTCACTTGAAGGTCGACGGGAAGGACAATGACGGTGATGGGAAGATCGACGAGGACGACGAGGATGTGTTCCAGGTCATCGTTACCGGGCGTTACCGCAACATCAAGAAGCGTGTCGCCGCGTACCTCGGCCCGGTGCCCCTGATCCCGAGCCTGACCAGCGCGCTCGCGGTCTCGAATCCGAGTGTCGTGCTCGACCTCAACGGCACGGTGAAGATCTCGGGGTTCAACGTCGACCTGGACAAGAACCCGATCGGCAGCGGTGACGTCCCGGGCCTGACCACCACGGAGAGCTCGACCGCCCATCTGCTCTCGGAGCTGGATCCGCTCGAACAGTCCATGGTCATCGGAGACGGCGGCACTCCGAGCCTCGGGACCTCGTCGAGCGTCGACCTGGTATCGCTGTGCGCCCAGATCCAGAACACCGCCGACCTCGTGCTGACCGCTGCCGCCTACAACAGCTACGACTTCGGCGACGGAGCGACCAGCGACGTCCACGTCACGTACCGCGACGGCAACGTGACGTTCGGCGGCAACTCGCACGGCGCGGGCATCATGCTGGTCACCGGCGACCTCACGATGAACGGCAACTTCCGGTTCGACGGTGTCATCGTCGTACTCGGCAACATCATCAACTCGTCGGGGACCGCCCAGATCTACGGCGGGATCATCCAGGGGGACAGCGGCGGCCTCATCGACTTCAACGGCACGGTCGACGTCTACTACTCGGACACCGCGATCGCCGTCGCGAACTCGACGAGCGGCAAGTATGTGGCATTCAACGGCTGGCAGAACCTCTCGGCGAAGTAACAAGGAAGCGCAACCCATGGACGATCATCATCATCCTCGGCCGGGCATCAGTCAGATCGCGTTCGTTCGGGGCGCGATCATCGCGTTCGCCGCGCTCGCAGCCACGGCTGCGCTGGTCTTCGTCGCGCTGTTGATCTTCGAGAGCGACCCCGAGATCAGGCGTGGCAAGTTCCAGTCCGCCAAGGAACAGGAGCTGACCGCGCTGTTGTACCGCCTCAAGGCGTCGTGGGACCCGAAGCAGCGGCAGCGCTTGTACGAACTGGCACAGAAGGAATCCGATCGGTTCCGGACGCCGCTGCAGCGGCTCCTCCGCGTTCCGAACTTCGAGCTGATCGAGCCGGCAATCGAGTTCGCGGGAGCCACGTTGGACGTCTCCCACCGACCGCAGCTCGTCTACCTCGCCGCGTTCGGCACGCCGTCCGTGCGAGCCAAGGCGGTGCTCGCGGTCCAGCGACTCGATCCTTGGCAACCGAGCGAGCTCGCGACGCTCGCCAAGAGCGCGGTGAAGGAGGTCCAGCTCGCCGCGCTCGAAGCCGCGGGAAGAGGCGGCTTGCCCCTGGATGCCACGCTCGAGCTCATGAGCGACGAGGACGAGGACGTCCGCGCCGCGGCGTGTTCCACGCTCCCCGAACAGGTGTCCGACGCCACGGCGATCGAGCTCGGCAAACGCCTAGAGCAAGGGACGGAAGAGGAACGCATCGTCGTGCTCCACGCGTTGGGCGTCGCCGGACGGCAGCAGCAGTTCGAGCACCAGGCGGCCAGGTTCCTGTCCGAAGGATCGGAGGAGCTGCAGTTCGCCGCACTCGACTTCCTGGCGACGGGGACCGGGGCGTTCAGGGCCGAGGACCAGGTCTGGGCACTGATCGGCAACAACATGCTGAGCTCCGAGCTGCGCTGCAAGGGACTCTACTGCCTCGAGCTTCGCCACCAGGTCGACCTCGACCGCCTGCGCCGCGAGCTCGTGTGGATGGAGCCGGAGCTCCGCTACTTCGCCGCCCGCTGTGAGCTGGCCAAGGATCCGCGCGCTGCGTTCGAGATCCTGCTCGAGCTGACGAACAGCGACTCGCAGCCGACGGTTACGGCGACCCGGCGGCTGCTGGCCTGGTTGACGGGACTCAGCCCGGGATCCGAACGAGCGGACTTCGCCAGCCGACTCCAGGGACTCACGCTGGCCGCCCGCGAGCTGCCCGAGCCGACGCTCGAGTTCCCGCGCAACTGAGCCGTGCCCCTAACGAATGTGTCAGAGACATTCCTTAGGGCTTCTGCATCCGGATCGCAGCTTTACTGTCACGGCGGCAGAAGTACAGCGAGCTCTTGCTTTCGGCGCGGGCGTCACCGTCGGCCCACAGCGCGTAGAAGTCCGGATCAGCGTTGACGGGGTGGCGGACGTAGCCGTGGTTGCGCGGACTGTCGTGCGTCAGGTTGGCTCCGCGGACCCATGTGGCGCCCTGGTCGCGACTCGTCCAGACGACGATCTCGCCGCCCTGCCCCCACGGCTGTGGCCCGGGATCGGTCGGCGCGATGAGCCGCCAGGTTCCGTCCGGCTCGATGTAGAGCGACCCGTAGTCGTAGTTGTGATCCGAGGTCGTGACCGGTCGCTGGATCCACTCGCTACCGGTCCAGCGAATCGTGAACCATCGCCGTGGGCCGTTCTCGGGCCCGGCGCGGTAGCCCTTCGACGTGAGAAACAGGATCACCGGTCGACCTTCGGCCGTGAACTGGACCTGCTTGAGATACACGAGCTCCTTCGTCGCGATCGTGTCGAGCACGAGCGTCGAGTTGTGGCGCGTCGTCAACGGAAGATCGACGGGGCTGCCGTCGACCGTCGTCCAGGTCTCGCCTGCGTCGTTCGTCTCCATGTAGTAGAGATTGGCGCGCGCGTTGAGCCCCACGGGTTCGGGATGGAAGTTGAACGCAGTTCCGATCTTCTGCCCGTGACGCCAGCTGACCTGGTAGTGACCCTTCTCGATCCGCGCCAGCAACACGGGCTTCTGCCAGGTTCGTCCGTCCCTGCTCCGCCAGCAGTAGAGCCGCCTTCCCCCACCGTAGCGCGTGTGCAGGAAGCACCACCCGCGACCGGGAACGAACCACGGCTGCGAGTACGAGAAGTTGGTCTCGAGCACCAGGTCGAACCCATCGATCGAATACGGCGCTCGGCTGCGATGGATGTAGGCCGGCCGTGCCCGGCCGTGCGAGTTGGAGAACACCCACACGTAGCCATCGTCATCGAGCATCAACGTCGGATTGTCGTGGGCGTCTCCGGTCTTCTTGTCGAGCAGCGTCACCGGCTCGTGCAGCTCGTGGGTCCGGTGGTCGTAGTACGACACCATGTGCAACAGGCTTCCCGAAGCAGACACACCGCCGTATGTGAAGAACGTCTTCTTCGCCGCCTTGCTGTAGTACGCGATCGGCACGTGCTGCTGCGGGTACGTCGCGAATCCCCCCGCGTACTTGTAGCCGTACTCGTCTCCGGACGGCTGGTTGCCGTACCAGATCCCACGAAACACGTCTCTCGCCGGCGGCCGGTCCGGGCCCGCGCTCGAGCACGCGACGGCGGCAAGCAACGCTGCTGGAAGAACGAGGCACCTGGACACGCCGGGAAGCATAGACGACGCGAAGCTCCTCCGACATCGACAGTTCTGGTAGCTTGCTGCAATGCTCGAGCACCCGAAGCCCGAGCCGGGACCGATCCGGAAGCTCTGGCGCCGGCTCAAGAGGCCCGTGTTGTGGGCGGTCTCGGGCGTCACGCTGCTCGTGGTCGCCTACCTCGTGGCCGCGCTCGTGCTCGGGCTGCTGCCGGTCAACGCGGACTACCGACCGCCCGAGCGGGGGGTCGAGATCTTCATTCGCTCGAACGGCGTTCACACCGATTTCATCCTGCCCGTCAGGACACCGGCCAAGAGCTGGCCGTCGTTCGCACCGCTCGTCGACGATCCGGCAATGAGCGCGAGCGCGCAGTTCGTCGGCTTCGGCTGGGGCGATCGCGAGCTGTTCCTCAACACGCCGAGCTGGGCGGACCTGACCTTCGAGACCGCGTTTCACGCCGTGTTCCTGCCGAGCGCGACCGCGATGCACGTGTCGTACTGGCAGTTTGCGCCGGACGAGTCGGAGACGTCCAAGCGCCTGCTATTGACCCGCGCGCAGCACGACGCGCTCGTCGAGTACATCACGAGCTCCTTCGTCGTCGACGAGCGCGGGAAGCCAAAGCACATTGCAGGAAGCGGCTACGGCGACAAGGACACGTTCTACGAAGCGAACGGCTCGTATCACTTGTTCTTCACGTGCAACGAATGGACGAACCAGGGTCTCAAGAGAATCGGCGTGAGGGCGGCACGTTGGTCACCGTTCGACACGGCCATCTTCTATCAGCTGCACAAGATCCAGTGAGCTACCAGCCGCGCCGCCGCCCGCCCGTGAGCCGAGGTTTGAGAACCTGCAGCGCGGCCTTTCGCGTGCGTGGCGTAGATCGCTCGGGAGTCACGATGTTGCGCAGCGTCGCGGCCAGCCGCGATGCAAACTCGGCATCGAGCTGCGAACGAGCGGTCGTGACGAGCACGACCGGGATCGTCAGCGGATACGCCAGCGAGCCGGCCTTTCCGGTCGGGGCGTCGAACCGGTCGAGCTTCAGGGCGATCAACCCGTGCGCGTCGGACAGCCTTCGCGGCAGGACGGCAATACCGGTCGGGTCGCGAACGAGGCTCTGCGCCACCTGCTCGAGCGTCCTCCGGCCACGGGCGTGCGGCGTCAGCGCTCGGAGACCGAGTCGGCGCGCGATGACCGGACCGAACGAGTCGCTGCCCGGCTCCAGGGCGTAGATCTGCACGGGACGCGAGCGTCCACCGAAGCGGTTCCAGGCGCTCGTGAACCCCGACAGCAGCGCGCTGAGCTGCGCCTTGGTCAAGGCTCGCACCGGGTTCTCGGGATGCACGGCCGCAACGGCGACAAAGTCGCCGAGCAACACCGTGCGGGTCGTGGTCCGCCGGCGACGGCGGCGCCCGACGCTGACACGGGCGTCGATCGTTCCCGCGACGAGGGCTTCGGCCGCGCGGGTCTCCTCGGCGAAGCTCCACGAGACGGCGCGCCCGCGCTCGTCGACGATCGTCTGCGTCGCGGGCGTCATCAGGTGGTCGCGGACGAACGCCGGCACCGAGATCCGGAGCCGGAGATCGCGCGCAAGAGGCGCGCCGCGCGGGCTTCCGCGACGCTCACCCGAGCTCGTTCCACCGGTCAATGGACCGTGCGGGGAATCGACGCGTCCCGGTCTCGCCGGGATCGGCGCGCGCAGCGGAGTGTGGCTCGGCCCAGCGGACTCGGGAGCGATGGTCGCCTCGAAGGTGACGGGCTCGACGGGCATCGTCAGGCGGTGGGTCACGGCGAGGACGGCGATCGCGACACCGACGAGGAAGAGCTGTCGCGATCGAGCCATCGAACCCATGATGTTGGCTTATCGGACAGGACGCGCTCCGGATTGAGCCGGTACGCAGCTTTGCGTTTCGGCAACGACTCGGCGTCGCCAAACGAACCGACTCGAACAGTGAGGACCGCGTGAAGATCGTCATCGTCGGCGCTGGAGTCTTCGGCATCACGGCAGCCTTGGAGCTTCGCGCCCGCCAGCACGACGTTCTCGTCATCGACCCGGGGCCGATCCCCCACCCGCTCGCGTCATCGACCGACCACAGCAAGGCGGTGCGTCTCGACTACGGTTCCGATGAAGGCTGGACGTCGATGGCCGAGGCCGCGCTGCCGCTTTGGATGGAGTGGAACGAGCGCTTCGGCGAGACGTTGTTTCACCAGGACGGGTTCCTGTTCCTGACAGCGGAACCGATGCAGGAGGGCGGGTTCGAGCACGACAGCTTCCACATGCTGACCGACCGCGGCTTCGAGCTCGACCCCGTCGACCGCGACACGCTTCGCGAGAGGTTCCCGGCGTTCGACGCCGAGCGCTATGCCGGCGGGTACTTCAATCCCCACGACGGCTGGGCCGAGAGCGGACGCGTGGTCGAAGTGCTCAGCCAGGCTGCGAGGGCCGACGGCGTCGAGCTACGCGCAGGGCAACGGTTCGAAGCGCTGATCGAGTCCGGTGGACGGATCGCCGGCGTCCGCACCGATGACGGCCCGGAACACGAAGCGGACATCGTGCTCGTCACCGCCGGGGCGTGGACACCGGCGGTGTTGCCATGGCTGGAAGGTCATCTGCGCGCGATCGGCCAGGCGGTGTGCTTCCTTCGTGTCACCGATCCCGACGCCTGGCGGCCACCGAAGTTCGTAACCTGGGCATCGGACATCGCGACGACGGGTTGGTACGGTTTCCCGGCCCTGCCCGACGGAACCGTCAAGGTCGCAAACCACGGCCCGGGTCGCGAGGTCGCTCCCGGACAGCCGCTGAACGTGACCGACCAAGAGGAGGCGCGCTGCCAGACGTTCGCCGCTTCCGCGTTGCCCGAGCTCGCGACCGCGCCGATCGCCGGGCGCCGGCTGTGCCTCTACTGCGACACCAAGGACGGAGCGTTCTGGATCGACCACGACCCTGAGCGTCCGGGGCTCGTCGTCGCCGCCGGTGGATCGGGCCACGCGTTCAAGTTCGCCCCGCTGCTGGGCGGCATCATCGCCGACGTCGTCGAGCGGCGTCGCAACCCCTGGGCGGATCGTTTCCGGTGGCGCGAATCGGTCGTCACCGGCGTCGAAAGTGCAAGAAAGGCCGACCAATGACCACATGGCTGCTCCCTGGCGCACTCGTGATCACCTGCACGCTCGCCGGCGCGCAAGCCAAAGACGATGGCGACGTCCTGGCACCTGCGCGGTTCGCCGAGGCACGGCACATCGCAAGGCGGTGTGTCGAGGACAAGCTGTCGCCCGGCGTATCGGTCGCGGTCGTCCAAGACGACGAGCTGGTCTGGGCCGAGGGCTTCGGCTATGCCGACGTCGAGAACCGACGGCCTGCGACCTCGAACAGCATCTACCGGCTCGCGTCGATCTCGAAGCCGATCACGGCCACCGGGCTGTTGATCCTCGCGGACCGCGGCAAGGTCGATTTGAACGCACCGGCCAATCGCTACCTCGGCGAGCACCACCTGAAGGCGTGGCGCGGCTCGGCCGATGCGATGACGCTGCGCCGGCTGCTGAACCACACGTCGGGTCTCCCGCTGCACTACACGTTCTTCTACGACGGCGTGCAGCCGCCGGCGATGGACGAGACGATTCGGCGCTACGGGTTCGCCGCGACGACGCCGGGAACAGCCTGGCAGTACTCGAACCTGGCGTTCGGCATCCTCGGCTTCATCACGGCCCGAGTCGCCGAACGGCCATGGCCCGAGTTCCTGCGCGACGAGCTGTTCGATCGCATCGGCATGAAGCGAACCGCAGCGGGCATTCGTGAAGGGTTCGAGCGCGACGCCACGCGGCAGTACATGATGGGGCCCGGCGGCCGGTTCGTGCGCGTCGGCGACTACGGGTTCGATCACCCCGGCGCATCCGCGATCTGGAGCACCGTCCACGACCTCGTGCGGTTCTCGCGGCTGCACTACCGGCTCGGCGAGCTCGACGGCGTGCGGATCCTCCGGCCGGACACGGCCCGGGCCATGCAGACGACGACCTGGGACCGCGGCAACGGGCGCGGCATCGGCCTCGCCTGGATGACGACCAGCGTGCGCGGGCAACGCTGCATCTACCACACGGGCGGGATGCCGGGCGTAGCGGCAATGCTCCGCGTGTTCCCCGACCGGAAGTCGGTC